>OLOV01000058.1_pt1 | contig 81442 bp, 71 predicted proteins | sample 1672931 | NCBI WGS metagenome assembly OLOV01 (sample SAMEA3136738, study PRJEB25190) | human gut metagenome | biome: human gut; feature: human-associated habitat; material: faeces | place: Austria | collected 2013 | reverse complement strand
GTGGCGTATTTGAAGCGTGCAAAAAAGCCATTGGCTTTTTTGACACGCTGTAAAACTCCCGTCCGGCGGACGGGAGTTTTTAATTCTTATTTATCGCCGAAGGATATGCCGATATCGCGTGCAACCTGAATAAGAGGATGGTCGATGGGCAGGAATTTCGTCTTGCTCGCTGCCTCCTCAAGCGGTATGGAGACGATATGGCCGTTCTGAATGGCGACCATGCGGCCGTACTGCTTATTGACGATGAGGTCTGCCGCCGCTGTTCCGAACTGGGTAGCCAGCACGCGGTCGTACGGGCACGGGGGGCCTCCGCGCTGATAATGTCCGGGAATGGTGACGCGAGCCTCCTGACCGAGAGCCTCTTCTATCTGCGCAGCTATCTCGTAGGATATCGTCGAGTGCTTTGATTCCTCGCGGCGGCGGCGGCTTTCCTCCTCGGTGAGTATCTGATCGTGGATGCTCTTTGCGCCCTCAGCAACAGCGAGAATGGAAAAGCTTCTGCCGTGGCGGCGGCGGTGGTCGATCGCCTTGATTATACTGTCGATATCATAGGGTATCTCGGGGATGAGGATGATATCCGCACCCGAGCCTATACCGGCGTGCAGCGTGAGCCAGCCCGCGTCGCGTCCCATGAGCTCGACGAGGAACACTCGGCTGTGCGATGATGCCGTGGAATGGATATAGTCAATAACATTCGTTGCGATGTCAACGGCGCTCTGGAAGCCGAAGGTCGTATCGGTGCCCCAAATATCGTTGTCGATGGTCTTGGGCAGGGTCACAACATTCATGCCCGCGTCCATAAGGAGCTTTGCGCTTTTCTGCGTGCCGTTGCCGCCCATGATGACAAGGCAGTCAAGATTGAGTCTGTTATATGTGTCCTTCATCGCCGGAATGAGACTGTTGCCGTTCTCATCGACGATATCCTTTCCCGGGATATAGCGCTGTCGAGAGGTGCCGAGGATCGTGCCGCCCTGAGTGAGGATGCCGGCAAAGTCCTTCGGCTCCATGAACTTATAGTCTCCGTCTATGAGTCCGCGGTAGCCGTCGTACATGCCGAAAATTTCGAGATTATCGATCTTGTTGTGCAGCGCCTTTCCGATGCCGCGCATGGCGGCGTTAAGGCCCTGACAGTCGCCGCCCGAGGTTATGAGCGCGACTCTGGTTATATTCTTCAAGCTAAAACCTTCTTTTAATGTGTTTTTATATTAGTATTTTAAAGCAATCTCAATAAAAGTCAATCGTGAATAATACCGAAATCAAGACGGGAGCCCATGCTTTGAGCTCCCGCCTTTGTCTATTTTGCACCTTTGAGGCAATCTATATACTCCGGAATATGATCATAGAAGTCGCTGTTTCCGTCGCAATAAACCTCCATGACCTTATCGCCGTATCTTATAATCAATTGGTTTATGCCGCAGCTCGCTCCGCTTTTCCAGTATTGCCAGAACACCTCCGCTCCGTCATCCTCACACTGCTCCTGACGAAAGTACGGGAAATCGCCGTTACCCAGTCCCATGAGCCTTACCCTCGACATCTCGTTCATACTGACGTTGAGTCTACGGCCGTACTCCTCTTTGATGTGATCCATGCGCTTATCGGCATAAGCCTTTGCAAACAGCTCCGTTGGGGCTTCATAGTACTCTACTCTATATTGCAGGATGTCGCTCAATTGCCCGTCTGAGTCTCTCAGGTTTTTTGACTGATATAGATAAATCTTCTTTACCAAAAATGCGTCTGTCGTTTCGTAAAAGGACATATCCCGGTCGTAAGTGCCGAGCTGTACGACCTCCTCTGCCGTGGGGAGGCTGAAAGCCGGCGTGTCGTCATACAGCGGCTGCGGCACAGTGCAGCACCAGTGCACAAGCCATATGATGGCAAGAGGCACACCTGCGGCAGTCATCACATATCTCAATATCGCCCGTGAGCGATGATTTTCGGTCGTAGGCACATCCTCTGCCGCAAGCCTTCTGAGCCTTCGGTATATCGAAAACTGCACGATCGCTTCCGTAAGCATGACCATCGACATTATTATAACAAGCACTGCGTATGACGCCTTAATATTCAGGAAAAAGTGCAGCATATCGCCGCTGTGTTCCCACATTTCCCCCAGGAAAGGCGTAAGCTGTGTGCAGAGCGCCATGACGAGAAAGACAACGGCAATGGACAGGTGCTTTCCGGCAAGCTTCTTCAGCGGCTTTACCAAGAGCTCGGGCTCTGTGTATATCTCGGGTGCGTCGGGCTCGTCGGTGCAGACGACAACAAGGTCGCTGTTATAATCGCCGGCGACCTGCCAGCCGCTTTGCTCGTAGAGCTCCTTTTTCTCATCGGGAATGTCACAGGCCACGACGTCGCAGAAGTCGAGGCGATATCGCATTTTCTTCGGTTCGCCCCTTGTGAACTTTGCAAACAGCAGGCCGCACTCCTTGAAAAACAGCCCCTTTTCCGCCATATCCTCGAGCCAGCGCTGCATGGCCGGAATATCTCCCGAGCCGAAGGGTCTTATGCGTCGTACAGTTTTACTCATCCTTTTCCGCCTCCTTTGCATCGTCAAGGCACTGTCTGAGCCGCGCAAGCTCATCATTATATGCCTTCTCCCCTGCCGGCGTCAGCTCATACAGCTTGCGCTTGCCCTCGACGCCGACATACCTTATTAGCCCCTCCTGCTCGAACTCCGAAAGCAGCGCGTACAGCGTACCGGGGCCGAGCTTCACGCGCCCGGCGCTGCGGCGAGCGATGTAATCGCTGATGTCGATGCCGCATTTTCTGCCGCTGCGCAGCGACATGAGCAGGTAAAACATCGGCTCTGTTAATGTTGAAAGCTTTTTCCTCGCCATCGGCTCACCTCCATATATCGATTATCGATGTTTGCTGTATTATATATCGATATTCGATATTTGTCAAGATTGTTTTGTCCTTGACTAAACACGGTATATATATTAAAATGAAGTATCTAATGTTGGGAGGAATTACATATGGATGCTTTAAAAAAAGCATATTACCGCTCGTTCCAGGCCGTTTTCAATGTGGGTGCTCGTCTGCTGCCATGGCGCAAGCCAATCACCGTTGAGGGTGAGGGTGCGCTGAGCAAGGCCCCAGAGCTTTTCAAAAAGGAAGGCGTAAAAAAGGTCATGATCGTCACCGGCCGCACAGTCGGCAGGACCATTGCACCTATTGCAAAGGCAGCGCTGGACAAGGCAGGTATAGCATATGAGCATTATTCCGAGGTCTCGGCCAACCCGACCGTCACCGTGGTAGACGAGATTCAGAAAAAATACCTTGAGACCGGCTGTGGCGGATTCCTCGCAATCGGCGGCGGCTCTCCTATGGATGCTGCCAAGGGTGCAGCCGCAAGAGTTGTGCATCCGAACACCCCTGTGAACAAAATGGCCGGACTTCTTCGTGTTCGCCACAAGATACCGCCCTTTGTCGCAGTACCGACGACCGCGGGCACCGGCTCGGAAACAACGATAGCCGCCGTCATCACCGATCCGGAGACGCATCATAAGTACGCTATCATGGATCTGTGCATTGTTCCGAAGTACGCGATACTCGACCCTGAGCTCACACGTGAGCTTCCGCAGAAGACCACCTCCACGACCGGCATGGACGCACTGACCCACGCGGTCGAGGCCTATGTCTGCTGGACGTATAATACCAAGGAGTCCATCCGCCTTGCCGAGGAGGCAACGGTGCTGATATTCAAATATCTTGAGCGTGCGTACAACGACGGCAATGACATGCAGGCGCGCCAGAAAATGCTCACTGCTTCCTTCAAGGCCGGCTTTGCCTTCACCCGCGCCGGCGTCGGCAATGTTCACGCAATAGCGCATACGCTCGGCGGACTGTACAACACGCCGCACGGACTGGCAAACGCCGTCATTCTCCCGATCGTTCTTGAGGACTACGGCGAGGCCGTTTATGCAAAGCTTGCGCATCTTGCTGAGCTCACCGGCGTTAAAACCACCGGCAGCGATGAAGAAAAGGCCAAGGCCTTCATCGCAGAGATCCGCGCAATGAATAAGCGCATGAACATCCCCTCCGGCTTTGATTTCATAAAGGAATCGGACATTCATCAGATGTGCCTGTGGGCAATGGAGGAGGCAAACCCCGTCTACCCCGTTCCCGTTATCTACAACGAGGCGCGCTTTACAAAGGTCATCCGCCGCATAATCGCGGAGGCCTGATATTCAAAATGACTGCCGCCAATATCGGGCAGCAGTCATTTTATTATAATCTGAGGTGACACATGGAGCTTTTATACACACTTGAAAATATACGCACGCCGCTTCTCGACACGGTGATGGGACTTGTCACGAACCTAGGCGGCGAGGCCGTGTTTATCGCGGCGGCAATAATCGTATTCTGGTGTCTGAGCAAAAGCTGCGGCTACTACATGATGACGGTCGGCTTTGCCGGAACGATAATAAACCAGTTTCTAAAGCTCTGGTTTCGCATCCCGCGCCCGTGGGTGAAGGATCCGGGCTTCACCATCGTCGAAAGCGCACGTGCCGAGGCAACCGGCTACTCCTTCCCCAGCGGCCACACACAGAACGCCTTTGCCGTATTCGGTGCGCCGGCAAGATACTTTAAAAGCACCGCGCTGAGGATCGTGCTGGTGCTGCTCATCGCGCTGACGGCGTTTTCGCGGATGTATGTCGGAGTGCACACTCCGCTGGATGTCGGCGTGTCGCTCATCGTCGGAACGGTTCTCGTTTTTGCCATATATCCGTTTTTCCGTGATATGGACAGAAGCCCCAAAAAGGTTTACATAATATTCGGCATTTTCATTGTAATGGCCGCGGCCTTCGTGGTCTTCGTCGAGCTGTACGATTTTCCGGCAGACATTGATACGGACAACTACGCGTCGGGTCTGAAGAACGCGTACATGATCCTGTTCTGCGCCGTCGGTCTTCTGCTGACTTTCTATGTCGATACGAAATATGTCCGCTTCCCCACGCAGGCCGTGTGGTGGGCGCAGATAATCAAGGTCGTTGCCGGCCTCGGTATTCTGCTGGCGCTCAAGGCCGTTTTGAAGGCTCCCCTGCTCGCGCTTTTCGGCGGTCACAGCGTGGCTCACGGCGTGCGGTATTTCATCGTTATCCTGTTTGCCGGTATTCTATGGCCGATGACGTTCAAATACTTTGCAAGGCTCGGAAAACAATAAAAATCCCGCCGTTGAGCGGGATTTCTCTCTCCCCTTTTCGGGGAGTTTTTTGCTGTGCAAAAGCATGGCAAAATAAGAAATGTGCCATTTCCTCGCCCCTGCGGGGCAAGCGGAAATGATGCAAAAAAACTTCATGCGCCGGTATTTGCGCATTTTCGCGGTGCTGTGCTCATGCATGAAGCTTTATGCACCTTCACCCTTATACTTTCTGCGTGTGGCCATGCCGCCGCGGATGTGCCGCTCGGCCTTGTTGATATCAAGCAGCTCACGCACCTGATGATACAGTGCCGGGCTGACCGTTTTCAGCCTCTCGGTGAGATCCTTGTGTACGGTGCTTTTGGAAATGTTAAACTGCTTTGCGGCGGCCCTTACCGTTGCCTTGTTTTCAATGATGTATTCGGCAAGATCGCAGGCGCGCTCTTCAATATTTGTATACAAATGCACCACTCCCCAAACTCACATAGTCCATATATATGAGAGGCGAGCGCGGGATATGACGAAGGCAAACTATACCAATGCGACTGTCCATAACTGTTTAAAATAACGAAAAACAGCCACTTGCCAACAAACTGACAAAATAGTATAATTATTATGATTACGGCCGCACGAGCGGCCTGACGGAGAAAACACGAACCAAGGAGGAACATAATGAAAAAACGCATTATCAGCCTGCTGCTGGTAGCTCTGATGCTCGTCTCGATCGCCCCGTTCGGCGCAATGGCGGCGGGTAACACGGTTATAACAGAGCAGCCGTCTGATGTCAGTGTAAACGCCGGAGAAACGGCAACGTTTTCTATAGCGGCGACAAATCCCAACAGCACGGACCTCAAATATCTGTGGTTTGATGCGGATGAGGTCAACACAAATAACATCAGCCTTAAAGACCTTAGTGACATTATCAATAAGATAAAAGAAGCGAAACTGGGGGAAGGCCAGACGCTTACCGTACCTAATGTGCAGAAGGATATGAGTATCCGCTGCGCTGTATACTATGAGAGCGTTAAGACGATATGGGGCTATAAGGTTACTGTACCCACCGATTTGGTGTTCAGCAACACAGTTAAACTCACCGTGACCGGCGGCGAAACGCCGTCGCCCGACCCGAACCCTGATCCGACGGACACTCCGGCTCCGTCAGAAACGACCACTCCCAGCCCGAGCCCGAGCGTGAAGCCCGAAGACTGCACCCATGCAAATCCCGAACACCATGCGGCAACGGAGAATAACACCTGCGATCCGCACATTGAATACTGGTATTGCCCCGACTGCGGCAAGTATTTTAAGGATGCAGGCTGCACGCAGAGAGTCACCAAGGGCAGTCTCGACGACGGCATGACCAAGGATAAGAACAAGCACACCGACCTCAAGAAAGTCCCCTCGAAGGCTGCAACCTGCACCGAGGAGGGCAACATTGAGCACTGGTACTGCTCCGGCTGCGGTAATTACTATACCGATTCCAAGGGAACGTCAAAGACAACTCATGCCAAGGTCACGACCAAAAAGGCCGATCATGATTACTACTGGGTCGCCGACGAGGTGGCCAACGTCCACTACGAAAAGTGCAGAGTCTGCGGCAAGACCAGCGGCACGAGCAATCACTCCGGCGGCACTGCAAGCTGCAAGGCTCAGGCTAAGTGCGAAAAGTGCGGCGCAAGCTACGGCGAGCTGAATGCTGCGAACCACGTAAACTTCGAGTATAAAAACGCCGTCAAGCCCACCGAGACCACGAAGGGCTACACCGGCGACAAGTACTGCGCGGACTGCGGAGCCTTCATCGAAAAGGGCACGGAGTATTCCGCACAGTGCACCGGCGGCTGCAAGGATCTCAAGCTCGTCAAGGGCACTCCCAAGACCTGCACAGCGGACGGCACGATAGATTACTACGAGTGCCCCAAGTGCCATAATATCTACAGGGACGAAAAGGGCACGATCCTTCTGACCGAGGCCGACCTCGTCGATAAGTGCACCGGCCACGACCTGCACCCCGGCACTGATCTTTTCGGCAATATCAATATGAATAACCTCAAGCAGTTCGCGCTCAGCCTCGGCATGAGCTTGCCGCAGATCGTGCAGATGATCCGTGACGGCACGTTCGATCTCGATCACATCATCGGCACGATAAAAATCAAAGACATCGATCATTGCCACGACGACACCGACCACTGGCTAGGCTGCCAGCGCTGCGGAAAAACACTTGAGGATCTCCGTGACGAGCTCAGCGCCTCAGGCTTTGAGGTAAATGAAAAGTGGTATGAGCTCAGCCGCAAGACTCCGCACTCCGGAGGCAGTGCAACCTGCCAGAAGAAAGCCGTCTGCGACGAATGCGGCGACGAATACGGTGAGCTCGGTGAGCACAGATACGACAACATAGTCACCGCTCCGACCTGCACAAAGGACGGCTACACGACGCATACCTGCTCTGCCTGCAAGGACAGCTATAAGGACAGCGAGACAAAAAAGACCGGCCACATCATTGAATACGGCGTGTGCAAGATCTGCAAGGGCAGATTCTCCAATCCCTTCTATGACGTTAACGGCAGCGACTGGTTCTACAGCGCGGTCATGTGGGCATTCTATAATAATCCCATAGTCACCACGGGAGTGGATGCAACGCATTTTGCGCCGTCAGATCCCTGCACCCGTGCGCAGGTAGTTACCTTCCTGTGGCGTGCGGCAGGAAGGCCCGAGCCTGCCGGCAGCGGAAAGACCTTCAGCGATGTGCCCAACACCAACCAGTACGCACCCTACTACAAGGCTATTCAGTGGGCGGTCGAAAACGGAATAACCAAGGGCACCGGCAACGGCAGCACCTTCTCCCCGAATGCCACAGTAACACGCGCTGAGTTCGTGACCTTCCTCTGGCGCTATGCCGGAGAGCCGGCTCCCAAGAATCTGAGCACGAGCTTCAACGACGTTGACGCGAACCAGTTCTACTACAAGGCAGTGCTCTGGGCGGCCGAGAACAGCGTCACCACGGGAGTGGACACAACGCATTTTGCGCCCGGTGCCTTCTGCAAGCGCTCCGAGGTGGTCATGTTCCTGTTCCGTGCGTTCAGCAAGGGCGTTGTGAACTGATATAATTAATTTAAAAAGGCGCGGTTTTGCCGCGCCTTTTCTATATTTATGTTGAAATATGCCCTAAGGGATGATATTATGAGATTACATTTTGGAGACTAAGGAGCAGACCTATGAGAAACGAATCAATGAATCTTTCAAAGAATGAAATGATGATGGTCATGCACGATCAGGAGCAGGAGATAGAGAAGCTTAAATCTCAGGTCGAGGAGCTTCAGGCAAAGCTTGACGGATATGAGATAAAGGTAAGCGAGAGCGGAAGCCTTGCCGAGGCTGCCGCAAAGGTCAGCGGCCTGTTTGAAGCCGCCCAGCTCACTGTCGATACGTATCTTGAAAATATGAAAAAGCGAGATGAGGAGTCTGAGGCAGTCTTTGCAGACGTTCAGAAGCAGGCAGATCAGATAATCGCTGAGGCTGAGGAGGTAGCAGGCAAGCGCCTTGCCGCCGCCGACGCAGAGATCGAGGAAAAGTGGGCTGTTATCGAGAGCAGACTTCTCGTCATGTATGAGTCGCATAAGGGACTTCAGGAGCTTGTCGAGTCCGGCATCTTCACCGTTCCGGGACGCAGCTGAATATGACAAAGCTTCGAGACTATAAGACTCGAAGCTTTTCTTTGCTTTTTTCCTTGTTTTATCCTTCCCAGAGGCTGTGCAGATTGCAGTAGGCATAGACAGATAGAACCTCATCATCATCGCACAGAGCGAAGCATGCGGCCGGCTTTTGGCCCGGAGCAAGCTCCTTGCGCTGATTTCCGGCCTTTGTGTGGATCGATATCCATTCGATGTAATGCTCGGGCAGCATGGGGTGCTCGGCAGAGCCGACGGTTACATGAACAAGATTCCCGTCAATGCTGTATATCGGGACATGCTTCTCGACCGATGCATCGGTGACCCCGGGTATGATCTGCTCCATCTGTTCACCGCAGCAGACGATGGGTACACCGCTGTCTCTTACTGCTGCGAAAATGCTTCCGCAGTGCTTGCAGATATAGAATTTCTGTTCCATAAGCATGGCTCCTTTCGTTTGTCCGAAAGTTTACGGCTGTCCTATATATAAGCGCGTGCCCTGGCAAGAGCAACGTCGTCAACTGCGGTCGATTGAAGTATTAAGTATATGATTAATTTAATACAAAAGCATGGGCTTTGTCAATACAAAGCCCATATAATTGTCGATCCGCAGTCTGAAGACTGCGGATCAAAGCTTTATGGAGCGGATGACGGGAATCGAACCCGCGTCGCCAGCTTGGGAAGCTGGGGCCCTGCCATTAGACGACATCCGCATTTTTCATGGATGAGGTATATTTTACACCATAGCTTCAAAATATGCAATAGCTAATAAGTAATTGACCTGAACATCATAATATGGTAATATAAACATAAGGTGTTTATACACTATACGGAGTATATTAAAAGTAGGAGGAAGAAATGAACAAATCAAAAAGACTTCTCAGTTTGCTGCTCGCGGTGCTGCTGCTTTGCAGCCTGATGCCCGTTGCGGCTTCGGCAGAGAAGGCAAATCCGGAGGATGACTATCCCTTCGTGTTCGTTCACGGCCTCATGGGCTGGGGCGACAGGTCGATGCTCGATCCGATCATGCCGTATTGGGGCATGACGACCGGCAATCTCATGAAATACCTGACGACTAAGGGCTATGAGAGCTACGCCGCTCAGGTCGGGCCGCTCTCCGGCGCGTGGGACAGAGCCTGCGAGCTTTACGCTCAGCTCACCGGCACGACGGTCGATTACGGTGCCGCGCACTCCGCCGCCAAGGGGCACGAGCGCTATGGCATAACCTATGATAAGCCCCTGTTCGAGGGCTGGAGCGCGCAGAAGAAGATAAACCTCATCGGACACAGCTTCGGCGGTGCAACGACGCGCCTGTTCCTTGAGCTGCTTGCAAACGGCAGCGCGGAGGAGGTCGCGGCGGCAAAGGCCGCGGGAACCAAGGTCTCCCCGCTGTTTGAAGGCGGCAAGGGCAGCTGGGTGTATTCACTCACCGCTGTCGCCGCTCCGCACAACGGAACGACCTTTATCGAGACCTGTGATATCTCCACCAAGGTCGTCACTGACTTCATATATAACGTGGGAGCCTCCCTTGGCTTTACCAAGCTCAAGGGCGTGTACGATCTCCAGCTTGAGCATTTCGGCGTCTACCGCAAATCCGATGAGACTGACCTTCAGTATCTCATCCGCGTTTTAAACAGCAGCGATTTCATGAGCCATAACGACAACGCGATATATGACCTCACCATCGATAACGCGCTGAGGATAAACGACGGTATCGGCATGCAGAAAAATGTCTATTACTTCTCCGTCTGCGGCGACGCGACGCATCCGAGCGCCGTGAGCGATAACGAGATCCCCAACGCGAATATGTTCATACTCATGAAGCCCTTTGCGGCAATGATGGGCAAGTACTATGATAAGTACACCGCCGGCGGCGTTTATATTGACAGGACATGGCTTCCCAACGACGGCATGGTAAACGTCGTGTCCGGCCTGTATCCCGTAAACAGTGATCTCAAGTGCGTAAAAGCCGACGGAGCTCAGGCATTCGTCGTCTGCGACGGATACAACAAGCAGGACTATGCCAAAGGCATCTGGAACGTTCTGCCCACCCAGCCCTATGACCATCTGAGCATAATCGGCGGTATACTGTCAAACACCGTTTCAAACACCCGCCATCTGTATATGGAGCTCATAAATCGCGTAACGAGCACCTACGGCAAGGGCGGAAGCACAGCGGACGATCCCATAAACAAAACCACCCTGCCGTTTACCGACGTTGCCCGCGACCGCTGGTCGTATGACTACATCCTCAAGATGTATCAGCTCGGCATCGTAAACGGCTGCACCGAAACGACCTTCGAGCCCGAAGGAAACCTAACGCGAGCGCAGTTTGTCAAAATGATCGCCTGTCTTGACGGCGTTGACACGAGCGCATACACAAAGTGCCGCTTTACCGACGTCAGCGATAAGAGCTATGCCGCGCCGTACATTGAATGGGCCGCAAATAACGGCATTGTCAAGGGCATAAACGAAACAACGTTCCTGCCCGACGACAATATAAGCCGTGAGCAGATGGCAACGATACTATGCCGCTATGCCGCTTACGCCGGAATAAAGCTCTCCGAGGAGATACCGGCCGTGACATTTGCCGACAGTGCGCAGATCTCCGCCTTTGCCGCGCCGAGCGTAGCCGCGCTCCAGCGTGCGGGCATAATATGCGGTGCAAAGAATTCAGACGGAAGCTACAGCTATTATCCGGCAGCCTATGCGACCCGTGAGCAGGCCTGCAAGGTGCTAAGCCTCATCTGATAGATTTGATTAATTGAATAAAACGTTAAAAAACCGTGGCAAGCCACGGTTTTTTATTTAGTGTGCAAAATGCAGTGGCTTTTGCACACTAAATACGCCACATTTTTTGTGAAAATAAATTTTCACGAAAAATCTCGCTGCGCTCGTCAAAAAGTCTTATAAAACTGATAAATCAGTTTTTCAGACGTTTTTGATGGCTATAATCTGATTTCGAGCGGGGCCTTTGCCCCCTCGAGCTCCCCTGCTGACAGCTTGTCTTTCCTCAGCAGCATAATTTGTTGCCGGTTCGTTAAAAAACCGTGGCAAGCCACGGTTTTTTATTGCAATAAGTATATACATTTAGTATAATAAACCTATTAATTATAGTAAGGTGGGCAGGCTATGGCGTACGTTGAATTTGAGAAAGTGAAAAAGACATACCGAATGGGCGAGGTGAGCATTGAAGCTCTGAAGGATGCGACCTTTAAGATTGAAAAGGGCGAGATATGCGTCATTGTCGGCGCGTCCGGCGCAGGCAAGACCACGCTTCTCAACATTCTCGGCGGAATGGACAGTCTGACCTCCGGCAGAGTGGTTCTCGACGGAGATGAGATATCGTCGTATAACGCGATGCAGCTTACGACCTATCGCCGCTACGATGTCGGATTTGTGTTCCAGTTTTATAATCTTGTACAGAACCTGACGGCCATTGAAAACGTTGAGCTTGCAGCGCAGATATGCAAAAACCCCATGGATGCGGCAGAGGTCATTGACCTTGTCGGCCTGCACGACAGAGCGCAGAATTTCCCGGCACAGCTGTCGGGCGGCGAGCAGCAGCGCGTTGCCATAGCGCGCGCCTTGGCCAAGAATCCGAAGCTCCTGCTCTGCGACGAGCCGACGGGCGCGCTCGACTATAACACCGGCAAGGCAGTGCTTCAGCTTTTGCAGGACTGCAGCCGAAAAAACGGCATGACCGTCGTTATAATAACCCATAACCAGGCGCTCACCGCCATGGCTGACAGAGTAGTTTCCGTTAAAAGCGGAGTCGTGATAGATGTCAGGCGCAACGAGTACCCCATCCCCATTGAGAATATCGAGTGGTAAACGGATGAACAGATCAATCATTAAGCTTACAAAAAGAGAAATTCAAAGCAGCCTCGGACGCTATCTGGCGATATTCGCTATAATAGCGCTTGGGGCAGGCCTGTTTGTCGGACTGCGGCTCTCGCGCCCGGATTTTATGGAGACATATAATAGCTATACGCAAAAAACGCATTTTTTTGATTTCCGGCTTGTATCCACGCTGGGACTCACAGACGGCGATCTCGCCGAGGTCAAAAAGCTCTCGGGCGTTACGCTTGCCGAGGGTGCTGTCGGTGCTGATTTTCTGTTTAACACCGATGAAGAGGACAACCTTATCATGATGGCGCAGAGCATACCTGAGGAGGTAAACCTCATTGACCTCAAGGCCGGACGTATGCCGGAAAAGGCTAACGAGTGCCTTGCAGACCCCAATATGTACTCCGAGGATGATATCGGCAGCACCATAAAGCTTTCCGAGGATAACAGCACTCAGACCTTCGATACCTTTGCCTATGATGAATATACTATCGTCGGTCTGACCGACAGTGTTTTGTATATCAACGTCGAGCGCGGCTCGAGCACGCTCGGCAACGGCAGCGTCAAGGGATATGTCTATATCCCCATGGCCGGCTTCTCTACGGATTACTATACGGACATCTATGTCTGTGTCGATGCCGAGGGCTATGTGTACTCCGGCGAGTACGACAAAAGCACAGAGAAATATGTCGAGCCGCTTAAAAAGCTCATGGCCGAGCGCGCTGTCATCAGGCGCGACAGTATCATTGACGATGCCATGTCGCAGCTTGACGACGCGAAGGCTCAGTATGAGGAGGGCAAGGCGCAGTATGATGCGGCAAAGGCCGAGTATGACAGCGGCTATGCCGCCTATGTGCAGAAGAAAAGCGAAACCGAGGCTGAGCTTGAAAAGGCCCGCAAGCAGATAGAGGATGCCGAGAAAATGATGGGTGACGCATCCGTCATCGACCAGAAGCAGGCGGAGCTTGATGCCGCAAGGGCGGAGCTTGACAAGGGCCGGGCCGAGTATGAGAGCGGTCTGATGCAGTTTAAATCGAAGGAGGCTCTTGCCTACGGGCTCGTAAACGAGCAGATAGCCTATTACGAAAACCGCATAGCCGAAAAGCAGAATGAAATTGCCGCTCAGACCGCGGAGATCGAACGCCTTAATGCAGAGCTCGCCGCTGCCCAGGCAAACGGTGAGACTATAAAGGCGCGTCTGATCGAGCGCAAAATCAAGAATGCTCAGAGCCGTATAAGCCTTATTGAGCAGGATATCGCAAACAGCAGCGAACGCCTTGAGGCCCATCGCCAAAAGAAGGCCGAGGTCGACGCGCAGCTTGAGCCGTACCGCAAGCAGCTTGAAGACGCCAAGGCTCAGCTCGACGCAGGCTACGCTCAGATAGCCGCGGGGCAGGCGGAGCTCGATAAAGCCCGCGAAATGATAAACAGCGGCGGTGCGCAGCTTGAGGCGGCAAAAAAGCAGTACGAGCAGGGCAAGGCGGAGGCCGAGCGCGGCTTTGCCGAGGCTGAAAAGGAGCTTGCCTCAGGTAAGGCACAGCTTGACTCTGCGAAGAACGAGCTTGATAAGGGCGCGGCAGAGCTTGATAAAGCCGAAAAGCAAATAAAAAACATAAATCATGCCGACACGTATGTCCTTGACCGCGACACTAACGCGGGCTATGTATGCTTTGAAAGTGATACTAACGTCGTTCAGAGCGTCGCATCCGTGTTCCCGGTGTTTTTCTTCCTCGTTGCGGCGCTCGTCTGCCTCACGACGATGACCAGAATGATCGACGATCAGCGCACTCAGATTGGCATCATGAAGGCGCTCGGCTATTCCTCCGGCGCTGTCACGGGCAAATACATGTTCTATTCCGGCAGTGCGACGGTACTCGGCTGCGTATTCGGAATAGCGGCCGGGAGCTTTGCCTTTCCTGCTGTAATATGGTTCGGCTATGGACTCATATATAATCTGTCCGGTCTTACGTTCACTATGAACTGGCCGCTGGCGTTTGGCATAACGGCGGCGAATCTGGCCGTCACGCTGCTTGTAACGTGGTATTGCTGTGCAAAGGAGCTCAAATGCGCTCCGGCGGAGCTTATCCGTCCCAAGGCGCCCGAGGCCGGAAAGCGGATACTGCTTGAGCGTATAAAGACCGTTTGGAACGACATGAGCTTTATGCAGAAGGTCTCTGCACGAAACATCATGAGATATAAAAAGCGCATATTCATGATGCTCCTTGGCATCGGCGGCTGTACCGCGCTCGTGCTCACTGCGCTCGGCCTCAACGATACGATACAAAACGTTGTAACGCGGCAGTATGACGATATAATTCTCTATGATTATGAGCTTACCATGGCCTATGACATGAACGAGGAGGAGCAGAAGATATTCTTCCGCGACGCGGGAGACAATGTCAAGGATGCGATATTCCTCTATCGAGGCGTTGCGGAGATTTCCGGCGGCGAGGCGATAAAGAACGCAACGCTCACAGTGTCGGACGGTAAGCGTCTTTACAAATTCATTGACCTCAGCTATGACGGAGCTCCCATTGACTATCCAGGTAAGAACGAGGCGGCTATAAACTACAACCTTGCCCGTCAGCTCGGAGGAGTCAAGGTCGGCGATGAGATAAGAATAACGACCGCGGAGAAAAAAGAGCTCACCGTAACGGTCAGCGCACTTTTTGATAACTATGTCGACAGCTTTGTGTTCATTTCGCCCGATACCTGCTCCGAGCAGCTCGGAGCGGTTCCCGAGTACAAGTCCGCGCTTGCAAACGCCCCTGCGGGTGAGGATGTAAACGCCTGTGCCACGGCAATCGCAAGCGAGGTTGACGGCGTAAGAGGCGTTACACTGAGCGTTGACACCAAGGAGCGCGTCAGCGGTATGCTCGACGGACTGCTTGTCGTTGTCGCGGCAATCATACTCTGTGCCGGACTCTTGGCATTCATCGTTCTGTATAACCTAACGAATATAAATATCTCAGAGCGCATACGCGAGATAGCGACGCTCAAGGTGCTGGGCTTCTATCCGAAGGAGGCTGCGCACTATGTTTTCAGAGAGAATCTTATTCTTACCGGAGTGGGAGCGGTGTTCGGTCTGGGCCTCGGCGTTGCACTGCACGCCTTTGTAATGAACGCGATACAGGTCGATACAATGTATTTCAAGCCGCACATAAGCTTTTTGAGCTTTGCCGTATCGATAATAATAACATTCGTGTTCGCTCTCATAGTAAACGCCATTATGCGCCGCAGGATAGATAATATTGACATGGCAGGCGCACTCAAATCTATTGAGTAATTTGACAAGGCATAAAGAATATATTATATTAAAAAAGGTAACTTATTTAAAAAATATCAGGGATGCATGATATGGAGAATTTGCAATCTTCGCTGCCCGGCTGGGAGATAGTGCGCTGCATAGGCAGCGGAAGCTCCGGCAAGGTATATGAGCTCAAGAAAAAAGATGAATACGGCGGCGATTTCCACTGTGCGCTCAAGGTGATAAGCGTTCCCGGCTCTCAAAAGGAGTACGATGAAATGCTCAGCACTATGAGTGAGTTTGCCATGCGAGCGAAGCTGCGCGAGAAGGTCGAGGAGATAAGCAGCGAATACCGACTGCTCGGCGCTTTGCGCGGCCACCCCAATGTCGTCAACTGTGAGGATCAGATGATAATCCCCCACGAAAACGACATGGGCTGGGATATATACATCCGCATGGAGCTTTTGCAGTCCCTGCCGGACTATGTCCGCGAAAACGGCATGACGGTCGAAAGTGTCATAAAGCTCGGCAGCGATATGTGCTCGGCGCTCGAGCTGTGCCGTGAGAACAACATAATCCACCGCGACATTAAGCCGCAGAACATATTTGTCAGCCGCTACGGGGTGTTCAAGCTCGGCGACTTCGGCGTTGCCAAGGCCTCTGCCATTCGAACCTCAGCCGATAAGGTCGGAACATATTCTTACATGGCGCCAGAGGTATACAAGGGCAAGGGCTATGACGACAGAGTGGATATATACTCCCTCGGTATGGTGCTCTATTGGCTTTTAAACGAGCGGCGCGGTCCGTTTCTTCCGATGCCGCCCCAAACGCCGACAGCGGAGCAAACCACCGATGCGCAGATAAGACGTTTTCGCGGCGAGACGCTGCCGCAGCCGAAAAACGGCGGTGCGGCGCTTAAAAAGGTAGTCATGACCGCGTGCAGCTATAAGATTGCCGACCGTTATTCCGGCCCTTCGGAGTTTAAGCGTGCGCTTAAGCTCGCGGCACAGGGCAAGGCTGAGCAGGCGCAGCCGCAGCCGTCCTTTGGCAGCGATGAGGCGACCGTGCGCGAGGATTTCAAGGCCGACCCGCGCCCTGAGTACATACCCGAATCGCCCGTCGAGCCGCGTCCGCAGCCGCAGCCCAAGCAAAAGCCCCGTCCCGAGGCGGCTCAAGCAAAGAAGGCTCCGGCTAAACAGGCAGAGTCGGAAATAAAACCTAAAAAGTCCATGTTCGGCTATATATTGGCGCTGTTTCTCATCATTGCCGCTATGGCGACTGCGATAATCGTGTTCGCCCTGTCTGGCAATGACGGCGGCAAGGACGATGATCCGAAGGAATCTGTACGCCCGACGCCTACAGCAACGCCCGAGCCCGAGAAGCTCGACGTAAAGTCCGTCATGCTCAGCTCGCCGAGCATGACGCTCACCGTTGAGGATGAGGCGCAGCTCAAGGTAAGCTGCATGCCCGAGCCGGCTGCCGGCCAGGATGAGCCGGAGTATGTCTGGAAAAGCAGCGATACCTCGATCGTCACCGTAACGCAGGACGGAAAGCTCACTGCCGTAAGCGCAGGCTCGGCCACCGTCATGGTCTACGTTAAGGATAAGATGGAGGTCTACAATCAGTGCACCGTCATCGTCGAGCTCCCCAAGGTCACGGAGCTCACAATCGAGGAGATGCCGGTCAAAACCGTGTACACTGTCGGAGAGGAGCTTGATACGACGGGTCTGGTGCTCAGAGCGTATTACAATAACGGCTCGGCAAGGCGCGTGACCGACCCTAGCGAATACACAGTCGAGTGCGACATGACCGGTCTCGGCAACCGCGAAGCGACCGTTACCTACGACGGCAAAACCGTGACCTATACAGTTAGAATTAGCTTGTTCGGATAACGATAATAAAAATCCCGCCCAGGGGGCGGGATTTTTATTTAAGCAAATCAGATGATTATGCCGCGCTTTTTCGCTTCAAAGGTGAGCTCGTCGCGGAAATCGGGGTGCGCAATGGCGATGAGCTGGCGGGTGCGCTCGCCGAGGCTGCGTCCGCGCATGTGCGCGATACCGTACTCGGTGACGATGTAGTCAACGTCGTTCTTCGAGGTGGTGCAGACTGCGCCGGGGGTAAGGATGGGCTTAATTTTGCTTATCGTGCCGCCCTTTGCGGTCGAGGTGAAGGCGATGAAGCTCTTGCCGCCCCTGGACTGGCATGCGCCGCGCACGAAGTCGATCTGGCCGCCGGAGCCGGACATGTGCTTGGTGCCGACCGATTCCGCGCAGACCTGGCCGAAGAAATCGACCTCGATGGCCGCGTTGATGGAGATCATGTTGTCGTTCTTGCAGATGACGTTGGGGTCGTTGACGTAGTCGACGGGCAGTATCTCCATTGCGGGGTTATCGTCGACAAAATCGTAGATCCTCTTCGAGCCGTAAGCAAAGGTGGTGACGGTCTTGTTGCGGTGTATCTGCTTCTTGGAGTTGTTGACCGCGCCGCATTCGAGGAGCTCGACCATGGAGTCTGTGAACATTTCGGTATGTATGCCGAGGTCGTGCTTACTCTTGAGCGCCATGCCGGTAGCATCGGGGATAGCGCCGATGCCGAGCTGGATGCACGCGCCGTCGGGTATCTGCTCCGCGATGAGGTTGCCGATGGTCTGGCTGACCTCGTCGATGACGACGGGAGGCAGAACTGGCAGCTCGTGGTTATACTCGACGATAGCGTCGACCTGAGAAACGTGAAGCTGAGTGCCGCACAGGCATCTCGGCTGATTTTCGTTTACTTCGACGAAAATTCTCTTTGCCTTGTCGATCATTGCCTCGGCGTAGGAGCCGTTGAGGGCGAGGCTGAAGTAGCCGTGGCTGTCCATGGGCGATACCTCGACGCAGAATGCGTCGTACTCGTACTCTGCGCGGATATGGCGCGGGATATCGCGGTAGTAGGTCGGCAGAAGATCCGCCCAGCCGCCGTTTATCGCCTTGCGGGCATAGCCGGAGCTGAACCAGGAGAAGCCTGTCATCTTTCCGAACAGCTCGGGATCGGTGTAAAACTCAAATGGGTAAGCGTCAAGAAGGGTCTGCACCTGCAGTCCCTTAAGGTCGCTGCTCTTTACTCTTGCGCTGACGGCGTTCATAATAGCAGGCGCCTGCGAGGGCGCGGTGTCCATTCCGAAGACCCAGCCGGACTCGACCTGCTTTGCAAGCTCCTCTGCACTTATAAGTTTTTCGGCGTATAATGCTTTATAATCGGTCATTTTTAACACTCCTGAAACAATTTTGTGTCTAAGATAGTGATATTATATAATAGTACGCCGTTAAATTCAAGTATATGAAGCTCCATTTTGGGCGTAATCACTAATTAATTATATAACGAGCACGGAGGTCAATATGAAATTCACAAAAATGCACGGAGCCGGAAACGACTTCGTTATCATAAACACAATTGAGGAAAAGCTCGACCTTGACGCTGCTCCCCTGCTTGCGCGGACGCTGTGCGGCCGCGCAACGGGTATCGGTGCGGACGGGCTCATGCTCGTCGCCCCGGCGGAGGGAAACGCCGACTACAGACTGCTGTTTTACAACGCCGACGGCAGCCTCGGCGAAATGTGCGGCAACGGGGCGCGCTGCATAGCGCGCTACGGCTATGAGCACGGTCTTGCCGGGGAAACTCAGCGAATCGAGACGACCGCCGGCCTCGTCACCGGCGAAAGGATAAGCCAGACACTCTACCGCATAAGGCTCAACGATCCCTCGGTCATCGACCTGCACCGTGCGGCCGAAGGATACGACTGTGCATACATAGAGCTTGGCAATCCGGGCATACCGCACGCTGTGCTTATAAAGAATGATTGGGATAAGACACCTGAGAATAAGCTGCACGAGCTTGGCAGGGCACTCAGGTACTCTCCTGCCTTCCCCAAGGGCGCGAACGTCAGCTTTGTCAGGCTTACAGGAGAAAACGAGATAAGGGCCGTCACCTACGAGCGCGGCGTTGAGGACTTCACTCTCGCCTGCGGTACGGGCTGCGGCAGCATCGTGACGGCGCTGACGCTCATGGGGCTTATATCCGGCAAAAACGTCAAGGTTTCCATGCCCGGCGGCGAGCTGTTTGTTTCGCTCACGCGTGACGGCGTCACGGTGCATGATGTGTATCTCACCGGACCTACCTGCGTGGTGTTCGAGGGCGAAACGAGAGAAATATAAAATTTTTTCTTTTCCATGCAATAAAACGGGCCGCTTAAGCATTGTTATGGTGAAAGGACTTCACAAGATGCTTTTTATGATGCTTTCGACAAGTGAATACTCCGAGTCCGAGGCAATAGAGACGCTGCTTGCACGCATTGCCCGGGGCGATAAGGACGCGCTGGGCAGTCTTTACGAGCGCACACACGCCGCGGTTTTCGGCTTTGCTATGAGTATGTGCTCCTCCCCCGCCGATGCCGAGGATATCCTGCACGACACCTATCTTGCGGTGTTTTCCTCTGCCGAAAGCTACAAGGCAAATGGAAAGCCAATGGCATGGATCATGACCATTGCCAAAAATCTTGCCCGGATGCGAATGAGAAAAGCCCGTCGACAGCTTGACATTGCAGACGAGGACTGGGGGCAGTATCTTGCCGCAAGGGACGAGGTCCGCCCCGACGAGCGCATACTGCTTCAGACAGCAATGAAGATCCTTTCCGATACAGAGCAGCAAATCGTGATGCTGCACGCAGTGGCCGGAGTTAAGCACCGCGAGATCGCGGCGATACTGGGTATGCCGACTGCGACGGTACTTTCCAAGTACTCACGAGCCATAAAAAAACTTAGGACTGCGATGGAGGATGATTAAAATGAAAGATAACAGCATTGAATCCCGACTCCGCTCCGCCGTTTCCCACGCAGCCCCCGACGCTTTGGATGATATCCTCAGTGCGTGTGACCATGAGAAAGGAAAGGTAATTTATATGGAAAAGAAAAGAACCTCCCCCCTGCGCAGCTTTGCCGCAATTGCCGCAGTGCTTGTGCTTGTGATAGCCGGGATCTTCGCCGTGAAGAATCTCGGCGGCAGCACGGCGGACACGCTGGCGGCAGTTGTCTCGCTCGACGTTAACCCCAGCATTGAGCTTAATGTTGACAAAAATGAAACTGTACTGTCAGCCAAGGGACTCAACGCCGACGGCAAGACAGTTCTCGGCGATATGCAGCTTGATGGAAGCAAGCTTGACGTTGCCGTAAATGCGATAATAGGCTCCATGCTGCAAAACGGATATCTCGACGATATGGCAAACTCCATTCTGCTGTCGGTTTCAGGCGTTGACGGCTATAACGCCGAGACTCTGCGCTCGCAGCTGGCGGCGAATGTGAATAAGCAGCTTAAAAACTGCGCCGTGCTCAGTCAGGACGTCTCCGGCGCCGACAGCGAGACGGTGAAGCTTGCCGAGAAATACGGCATCACCGTCGGAAAGGCCGCGCTTATCCAACAGATTGTCAAGGCCGACTCGCGCCACAGCTTCGATGAGCTGGCCGCGCTGTCTATTAACGAGCTTAATCTTATTGCCGACGGCAAGTCTCTCGGAGGTATAGATTCCACCGGCAAGGCGAGCTCCAAGGCCTATATCGGCTCGGATGCCGCGCTCGATATCGCTCTCGGTCACGCAAAGCTCAGTAAAAGCGAAGTGCGCAATATTGAGGTTGAGCTCGACTACGAGTACGGCAGCATGGTCTACGAGGTGGAATTCGAGTCCGGCGCCGTCGAATACGAGTACGACATAAACGCCGCCGACGGAGATATACTGTGGTACGAAAAGGACTCCGGCGGTCAGCTCGAGCAGGGCGGCTCCGCCGTTGACGGCAAGGACGCTGTCGGCAGGGAAAAAGCCGTGCAGACCGCGCTCAGGCATGCCGGTCTGAGCTCCTCTCAGGTGACCGGGCTTGAGGTCAAGCTCGACCGCGACGGCGGCAGGCTTGTCTACGAGATAGAGTTCAAGTCCGGCGGATACGAGTACGAATATGAGATAAACGCGTCAAACGGCTCGATAATCAAGAGCGAAAAGGATAGAGACGATTGAGGTCATAAATAGTTAATACGGCAAGCGAGAGCCCGAATAAGGCTCTCGCTAAGCTGATACCTTCCGTTCAAGATCGGAAGGTTTTTTAATGCTATGTCTTATTCTCATTTACAAGTTTAGATATCAGATCAGCCGTTTTTATATATCCATTGTCGGCAATAACATCCCCATCAAATACTGCGTATACTACTGTATTCGTTCCAACGGCATAAATAAATGTAAACTGGCTTCTCACTGTAGCTCCAAATGAATTCTGCGCATCAACATATGACTGAACAACAAAATAGTAATCATTTTTTCCATAAGACCATTCCGTCAGAGGATATACTGCCGTTTTTGGAGCTTTTAGCAATGATTCGACCATGAGTTTTGTGTTTGTTTTGTAATTGATTTGCTCATCATCGCTCGTAGGAAGATACCATTCTTCATAATATTCCATATCGTATGTGACCTGCAGAGAGCCGAACGTTTCACCGTCAATCAGGCTCACCCAAAAATCGTCAATACTGTCCGACGGACAGCGATACCTGACAGATACTGCGGTATCACCAACTTTTACGCAGTTGTCTCCTCTTTTCACTCCAAATCTAGCTAAAACGGTTCCGGAGCCGTAATACGGATATTCTTTATAGGATGTAAATCTAATAACTTTATCATTCAATAATGCAAATGTAACTGTACCAAGGTTTTCGTCGTTATCATATTCGTAGTATACGCCCTGAATATCAAACGTGCCGGTTAAAGCGCCTTCAGTTATGCGATCCGGTGTTCCCATTATCTCAACAAGTTTTTCACTTGTTATATTAGCAAATTGTTCGACATCATAAACTACCTCAACATCCTGATCTATAGAATTGGAGATAATCGCCGCGATTGCAACTACAACAGCTATAAATATTACAAGCGTAGTAAGACAGCCCTTTTTCGATCTTTTCTTTTCTGCCTTTGCCGCTGGCGTAGACTTATATTGCTCCTGTATTGTTTCAATTTCACCCATATTCATCTGAGGCAAATCACATATGCTTCTAAGTGCCAAGTATATGCGCTCAACAGCATTTTCCATAGCTGACGAGAACAACACGGTGTTTTGGTCTGTCAGTAATTGTGCATATGATACTCGTTTTGTTACACCGCCAGCAGCTGTCACAATTGACAAAAAGCCACTTTTGAGCCCTGAGGAACGTTCAAAGCTTATTGTCAGTATCTCGTTATAGCGTATCAGCTTATTGAATTGATTCCCCTTCGTACCGGCACTATTGAATATATGAACTCCCTGCGGTGTAAGTTCAATTTCGTTCTTGCTTTCAGAGTCTTTATATCTGAGCCCCCAAAACTGTGAATAATCCATCGTTGATTCACCATGTTTCGCATCAGCTTTCGCATCAGCTTCTTCAGCCTTTGTCCCACATTTTTGGCAAAATGCCATGTTGTCATCCATTTGATTTCCGCATTTTCTACAGTATTTCATATGATTCCTCTCTTTAATCAAACTTTGTATTTGTAGCCGCAATTCATGCAGGTTACAATGACTTTTTTTGAGCCAATATTACCAGCGATCAAGCCGATTGGCCCAAAAACAGCCGCTCCAATTACGCCCTTTCCAATGCCATATCCTTTTTTATTTCCGCTCAGCGATGTTGATCCGCATCTTGGACATTTCATCAGTTCAGAGTGTTGCTGACGTTCAAGTTGTAATTGTTTACGTTGTAATTCCGTTTGCTTTCTCACTTCTTCTAACTCCTGCTGCTTCAGGTGTAAACTTGCCCTGTAGTAGGCAAAATCCACGTCTGATATTTCCGTTTTGCTGTATTCCTGCTCATATTTCACAAATGAAGTAAACGGATTCCCACAATAACCGCAAAAAGCACTATCTGCTCTGTTTTTCTTGCCGCATTTTGTGCAAAACATATCACCTGCCTCCGCATCATCTTCGCTTCCATTAAAGGCTTGAAGCTCTGTCTTTTCCTCGTTTTTCATATTTTTCCCCCTTCCTTCTCTATTTAATTAGCCAATTAGCAACTGCTCCTTTACATATATATTCGTTATACTTTTTGCATCACCTGGTTACGCTGATAGCAGTAATAACTATATTATAGCTTATTTAATACGCTAAAAGCAATAGTTATAATGCAATTGTAGGGGTGATGTAATGAAAAATTTGTCTTTGGAACAAGTAGGCAAGCGATTACGCCGAATTCGTTCGCAAACGAAGCTTACAAGGGAGCAATTTGCGGAACAAGTCGGAATCTCCCCTCAGTTTCTTGCGGAAATCGAAAATGGCAAAAAAGGTATGTCTGCCGAAACGCTTTTCAAAATATGTACTCGATTTGACTTATCAGCGGATTATATTCTGCTTGGAAAATCATCTACTGCACAACTATCTAACCCCATACGAGCAGCACTCGACAATTTTTCAGATCCCTATATTGAATTGACAGAAGATATTATTAAGGCAATAGAAAAAGTAGCGATCAAAAAATAGAGCGCCGCTTTCAGACATAAAAAGCTCTCCCGAATGAGACGGGAGAGCTTTTACTTTATACGAGATCATACATACTGCTTGCGGGGGATCCTGTCATAGTTCCAAAGCAGAATGGGCTCTACGCAGTAGGCCAGGAATTTCATATCGAGGTTAAAGAAGTATATTGCAAACGTCACGGCGAAAAGGCCTGCTCCGCCGCCGAGCATTTTAAGGGGCAGCATTTTAAGTTTTGACATATCGTTTCTCCTCCTTACCATGCGTGCTCATCCGGCAGGATCTCTATCGTCGGATCTATCGGCTCTTCACGCATAACTGTGCGCATATACTGATTGAACTGGTCGCGGATGGCCTGACGGGGGAAAACACGCGGATCGGCAAGATCGTGGCATACCCAGACGAGGTGGATGCCGCGCTCTCTGGCCTGCTCCTCGAACTGGCCGTGCATTCCGGTCAGCGCCTTGCAGGACATATGCTCCCACATCATGACCATGTCGGCGTTCATCTTCTCGCAGTACTCCCAAAGCTCATCGACGAGTACCTTGTAGCCGCCGTGGGTGTGGTTGCGCATGATCATGTTCATGGTCAGCCACGCCATGTCGTAATAAGCCTGCTCGCGGTTTTCGGGAGTGTCCTCCTCGGCTATCTCATCGCTTATGACCATCGACAGCATATCAGTCAGAGGCACAACGCCCCAGCACTGAATCATCCAGTACAGCATGTCGATGATGTACTGCGGCTGAACTCCCCAGACTATGCATCTGTGACGATATTCGGAAGCCATCATTGCCTTTCTCTTATAGCCCTGCTGAACGAGCTTCATGATCTTCCTGTCTATCTCGACGAAGGCCGGGTAACGGCCGCAGTTGCCCATGTAGTTTGTATCGTTATACAGAGAGAACACAGCGCCGACAAACTGCGGATAGGGCGTGCTGTTGACCTCCAGCCAGTTTACACGGTTGCGCGTCGTATCGTTAACGCGCTTTGCGCACTCGAAATACGCGTTCCAGTCCCACTTCTCGCCGGTCTGCTCCTCGATAAACCTTATGGCCGCCTTGACGTCGTTTGCGGCATACTTCTGAACGTCCTCCTGCTTGTGGCGCATGGGTGCAACGAGCTGGAAGGTCGGTATGCCGTACTCGCGCTCAAGGCGCTTTGCTATGAGACCGTTGCCCATGAGCGAGCCGTCGCAGGTAGTGTTCACCTGAACGGCGCACTTGCCGAGCACCGGGAAGTCGTCGTCAATTGAAACGCCAAGCTCTGCCTCCGGCATGGGACAGACGTCGCCGGGGATGCCGAACTCCTGTGCGACATCGAGATAATGCAGGCCCGAGTTCTGATTAAGAAGGTTTGCCGAGAACATCGTGGGCACCTCGCGCAGGATGCAGTTGAGCGTCGGGAAGCCCATCATTACCGCCGTCATTGCGTTTTCGTCCCAAAGGACGCTCTTTTCCGAGTACTTGACGTCGTTGCCCGTTCTGCGGTCGCCCCTTATGCAGTTATCAATGCAGGTTGCAACGTCCTTTACGACGAAATCCATCGCAATGTGGGTGATGCGCAGAGCCTCGTCACGCAGACCGATGGTGAATTTATCGAGCATATGCGGCACGGCGAGATAGTTTCCGAACCATCTGTAGCGGAACATCGCCTTGACGTTGCGCGGCTTTATAATTACCTTTGCCAGTATCGAGAGAAGGTAGAGCCATCTTGTGTAGTCGTACAGCGTGTCCTTCAGGCCTCTCCACTCACGGCGGCGTCGAACTTTACCATGATCGTACAGAACACCTAATTGTTTTTCGCCCTTGCGTTCTTTATCGTTTACTACCATAGCCATTACTTTGCACCTCCCTGAAGCTTTTTGATTTCAATGCTTTCCACGAACGCCTGAACACGGGTGCGCATCTGACCGACGGACGAGCTGATGTTATACGGTCTGTCTACGGACAGAACGGGGTAATCGTATTCCTCGCGCAGCATTGTAGATCCGAGAAGCCGCTCGTATGCCCATGGATCACAGAACTTTATCTGCTGATATATTATGCCGTCCGCGCCGTACTCCTTGGCGATTTCGTTGACATACGCCTTGCGTCCGTAGACCTTTTCCATATTGAACATGCGCGGGCAGTGGCCGTTATAGACATAATGGCGGCAGACCTGAGTGAGTGCGTCTTCCTCATCATTGAGCTCGATCTCCATTCTGCCGGGCAGCGAGCCGAAGCAGAAGCGGTCGGCGCAGACATACGCGCCGGTCTCCTCAATGAGCTTAATAAAGCCGCTGTCATCGACCTCGGAGCCGACGACCGCTATCCTTGCGCGGTATTTCTTATCCTCAGGCTCGCGGGTTTTTATCTCCTCGAGCGTCTCCTCGAGCTTATCAATGATAAGATACTGCGGCATTACATATGTAGCCAGCGTCAGTATGTGGAACTCATAGCCCGTGATTCTGGGCTTTGCCTCCTTGCGGAAGTTGCCGATCTCGGTTATCACGCGGCAGACGCGGTTATGCTCCGCAACGGCTTTTCTTATCGCCGCATCTGAAACATCGATGCCGTAGTTTTTGCTCAGAGGTGTAAGTATATGATTCTTACACTGCAAAGCGAGCAGCTCGACACCGTTCTCGTCGGCCTTGAGCGGAATCTCCATAAATTCGTGGAAAAACTTGTCGTTTCCCTCCCCCATAGTCTTGAGAAGCTCCATATTCTCCACGCAGCGGTTTATCATCGTACAGCCGTCCGGTGCGATGACGCAGTCGGCAAAGTTGAAGCCGCCCTCGATGGCGCGCTCCAGAAGTGCTCTCGACGTTTCGCACAGAAAGCTCGTCATGTAATACGTCGCGATATCCATCGAGCCTGTGTTCGGTGCGTGCAGTCGAATGCCGAAGGCATTGCCGAGATTCATCAGCGGCTCCGGCGTGTTCTCGCAGACAAAGGCAACGCAGATCTTCCCCTCCTGCTTCGCCTGAGTTATGAGCTTGTTGTTCGCCTCCTGCAGGAGGTTTTCGAACCAGTTCAGATGCTTCAGGTCTCTCATTGTTAAACTCCCCCATTTCATGTTTTATTCCGATCGTTCATCCCTAAGAATGATACATGTTAACATTTTAGCATTTCAGGCATATTATTTCAATATATTTATGCACTTTCTCTATTTTGTATATTAATTTCGCATTTTTTTGTGTATTATCACTACATTGATTGTTTTGATGTTTAATCACGCTTTAGCTTTGTGTGAAGTTTTGTATTTGCTTCCTCTCGAGCTTCAGCTTTACAATGATTGCCTGCAAGGGTGCAAAAAACCCCCGATACCTATATGATATCGGGGGATGGAGTTTATTATGACTTCTATGACTTCGCTTGCGACGCCGCATCGACGAACACCTCAAAGTGCTCGGCTTCTCCCGTGTTATTATCTATCTCGGCCGAGAAGACATAAACAGGCTGCACATACAGCTTGCCGTCCTTGACAACACCGTCGCAGTAATACTGAAGTCTACAGTACGTCAGGGTGGCCACACCGTCTGTTCCCGCGGCATTTGAAACAAATTTGCCGCTTGATAAATCAGCTCTGACTTCATCAGCGTTCTTCAGCCTCACCTCTCCGAGCTCTTTAAGCCCATACGACTGCTTGGAGAAATAAACTATCTTGCCGCCTTCTCCTATACCAACGGTGGTCCTGAATATGCCATATGTGCCGCGGCCGTCAACTACCGGATAGTATATCACATCTTTCTGTATGGGCTCATTATTACCGTCGGTTATATAGCTTACCGTGCCCATATCCTTTACAAGGCCAATATCAAGTCCGCTGTTGCTTATTGCGCTCGTCGCTATTTCCTGCGCGTCTATATCCGACGGCAGGTTCTCCGGCGCTGACGACGGTATCGGAGTCGAATATGTCCATGTTCCGCCATTCATGTCGATAAGCAGCGTACCGTCGCCGGCTCTATAAAGCCAATAGCCGTCTGTATTATTGATAAGCTCGACCTCGCCGTTTACTATCTCCGGTACGCTGTAATATTCCTTGAGCATTGTCTCAACGTCCGGCACCTCATAATAGAACGCCGTCAGGGTGTCCTTGTCGAAGCTGATCGATCTTTTCATTTCCGGCGGCTGTATCTCCTCCGCGCCGGGAGGCGGCGCAAACTGTAGCTCTGGTATTGCGACCGTATCTACCGGCTCCGAGCATGCGCTCAGGCTGAAGCTAAGCATAACCGCAAATAACAGCAGACAGTATTTTTTAATGCTTTTCATTTTTGTTTCCTCCGATCTATGTCGTCCGTGGCCGGTATAAATCCCCTCACCTCCCGTTCTCTCCGGCTCGTAAGCTGCGAGCGTATCTTCTTGTGATCTCATAGTATCACATCATTTTCCACCATTCAACTCAAATGTCATATTTCTGCCATATATATAAATTCAAGCATGTCAATATGTGTACTATTGCCAAAATCCCCCGATATCCATATGATATCGGGGGATAGGATGATTTATGAGAATTTTACGAAGCCCGTGAGCGTTCCGAGGGGATAGCCGAGCGTCCACTCGTTATCGCCGCACCTGGGGCAGACCGTTCTTCTCTCGTGCAGCTCGTCGATATAAGCTTCGGCGCGCTGGATGTACATATTCGTCTTTACGACGTACTTGCACTTCGGGCAGTAGACAAGGTAGTTTGCGAAGCTGTCGTAAATGCCCTTTTTGCGATTTTCCTTCTCCTCATAGGATAGGGCTCTCGGGAGGATATTGTGATTTGTATAGCTCATCGTTTTGCCTCCTCAGATCAGATGCTCGCGCTTAACGCTGTCATAATGCTTATCGAGGAAGGGCACGATGACGCTGCGCATAAGGCGCATATCGAGATTGAAGTAGTATACCGCAAAGAGCACGGCGAGCGTAAGGCTGCCCATGCCCATAATTTTAGCCAAAACCTTCATGCTGCTTCTCCTTTCTTACCAGCCCATCTCATCGTCGAAGTCGACGAGGGTCGGGTCAATGGGCTCTTCATGCATAACGCTCTGCATATACTGGTTGACGGTCTTGCGCGCCTCGTTCGTGGGAACGATGCGGCAGTCCATGAGGGAGTGCGGCATCCAGATGATATTGAATCTGTCGCGGTGCTTGTGGAACTCCTCCTCGAGCAGACCCTGAGCGCCGGCCATACCCTTGCAGCCGATATCGTCGTACATGATAATGGTGTCGCAGTTGAACTTCTCCGCGGTCTCCCACATCTGCATGAGGTGGCGGTTGCCGCCTACGGTGTGGGTGCGCATGGGTGTTCTCGCGTGCCAGTCGGCAATGTCGCTCATCATGGTCTCGCGGTCAGTGGTGTCAACGATGTTGTGGCCCGTGAGCGAGTCCATATTTATAACGGTCATGATGCCCCAGCAGTTATACAGCCACTGCACGCCGTGGGCATAGTAGGTCGAGCCGCAGGACCATGCCAGTGCGCGGTGACGCGCGAGCGGGAACGGGTGGATGTTCTTGCGCACGCACTTTTCAAAGACCTTGTTTATCTTCTTATTGGCCTTCTTGAAGTACTTTGTGCCGCCCTGCTGATAGAAGTAGATGCGGAACAGGCCCTGAACGACGGAGTTGAGCGCGCCGTTATCGCTCTTCGCGTAGATATCCCAGCGGTTTAATGAGCCGCGGTTAAATTCGTTGGTGTCCTCGATATGCTCGATGAAGGTATCCCAGTTAAACGGAACGCCGAACTGCTGCTCGAGAAACTCTATCGCAGAATATACCTCGTGAACGCCGAGCTCCTTGGTCGTGGGATCGTCGTACATAAGAGGCGTGGTGAACGGATGCACGGCCTTCTTGCCGTCGTCGGACAGGGCGCGCCACATCGCGGTGTTATCCATCATGTTCGCGTCGCAGGGGTTGTTCGTCGTCAGCCAGCAGTTGCCGATATCGGGATACTCGTTTTCGACGGCGACACCGACCTCAACAAGAGGCAGCGTGCACATATCGCCGGGTATGCCGCAGGCAACGGCCTGATCGACATAGTAGCAGCCGAGCTGCTTGCGCATGAGCGGAAGCATGAACGCCGCGTGCTGCTGCATGTTTATCGCATAATAGCCGGGGAAGCCGAAGATTATGTGCTTGGGCAGAGTGTAGTCAAACGCAACGGTAATGTCAGACCACTTGGTCTCGCCGAGCCTGCGGTCGGCTCGCAGGCTCTTCCACAGGGTGTCGGTCGAGTCGGAGATCATGCAGTCGAGCGCATACAGGTCTGCTCTGAGCGCCTCGCCTCGGTCTCCCTCGATCCACTTATCGACCATCATGGGAGCGGCAAGATATGCCGACAGCCAGCGGTATTTCCAAAACGCCTTTGCGATGCGTATGGGGTCGTGCATGACGAATATCGCCATCTTGACCCATGTGCACAGCCATTTGTAAAATGCAAACGCCGTGTCCTTGACTCCGCGCCACTCGCGGCGGGCATAGAAGTTCGTGCCCTCAATATATCTCTGGCCAATGTAATGGCAGGGCTCGTCGCCTTTGAGGAAGTGCTCAAGGGTGCCGTACTGCTCTTTGATGCTTATTTTTCTTTTCCACATAGCTGTTCCCCTCCTCAATTAGCCTGAAGCTTCTTGATCTCAAGCGATTCTACGAATGCCTGGAATCTCGTGCGGAGCTGACCGGTAGCTGCGTTTGCGTAGTCGCGCTCTATCTGACAGGTGGGTATCGCCGACGGGACGTTCAGTCCCTCGGCAAGCCACTTTGCGGCGATGGCGCGCTCGTAGCCCCAGTATTCGCAGAACTTCATATTCTGAAGGATTATGCCGTCGGCCTTATACTCTTTTGCAATATCGTACAGATACTGCTTGCGGGCAAGGATATTCTCCGTACCCATGGCGCGGGGGCACTCGTTTATCTTCATATAGTGCTCCGCCAGCGCATCGAGCGGATTCTGTCCGGGCTCGACGACTATCTCCTCCCTGCCGGGCAGCGAACCGAAGCAGTAGCGGTCGGCGACGACGCGTGCGCCGCACATCTCGACGAGCTTTGTAAACTCCGGATCGTCGATCTCGGAGCCTACGAGCATGACCTTTGCCCTGTAGTCTGGCTTATCGTCCGGCTCGCGGGTCTTGAGCTCCTCGGCTGTCTCGCGCAGCTTATCGACGATGAGGTACTTCGGGCAGGCAAGCGTCACGAGCTGGATGATATGGAACTCATAGCCTGTGATGGTCGGGTTATCGAGCTTGCGATAGCTGCCTATCTCGGTTATGAGGCGGCAGATCTCGTTATGGCGCTCGATAGCGTCCATGAGCTTATCCTCGGAGTAGTCTACGCCGTAGGTCTCCTGCATAGGAGTGATGATCTTCTTTTCAATCTGGCGGCGGAAGTAGCCCGCGTACCAGTCGCCCTTCTTTATCGGCATGTCTATGCATGCGGTAAAGAATTTTTCGTTGGGAATAAGCTTGCAGTACTCAAAATACTGCTCCATGCGGTTCATCGTTGTGCAGCATTCCTGACCTATGAGAGCTGATATGAAATTGTATCCGCCTTCAAATGCTCGCTCGAGTATGCTCTTGGAATAAGGGCATGAGCGGTTTGTCATGTAATAGGTCGCAAGGTCCGGGTTTACGCAGCCCGGTGCACGCAGTCTTACGCCGAAGCAGCCCTCAACGTCGAGCAGCGGTTCGGGTATGTAAGAGCAGTTGTAGGCAAGCGCCAGCTTGCCCTCCGAGCACGCCTGTTTTACAAGCGCGTTGTTGGCCTCCTGCAGGAGGCCTTCAAAATAGATTAGATGCTTCAGGTCTCTCATTGTGTTCCCCCGTTTCGTTTGACTGCATTATAATTCCCTTCGCAGTCTGTATGTTATTATATTATCACTTGCAGCATAAAACTTCAATTTATTTGTACATTTTCGACATGTTGTACACTATTGATCTAAATTTTTGTGCACATTAACAACAAGATATGTAACCTATGTAAAACACTTATATAAAAACATAACCGCTCATTTCTGAGCGGTCATATTTTTTAAGAATTATCAGTCAGGCGCGGCAATTAGAAATAAACGTCATTTATTATTTTAAGGAGCCGACCGCAACGGTAAGCTGTCGCTTTATTAAAACAGTATAGGGGGAGGACATAAGGAAGCTGCGGCCGCGTCGACTGATACGGTAAGGAAGGGGAAGAAAATTTGCGGTCGGCTCGGGAGTTGAGCCTGTTACGGTCTTACAGTTTCGCCGTCGCCGTTTGCGCCGTCGATAACAGTCTTGGTGCCGAATATGTGCGATGCCCAGGGCGATGCGTAGTAAAGGATGAGGTACGCGACCTCTTCGGGAGTTGCGGCGCGCTTATCGTATGTGCCGGAAACGAGGGCTGCGTATCTTTCCTTGGCACTCATGCCGTCACCGAGCGCGTTTTCGCCGATGCGCGCAAGCATTCCGGTGTCGACACCGTCGGGGTTAACGCTGTTGACATTGACGCCCTTGGGGCCGAGTTCCCTTGCCGCGGACTTCATAAGTCCCTGAACCGCGTGTTTGGATGCGCAGTAAATAGCCATTCCTGGGCTGCCGACAACGCCGCCGATGGATGAGGTGATAACGATCGAGCCGTGGCCCTGCTGTGCAAGAACGTCGCCGCCGTACTTGAGCATGTACATAACGCCGAGAACATTGATTCCGAAAACCTTATCAAAGTTTTCCTTGCTCATTTGATTGTTGAACTCCCACTTGCCTTCGTAGCCCGCGTTCGGTAAAACGGAGTCGATGTGGCCGAAGTGTGCGACCGCGCCGTCGACAAATGCCTTGACCTGCGCTTCATTCGTTACGTCGGCAACGTTTGTCCACAGTCTGTCAGGACCGAGATCCAGTTCTTCTGCGAGCTGCTTTACTTTGTCCGCATCACGGCCTGAAAGTGCGATCTTTGCACCTTCAGCTTTAAGCGCAAAGCACACCGCTCTGCCTATGCCGCCGGTTGCGCCGTTAATAAGAACGACTTTATCCTTAAGTTTGAGATCCATAATTGTTCCTTTCTATTTAATACCGTTTATGTTGCTTGTTATTTTTCAGCAGCAGGTCCATCCGCCGTCGCAGGAGACTATCGCACCGTTTACATAGGACGATTCGTCTGCTGCAAGATAAATTATGGTGCTGTCAAGCTCGCCGTCAACGCCGGCTCTGCCCATGGGCACGCGGGAGTTGATCCACGGGCCGAGCATCTCCATTGCCTCGGGGCTGTTCGACTCGGACGGGAAAAAGCCGGGACAGACACAGTTGCAGGTTATGCCGTGCTTGCACAGCTCGCAGGCGACCTCGCGAGTTAGGTTCACAACGCCGCCCTTGACCGCGCAGTAGTTGGATATCGCGATCTCTCCCGTGCCGATACGGCCGAACAGAGACGCGTTGTTTATGATTCGGCCGTAGCCGGCTTTTATCATTTCCTTTCCGAACTCGCGGATGCAGCGGAACACACCTGTAAGCTCAAGGTCCAAGCCGTGCTGCCAGAAATCGTCCGGAGTTTCGGTTATTGGATAGAACGGGCCACCGCCAGCGTTATTGACGAGAATGTCAACCTTACCGAACTCGTCTATGGTTGCCTTGACCGCTGCCTTTATATCGTCAAGATCACAGACATCGCACTTTACGGGCAGGCACTTAACCCCCTTTGCCCTGATTTCCTGTGCGACGGCTTCGAGCTTTTCCATGCGGCGCGCGAGAAGAACGATGTCCGCTCCCTGCCCTGCCAGGGCAAGCGCGAACTGTCTGCCGAGGCCGCTGGATGCTCCCGTTACTACGGCAACTCTGCCGTGAAGATCAAACATCATTTGTACTCTCCTTTATTTATCACAGAGGCAGGCACTCGTACTCGTATATATCGAGCATGAGCTTCCTTGGCTGCTTTGCATCGTCCAAGCGGCCGATAGCAAAGGTGAACATCTTATCAAGCTTGGGGTCGGTAGACTCAATAGGGCTTGCGAAATAGATATCTACTCCCCTGCTTATATTTCCTGCGGCAAATTCTTTAATCTCGTCAACGGTGCAGAAGTCGGCTCTGCCGGTATACGGCACATAGACGAGATTTCCGTCGTTGAGCTTTATCGTTATGCGGCCGTCAAGCTCGAAAACCCCGTTATAGCGAAGAAGCTGGGTAACCTCGCCGCCGGGCAGAACACGGCCGATAACTTCACTTTTGTTGAACACTTCGCCGCCCCTGGGTGTTGCGTTCACGCGCACACCGCCGCCGACCGAAGGGTAAAAGCCCCAACTGTCAAGCTCTATATCCGTAGAAAAAAGATGGTCTATACGGGTCTTATTCAAATCGTTTGACATTGTTCCTTCTCCCTTCTCACTTCTTAATGCGTACGGCGTACACATCGTAACGGACTACAACGGGATCGGAGAATTTAGCGACACCGAAGCCGATGCAGAAGGTATGGTTGAGCCATTCGTAGCGCGGATCGTCGGTCTCGAGCTGATAGTGGATAGCATTGCGCACCTGCTCGGGGAAAATGAACTTCTTGTATTTGAGAACATCCTCGTAGCCGCCAATATCGTTTCTGCCCTGATAAGGCATGTATATCTTTGCGCCGTCATCGGTTTCGATGGTAGCGCGGACATTTACATTCTGAGTGCCGTTGGGTGTGCCGTGACACCAGTCGCCGCCGAACGGCTTGAGCTTACCGTTTATCTTATCGCCCTTGACCCAGCCGCCGACTATATATCCGGTCAGTCGGAATCCGCCGAATATGGACGGGTCATAGACTTCAAAGTTGGGGTCACAGTCTGCCGCATAGGAGAAAAGATACTCCAACTCATATGGAATGAGGTCTCTCATAAAGTTTTGCTCCTTTCTTTTTATATGTCCATGCCGGATATCCGGCATGGACAATTATCAGAATTTTCAGCGATCTATGGACATTGCCGCAAAAAAGCCGCTGCGAACGGCTGTGCCGATCTTGCCCATCTTGACGCTGTCGCCCATGGCGATGGTCTTATTGTAGTACTTTGCCTTGAGCTGCTCGACAAGCTCCGTTCTTGGCTTCATGCCGAGAGCATTGATAACAGTATCGGCAGGCAGATACTCGGTACTGCCGTCCTCTTTCTGAACGTTTACGCCGTTTGCGTCAACGCTGAGAACCTTGGTCTTTGTCATCAGACGAACGCCGAGCTTGGTCATCTTTGCGCAGATGCAGTCGCGGTTTATGAACATTGCGTCCTTTGCCATAATATCTCCCATCTCAACGATGGTGACTTTCTTGCCATAGTCGAGCGCCAGCTCATAACCGCCGTCACAGCCGGACTCGCCGCCTCCGCATACAACGATATTGTTGCCCTTTACAAGGCCGTGATCCTTATGGACTTCGTACATATTGAACACGTTTTTGCCGTCAAGGCCGGGGATAGGAGGACATACGGGAACGGTACCGGTGCTGACAAATATCCAGTCGGCCGCTTCGAGCACAGGGTCATCTGCTTTGATCTCAGTGTTAAGCTTTATCTCGACACCGAGCTTCTCCATCTGTACACCGTACCACTCGAACAGCGCACGGATGTAGTTTTTGAATGAAGCTGTTGCGATAACGCGGGCAGTCCCGCCGATGTGATCATCCTTTTCATATATGGTGACCTTGTGTCCCTTGATGGCTGCAACGCGAGCTGCCTCAAGGCCGGACGGGCCTGCACCGATGACAACGATATTCTTCGGATCGTTGGTCTTTTCGATCTTGAACGCCTTTTCCTCTCCTACCTGGGTGTTGACGGAGCAGGAAATCTTGGTGCGGCGATTCCAGATACGTCCGATGCAGTCCTCATTGCACCTCAGGCAGGGACGTACATCCTCACGATGGCCGGAGATGAGCTTGTTGGGGATATCGGGATCGGCAATAAGTGCACGACCGAGGATGGCAAAGTCGGCCTTGCCGGAGGTAATGAGTTCGAGTGCGGTATCGGGATCGTGGGTACCGCCGTTGAGGATAGGCTTGTGGATATTCTCACGTGCAAAGTCGCATACGTACGACATGCATGCAGGGCCCTGATAGGACGGCGGAAAGATATAGTCAAGGCGCTCGTAGGAGCCTGCGTCAACGTCGAATGCGTCGATGCTGCACTTCTGGAGCCACTCGACAAGCTCCTTTGTCTCGTCGAAAGTACGGCCGCCCTCCCAGCCGTGGTCAAGCGCGATGCGGAACAGAATGGGCATATCCGGTCCGACGACGGAGCGGACAGCCTCAACCATCTCGCGGGCAAAGCGGGTGCGGTTTTCCGCTGAACCGCCGTACTCATCGGTGCGGCGGTTAAAGACCTTGGACATAAACTGGTCTATGAGATAGCCTGCGTGAGCATGGATCTCTATAGCGTCAAAGCCTGCGTCACGCGCAACGCCTGCTGCATATTTGAAGGTCTCCTGGAGTTCTTTGATCTCCTCAACGGTCATTGCGCGAGTCAGAACGTCGGGTCTGAAGAATGTGGGCTGCTCGCAGGAGGATACGAGCTTATCGCCGAACTCATTGGGATAGCCGTTGCGGCCGGTGCCCGGAGTCATCTGGAGACAGATCTTTGCACCCCAGCGGTGGACTCTCTCTACAAGGTCGGTGTATGCCGGGATGGGGATATCGCTGTCAAGTGTGCCTTCGTGAGAGCCCTGGGCGATCTTCTCGGTAAGGGGAGTGCAGCCGGTGATTATCATGCCGACGCCGCCTCTTGCACGCTCTTCAAAGTAGTCGATCTCCCAGTCGGACTTTGCGCCGTAAGGAAGGGATGCGTTATGTCCCATCGGGGAAAGGACGAGACGGTTTTTGATCTCCATCTTGCCTATTTTGAACGGTGTAAATAGAGGACTGTAGTCTTTCTTTTCCATTGTTATATTTACTCCTTTACTTGTTAGTTCTATATTTTTTTACTGCTTCCGCAGCCGGCTCGTTTAGTAAGAGCCGACCGCGAATTTGTGGGATATCAGGCGTTTGTGCCGGTTTCGATGGCCTTTTTCTCGTCAACGACCTTCTTCATGGGCTTGCAGCCGACGAAGATCATGACGGCCAAAACGATGCCGAGGAAGCCGAAGAGTTTGAACATGCCGCTGTAAGAGCCGGTGATGTCATATGCCGCGTTGAGAACCGGCATACCGAATGCAACTCCGCAGTTCATGACCGCAATCATGATGCCCATGATCTGGCCCTGAGCGCGGTTGCCGAAGACCTGCAGGGTATAAACAGGGAGAGTTGCCTTGAGGATGCAGAACGAGCCGCCGAGCAGAACAGTGCCGACATACATCATGCCGAGCGCCGGAGCGGTCGCGTAGATGAAAACGGAAGCGATGGCCATGATCGAGTATGCGACCATGCATGTGCGGATGCCGAGCTTGTCTGCCAGGATACCGAACGGGAGCTGAAGAATGATGTTTGCAGCGTACATGATAGAGAGCATAACGCCGCCGTCATAGCCGAGGTCGGAAGAGAAAATCGCGATGTTGCAGATTGCGCCGTAGATAATGAGTCCGAACAGACCGATGCCGATAGTGCCGCACCAGAATTGGACGGACTTGTATGCTTCTTTTGCGGTCACACCGTAAGGAATGATCGCGCCGCTCTCGTCGGCGATCTTGACCTTGTCGTTCCACATGGGCTTAACGCCGTACTTCTCGGGGCTGTCCTTGAGGAACACTATGAGAACGATCGCTGTGAATACGACTACTGCGCAGTTGATATACAGAGATGCGGTCCAGCCGATTGTGCCGATCCACTTGGAGACTATCGGGCTGAAGATAACGCCGGCAAGACCGGAGCCGATAGCGGTTGCGGAAAGCAGAGTGCCTGTAGAGTGGGCGAACCACTTACTGAAGATGATCGAGCAGGATGCGCCGGAGCAGAAGCAAAGGGAGATGCCCTGCAGTATAGCTGCGAGGTAGAACATCCAGATGACAGTGCCGTTTGCATACAGAAGAACGCCTGCTATCATAAGCAGTGAGCAGAAGGAGATCATCTTCTTCATGCCGAACTTTTCAACGAGCTTGCCGTAGAATATACTCATGATGGCGTTTGCGCCGCCGTTAAGCGTGATGGTGAGCGCATACGCGGTACGGGATACTTCGGGGTGCGCTTCGAGGATGGGTTCCATATACAGTGTTACGGTACTGAGCGTAAGACCGGCATACACAAACTGCATCAGTATGAGTAGTATAAGTACGACCCACGCATAATTGCTGCTCTTTACGAGTCCACTTTTTTGCATTGTTAATTCTCCTTTTTTATTGTCCTTGATAAACCGAATTATTATTGACCCTTGCAAGCGCCGCAGTTCAGATAAGCTTATCGAGCCCCGTCGGGTTCGGTTCTCTGCCCCGCCTTTGTTAAGACTTTATCACGCGCAAAAGCGGTGCTTCAACTACGTTTCGCCAAAAGCGATCTGCACGTTTTTTGCTTTTTGCACAGTTAACTCCTCATGCCCTAACACGAAAAAACGCCAAGCACCGCAGAAGCCTCTTTAGGACTTTGCGGTGTTTGGCGTATAAATATGATAAATTATTATTAATATAAGTTAATGAAATAACAATTTTGCGTGACAGCGCTTTTTAACTTAGCAGTGTAAATTTAATTTATATCATTAATATCTACAAAAAGCAACGTAATCCTGCACAAAAATGAGCGCTTTGTTTTTGCAGCTGCACAAAATTATTTTTAAATCTTGAATTACAGCGTGACATTTGATAATTTATTATCAGTCGTTTTCATGAAAAGGAGGCATCTTTCATTATGGGCAGCAGATACAGTGAAAGCTTAGGCGAGGATATCTACCGATATATAATGGAGCTTATGCCGCACACTGATGATCTTAATATATTCCTGCAAAAGATATATCTGCGATATAATATGCCCGTAATCGTTACGGACATTGCTTTTCACCTTATTGCATACGGTGGTCCGTATCCCTGCCCCGATCCTCTGTGGCAGACCATAGTAACATCAGGTGCCGCCGAACCGGAGACCGTTGTCAACTATTACTTCGGTGAAGGCTTCACGGATAAGATGTCCGCCGCCGGTGAGCCAATCGACGCAAGTTGGGGTATTAATACACAATACCCTCAGACTACCTGCTCGGTATATCTCGGCAACAGCATAGAAGGCTGCTGCTCAGTCATGTATCTTGACCATGGAAAGCTTGATTTCGCACTAAAACTAAATGCGGCGGTAAAAACGGCGGTCGAGATCTTCCTTGGAGGAAAACTGCGCCGTCAGCCGATGGGGGCCGCACCGGACAGACTCGTGGCCGCACGAATACTACTCGAGAATACCGACGCGCCCATTCAACTCCTTACAAACACCGCATTTTATAAGAACGTCGGGCTAACCCCCGGCTACATGGTAGTTGCAATGCACACCGACGACACAAGCGGCGTAAGGCTTCAAAATATAGTAAACAATATCAAGGTCAGATATCCTCAGATGCTGTATCTCAACAAGTCCGACGATATGTATCTGCTGTTTCAGAACATCAAGTCCGATGCGATGCGTGAGAATGTACTTTCAGACATTAAGGCCGAGGCCTCACAAAAGGCAGTATTCACCTGTGGGGCAAGCGGAGTTTTTCACGATTTGGAAAAGCGCGATGCGTATATCGAGCAGGCTCGTCTGGCCCTCGAATACGGCATAAATCACTGCGGCAAAAACTGCATCAACTATTTCTTTGATAACTTCACGGAAATAATCCTGCGGCATGGCTGTGACAGTATTTTTGCCGAGAGCCTCATCGTGCCGGAATTCAAGAGGCTTATTGACTTTGATGAGGAGAATTCCACCGATTATTGCCAGTCGCTCAGCTGCTATATTTTTGAGCGCTGTGATATGACAAAGGCCGCGGCAAAGCTCTATGTGCATCGAAACTCGTTAATGTACCGCATAAAAAAGTGCGAGGAGATTATGGATGTAGATCTTTCCGACCGAAAAACCTATGAAAAGCTCTGGCTATGCTGTACTATGAGGTCTATCGGCGCGCTGCCGAGTAAAGCAGAATAAGCAAAAACTCCCGTCCTCAGACGGGAGTTTTTGTTGAAATATCAGTGATGCTCCTTTGCGTTCGTGCCCTTGTCGCCTACGCCGAAGTGGAGCTCCTTCATGCCCTCAACCTCATCGCAGATGTCCTTGAGCTGGCAGACTGTGCAGTCTGTCGGCAGGCCCTCCATGATGTGGGTCAGCGTGCTCGTGATAGCGTCGGCCTTCTTGGCGTTTTCGAGCATCGCCTTGAAGTCGAGCGTGGGATCGGTGATGAAAATTACCTTTACATTGAGAACGTTGGGGTCTTTTTTGTACGCCTCAATGTATCGATAGCCGACCTGCTCGAAGTTAATGCCGCGCTTGATCGCCTTTTTAGAAACGCGAACCTGCTCGCGGTGGCTCTCCGGCGACATGCGCACCATGTAGCCCTCGGGGTAGACATGGTATTTGCAGAACTCGATGTCCTTGAGCGCACGGTAGACCTCCTCGTCCTCACCCTCGAGAACGCCGACGCGCAGCAGGACTATTCGTGCGAAGGGAACGTCCTTCTTGATGGCCTTGAGGTCGGGACCGTAGAGCAGCACCTCGTCGCGGCTTACGAGATCGGAGCTCGTGGTAGTGCAGATATAGTTTGCAGAGCCCAGGCCGAGAGCGCCGAGCTCATAGGCTGCGTCCGACTGAAGCACCAGCTCCGCCGAGCCGAGATCGGGCCATGCCTTGCCAGCCCTGTACGGCCAGACCCTGGGCGAGCTCTTGGCCAAAAGCTCGTTAGTGTGTTCTATAAGAGCATTATACAGTTCCATGTGGTGTGTTCTCCTTTACCTTATTTCCTTTGACTACATTATAGACGCTCAGTCTGATGAAATATGTAGCAAATTCTACAGGGACAGATAAATGTTAAAAATATTGCATATATTCTGAAAAAACGGGGTCATTTGCATTGACCCCGTTTTTTGTGATTTTGAATTTTCAATCAGAACGAGCCGCTTCTCCCTCCGTGGGTCGTGCCGCTGCTCGAAGCATGCGTGCTGCTGAAGTTGCCGCCCGAGCCGACGCCGCCGTGATGGCCGTCGTCGTTATCGTTGTTTTTGGGTCTTGCTGTCATGGTGACGGTGTGGTACAGGAAAAGATCCTGCTGCCTGCCGGGCTTGAAGCTGCCGGCCCGCAGATAGTCGGCGGCCGATTTACGCATGGAAACAGACTTCATGCCGCTCTTCATTACTCTCATACCGATGAATGCGGCGAAAAGCCCGACGATGAGTGCCATACCGAGCCATGCAATACTGAAATAGCCGCCCGTTCCGATGGGCTCATAATCATCGTCGTAGTCGTTGTCAAAGCCGTCGGGATCGTAGGGCTGATCGTCATCCTCCGCCGCGACGAGGCATGGGCCGCAGTCGCTTATAAAGCTTGTGCACGCACTGTACCAGTCGCCGTCGGACAGACAGGACACGAAATTGTCCGAAATATATTCCAGATCGCTGTCTGTGAAAGCATAGATAGCGTAGCCGGCTGTGGATATTGCCCACTTGCGCTCGGCGGAGCTTATCATGAGCAGTATGCCGCCCTTGGTATTACCCTGACCGATGCCGTTTTCATCGTAAAAATCATCGGCATATTCCTGAGCGGTCTTGCCGTCGAGCGAAGGCGCGGTCACTATGGCGACATCGACATTGTATGTATTGCACAGCTCTGCAAGCCTTGCGTTGAGCATATCCGTGTCCGCGTCACCGAAAAGGTTTTCCCGATCGTAAACAGTGCTTTTGGAGCTGTCGGCAAAAACCGTCGGGATGAGCGCAAGGCAGAGCATGAGCGCAAGAAGAACGGATAAAACTCTCTTATTCATGGTGCGCCTCCCCCCCCTCAATGAAACAGCAGAAGCTCTATAGCGTAGGCTATGACCGAGCCCGCGGCAAAGATGCCGCCGAAGTACTTCCGGTAAACGCTCTTGTCGATCGGCAGGTCGCCGACGAATTTGCCGGTCTGACCGTTCATGGCAAAGGTGTATTTATTTCCGTTCCATGTAGTATTGAGAAGCCATACGGGGTAGAGGGCATAGTGCTTTTTTCCGCCTGAAAACTGCACCGAAACATTCTCGGGAACGACGGAATCATAGCCGGCCACGGTGCTGCGCAGGGCGATATCCGAGCTGTGCTTTACACGCTCGTTGGCTCTCTTGTTGCACTCATCGGCCGGTACGTCGTACTTATCGGCAAGATAGCCGGACAGGTATGCGGTCTGAAAATCGACAGCCTCGCTGAAATCGAAGGGCTCGAGCGATTCCATAAGATCATCCGGCATTTTCCGCGAGCCGTCGACCGGGATATGTTCAAAGCCCATGCTGCCGCTGCGCAGCAGACTGTAGTGGCTCGTCTCGGTATAGTCGTAATTGCCGTCGGACCAGAAGCGCGTTTTCGTTGCGCGGTATCGAGCCTCGGCGGAGGCGTCCGTGTCAAACAGCCAGAACGGAACGTACACGCCCTTGACCTCGTCGATGTGGTTTTCGCTTTTAAAGACCTTGGGCAGGAGCTTTTTGCCGCTCATATGCTTTTTGAGCGCCTCCTTGGCGGCCTTTTTATCGAGCTTGAAGGGAATGATATAGTCCGGCTTTAATTCGCCCGACAGTCTGGATTTAAAGATGGTGGGGTTGCCGCAGAAGGGGCAGCTCGTCGCCGAGGTGGTCTCGTCGGCGATTATTTCGCCGCCGCAGCTACTGCAGACGTAAACTCCTATGCCATCGGAATCGTCTTCAAAATGCTCCTTGCCGTCCTCGGATATCCAGTTCATGTCGTCGGGCTTATCGTTTTTAAGTCCCTCGTCGTAGCTTTTGAGCGTTTCAAGGTCAAATTCGGTGTCACAGTAGGGGCATTTCATTTTGCTCGAGCTGATATCGTAGGAAATAAATCCGCCGCAGCAGGGACATTTATATTGAAGTAAGCTTTCAGTTTCCATGGGCATCAAATAAGGTTGCTGCCGTTGAGCGCTTTGCCGCATTTAGGGCAGAATTTCGGAGGATGCGCGGGATTCACAGACTCCCAGCCGCATTTGTCACATCTGTATATCGGAGCGCCGGCGGGTCTGGGCTTGCCGCACTCGGAGCAGAAGCTGTCCTCGTTTACCGCGCCGCAGGAGCAGATCCATGAGCTTGCATTCTGCTGAGCGGCGGCCGCCTTCTGCTCGGCCGCCATGCCGTACAGCGCCTGAGCGTTCACGCCGCCGGCGTTTGCCGCCATACCCATGCCCATGAAGCCCGTCATTGCGCCGCCGGTGTTTGCCGCCGCTGTGCGCATCGCGTCGGCCTGAGCGCCGGTGAGAGCGCCCGCCGCGAGGGCAGGATTTGAAAGCGCTGCCGCACGCTGGAGCTTCTTTATGGACTCCGCGTCCTCATCGGGGATGCTGACGGGATTCATGGCAATGGAGACAACGCTTATGCCGCGAGTTTCAGACCATTTGCGCGTGAGCGTTTCGTTCATCAGGTCGCACAGCTCCATCGTGTGTGCAGGGATCTGATTAGGGCGCATCTCCATGTCCGAGAGCTTTGAAAATGCAGGCTGAAGAGCACTGACAAATTCAGCCTTGAGCTGAGAGTCTATCTCCGAGCGCTCATAGTCCTGCTCGACATTGCCGCAGACATTGGTGTAAAACAGCAGTGGATTTGTTATTTTGTAGGAATACACGCCGTTGCATCTGACGCCCGTATCGAGGTCAAGACCTACGCGGCTGTCGACGACGCGGAAAGGGATCGGTGTAGCCGTCCCGAACTTGTTATCGACGATCTCCTTGGTATTAAAATAGTAAACGCGCTGATCCTTGGCGGTGTCGCCGCCGAAGGTAAAGCGCTTGCCTATTATCCTGAAGGTGTCTAATATCGCCTTACCGAGAGAGCCGGAAAAGATGCTCGGCTCCGTGGAGGCATCGTAAATAAATTCGCCGGGCTCTGCGCAGACCTCGACGACCTTGCCCTGCTCGACGATTATCATGCACTGACCGTCGGCGACGGCTATGCCCGAGCCGTTTGAAATGATGTTATCGTTTCCCCTGGTGTTGGACGAGCGCGAGGTGATGCGCTTTACGCCTTTAACAACGAGCGTGTCCTTATCGATCGCGTCACAGCAGAAAAACTCCTTCCACTGGTCGGCAATAGTTCCGCCGAGTGCTCCTGCGCCGGCTCTTATGAGTCCCATAGTGCTTATTCCTTTCAAAAACGCGGTTTTTGTGTTGATATACAGACATATGACTGCAATTGCATAAATTATATCATGTGCGGCATGCCCTTTCAACACTTGCGAATATTAAATTATAGTGTTAAAATGAGTTGTTTTGTGAAAAAGGGGGTCAATTTATGAGCATCATTAAAGACATAAGCCTCGCACCTTCCGGCGAGATGAAAATAAACTGGGTCGAGCGCAATATGCCCGTGCTGCGCGGCATCGGCCGCCGCTTTGCCGATGAAAAGCCCTTTAAGGGGCTAAAGGTTGCGCTTTCCGTCCATCTTGAGGCAAAAACCGCTTATCTGTGCCGGGTCATGGAGCTCGGCGGAGCGGAAATGTACGTCACGGGCTCCAATCCTCTCTCAACGCAGGATGACGTCGCGGCGGCGCTGGCTGCCGGCGGCATGAACGTCTTTGCCGAGTACGGCTGCACGGAAAAGCAGTACGAAGACTGCCTGCGCGAGGTGCTCAGGATAGGCCCGAATATAATAATCGACGACGGCGGCGACCTTGTCCACCTCATGCACGAGGAATTCTCGCATCTCATCCCCGGCGTTATCGGAGGCTGCGAGGAGACTACAACGGGCATAAACCGCCTGCGCATTATGTCCGCCGCCGGCGCTCTGCGCTTCCCGATGGTCATGGTAAACGATGCAGACTGCAAGCATATGTTCGATAACCGCTACGGCACGGGTCAGAGCGTGTGGGACGGCATCTGCCGCACGACGAACCTCATCATTGCCGGCAAGTACGTTGTCATTTCCGGCTACGGCTGGTGCGGAAAGGGTGTATCGCTCAGAGCCAAGGGACTGGGCGCAAAGGTCATCGTGACCGAAACCGATCCCATCCGCGCACTCGAGGCCGTTATGGACGGATACGAGGTCATGCCCATGGCCGAGGCCGCGAGGATCGGCGATATCTTCTGCACCGTCACCGGCGGCAGAGATATCATAACCGCAGAGCACTTCCCTCTCATGAAGGACGGCGCGATACTCAGCAACGCCGGTCACTTCAATGTCGAGGTCGATATGGAGGCTCTCGAAAAAACGGCCGTTAAAAAATATGAAGCGCGCCATAATATACAGGGATATGTCATGCCCGACGGGAAAACGCTTTTCACCATAGCAGAAGGCAGACTCGTTAATCTTGCCGCAGCCGACGGCCACCCGGCGGAGATTATGGATATGAGCTTTGCCATCCAGGCACTGTCGGCAAAATATCTTGCAGATAACCGCGGCAGACTCGCTGCCGACGTCGTTTCCGTTCCTCGAGAGATAGATTACGAGGTCGCAAGATGCAAGCTCAAGGCCATGGGCGTCGGTATCGATACGCTCAGTAAGGAGCAAGCCGAGTATCTCGGAAAGTAACCTTGCGAGTAAAAATGTGAAAAGGAGGCTCCGCAATGGATAACATGGAGAATATGGACTTTGAGGCAAAGCGCTTAAAGCAGGCCGACGAGCTCATGCAGCTTCTCAATGAGCGGCGAATGAAGGAGCTCCAGCTCCGCCTTGAGGACATGAACGAGTTCGACGTGGCGGAGTTTCTGTCCGAGATCGGCGATAACCGCATGCCGATGGTGTTCAGACTTTTGTCCAAGGAGACGGCGGCCGACGTTTTTGCCAATTTCGATTCGCCCGAGCAGGAGCAGATAATAAACTCCATCACCGACTCCGAGCTGTCGGCGATAATTGAAGAGCTGTATGTTGACGACGCAGTCGACATGATGGAGGAGCTTCCGGCAAACGTTGTAAAGCGTGTCATGCGCACGGCGACGCCGGAGACACGCCGGCTTATAAATCAGTATCTCAACTACCCTGAGAATTCGGCAGGAAGCATTATGACTGCCGAGTTCGTGGATCTTAAAAAATACATGAACGTGCGCGAATCCATTGCACGCATACGAAGGATAGGCGAGGATAAGGAGACTATATACACTTGCTTTGTCACCTCTGCCGACCGTAAGCTCGAGGGCGTTCTGTCTGTAAAGGATCTGCTGCTTTCAGACGATGAAACGGTCATCGAGGATATCATGGATACGAACGTCGTATTCTGCATGACGCACGATGATCAGGAGGAGGCGGCGGAGAAGATCTCGAACTACGACCTCATGGCTCTGCCCGTCGTCGATAAGGAAGGCCGCCTCGTCGGCATCGTCACCGTCGACGACGTAATCGACGTCATGGAAGCCGAGGCCACCGAGGACTTCGAGATCATGGCCGCAATGACGCCTTCGGATAAGCCGTATTCACGCACCAGTACCTGGGATATGTGGAAGCGCCGCGTTCCGTGGCTTATGTTCCTAATGCTCTCGGCGACGTTTACGAGCATGATAATAAACTCCTTTGAGGATGCACTTGCAGTTCAAGCCGTACTTATAGGCTTTATTCCCATGCTGATGGGCACTGGCGGAAACTCCGGTGCGCAGGCCTCCACCGCCGTCATACGAAGCATTTCCCTGGGCGATACCGAGCCCGAGGATGTCGGCAGGGTAATATGGAAGGAATTCAGAGTTGCGATACTCTGCGGCGTGACGCTCGCGGCGGTCAATTTCGTCAAAATGCTGCTGGTGGACAGAATGCTTTTAAACAATGACGGTGTAACGCTCACCGTTGCTGCCGTCGTCAGCCTTGCCATCGTTTTTATCGTCATATTCGCAAAAGTCGTCGGCAGCGTTCTGCCAATCGTGGCCGAGAAGCTCGGAGTTGACCCGGCGGTCATGGCAAATCCCCTGATATCCACAATCACCGACGCTGTCTCGCTGCTCATTTACTTTGAGATAGCAAAGCTCATGATCAGCTTTTAGCTTGAGGAATACCGAAAATGCTTGTTATATTTGAAAAAATGGCGCTGCTTGTCATCATCCTGGCGCTTGGATACATGTGCGCAAAAATCAGGCTCGTAGGCCCTGAGTTCAACAAGGGCCTGAGCAAAATGGTCATGAACGTGTTCCTTGCCGGCATGATACTCTCGTCTGTCATAAACAAGGACCTTGACATGACCAAGGGGGACATGCTCTTCGGCATAGGCATGCTCGCCGTCATGCAGCTTATCTGCCTTGCCGTCGGATACATAACTCCCGCCGCGATGCGCATAAAGGGCGGCGATAAGGGCATGTACCGCCTCGTTACGAGCTTTTCAAACCTCGGCTTCATGGGTGTGCCCGTCATAGCCGCGGTCTACGGCGAGAATGCAATATTCTTCGCCTCTCTCGGCAATATACCTTTTAATATATTGCTGTACACCGTAGGCGTTATGTTCCTTCAGCACGGCAGCGACAAGAAGGAAAAGCTTAATCTCAAGAGCATGATAAACGTGCCGATAATCGCAACAGTGATAGCAACGGTGATCTTCGTGTTCGAGATCCCTATGCCGCTGATAGTCGAGGATGTTGCAGGTATGCTTTCCGATGCCTGCATCCCGCTTTCAATGATGTGCATTGGTCTGTCGCTCGGCAACGTCTCTATAAAGGACGCATTTATCCATCCGCGCATTTACGGCATGAATTTTATGCGTCTTCTCGTTGCGCCGATAGCGGTGTGGTTCGTGCTGCGCTTTTTCATAACGGATATCGTCATGCTCGGCTCTATCGTCATTGTCGCGGCCTGCCCTCCGGCGGTCATCTGCGCCATTCTCGGCATGGACTACGGCCGCGACGGCGTTGAAGCCTCGGAAACGATCTTTGTCGGCACGGTGCTTTCAATGTTCACCATACCGCTGCTGATATCTCTGCTCGGCCTGAGCATAGTGTAAGAAAATCACCCCACCGAGCGGCGGGGTGATTTTCGTTTTATTCTTCGGCTTCGTTATCAGCCGGGGCAAAGGCTGCAGCAGTGGCCGCAGGAGCCTTCATTTTGCGGTTTATGTCGATAACATTCTGCACAAGCAGTATCGCCATCATAACGAACTCATACGTCACCCGCAGAACGAGCGGTCCCAGCAGCATGATACCGAGTCCATACAGGAACGTGCTCTGTGTGAATGTCATGCCGAAATATCCGTAGTATTCAAATTTTCCGAACATGAGCAGGAAGCCGACGAATATACACAGACATGTCAGCAGAACAAAAATGAATTTGGTCAGCGCTTCGATGTAAAAGGTCTTAAAGTTGAAAAAGTCGTGCAGAAACTGCAAAAATTTACTGTCGAGCCTGCCGTCATACTTTTTCGGCAGCACCCTGACGCAGATAAATATTGTCGCAGCGACTGCGAGAACGATCCCGATAATGATTAATGTCTCCATAACGCACCTCCTTTACATATTTAAAAATAAGTATATCAGATATATAAAATGTCGGCAAGTGTTTAAACGGAACAAGGAATTGGCGCGGATAAAAATGGCATTGCTTTAATAAAAGAAAAACAATGGCAATTATACATGCAGAAATTGTGCAATTCATCAAAGCTGTTTAAAAAACCGAAAAAAAGCATTGCATTTCGTGTTAATTTGGTGTTAAATAATAATGTTATAAAATTGTTATTGGAATTGCTATCTGATTTTACGGAGTGACTCATGGAGCTTGTGGATATTTTGCCGGTGCTGGGCGGAGCTGCGCTCGGGCTGATCGTTGCGTATGTTAATATGCGCATAAGCAAAGCCAACATGAATGCGTCCGATATGGCGGCTGTCATGGGCGTTAATATGCTCAGGCTGCTGCTTGACGCTGCGGCGCTTGCCGCGTGCTATTTTATCTGCAAGGCGTATGAGTTTCCGATGATGGCAACGCTCATTGCCGCCGCTGTCGGCCTGTCGGTCGGCGGAATGGTATTTTTAAGGATCATGGTAAAGAAAACCCAACCGCAAAGCAGGGATGCGGACGGAGGTGAAAGTAATTGAAAGAATTTTTTGAAAACTTTTTGATGCCGACGAAGACTATCTACTCGATGTGGGGCATTATGGCGCTCATCCTGCTGTTTTGCTTTATAGCGACGCGCAAGATGAAGGATGTGCCGGGGCCGTTGCAAAACATAGCGGAAATGGCCGTGTCCGGACTTCTGAGCTTCTTCTCCGGCGTTTTGGGAGAGAAGAAGGCGCGGCACTACTTCCCTATGCTTGCTTCGTTCTTCGTGCTGATCATTGTGTGCAACTACTCAGGGTTAATCCCCGGAGCCGGTGAGCTGTTCACGGTACCGACATCGGTGCTGACGGTAACGGCAGCGCTGTCGACGATCTCATTCGTGGCAATACAGTCGTCGGGCATAAAAAAGCACGGTGTCGGCAAATATCTGGGCACATTCTTCAAGCCCTTTGCGTTCCTGTTCCCGATTCTCATCCTGGAGCAGTTCACGCGTCCGCTGTCCATGGCATTACGACTGTACGGTAATATCTACGGTGAGGAGCTGGCGGCGGAAACGCTGTTTGGCCTGTTCCCCGTGGGCCTGCCCATAGTCATGCATATACTGAGTCTTCTGTTCTGCTTCATCCAGGCAATGGTCTTTACGATGCTGCTTGCGGTATTTATAAACGAAGCGACCGAGGACGAAGAATAAATCAGTAAACACATACACAATTATAGGAGGAAACACAAATGTCAATAGCACAGGGTCTTATCGCAATAGGCGTAGCGCTGGCCATCGGCCTGAGCACGATAGGCGTCGGCATCGGTCAGGGTCTTGCAGCGTCAAAGGCGCTTGAGGGCATGGCGCGTCAGCCGGATATGAAGGGTCAGCTCCAGTCTGTCATGATCCTCGCAATGGGCTTTATGGAAGCGCTGGCAATCTACGGCCTGGTCATCGCATTCATGCTTATTGCCAAGATGTAATTGAAAAGAAAGACATCTTGAAAGGGGGAGACCGTATTGATTTTAGATATAGTAGGACTTCAGATCAGTGTACCTGAATTCATACTGACTATTATCAGCTTCTTCCTGTTTATGTTCCTGTTGAACAAGATACTGCTCAAGCCTGTCCTGAGCTTCATGGATGCGCGCAAGGCGCGTATAGACGCGGGACTTGCCGAGGGCAAAAATGCCGAGGCGGCACTTGAGGAGAACAAGGCTCAGCTTGCACAGGAGCTTGCGCAGACCGGTGCCGCTGCGAGAGGCGTAATAAACGCCGCACGCAGCGATGCGGAAAAGGCAAAGGGTGAGGCACTCAGCGCCGCCCATGCCGAGGCTGAGCAGCTTCATAAAAAAGTTCGCGAGCGCGTAAAAAGTGAGGAGCAGGCAGCGGTCAATGAAATTGACGGCAGCATGTCCGAGCTGGTAACGCTCCTGTCAGACCGATTGGTCGGCAGCGGCGCCGAGGATAACAAGGCGCTAATAGACGAATGTGTAGGCAAGAGCAAGGAATGATCCCAATGTATAACAGGAATTACAGGAAAGGAGGGATAGTTCTCAAGTGGAAATCTTATGGAAGATAGTTAACTTTATCATACTGTTTGGCGCTCTGTACCTCATCTGCCGAAAGATGAATCTTTTCGACAAGATGTTCGGCAGCCGCAGGCGCGGGATAGGCGATGAGATAGAAAGCTCCGAAAAGGCCAAGGCTCAGGCCAAAGCCCTCGGTGCGGATATCGACAAAGTCCGAGCCGAAAACGAAGAGCGCAAGCAGCAGCTTCTCAAGGATGCCGAGGCACAGGCTAAGGCCGACGGCGAGGCAATAGCGGCCTCCGGCGAGGAGGAAGCGAAAAGCATCCTCGCAAACGCCGAAAAAAGCGAAGACCAGCTCATGGCTCAGATGCGCGACAGAGTGTCGTCCGACGCAGTGCGCCGTGTGGCGGAGATAACGGCAGAGGTGCTTCGCAGCGGCAGCTTTGAGAATTCCAAGCAGGCGCTGAACGATAAGTTTATAGAACAAATAAAAGAATTGGTATCGGCAATGCCGAGTGACATTTTGAACATGAACGAACTTAAAAAACTTGACATTTCAATAAAGAGCGCGCAGCCGCTGAGCGACGATGAAATGAAGAAGCTCACGCAGATCATATGCGAGACCTTTATCTCATGCCATAACGAGGTCGATACGGATGTAATAGGCGGTGTGCGTATGCAGGTGGGCGATACCGTGTATGACGGAACGCTCGCGCACACGCTCGACAGGCTCAGCCAGGATGTTGAAGACAACACCCGCCAGAGCGACAGTCAGATGAGATCTATCGCCGACGGTATCAAGCAGCAGCTTGAAAAGGTAAACGGCGATATAGACGTGTTCCAGACAGGCACTGTCCTCACCCTCGGCGACGGTATCTGCCGCGTATCCGGCCTTGCCGATGTCATGGCGGGCGAGATGCTTGAATTCCCCGGCGGGCTCAAGGGCATGGTACAGGATCTGGACAAGAACAATGTCGGTGTCGTCCTGCTCGGTCCGTTCGGCCATCTGCAGGAGGGCGACAGCGTCCGTCGCACCGGCCGTATCGTCGAGGTACCTGTCGGTGAAGCCCTTGTCGGCCGCGTGGTCGATGCTATGGGCAGCCCGATCGACGGCAAGGGTCCCGTCAAGACCGACTCCTTCCGCCCGGTCGAGAGTCCGGCTCCGAGCGTCCTTTCGAGACGGCCGGTATCCGTGCCAATGCAGACCGGACTCAAGGCCATCGATGCGCTCGTTCCTATCGGCCGCGGCCAGCGTGAGCTCATCATCGGCGACCGTCAGACCGGCAAGACCGCAATTGCGCTTGACGCCATCATCAATCAGAAGGGCAAGGACGTTATCTGCATCTACGTCGCCATCGGCCAGAAGGAATCGACCGTTGCCGGCGTCGTAGAAAAGCTGCGCAGCCACGGCGCGATGGATTACACCATCGTAGTTGCGGCAACGGCCTCCGAGCCCGCACCGATGCTGTATATAGCGCCTTACGCGGGCGCCGCAATGGGCGAGTACTTCATGTACAAGGGCAAAGACGTCCTCATAATATACGATGACCTGAGCAAGCAGGCCACCGCTTACCGCGAGCTTTCTCTGCTGCTTCAGAGACCGCCCGGACGCGAAGCATACCCCGGCGATGTTTTCTATCTGCACTCGAGGCTTCTTGAGCGTGCGGCACGACTCAATGAGGAGTCCGGCGGCGGCAGCATGACTGCACTGCCCATCATAGAGACGCAGGCGGGAGATATCTCGGCATATATCCCGACAAACGTTATTTCCATCACCGATGGTCAGATATTCCTCGAAAGCGATCTGTTCCACTCCGGCATTCGTCCGGCAATAAACGTCGGTCTGTCGGTATCCCGTGTCGGCGGTGCGGCACAGCTCGGCGCAATGAAGCAGGTCGCAGGCCGTCTGCGTGTCGATCTTGCTCAGTACCGTGAGCTTGCATCGTTTGCACAGTTCGGCTCCGATCTGGATAAGTCCACGCGCGATACGCTGCATCGCGGCGCACGCATGACCGAAGTCCTCAAGCAGGGTCAGTACGCCCCCATGAGCGCTGCCGATCAGGTGGTCGCAATATTTGCGGTCTCCGAGGGCTATGCAGATGATCTCGAGCTTTCGGATGTTGCGCGTTTCGAGTCTGAGTTAATAGATTATGTAAACCGCAGCTATCCTGAGCTCCGGGATGAAGTGCTCAGCGGCAGGAAGCTGAGCGCCGAGCAGCAGGCAAAGCTTAAAGAATGTATCGTAAACTTCAAGAAGACTTTCTGAAAAATAAAGAAGGGAGGGACATAAATGGCTAATATGCGGGCAATACGCACGCGAATAAAGAGTGTGAAGAATACCGAGCAGATAACCAAGGCCATGAAAATGGTCGCGGTGTCGAAGCTGCGCAGGACACAGAGCGGTATGCAGGCCATGCGTCCCTTCTCGGAAAAAAGCCAGGAGGTCATGGACACGCTGCTGTCGTCCTCGTCGGTGCCGGAAAATTGCTTCATAAAGCCTCATAAAGAGGTGAAGAAGGTTTGCTACGTCCTGTTTTTGGGCAACCGCGGCCTTTGCGGAGCGTATAACAGCTCGATCCTTCACTATGCGAACTCCGTCATAAAACAGTCGGGCAAGGATTACGGCCTTGTTGTCTGCGGCCGATGGGGTAAGGATGTGTTGGCAAACAGCAGTCTCAAAGTCGTAAAGACATTCTCCGAGCTGAGCGATACGCCGAATATAGACGAAGCGCTCGAGGTAGCTGATTATCTTAAGAGCCTGTACACAAGCGGCGAGTATGACGAGGTGCACCTTATCTACCAGCACTACGTCACGGCTCTTCGTCAGGATCCGATGAACGTTCAGTATCTCCCGGCGGTGCCGGAAAAGAGCGAACATAAGAAGGGGCCGGGCAGGATATTTATATTCGAGCCGGACACTGACAGCGTTCTTGAGAGCGTCATGCAGCTCTATCTCAATAACAAGATAATGAGCGTATTGCTTGACTCAAAGTGCGGCGAACACTCGGCGCGAATGACGGCTATGACCGCCGCGTCCGACAGCACCAAGACGCTCATCGCACAGCTCGATCTTAAACTCAACCGTGCGCGTCAGGCTGCCATCACGACAGAGATTACCGAGATTGTCGGCGGCGCCGCTGCACTTAAAAAGAAAAAACAGTAATTGCTTAAACCCCTTAAAAAAGGAGGTATGTTAATGGAAAACGGAATAATCCGAAGGGTAATAGGCCCTGTAGTCGATGTCCAGTTTCCCTCCGGCAAAATACCGGATATCTACAATGCAATCGAGGTAAAGCTTAAAGACCGCAAGATTGTAATGGAGGTCGTTCAGCATGTAGGCGATAACAGTGTAAGGTGTGTATCTCTGTTTTCGACCGACGGTCTTTCCCGCGGCTGCGCGGCAGTCGATACTGGCGCACCGATAAAGATGCCCGTCGGCGAAGCGACGCTGGGCCGCATGTTCAACGTCGTCGGCGACCCCATAGACGGTCAGGGGCCGGTCAATGCCGAGGAGTATATGCCCATACACCGTGAAGCTCCCGCTTTTACGGATATAGCCCCCTCAACCGAGATTCTCGAGACCGGCATCAAGGTCGTCGATCTGCTTGCACCTTATTCCAAGGGCGGCAAGATCGGCCTGTTCGGCGGTGCGGGCGTCGGTAAGACGGTTCTCATAATGGAGCTTATCCGCAACGTCGCATACGAGCATGGCGGCTACTCCGTTTTCGCCGGCGTCGGCGAGCGCAGCCGTGAGGGCAACGACCTTTGGCACGAGATGAACGAATCGGGCGTTATAAACAAGACGGCGCTGGTGTTCGGCCAGATGAACGAGCCGCCCGGAGCGCGTCTGCGCGTTCCCCTGTCGGGTCTTACGATTGCGGAGAACTTCCGTGACGAGTCCGGTCAGGACGTTCTGCTGTTTATCGATAATATATTCAGATTCACGCAGGCAGGATCTGAGGTCTCGGCGCTGCTGGGACGTATGCCCTCCGCCGTCGGCTACCAGCCGACGCTGGCAACCGAGATGGGCTCTTTGCAGGAGCGCATAACCTCCACGCGCAACGGCTCCGTCACCTCGGTACAGGCTATCTATGTTCCTGCCGACGATCTCACTGACCCGGCTCCGGCAACGGCGTTTGCTCACCTTGACGCAACTACCGTTCTGTCCAGAAGCATATCCGAGCTCGGCATTTATCCCGCAGTCGATCCTCTGGAGTCAACATCGAGAATACTCGATCCGAACATCCTCGGAAAGGAGCATTACGATACCGCACGTGCTGTGCAGGCAGTGCTTCAGAAGTACAAGGAGCTGCAGGACATTATTGCAGTTCTCGGTATGGACGAGCTGAGCGTTGAGGATAAGGCTACGGTAAACCGCGCAAGAAGGATACAGCGCTTCCTCTCGCAGCCGTTCCACGTTGCAGAGAACTTCACAGGCATTAAGGGCAAGTACGTAAAGCTTGAGGACACAATCCGCAGCTTCCAGGCAATACTCGGCGGAGAATGCGACGATATTCCGGAGCAGGCTTTCCTGTTGTGCGGCACGATAGACGACGTCATCGCAAAGCGCGATCAGCTTGGGTAATGAGCTATGGCAGATAAGATCCATTTTCAGATCACAACGGCCGACGGCGTAGTGTGTGACGCGATGGCAAGCTATGCGCTGATTCCGCTTACTGATGGCGATGTCGGAGTATTGGCAGATCATGCGCCGATGATTGGCGCACTCAATGAAGGCGTTGTTAAGTACGTTTCCGAAGGAGCAGACCACTTTGCCGCAGTAAGCGGCGGAGTGCTCAGCGTTGCTGATAACGAGGTCATCCTGCTTGCCCGTACGGCAGAAAGAGCGGAGACTATTGATCTTGCCCGTGCTCAGGCATCCGAACGAAGAGCACGTCAGCGCATAGAGTCCCGTGCGGCCGACATAGATCTCAAGCGAGCTGAGCTCTCCCTCCAGCGTGCCATCGCCCGTGAAAAGGCGTACACCATGCTCCACAAGTAAGCTTAAAAGCCACGCCTCTCGGCGTGGCTTTTTGATATGTATTTTATTATGTAAAAGCACGCTTCAAACGAAACGTGCTTTCGGTTTTATTCGGTTCGCAGTGCGACGACGGGATCCTTGTTTGCCGCGACACGCGAGGGTATGAGGCCGGCGATGACCGTCAAAAGCATGCTGATGGCAATAAGCGCAATAGCGGCCAGCGGCGGCAGCACGGCGTTAATGGAGTAAATGCCCGTCAGGTGATGGACGATGGCGTTTATCGGGATACACAGCAGTATCGTTGCCAGTATGCCGATAAGTCCGGCTCCGAAGCCTACAATGACGGTCTCGGCGTTAAACACGCTGGATATATCCTTCTTCGAAGCGCCGATGGCACGCAGTATACCGATCTCCTTCGTTCGCTCAAGGACGCTTATATAGGTTATGATGCCTATCATTATGCTCGAAACGACGAGACTTATCGCAACGAATGCGATGAGAACGTAGGATATAACATCAATGATCGTCGTGACGGAGCTCATGATGAGCGCAACGTAATCGGTGTAGCTTATCTGATCCTCGGGATCGACAGTGTCGTTATATTCCTCTATCACCTCGGCGACGGCATCCTTTGCCGCGAAGGTCGAGACGTAAATGTTCACGCCCGAGGGGGAGTCAAGATCGACATAGCCGAGAGTGCGCAGGTTTTTATCATAGCTCGAGCTCGAGAAGGTCTCCGGCATTAGATCATCGTAAATGAGCTTGTAGCCCGCGTCGGTGAGATAGCACTTGTCAAAGGCCTCGGCAAGGGAAGCGGTCGAGAGCTGGCTCATCTGCTTTTTTACCTCGTCGGCATAGGCCTTCTTTACCTGCTCGGTCATCATCTCGCGCATGTAGCTCATCAGCGTGTCGTCGTCCATGGCGCTGAGCATATCGGCATATTCCGGGTATTTTTCAACGACCTGCTTTTCAATATCCTCACGCGATACGCCGCTGAGCTGCCCGTCGATCACGGAATCAACATACGAATCCGGCGCGAGTGACATGTAGCCGATGTAAAGCTCGGCCTTTTTTGCCTGGTCTATGCCCGCGCAGTAGTCCTGCACGGCCTTTTTGATCTCATCTGCGGAGAGGATTTTGTCTGTCTCCTTAAACGGCAGACCGGTGATGACATCGTGCTGCTTATCCTCAAGCTGCTGCTTTACCATGGGCTTTTGCGCCGTCTGCTCGACAACATATTTTGTAAGCGCGTTGGTATATCCGATAGCACCGTTCATCATTCCGGTAACGGCATCCTCGCTTTGGCGGACAACGCCGACTATCTTGAGCTGAATACCGTTTGAGTACAGCGTCTTGAGGCCGAGCTCGTCGCTGCTTATGTCCTTATATTCGCCTGTCTCGGGATCCTTCTGCCAGCAGTCGGCGGGGAGAATGAGGCTGAAGGTCTTTTTGCAGACGTCGGCATAGCTCCAGCTTTCAAGCTTCGTCGTGTCGATCTCCTCGCCGCTCATGTAGCCGGTCATGGCAGACAGCATATCGCTCGAGGACTTGAGTCCCAGTGCGTACAGCACCATGTCCGAGACCTCGTTGTTCTCGTCGACTATGAGCACGACCTCGTCGTAATTTTGAGGCCAGCTGCCGTAGAGCACGTCGTACTGCCCCTGCAGCATAGGGCTTATAAGTCCGTCGTCACCGGGCAGCATCTCCTGCCATACGACGAACTGACTCTGTGTGCTGCTCATGCCCGTGGACGAGAACATATCGTTCATTGACTGGCTCACAGACTGCTCGGCGGCATCGCCGATGACTCCGGCGCGCATTTTGCTCATAAGGCTCATCACGTCGGACTTTACGATCCTGCCGTCGGAATCCTTAGTGTACAGATTCATAGGCAGATTGTAGGTATACTGCACGTTCGTCGCGTTTTGCCTGAGCTTTGAGTCCTTGCTCATCTGCTCGTCAAGGAATACTTTAAGATCGGCAACGTTGTTTTCCTGCACCTCGGCGCTGGTCATGGCATTCATCATCTCATACATAATGGTGTTGCCGTACACAGCATCCTTGTCGTGCTTATTCTCAGCGTTTTCCGAGTTTATGCCCATGAGCGTCGTCATCAGCGAGGACATGTCGACCGATTCCGCCTGAATGGATATCGGGTAGGAGGACAGAGTGTCCTCCTGAACGCGGTCGATGTAGTTATTAACGCCAGTTGAGATCGAAAGGATGAGCGCGATGCCGATTATTCCGATGCTTCCGGCGAAAGCCGTGAGTATAGTGCGGCCCTTTTTTGTCATGAGGTTATTGAGCGACAGCGACAGTGCCGTGACATAGCTCATCGCGGTCTTGCGCTGCACGAGCTCGGAAATCTCGTCGTCCTGCGCCGAGAACGGCATCGTGTCGCCGGTTATCAGGCCGTCCCTGAGCCTTATGATGCGCGAGGCATAGCTGTCGGCAAGCTCGGGATTGTGCGTGACCATGATGATGAGCTTATCCCTGGATATCTTCTTGAGTATCTCCATGATCTGTACGCTCGTTTCTGAATCGAGCGCGCCTGTCGGCTCGTCGGCAAGCAGAATATCCGGATCGTTTACCAGTGCGCGTGCTATAGCGACTCGCTGCATCTGACCGCCGGACATCTGATTCGGCTTTTTCCCGAGCTGATCGCCGAGACCGACCTGCTCAAGAGCCTTCACCGCTCTTTCGCGCCGCTCCGTCTTGCTCACGCCCGAGATCGTGAGGGCGAGCTCAACGTTTGCGAGCACCGTCTGGTGCGGAATGAGGTTATATGACTGAAAAACGAAGCCGATCGAGTGATTCCTGTAGGCATCCCAGTCGCGGTCGGTGTACTCCTTTGTCGAGCGGCCGTTTATTATGAGATCGCCGCTTGTGTACTGATCAAGACCGCCTATTATGTTCAGCAGCGTCGTCTTGCCGCAGCCGGAATGGCCGAGCACGGCGACAAACTCGGATTTTCTGAACTCAAGGTCAATTCCCTTGAGCGCATGCACCGTCTCGTCGCCTACCGCATAGTCCTTTGTGATGCCTTTTAGTTTGAGCATTCAGCACTTCTCCCATATAAAATGTATAATAGAGCAATTATCGGCTTTTTTGCCCGCAAAGTCAATAGACGCGGCGTATGCGTAACAAAAAATTCAGAAAATACATATATCCTGCCGGTGTTGACAATTCGCGCCGCATAGGTTAAAATAATTTTGTTATGCCTCCGTAGCTCACCCGGATAGAGCGTGCGCCTCCTAAGCGCAAGGTAGTGAGTTCGAGTCTCGCCGGGGGTGCCAAAAAGTCCCGAATGCTTTGCATTCGGGACTTTTTTGACACGCTGCAAAAATCCCGTCTTGTCAGACGGGATTTTTTATTATCCTATTATCTTCCCGCTCCGAGGAAAAACAGTGAGAGCATTCCGGGTCCGACGTGGATGCCGGTGTACGGCTCGTGCATGGCGATGATAAGCTCCTTGGGCTGCGCTATTTCACACACCATCTCGGCCAGCTTCTCTGCATCCTCCGGGCAGTCGCCATGGCTTATCGCAACACGCTGATGCTGCGGATCGACGGCCTTAGCCTCGTACTCGTGGGCAATAGCCTCGATAGCCTTCTTTCTGCCGCGAAGCTTTGAGAAGACGACTATCTTTCCCTCCTCGTCGCCGCGCAGGAGCGGCTTTACGTTCAAAACCGTGCCCACCATCGCCGCAATGCCGGAAAGGCGTCCGCCGCGGCGAAGATGCATAAGATCGTCGACCGTAAAATACTCGCACAGGCCGCTGCGGTCGGATGCGAGATGCTCGATGAGGGCGTTCATGTTAAGCCCCTCATCTCGATAATCGGCAGCCTTCATTGCGAGAAGGCCGATGCCGAGACCCGCGCCCATGGAGTCAAACACCTCGATGCGCCGCTCGGGATATTTATCGCGCAGCTCCTCGGCTGCAAGCCGTCCGGCATTGAACGTTCCGCTGATGCCGGAGGAGATGCTTATATAGACAATGTCGCTGCCCTGTGAAAGCTCTGTCTCAAACGCTTCGGCAATGTCGTGTGAATTGGTCATGCTCGTGCGCACCTCGGTTTTGGCGCGGAGCATATCGTAAAACTCATGTCCGTCAAAGTCTTCAGGAGCCGACGGACACTTTATGATTTTACCGCCCAGCTCATAGCTGCACGGTATAACATGAATATTCAGCTCTTCAATCTTTGCGGCCGGGATATTTGCCGCCGAATCAGTGAATACCGCAATTGACATCATACACCTCCGAGTGTTATCAGATATACATCGTATCTAATATGTTATATTATATTAACGCATTTTGCCCATTAAGTAAATACCTTTGTGTAAATAATAATGAATATTATATTTTCTTGTCATGCTCTCATTTTGGTGCTATAATATATTAAATCTTCATAAGGGGAGGTACTACTTATATATAACAGCAAGCTTATTGCAGCCAAGCTGCGCAGATGGGATAAATATATTACCCGCTTTTCTCTCCCGTCATGGGACGAGCTCCCCGATTTTGATCTTTACATGGATCAGGTCATATCTCTTGTAGCGAAGTTCCTCGACCTGTTCCCTCACACTCAAGGCAGCGATCCGATAGTCACGCCGAGCACGATAAACAACTATGTCCGTATGAAGATTATGCCCGCTCCGGTGAAGAAAAAATACACAAGGATACATCTTGCGTATCTCATCATGATATGCACGCTCAAGCAGAGCCTGAGCATATCGGTAGTCAGCAAAATAATACCCATGAACATCTCCGAGGATGAGGTCAAGGATATCTACGACGATTTCGTAATGCGCCACCGCAGTCTGTGCCGTCTGTGCACAGAGCAGGTAAAGCAGCTTGCCGTCGATGTATTTGATCCGAATTGCAGGGATGACTCTGCGGTCAAGCACCTCGTCGTTGAATCGGCAATATATTCACATCTGTATAAGCTGCTGACGGAAAAGATCGTCGCGCTTGCCATAGATCCCAAGCCCGAGGCGGAAGCCGAATCGGAGAGCGAGCCCGAAAAATCCAAATAGAAAAATGCATTTTGTGCTCCCTATGCAAGGGACAGTGAAAAAAACACTTTCTTTTGCATAGGGAGTATTTTAATAATCACATTTTACTGTTTTTCTTTTTCCCCGTCAATAAACATGCATGCAAATACGACGAGGAGCAGCGCCGAGCTGCACAGTATCGCCTTTTCATGCCAAAAGTCAATAGCGAGGTTACCGATCACAGCCCCGAAAACAAAGCAGAGAATTATCCCGTAGTACAGTGCGGCGCTGTACAGGTGCTCCCTGTCGCGGTCGCGAAAGAACTGGCACAGATGCTGCGTTCCGCTGCGCATATTGCCGATACACATTGTGGTTGCCGCACTGTTTCCCCTTATTTTTCTGAAGCTTTCTACCTGTATGCCGCAGGCAAAGGATATGAGCGCGTTCGCCGGAAGGTTCAGTGACAGCGGAAAGAATGCGACAGCTGCCAGTATCACGGCTTCAGTTATAACTGATACCTGACGCCAATGCAGGAAATTTCTTTCTCGCATACGCACAAATTCAGCCGATGCTATGCCGGCTATAAACGCAAGCACCGGCAGGAAATAGTGCATTGCCCCGGAAAAATTGCCCTCAGACAGGTTGACTCCAAACAGCAGAATGTTACCTGTCTGTGCATTGGCAAAAACATGGTCGCGCTGAATATAGGAATATGCATCCATGAATCCGCCGGAAACGGCAAGCAGCGCGCCCAGTCGTATTGACTCCGACATTTGTTTTGTTCTTTTCATGCATTTGCACCTTCTTCACAGTAAATTAGCCGTAATTGTGAAGCTCCGGTCATTTCCGCACCGTGAAAATCAGTCAGCATTGTCATTCACGCACTATCTCAAACTGATGCTCACCGGTAAAGCTGTCGGACAGCCCATTGTCGATGTATACTGTCTTTAGCGCTGTGAGGGAATCGAGCTCTGACCAGTCGGACACGCCGCGGGTACCCGTAAGGCGCAGCATAGTAAGTCCCGTGAAGTCTGTAAGGCCGTTTGTTGAATCAACGGTGCAGCGCACGAGCTCAAGCTCGGTTATCGCACGCTCGCGGTCAAAGGCCTTGAAGAAGCTGCCGCTGAGATTGCAGTCATACAGCTTTACGCTGCGCAGTGAGCTCATATCCAGCACCTGCGCGATATCGCTCAGCGAGCAGTTGGAAAACGCGACGCTTTGTATCTTCGTAAGCGGCTTGAACACAGAAAGCTTCGTACAGCTTGCGCCTATAAACGATGCGTGAGTGAGCTCATGGCACTTGTTAAGGTCGCCAAGCGAGCCGATGGGATTGCAGTCTGCGCTGATCCTGCGCAGCTCCGGCAGATTTCCGATGCCGGTCAGGTCGGCTATGCGGCTGCCGTTGAGATTAAGACTCGTTATTGAGCAGGCCGGCATGGTGTCGAGACTCGACAGGCTCTGATACTGAAGCCAAAGCGTTTTCAGTCCCGTGAGGTATGCGATATCCGAAAGGTCGTTGACGCTTCCTCGACTGATGGTTTTCTCATTGCCCTGCCAATCGGTGTATGATGTCGTTTTATCGCTTTGACTGACCTGCCCGACTCCCGAGGTCGGCTCATGCAGGCTGTATTCGTCACCGACAATGTACAGCTCTGTCATGCCCTTGAGCTCGCCGACGGTGATATCGCCCGTGCTTTTGCCGGTATATTCACGTGCGGCTTTTTCAAAAACCGGGTTTTTAAATTTGCACACCGTATCGTCGGAAAGCGTTTCTATCTGTGTTGTCGGCGTGAGCAGCTTTTCAAGATAGCCTGTAAAATAGCCTACGATGAGCGCCGCTAAAATAACGCCGAACACCGCGACGGCTATCGACCAGCAGGCAATTTTTTTGCCCTTGCCGGGCTTCTTTTTTTCTTTCTTTTTCGGCGGAGATGCCGGTATGGATTTCTGCGTCTCGGTCATCGGGCGCGGAGCCGAGTCGGCAAAGCTTTCGCTGTTTAAAAGCGGCGCGCTGTACAGCTTATCGTAAAAATACTCATCGCTGGGATATGTATATTTCATCAGGGCAAAGATGTTGCCTATCTGAAGCTCCATGCCCGGCGTGAGCGTCGTATCCTCAATGAAAATATTTATGGTCTTTATCTTTTTCGACTGCGCATAGTGCATCTCGCGCCGGCAGTTATCCGAGCGCATGTAAGCGTTGGAAATGAATGCAACGACAAGGTGCGCATCGGCAAGGTGAGAGGCTATGCACTCCTGCCACTCGCTGCCGACCTCTATCCCCTCGTCATACCAGATGTTATAGCCACGGCGATGCATATCGCTGACTATGGGCAGAACGACATCGTTGTCGGCATGCGCATAGCTTATAAATATGTATGGCTTGTCACCCTCATAGGGTTTGAAATACTCAAAATCGCTCATGTTTTTCTCCTTCCGACAGAAGAATTATAGCCGCGTATGGTCAAAAATGCAATTACAAATCTGTAAATAACAACGCTCACCTTTGGTGCATAAAATGTACTGCAGGTTCAAAGGCCTGCTAAGGAGGATATCTATGGCGCAATTCACAAACCAGGCAAGCATAAGCTATAACGGCGTGACCGCCAATTCAAATATAGTGACCGGTGAGATCACTCAGGTTCTAACCGCGAGCAAGACATCTGTATCCGGCAGTTATCGCCGCGGCGAGGTGCTGACCTACGCGGTGAGCATAACAAACACCGGTGCCGCACCCCTCGACGGTCTGACCGTAACAGACAATCTCGGCGCATATGCCGTCGGCGGCACGACTGCTACTCCGCTCACATTTACAGGCGGCTCTGTTTTGTATTATGTAAACGGAGCTCTTCAGGCCTCCCCTGCCGTGACTGCCGGACCTCCGCTCAGCATAAGCGGCATAAGCGTGCCGGCAGGCGGCAATGCGCTGCTTGTGTACAGGGCGGCAGTCAATGACTATGCCGCTCCCGGTGCGGGCGGCAGCATAGTGAACACGGTGACTGTAAACGGCGGCGGACTTACCGAAGCAGTGACTGCCACGGATACAGTAGAGGCCGACACTACAGCGCTTCTAAGCATAACAAAGGCGCTCAACCCGACAGTTGTAGCCGAAAATGGACAGATAGTCTACACTTTTACGATTCAAAACAGCGGAGCCGAGGCTGCCGATGCCGCAGCGGGTCTAATCGTTTCCGATACCTTTAATCCCGTCCTTCGAGCTCCGATCACCGTGACACTCAACGGCGAAAGCCTGGGCGATGCCGGAAACTACAGCTACAACGCGGCAAGCGGAGCATTTGCAACAACAGCCGGTCGCGTGACCGTTCCCGCCGCAGCCTACGCGCAGGACGCTGCGACCGGTCTTTGGAGCGTTACGCCGGGTGTTGCCGTCCTTACCGTAACGGGCAATATCTGATATTCTGACGATATGTAAAATACCGGTCTGTCTTGTACAGACCGGTATTTTACATTACTTGATTTACTTGATCAGCTTCCTTATCTCGGCCGGTGTTGTATCGTTTTCTCTTGCAAGTCTTTCGAGATCGTCGTATTCTGCCTTGCTGCGTTTTGCCCCGTAGCCCTCTGCGGTTTTTACGCGCACGGGGCCGTACCGGGTTTGCACTGTCTTGATGCTGCGGATAAGTTCATATCTGCTGCATACATATTCGCGCACGCCGAGAGTAGTCGTGTTCTTAAATATGCAGCTGAGCATCTCGTCGCGCTTATCAGCGCGGCACATGCAGGTGAGTATTACACCGGGTCTGCTTTTTTTCATGCCGATATTGGTAAAATACACATCCAGCGCGCCGAGCCTGAACAGCTCCTCCATAGCGAAGGAGAGCTCCTCGGGCGTCATATCATCCAAATTGCAGGCAAGCTCAATGACCTGCTCTTTTTTATCCTCCGTATCGCCGAGCAGGACACGCACGACGTTTGCGGCCTCGAAGTCCTTTTTGCCCGTGCCGTAACCTGCGCGCTCGACCATGAGTACCGGCATCGCGATAAAGTCGTCGGCAAAATGCTTCAGCAGCGCCGCTCCGGTCGGAGTGCAAAGCTCGCCTGTCACACTGCCGGAATATATGGGAACGCCTCGCAATATAAGCTCAGCAGCCGGTGAAGGCACCGGCAATATGCCGTGCGCACACTTTACCGAGCCCGACCCCACATTCACCGGCGAAGCAAGCACTTTTTCGGGCGCAAGCTCGTACATGAGCTCACATACGCTAAGCACATCCGCCAGCGCATCAAGTGAACCGACCTCGTGAAAGTGGATGTTCTCTATCGGCTTACCGTGAACCGTGCTCTCTGCCTCGGCAATGAGAGAATACACCGCTTTCGCGTTCGTCCTTACCTCGTCGGAAAGAGGCACGTCATCTATAAAGTCCATAATCTCGGCAACGCTCGTGTGTTTAAGGTAATGACACTCAGTCTTGTCCTCTTCATCACCGCCTATGAGCACGGTAACATGTGTTCCCATAATGCCGCACTTTGAATCGGGTTTTGCCGAGAGCACTGCTTTGCCTTTAAGTGCCGTATTCATGCGGTCTATAAAGCCGTCTCGATCAGGATGCAGCTCCAGGAGCGCTGCTGTGAGCATATCTCCGGCACAGCCCATGGCACAGTCGATGTACAGGGTCTTCATTTACTTTCTATCCTCGCTTTCGGGTCAAGCTTTACGGTGTCAAAGAGCCTGGACAGCTCTGCTTTTATTGCTTCAAGCTCATTTTCCGCCCTTTCGTGCTGCTTTTCGGTAAATTGCAGCAGCGCGCCGCCGTCACGCAGGCGCACACGGAAGTCGGTAAAGCCGAGGGAGAACAGGTAGCTTTCGCTCTGCTCTACTGCCGTAAGCTTTTGGACGGTTATCTTCTCTCCTGTCGGGATACGAGTAGCAAGGCATGCATAGGCGGGCTTATTCCATGTAAACAGGCCGGCTTTTTCAGACCTGCGCCGTATCTCCTCTTTGGTCATGCCGCAGAGCCTGAGCGGAGACAGAATATTTTCTTCTGCAAGCGCCTTCATGCCCGGACGTTCGCCGTCATCGTCGCTTGCGTTTGTGCCGTCAATGATCGTGTCATATCCGTCGGCGCCCGCCTCCCTGCGGATAGCGCCCATGATACGCTTTTTGCAGTAATAGCAGCGGTTTGACGGATTATCCGTGACCTCGTCAAGCTGCAAAATATCAATGCTTATCACTTTCAATGCTACGCCGAGCTCTGCTGTAAGCTTTATCGCATCCTCATACTCAAACTTCGGCTGAAACTGCGATTTTACATAGTACGGCTGCACATCTGCTCCGTTTTCCTTTGCGGCGTACAGCAGATACGCAGAATCTGCTCCTCCCGAAAAGGCAAGCGCGACTTTTCTGTGTTTATAAAAGAATTCATTCAGTTGCATATCAATCAAGATGGTTTATCATTCCGGCGAGGTAGCCCGCGCCGAAGCCGTTATCTATGTTTACTACCGACATACCGCTTGCACATGAATTCAGCATGCTCAAAAGTGCCGCAACACCTCCAAATGAAGCGCCGTAGCCAACGCTGGTGGGAACGGCAATGACCGGGCAGTCGGCAAGACCGCCGATAACCGACGGCAGCGCTCCCTCCATACCTGCAACGGCGATTATGACTCTTGCACTCATAACGGTGTCCATGTTCGCAAGCAGCCTGTGTATTCCCGAAACGCCGACATCATACAGGCGCAGAACATCGTTGCCCAGAACTTCAGCCGTTATAGCCGCTTCCTCCGCGACAGGAATATCGCTCGTGCCGCCGGTGGCAACAACTATGCGCCCCTTGCCGTTCGGCTCTGGTATTTCGCCGATAATGCCGATGCGTGCCATGCTGTTATACTTAAGCGGAAGCTCTGCCTTTATATATTCCGCCGCTTCCTCGGCAAGGCGGGTTATGAGCACGGTCTGCTGCTTGTTTTTCAGCATAGCCCTGGCGATGCCGAGGATATGCTCCTTGGCCTTGCCCTCGCCGAATATGACCTCGGGCACGCCCTGACGTATGCCGCGGTGGAGGTCTACCTTGGCGTAATCGCCGAGCTCCTGAAACGGCTGCATTTTCAATTTAAGCGCCGCATCGTCGGGACTGACGCTCCCGTCGGCAACATGATTTAACAGCTCTGTAAGCTCGTGTTTGTCCATCAGCTTCTCCTTTCGGAAGTCTCCGCACTATTTGTTGAAAAAGGGGGCGGTAATTTGTAATTACCGCCCCCCTTTCACCCCAGTGCCGGTGGCGAGACTTGAACCTGCACGCCCGGAGTGAGCACTATAGCCTGAATCCGGTGAGTCTGCCAATTCCGCCACTCGCGCATTTTGTGTCAGTAATGATAGCATTCCCTGAATGCGTTGTCAAGACAATTATTCTGCCTCGCTTTATATGACAGAAAGCAGCTGAAGGCTCAGTCCAAAAATCTTATAGGGCTGCCCGATGTAAGCCTGTTTCACTGTGATAATAATCTTCTCATACTCGCGGCGCCCGTTATGACGGTGTTTACAGCGCGGCCTGTTTTCATAGCTTTTCCGCCGCAAATCCGCTGCCGGTGAAATACCATATCTCATCAAAGCCGCAGCTGCTCGCAAGCCGCTCGGCCATGTCGAACTTGCAGCATATATCAGCCGCCGAATGCGCGTCCGAGCTTACCGTTATGCGTCCGTTGATGCTTCGAAGATGGCGCAGAAGCTCCGTAGAGAGATATGGTGTCGTTCGATAACCGCGGCTTATCGCACCTGTGTTTATCTCAAAAATCTTGCCCGCCGCGCTGAGCTTGTCCATTGCAGCAAAGGCCGCGTCGCGATAACGGCTGCTTTCCGTATCGTAAAGCGCTCCCTGCTCGTTGTACTTCGTCAGAAGGTCAAAATGTCCTACAATTCCGATCTCCGGCATATCCGCTATCCGGGCATAGTTGTCGAAAAACGCCTCGGCAGCTTTTTCGGGGCCTCCGAGGTGCTCAATGAGCTCTATTGCGCGATCGCGCGTTGAATCTATATAGTAATGCCCGTCGAGCACATGTCCTGAGCCTATGATATACTCATAGCCGTCAAAATCCCTCTCGGCCGCAAGGTCGTACTCAAGTCCGGTATAGAGCGCTATTTTACCCTTGTATTTCTCCTTGAGCCTTCTCATTTCTGCCTTGAACGGCTCGACGTTTTCCTTTGGCGCGCACCAGTATTCACCCTCCATCGGGGCGTGCAGGCTTATTCCGAGTGAGCTCAGCTGGTGCTCTATCGCCGCGAGCACCATCTCCTCCGGGGTGTTTGTTCCGTCGTCAAATGTAGTGTGGCAATGCAGATTTTGTTTTATCATAATGCTTCTCCGTTAAATTTACCGGCTGTACGCCGGGTTTTCTGTAATATGCTCGCCGGAGCCGCTCTGTATTATTAACAGCTTCAAGTCCTGCTCTCAGCGGTATCCGGTTTTAATATTACAACATTTTTCGTCAAAGCAAAAGCAGATTAATATAAAAAACCGCCGCATATCCAAAAATATCGGCATCGCTTCTCAGCTTACGGCGTCTCTAAAGTCTTATGAGCAGCCGAAAGCTGCTCATAAGACTTATTTACTTAATGATACTTATTTGCTTTCCCAATCGTAGATCAATGTCAGTCCTGCGGAGTCCATATCGTCCGTCAGAAACGGCATTCCCTCGCCGCTGCGCGAGCGCTGGAAATACAGCTCATCGCCGGAGGGAGAGATTAGAATCGGGAAGCTTCCGCTCAGGGAGGTACCGACACCGGCAGAGAGCTCTAGGCGCAGGCAGTCATCCTCCATGCGCCACACGCCGTGGTAGAGCAGAGTATGCCCCGCGTTGCCTTCGAAGCGGCAGTGCAGCTTGGCGATACCCGCATAATCAGGATCGCAGTTGCCGTAGCTGAGCTCCAGCAGCCAGTCATCGCAGGCCCATACGGTGTCAGCTAGGCCCAGATTCGTAGGCGGAAGCCACCATCCATCGCCCTCCGGCTCCATACCCTCGGGATAGTGAAGGCCGGTGGTATAGCCGAAGACTGCAAAATCCATCAGCGCGGGGGCGCCGTACTCGCCGATGGGCACTATGGGGCAGCCGTGCTCGTCGATCATCGGATACCAGCTAAGCTCCAAGCCGCTGCCGGTCACAAGGTTGATTTCCGTGTCCGGCTCATCGGGCCACTGCTCATAATTGACAAATACCAAGACGGGCTGTGCGTATTCTTCCCGGTAGAGTACCTTGTCCGCCACCGGCTGCACACCGTTGCCCAGTGATCTCCAGATCACACGGTTCACAGCCAGACTGGTGCTCTCATCCCGTGGGACAATGCAGTAGAGGTCACCATAGCCCGCGCCGAGCGTACGCTCTTCCGGAATCTCCGTCAGGAACGGCAGTTTTTCTGTAAGCCCGGAGCAATTCTTCCGCAGCCAGCTCGTCAGCGGGACAGTATCCCCCTGCTCCCGATGGCCGAGATAAGCCACCGCGCCGGCCAGCTGCTCATTTCCCGCCATGCATTTTCGCAGCAGGGCAAGCGCCGCTTCTGCCTTCTCAGAACCGGCCTTAGGCACAGAAGCTCTGTCCTTGCCGCCTGAGATCTTTCCCGTTGCGCTGACGCCTCCGTCATCCGCATTTGGCTCGCCTTGCCCGCCGCAGGCGGTCAGAAGAAAAATCATCGTCAGGCACAAAAGCATAGTGACGAGCCAGCGTACTGTCAAGCACCTCATACTGTGGCCTCCTCAGAACTTTCCGCTGCGGCCGCTTCCGCCGCCGCCGCTGCAGCTGCTGGTACCAGAGCTGCTGCTGTCATCGCTGCTGGAAATCTTGCTGCGAACCTCGGTGGTGTGGGTATAGCGGTCATACTGCTTGCTCAGCTGCAAGCCGCCCGGTGCAACATACTCGTTTGCCTCGACTTTCTGATGTACGGTTTTCATGCTGCGCTTTAAGAACAGACAAATCGCGCCGGACAAGAGGCAGGAGGCTACAACGGCAATCGCAATCAGCAGTGCCGGACTTTCCCGCACGGGTTTTCCTGCGTCAGCCCGGGTCAAGTACTCGTCGCAAGTGCTCAGATAATTGGAAACGCCGCCATACCAGTCATCTTCCTTGAAGTTGCCCAGGAATGCCTTTTCCAATTTTTCCTGACCGTAGCTGTTAAAGGCGGTTTCCGCATACGTACCGTAAACAAACATGGCGTAATCCCGCTCCGCCATGCTCAGCAGAATGATAATGCCGTCCCGGTCATCGCCCATACCCAGTTGATCTCCGTGGTAGAGCTGATACGTGGTTTTGTAAACACCGCCGCCGTCGCTGTACACGGTGTAATCATCTACAAACGCAACGTAGACGCCGCAATGATGGCGCAGGGAAATTTCCTTTGCCTGTGCCTCCAGCTCCGCCCGCTGGGTATCGGTGAGCATGTGGCTGTGGTCGAACACATAGCTCATGCTCTCGCTTTTCAAGGTCCGGGGCACATTTGGCACCGCCGTGGTGGGCGTTGCCGCCGGCTCCGGGTCCGGTTCCGTCTCGCTGGGCGGGCAATTCGCGTTGATATACTCCGTCACGGCATTCATCATGGCATCGGTGGCTTGAATCAGTGCCGTTCCGCTCATGGTCACGTCTTCCCCGTTCCATGCCCGCTCCGCCATGTAAGGTGCCACCGCATCATATACGGTATCCGCCAAATCCTGCGCGCTGCCCCGGGTCTGGCTCAAAAAGGTATAAATGCTCCAATCGTCTTCTGCCAGTGCATAGGTTCCGTCCGGCTGCGCCCGCATCAGCAGCGTCAGGGAAACGCCGTCCCGGTTCTCGCCCCAACCATAGCCGCTGTTTTCATAGACGTATTCCGCAATGTCCATGACGTCGGTATCCGCAGACACATTCTCATCGGTAAATACGTCAATCCGCAGGTCCATCTGCAATTTTTCCGAAAGCTCCGGCAGGGCATGCTCGCCCATGTAATCCAGCTCCACGGAGCCAAGGGAATCGGTCTCGTCATAAATCACACCGTATTCCGACACCGCCATGGCAGGAACACACAGTGTCAGCGCCAACAGGAGCGCCATCAGCAAAGCTGTGAATTTCTTGTTCATGTCCGCCCCTCCTTATCGCAGCATCAGCACTGAGACAATCGTTCCCAAAATCGACAGCGGTGCGGCAATGGCGGCAAACAGCCCCCAAAACCGTCCCCAACTCATGGGAAGGTCGCCCACCAGTTTTCCGGTCTGTCCGTTCATGGCAAAGGTAAAGTCCTTGCCGTGCCACTTCGTGTTCAGCATCCACACCGGCATCAAGGCATAATGCACCTTGCCGCGCTGTAGACTGGAGCTGCCGCCGGTTTGAATGCAGGTATCATAACCTCTCACGCTGCTCCGCAGCGCTGCGTCCAAGGTTCCCTGACAGCGCTGATCCGCCCGCTCCCGGCTCTGCTCCACGGTGACGTCGAATTTATCCGCCAAATACCCGGGAAGATAGGCCGTGGAGAAGGGTTTCAGCTTTTTGTAGTCATAGGGTTCGATAGAATCCATGTGGTCATCCGGCATTTTACTGGACGCATCCACCGGAACCTTTTCAAAAGTCACTCTGCCGGCGCGGTAAACGTCAAAATGTCTTGTCTCCGTGATTTCATAATCCCCGGAGGTGTAGGTGCGGGAGCGGGTTGCCTGATAATGGGCATCGCCCTCCGCCTCGCCGTCAAACATCCAGAACGGAACATAAATGCCCTGAATTTTCTGAATATGGTTTTCGTTGGTGAAACTCTTGGGCAGGAAAATTTTTCCCGTGCAGTGCTCTTTCAGCGCCTTGACGGCGTCCTCTTTGCTGTACTTGAAGGGGATAATGAAATCCGGTTTCAGCTGACCGGCAAACTGCCCCGGCACCACCGTGGGGTTGCCGCAATAGGGGCAGGATGTTGCCGCCGTGCTCTCATCGCAGATGAGCTCCGCGCCGCAGCTGGGGCAGCTGTACGCTTTCATGTGCGCGCCCTCCTCGCCCCAGTCGTCGCTGAAGCCGGAGGTATCCCAATCGCCGCCGTCGGCGGACGCTTTCTTCTGCTCCGCGGCCTTTTCTTCAGCCGCCTGCTGCGCCGCCGCGGCCTTCTCTTCTTTCTCCGCGTAGAGCGCCTCGATCTCCGCAACGTCGTAGCTCGCGCCGCAGTATTCGCACTCCAGCTTACCGGAAGCGCCTACGAAGTGCAGCGGGCCGGTGCAGCCGGGGCATTGATAGTTGGTTACCTGTGTTGGCATAGATGGTTCCACCTCTTTCTTTTTCTCACAAGGAAGCGCCCGCCCGCACTGCGGGCGGGCACCGTTTGATACGCTGTGGCCGGGCAGTATATGCCTCGCCGGGGATCATATTACTTGATCGTCATGTTGCTTAGGATGATGTCAGGCATCGTGCCCGGGACGCAGTCAATATCTGTCAGCCCGATGGACAGCGCACGCCCATCGTCGATCTGCGCGACGTACTCGATCCAGTCGTAGCCGATGCGCTCGTAGGTGCGGCCGTGGAAGGTGATGCCGCCGATCACGCGGTCATCGATATCCTGATAGTTTTCAAAGTTGTCCTTGTAGTAGTCGAAGTCCGCCACATTGGCTCTTACCTCGAATCTGATGGCGCCCGCGCCGAAGGCCGTGGGATCGTTGTTTTCCACAAGGCATTTCTTTCCCTCGTCATACGACCAGCCGGACTCGGGGATCTTCGTTATTATCTTGACAGCAACATCATCGTGCGCGAACTGCGTGATGGTTACGACGAAGTTCTTCATCTTGGCGTTGGCGGCGGCCGCCTTATTCGCCTCGGCAGCCTCGGCCTTCACCGTATCGAGATATTTCTCGATGGCCTCATTGCCGGAGAAGCCGCTGGTGTTGTATGCGCTGACTGTGAAAACGCCCGAATTCTCTTCCGCGAAGTTGACATAGATGAAGTGGCTTGAGTCGTCCTTCGAGATCCACTTGTAGTAGCGCTGGTTCCGCTTCATGTGGTCGCTGTATTCTTCCTTGACAAACTCGCCATCCACGCCGAAGTATTCGGCAATCTCCTCGTAGGTGGTACTAAAAATATTATTATTGACCTCGTTCATCCAGACGTAGCCCTTCTGCACCGCCTCCTCGCTCACAAGGCCGGTGCCGCCGGGAGCATCCTTGCCCGAATCCCCGCCCTGCGTGGACTCACCGCCCTCCTTGACGAAGGTGATGGTGACATTGTTGCCCCAGAGATCGGTGAGCGTGATGATTCCGTTTTGCAGCGTGCCGTTGCTTTCCAGGCTGTCTCGGGTCAGCTTCAGGGAGCCGTCGCTCTCGAGCGCCCACTTGATGTCAGTCGCGTCGCCGCCCAGACAGAACACGCCCTTGCCGCCGCTTTTGAGTTCAATATAGCTCTCGCCTTCATCATAGACCTCGTCCAGGCTGAGCCACTCGTTGCCGTCGGCGGAGAATTCCGCGCCGATATATTTGCCGAGGTTGGGGTCGGCGGAGTCTCCGCCGTCCTTACTGCCGCAGGCGGTAAGGGAGAGCACCAGCACCAGTGCCAGCGCAAGAGATACAAGCTTTTTCATATTACACTCCTTATCATTGAGACCATGGTGCCGTTATCGCGCTTGCAGCGGCGGCACTATGCCTTTTGAATAACGTTGCAGTTCTTGTTAAGTTAATGAATTATCCGCTACCGGGCATCTGCACCTATGCTGTCGGGCATGGGCTTGCCTGCCTTTATCAAAGGAAGATACCAGTCGTCATAGGAGTAGGGATGAGTTCCTTCATCCACATCGTCCCAGTATGTTCCCCAGGGGCGCAGATATATCTCATAGTGGTATCCGTCTTCGCCGTTTTCGTAGTAACCGTCGATACGAATCAGATCATCGCAATCCAGCGTGCCCGGATCAATGATCCATTCCGCATGCTCCAGCTTTACGTCCGTGAACTGGCCGCCCTCGGACGTCATTGTGCCGTGCTCACCGGTGCCGGAGCCGCTCAGGCTGACATTCACCATGGCCATGGGGCTGTCCTTTGTGTAGTCCTCGTCCCAAAGCGTTACGGTGCCCTTATTGTCAGCTCCGATATCAATGGTGCCGCAGATATCCCACCAGTCGCCCTCCATGTCCTCGTAATAGCCCGAGCAGTCGGTCATCTTCCACCAGCCGAACCAGTCGCCGTTCCACCAGTCGAGCAGCTTTGTACCGGTTTGCGCCGACATTTCCGCGCCTTCCTTCAGAAAGGTCATAATGAGATCGATGCCCCAGTAATCGTTGAGCGTGATGAGACCGTCCTTCAGGGTACCGGTGCTCTCTACGTTGTTGCCGGTCAGCTTCAGCGTGCCGTCCGCGGCAAGGCTCCACTTGATGGTCTCCTTGTCGCCGTCCAGACAGAACTCGCCCTTGCCGCCGCTTTTCAGTTCTATGTAGTTATCGCCCTCGTCATAGACATCGTCCATGGAGAGCCAGTCGCTGTCCCCGCTGGAGGTGACGCTCTGACCGATATATTTCCCCAGATTGGGGTCGGCAGAGTCTCCGCCGTCCTTACTGCCGCAGGCAGTAAGGGAGAGCACCATCATCAGAGTCAGTGCCAGAGATACTATCTTTTTCATACTTAAATCCTCTTATCAACATCAGTTATGCTGAGCCGTTCTTTCGTGCTTCACGCCCGGCTCATCTAATTTCTCTGGATAACGTTGCCGTTCTTGTCAGTGAATTTTCCGGTGACGATTTTTATAAGGTCCACAAGCCAGCCGATTCCGAACAGACCGGCGGTTAACAGGAACAGTATGCCCGTTCCGATCTTGCCCACATAGAAGCGATGGATGCCGATGCCTCCGACGAAGATGCACAGCAGCAGCAGTGTCAGCCAGTTCAGGGGCTTGTCCGCTCCCGGAGCTACCTCGGGCGCCACATAATCCTCCACTTCTTCATCCGCCAGGATCCTTTTGATGGTGTCAGTCACGGTGTCGATATATTCACCCTGCAGCATCGGTCTGCTGGCCACGCCCTTAACGCCCTTGCGCATGATACTGTTCTTGCCGACATCAATGCCGTTGATCGTGGCGCTGCTGCTCGTCGTGACCGGTGTGATCTTGATGTGTGTGCCGTCCTTGACGTGAAGCCAGATGGTAACATCAAGATTCGGCTCCTTTGCAAAGACAATGCGCTCGCCGGGAACGCCGCCCTTTATGGAAAACGGCATCTGGAACGCCGCGGCACGGGCATTTATCTTGTCATAGATTTCCTGAATCGTCATCGGGTTTGGAATATCGAACTCACGGGGGAAGGTTGCGGTCATAGAGTCCTTTAGGTTTCCTGTCAGGTTTGCCATAATCGTTTCCTCCTATATAATTATTATTTATTTTATCCCTTGCGGGGTTTTGCTTATTTTCAGCTCACTGTCTGGGCGAGCCGCAGTATTCACAGAAGCCTCCCCTGCTGTTGGCGCCGCCGCAGGCAGAGCAGGTCCACGGTCCCGATGACGGGGCTGCTTCCGTTTGCAGCACGGCAGGCGCTTCACCGGGCACGGCATCCTCAGCCGCACTTCCGCGTCGAGCCTCCTCCAGACACAGGCAGATCTCGTCGCCCATCTGACGGTACTTGCGGTATTCCGCGCAGTTCTCCGGGTCGGGTCTTCCGGCGTTGAAGCTCTTCGGCCGAAGCATTGCCGAAGGCTCAAAGTCAACCGAGCTTCCGTTTAGGCGGAAGCGCATCTCGTCAAAATAGGGATGACGGACCGAAATGACGATCTCAAAGTCGTAGGAATACTCGTAGCGCGGCGGAACATAGCTGACCTCCTCGCCGTCGGCATTTTCACGCATCAGCTCCGTTTTGCTCTCGTCTATGTCCATCCGGCAGCCGGTGATGGCATCATAGTCCAGAATATCCGGATTGGCCTCCTCCAGATCCCGGGCGCGGGTGACGGTAAACCAGCGGTGCTCCTCGTCCAGCAGCACTTTCCGGTCCTCGCCGAGGGCGCGGGTTGTGCGGAACTGAGCCGCCTTTTTCCGGTTTTCTTCTCTGTATGCCAGCTGCTGCTTTATCTCCTCCACCGTGGAGCTGCGGCGGTCGCTGAACCAGGGTGACAGCTTCCTCGCGCATTCCTTGCAGAGATTTCCGTCCTCCAGCTTGCGGTTACCGAGCAGCCCTATCTTCTCTCCGCACACATCGCAGTATTTCTTATCAAATAATCCCATGGTCTATTGCTCCTGTATATTTGTTTTTTTGAATTGTATTGTTTCCTCGCCTGCCACCGGCCATTCCAGCCTCAGCAGCAGCGTTCCGGCGTCCTCGCCCTCCCCTGCATTATGGCAAAGCTCAACGATCCTGCCAAGAGCCGCTGTATCCGGACTCCTAAGCGTGCGGATATCCGTTTGAAGCTCCGTAAAGAAAACCTTACCCGGCCGGAGATAGGTAAAATGCAGCGGCGACTCTAAAACCGTCTCGTCGTCCGCCGTGAGGACGATGCCGCTCTCCTCGCCGATGACCGCCTGCCATCGGCCGTCCGTGCTTTTCCACGTTCCCTCCAGCACCGGCCACAGAGCGGAGTTATCCACATAAGTGCGGTCGCCGTCCAGAGGATAGGCAAAGTCTGGATTTTCCATGCCGCCCCGATCCATGATCCGATCGGTCACAAAGTGCTTATACAGTACGGAAAGGGCGATGCCGACAAGCACTCCCAGCAGGAAAATCCAGACCGCCCGGCGCTTCATCCTACGATGTCCCCGTCATCAAAGGGGTCTCCGCACTCAGGGCAGAACTTGGGGGGATGCTTGGGATCGGCAGGCTCCCAGCCGCATTTGTCGCACTTATACTGGGGTACGCCGGCAGGCTTCTTCGCGCCGCACTCGGAGCAGAACTTGCCCTTGTTCACCGCACCGCAGGCACAGGTCCAGCCGTCCTCTGCCGGAGCGGGTCTGGGACTGCCGCACTCAGGGCAGAACTTTCCCGTGACGGTGGCGCCGCAGCTGCATTTCCAGCTGTCTGCGGCAGGCTTCGGCTCGGGCTTCTTTGCGCCGCAGTTCGGGCAGAAGTTGCCGGTGATACCGCCCTGCCCGCAGGAGCAAGTCCAGCCCTGCATCGCCGGAGCGGGGGCAGGCTGCGCCGCCTGCTGCTGCATTTGCTGCTGCTGCATTTGCTGCTGCTGCATTTGCTGCTGCTGTCCCATCTGGAAGAGATTCTGGGCGTTCATGCCGCCCGCCTGACCGGCCAGGCCCATGCCCATAAAGGCCATAGCCGGGCCTGCGCCGGTGTTGGCGGCCGCCGCCTTCATGGCTTCGCCCTGAGAGCCTACGAGATGTGCCGCCGCACGAGTGGGATCCATGAAGGCCGCATTGCGCTGCAGCTCCTTGATCATCTGTTCGTCCTCTTCGTTGGCCTTCACGCTGGAAACACCGAAGGAGACGATCTCCATACCGCGGAGATCACGCCACTTGCCCGACAGCTGCTCGTTGAGGGCGTCGGACAGCTCAAGCGTATGACCGGGGAGAGCGGAATAGCGGATGCCCATTTCGCTGATTTTTGCAAACGCGGGCTGAAGCGCGGTCAGCAGCTCAGTCTTCATCTGACCCGCGATATTTTCAGTCTTATAGTCCTCGCTGACATTGCCGCATACGTTGGTGTAAAACAGCAGCGGATTCTTCAGCCTGATGCTGTACTCGCCGAAGCAGCGGATGCCGATGTCTATGTCGATGCCGGCCCGCTGATCCACCACCCGGAACGGAACGGGGCTGGGCGTACCGTACTTATTGCCCGTCAGCTCCTTGGTGTTGAAGTAGTAGATGCGCTGATCCTTGGGGGCCTCGCCGCCGAAGGTAAAGCGCTTGCCGATGTTCATAAATACGTTCTTTACGTTTTCGCCCAGATCGCCGTAGAAGATGCTCGGCTCTGTGGACATATCGTAGGTGTATTCGCCCGGCTCGGCGCACACATCCACCACCTTGCCCTGCTCCACGATAAGCATACACTGACCGTCGGCAATGGCGATCACGCTGCCGTTGGAGATGATGTTGTCATCACCCTTGGTGTTGCTGGAACGGCCCGTGACCTTCTTTCGTCCCTTAACCGCCAGCACATCCGAGGGGATGGCTTCGCAATAAAAGTATTCCCGCCACTGGTCGGCCATAACGCCGCCGGCCGCGCCTAAGGCCGCTTTGATAAGTCCCATAGTTTCTGTCTCCTTTTTTTATTTGATATCTGATTCTTCCGTTGAAGCTTTGCCTATCGGTCCGGCAGGGAGCTCACGCGGTGCGAAAGCTTCTCCTGCCACAATGTCGCCGCGCACCTGCAAGGTCTTAGCGCAGGCAATGCACATATCCAGGTCCTCACAGATCAGAAAGCAACGGTCGCACACCAGCCTTCCGCAGACCGGGCAGCGGCTGAATATCTCAGAGGCTTCCGCTGCGGCTTTTTCCCGGGCAGCATCCCGTTCCCTCTCATAGAGCGTCCGGAAGATCGCACTCATCCCCTCGGTTTTCGGCTCTGCACCGGCCTTAGAAAAACGAACCGGGCTGCTGTGCCACGTTCTGCCGCATTCCCGGCAGCGGACAAGAAAGCGGAACTCCTCTACGGTAGAGCAGTCACCCATTGCCTCCTTCATGATCCGCTTCATATGTAATCCCTCCTCCCCGGCAGTTTTCCCCAATGTATGCGGCTGTTATGTCTCAATAATTACCCTCTTTTATAAAAAAAGATATAGGCCCAAGTCCTGTTTTTGGCGAAAAACCGCAAAACATGACTTAGGCCTATACGTAATGCACAAATATGGCTGGCATAAATTGTGCATTTCTGATAATGTGAAAATCATATTACTTCATACATAGCTTCGCTGCTTGCCGCTCTGCAGCAGCTCCTCCAGTCTACCGCAGCGCCGGAGCACATCCAAATAGGCTTTCAGAGCATCGTAGGAATCCACCCCCAGCTTGCTGTATATATGGCTGTTGTGACCCTTCACAGTGCCCATGCTGATAAACAGCAGTCCGGGAATGTCCTTAACGGTATAGCCCTCGGCATAGTAGCGCAGGATAATGCGCTCCGAGGAGGTAAGTCCCTTTGACCGGTCGATGAGCTCGGATACAAGGCTTTCCACCTGCCGGGGCAGGGCATCCTCGGGCCGGCTCTCACGCAGGCGGCTATGGAAATAGACCGTCAGCTCGTCAATCTCCCGAATGCCCGTAGGCTGCCAGTCATGTTCACAGCTTTTTGCTGCCTCGAGGCCTTGGGCGATAGGCATGGCAAAGCGGCGGGAAAGTGCAGCGGCCAGCACCAGCATCCCTATAAGGAATCCGAGGGAGCCCAGCGTCCAGCCGAGGCGGGCGCTCTGAACCTGATGGCGGTAGCCGCTTTCCGGCACCAGCGTCACCGCCGCCAGCGGATGACCGTCCGCCAAACGGCCTGGGACGATCTGGTACTTGCCGAGATAGGTCGTGTCGTTCCATGTAAATGTATCGTAGTCCCGGCCGCTTTGTATCCTCATCTCGCCGGAGGCGGACAGATCCGTCCCCTCCGTGCTGCCCAGCATGGCCTTATCGAGAAGGAGAGTATCTCCGTTCATGGGAGCCAGCAGCATTATGAAGCTGCCGTAGGAGCCGGAGACTGTACTGTGGGACAGACTGAAATACAGGTCGCTCAGCTCCATACCGCAGACGCCCCTGACATTACCCGCTCCATCACGCACGGGTACGCACAGAAGCGTCACGCTCTCCCAGGTATCCAGCAGCGGTATCCGCTCTGTCCAGAGGCAGCCGCCGGAGATTCTGTCTCCGTCCCACGCCATGACCTGCCGGTAGCCGGGGATCAGGGAAGTATTCAGCTCTGGGTTCCAGCGATTGTGAAGCTGCAAGCCGTTTCTTCTGGCGGCATCCACCGTTCCCCGAAAGCAGGTGACGGTACCGCCGGGGTGGGCGGATCGAAGACCGGAATATCGGAGATACACTCCCGCACGGGAGGTTTCGGATGTTGACAGAGATGTGTTTGCGGTAGCATCAAGGCAGAAATACGCGCCGCTGCAGGTGCTGCCCTCCATTGCGCTCTTCAAAGCAGGGATCAGCATATCTTCCAGCTCCGCGATGAGCTCCGGATTATCATTCAGCGCATCGAATGACAGGCCGCGGCCGGCAAGAAAGCTCTCGACCTCTCCGCTGACAGTGTTGGAAAGCTCAATGCCCTGCGCGGTGAGCACGTCCATTTGGGCGGTGAAAATGGCAGCGGTGTTTTTCTGCTGCAGGGCCGCCGTTTCTCCGAACTGACTCGCCGTGTGGGAGAGAACGCCCGTCGCACTCAGCAGAAGCAGCGCGGCAGACAGCACCGCCAGCACCATGCATAGCCAGCAAAGCGCCAGACGGCTGCCGATGCTGCGGCCTCTTGCCGCTGCGTCGATTTTGCCCCACCGCCTGTTAAGGTACAGAAGCACGCAGCTCCCTCCTCTCTTTTCAGTGTTAATTGCCATAGCTTCTTTTGAACTCGTCCAGCGTTGTATGCAGCAGCTCGTCCGTTACGTCCGCGCCCTGCTCGGAATATTGCACCCGTCCCGCCGTAAGACGCAGGCGCGCCGTTTTTTCAAAGCGTGTCTCCAGCGACAGATAGTCCTCCCGCTGGGGCGGCACATAGAAGGTGTAGTCCTGCCGCGTCCTCAAAAAGGCCTCGTAGAGCGAAGCATACATGGGATCTGTCAGCGTTTCTATGGCGGCAGGCAGATAGTCAAAGCCCTCCTTAGTCACCGGCATATAACCGAGAGACGTGACGAAATCCACATTTCTCTCAGGCTCTGTCAGCCATTTGAGGAAGATCGTACAGGCTTTTTCCCGCTCCGGCGTGGACTTCACGGTACAGGCCCCCACGCCCCGCTGCATGACAAGCCTTTCCCCGCCCTCAAATATGGGGCATGGCAGCGAGATGATCTCTACCTTCTCGCTGCTGTTGTCCTTATAGGTCACCACGTCGGAATAGTACAGCACACTGGCGGACGAGGCGACGGATGCTATCACATCACCGGTGCGCAGCGGCTCGGTTGCGTAGCCGCTGCCAAGCCACAGTCCGCCGGTCAGTGCAGCTTCGGCATAAGGCTTCCATGCATAGGTAAACCCCGGGCCGAAGGCGAGACCGTCCTCGTCGAAAAAGCTCTCGCCCAGCGACTCAACACCCACCTGGAAATAGTTAAAGTGATAATCATGCGCAAAGAAGCTCTTACCGCCAGACCATTCGGCATATCGCTCCGCCACGGCATAAAGCCCCTCCCAGGTGGCCAGCTCATCCAGGCTTGCACCTGTATCGGCGGCAAAGCGGTCAAAGGCCGTCTTGTTTACAAATAAGATCTCCGTAGATTTTGCCAGCGGCAGAATGACCGGCCGGCCATCCACCGTCCCCTCCTCAACAAACTCCGGAATGTAGGCATTCAGCTCCCCGGCGGTGAAATAGTCACGGTAGTCCACCAGAATATCATCATCCGGCAGAGCCAGCACGGTTTTGGGGTAGGACACGAAGATATCCGGCAGCTCGGGCGCGCCGGGCTCCTTATAGGCGGCGGCCAGCACGCTTTCATGGATGACGCCGCTGTTGCTGACGCTGTCCACCCTAACGCGAACGCCCTGCTCACGCCCGACGGTATTGTTAAACTCGTCCACCAGAGCATTCATGGTCGAATTCACCTCGCCGC
>OLOV01000050.1_pt1 | contig 83505 bp, 103 predicted proteins | sample 1672931 | NCBI WGS metagenome assembly OLOV01 (sample SAMEA3136738, study PRJEB25190) | human gut metagenome | biome: human gut; feature: human-associated habitat; material: faeces | place: Austria | collected 2013 | reverse complement strand
ATAAATCAGTTAATTATGGAAATAAATTAAGTATAACACGTTCACATATAAGTAAAAGAACTACAAGAACATTTAAACCAAATATTAGAACAGTAAAAGCAATGGTAGACGGTCAACCAAAAAAAATCAATGTTTGTGCAAAATGTTTACGTTCAGGAAAAGTAACAAAGGCTTAATTTCAAAAGAATAGAGCAAGTTTTATCTTGCTCTTGTTTTGTATATGTAATGTAAATTACAATCTTTAAGAATTTAAATCAAATTAAGATATTATTTTTCTTTAATGCCAAAAATTAGTTTAACAAAACCCCTTAAAAATTTAGGAACCTTTTTAACTACGATTGTCATAATATAAACACACTCCTTTACAAAAATTAACAACAAAGCCAAGACAAGCCGAGACACACTACAATAAAACCAATAAGAAATAGCCAACCAGTAAAAGGAAGTAATATAACGAGTAAAATTCCTAATCCTAAACCAATTAAACAAACAGCTAAAGTTTTTTTGAAAATTCTCATAACATACCTCCCGGATATAATATATAATATTAAATTTTATGTAAAATTGTGAAAGAAGGTAATAATGCTATTAGATTTAATATATCCACCAGTATGTGGAATTTGCGGAAGTATAAATAAAAAACATTTATGCAAAAAATGCGAATTAAAAATAAAACAATATGAAATAAATAGAATAGAAGATTATATGAATGATAAAACCAAATATTTTGATTATCAAATAAAAACCTTTAAATATCAAGACATAATCCGAAATAAAATTATAGATTATAAATTTAATGAAAAAGCATATTTATATTCGACTTTTGAAAAAATGCTAACAAAAAATGAAAAAACATATAGTTTTTTAAAAAAATATGATATAATATTATATGTTCCTATGGTTAAAAAGCATAAACTTGGAAGAGGTTATAATCAATCAGAATTAATAGCAAAACAAATAGCAAAAACACTAGGAATAGCTTTAGAAAAAAACAATTTAATAAAAATAAAAGATACAAAAAAACAAAGCACGCTAACCAAAGAACAAAGAAAAACGAACTTAAAGAATGCATTTGAAGTTAAAACTCCAGAAAGAATAAAAAATAAGAAAATAATATTATTTGATGACATATTTACAACAGGAAGTACAGTAAATGAGTGTAGTAAAATTCTAAAAAGGTCTGGAGCAAAAGAAATCACAGTGCTTACAATTGCAGTAGATTAAACAAAGGAGGTAATATGGAGGACTTAGTTGAAAGCATATTAGATTATGTAAGGTCAGATTATACAGACTATGCAGTAATGATAAATGGTGAATGGGGAAGTGGTAAAACATACTTTTGGAACAACAAAATAAAACCCAAAATTGATGGAATGCAATATAATGGCAAACGATATAGTAGCATATATATGTCTCTATATGGAATATCAAACTTAGAAGAAATAAGCAAAAAAATATTTATTGAAACAACACAACTGATGGATAAAAATGTAAAAAAACATATGGAAACATCAGGGAAATATACAATACCTGAATACGCAAAAACGGGATTAAATATGGCAAACTTATTTGGAGCAAATCCAAATGGTGAAAAAATAAATTATGAAAACTTCTTCGCAACAGATGATAAAGTTTTATGCTTTGACGACCTAGAAAGAGCTAATGTTGATGTTATAGATATATTAGGATACATTAACAACTTTGTTGAACATGATCACATAAAAACAATAATAATATGTAATGAAAAAGAATTATCAACCAAATTAAAAAATAGCAACCTAGAAATGAAAACCTTTATAGCAACATATCTCTTAGATAAACAAGGAGAACTATCAAATGATGATGGAAAACCAATGGTTGAAAGAATACAAGAAAAAATTGAATATGTATTTGATAAGGCGAACGATTATGAAAGAATAAAGGAAAAGTTGATAGGCGAAACCTTTGAATACAGACCCGAGTTTAACTATATAATAAATGGAATCTTAATGAGATATGAAAATGATAAAGAACTAATAAGATTTTTAAGAGAAAACACGCCTTATATAATTAACACTTTCCACAAAAGTGGGACTAGAAACCTTAGAATACTAAAACACTCACTAAATGACTTCAAAAAAATTTATGAAATGTTAAATAAATATTATCCAAATACGAACTACAGAGTATTACAAACTATGCTTATATTTACAATAGCAATATCATTTGAAATAAAAGCGGGGAAAATAACAAAAGATAAATTTGTTAACATACAAAACAACGAAGAGTACAAGGCAACAGTAGTATCATCAAAAGTATTTATGGATAATAGACAATTCTATATAAAAGAGTTTGATAACAATTATTACTATAACTTTAAAGCAGAATACAGATTTTTTAAGTTCATAGAAATGTATGTAAGAACAAGAATATTTGATACAAGACGATTTAAAGAAGATATGGAGGATATCATCAACACAGTTGATACAGAAAAATTGCCAGGTTATAAAAGATTACTAACAGAAGAATTTTGGAAAATATCAGATGATCAATTTCCAAAAGTAATAGAGGATATAATGTCAGACGTAAAAAAGGGGAATATAAGTTTAATAGATACTACAAAACTATTTATATACTTTACCTACTTTGTACAAAGAGGACTTATAGATTATAGTATGTCAACAATTAAAACCTTGTTCTTCAATGGAATGAACTTAGCATCTTTAAAATCTGAATATGTAGAAAATGCAGAACAAGAGCTAAACAACTTAGCACTAGGAGAAAAGAACCTAGATATAGAGGATATATTAGCACACTTTTATATCTTGAATAACACACTAAAAGATAAAAGGTATACAGAAAAAGCGAATGAAGTATTAAAATATGTTCCTATGAAGATGGAAACTTTTTATGAAAAATTTGATGAAGAGTGTATGGAAATACCAATATTTAAGTATTATGATCCATATCAACTATTTCAAAGAATATCATGTGCAAGTAATGAAGATATAATGGGAATAAAAGAAAAATTAGTAGAGAGAGCAAAAAAACATACAAAAGAACTAAAACCAGAGTTAAAAAACATTAAAAAGTTAAAAGAAATTGTAGAACAATACTTAAAAGGAAAAGAAATAACAATAAAAACAGTAATGCTAGTAGAGCTAAGAAAGGATTTAGAAAGCATTATTGAAATGATGGAGAATGTAATATAGGAGTATCACCCTTGACAATCCATATTTTAAAATTGAATTATGAAAGGATAATAAAGATGGAAGAATTAGAATTGAAATATTATTTTAAACATATCGAAGAATTTAGAGAAAAAGAACTTTTTAAAGGATGTATAAATATATGGGAGCCATTATCTAAAATAAATGACTATTTAAAAAAGAAAATTGTAGAACCAGATGTAAAAATTAATAAAGCAGAAATGGGAGAATTTGTTTCAATAAAGGGAAATTACTTCATAGATGAAGGAACAAAAATAGGTAGTAATGTAACAATACAAGGACCAGTTATAATAGGAAAAAATGTTGAAATTCAAGCAGGAGCATTAATAAGACCAGGCTCAATAATAGGAGACAATTGTGTTGTAGGTCATGCATCAGAAGTAAAGCATTCAATATTGCAAAACAAAGCAAAAGTAGCGAGTTTAGCATTTGTGGGAGATAGCATACTTGGAAAATCAACTAGAATAGGAAGCGGAATAATACTTGCAAACAGAAGATTTGACCAAAAAAATATAGAAATAAAAATAAATGGAAAAAAATATGATATGGGAACAGACTTCTTTGGTGCAGTTATAGGAGATACTACAAGATTAGGGGCGAATTGCACTACAGTACCAGGAACATGTATAGGACCATATACTTGGATATTACCAACAGTACAAGTACGAAACTTTGTACCAGCAGAAAAGAGAATTTTACCAAAAGCAGAATATGTAATTCAAGACAATCCAAGAGTGGAATTAAAATAATAGGAGTTTTTATGAAAAAAAAATGGCAATATTATGAACAGCAAACAGAACTAGTAAAACAAATTGCAAAAGAACACAATATATCAGAATTACTTGCCAGAATACTAATAAACAGAGGCATAGTAGAAGAAGAAGCAATTAGAATTTTTTTAAATCCAAAACGTGACGATTTTCATAATCCATTTTTAATGCTAGATATGGAAAAAGCAACAAAAAGGATAATAAAAGCAATTAAAAACAAGGAAAAAACAATAATATATGGAGACTATGATGTAGATGGAATAACAAGTATTACAGTATTAAAACAATTCTTAGAAGAGCGAGGATTAGATGTAGACTATTACATACCAAACAGACTAGAAGAAGGATATGGTTTAAACAAAGAAGCAGTTCAAGAAATAGCTAAAAAAGAATATACTCTAATGATAACAGTAGACTGTGGTATTTCAGGAATAGAAGAAATTGACTTTGCAAACAGTGAGGGAATAGAAACAATAGTAACAGACCATCACGAACAACTAGACACTTTACCAAATGCGTATGCAATAATTAATCCAAAGAGGAAAGACAATACATACCCTTTTAGAGGACTAGCGGGGGTAGGAGTAGTATTTAAATTAATACAAGCATTGTCATTAGAATTAGGACTAGATGAGAAGGAATACTTAAAATACTTAGATATTGTATGTATAGGAACAATATCAGATATAGTTCCACTTATTAATGAAAACAGAGTAATTGCAAAACTTGGACTAATGCTTGTGAAATGTACAAAAAACATAGGTTTAAGAGAATTGATAAAAGAAACAGGATATAAAAATATAAATTCAACAATGATTTCCTTTGGAATAGCACCAAGAATAAATGCATGTGGTAGAATGGGAAGACAAGAAGAAGCTCTGCAATTATTCCTTACAAAGGATGTTGAAAAGGCAAAAGAAATAACAAAACATTTAGAAAAGTATAATGTAGAACGTCAAGAAACAGAAAAAAGCATATTTAACCAAGCAATGCAAAAATTAGAAAAAGAAGATTTAGAAAATATTAGCAGTATAGTATTAGCAGGCGAAAACTGGCACCATGGAGTAATTGGGATTGTAGCTTCAAGGATTACTGAAAAATACTTCAAGCCTACGATATTAATATGTATAGAGGGAAATGAAGGCAAAGGTTCAGGAAGAAGTATTCCAGGTTTTGATTTACATCAAGCCTTAGTTGATAGCTCAAAATTTTTAAAAAAATATGGTGGACATGAAATGGCAGTAGGTTTATCTTTGGAAAAAGATAAAATAAACGATTTCAAAAAAAATTTTGAAAAAATATCAGAGAATAAAAATGTAAAACAATTAATACCAGTAATTAATATAGACTGTGAAATAATGAAGAAAGACTTAAACAAAGAAACTATAGAACAAATAAAATTATTAGAACCTTTTGGAGAAATGAACAAACAACCTTTAGTAGTATACAAAAATTTAAAAATAGTATCAATAAGGTCGCTATCAGAAGGAAAACACTTAAAACTAATGTTAAAAGATGATAATGAAACTATAAATGCAATAGGATTTAATTTAGGTGAACTTGCAAATGAATACTTAATAGGAGATAAAATAGATATAGTCGGAATATTAGAAACGAATACATATAATGGTCAAGAACAAATACAAATAAACATAAGAGATATAATGAAATCTGTATAATCAATAATCTTAAGAAGGGAGCAAAAACATGGAAACCAACAATAAAACAATAGATGATGTAATAAAAAAAATGAAAATGAATAGAAAAAAAACAAATGTAGCACTAATACAAAAAGCATATAAATTTGCAGAAGAGCATCATCGTGAGCAAAAGAGATTGTCTGGAGAAGACTATATAATACACCCATTAAATGTAGCATATATTTTAGCAGATTTACAATTAGATGATGCTACAATTTGTGCGGCATTATTGCATGATGTAGTTGAAGATACAGATGTAACAAATGAAGATATTATAAAAAATTTTGGAAAAGAAATTGCAGAAATGGTAGCAGGTGTTACAAAACTAGGCAAAATACAATATGTAACAATAGAAGAAGAACAAGTAGAAAATTACAGAAAAATGTTCCTCGCAATGGGAAAAGATATAAGAGTTATATTAATAAAATTAGCAGATAGACTTCATAATATGAGAACACTTTCAAACTTAAAAAGAGATAGACAAATAGCAAATGCAAAGGAAACAATGGATTTATATGCACCACTTGCAAATAGGCTAGGTATCTATTCTTTGAAATGGGAGCTTGAGGATTTAGGATTTAGATACTTATATCCAGAAGAATACCGTGAACTTGTATTGAGTATAGAAAAGAAAAGAGAAGAAAGAATAGAATTTATAAATAAAATTATGGAGGAAATACAAGTAGCTCTAAAAAAACAAAAAATTGTTGCAGAAGTAACAGGAAGAGCAAAACATTTGTATAGTATTTACAGAAAGATGCAAAGAGACAATATAACAATAGACCAAGTATATGACTTATTTGCATTAAGAATAATAGTAAATTCAGTAAAGGATTGTTATGCAGCATTGGGAGTAGTACATGATTTATATACACCAATGCCAGGTAGATTTAAGGACTATATAGCTGTGCCTAAACCCAATATGTATCAATCAATACATAATACTTTAATAGGACCAAAAGGAACTCCATTTGAGGTACAAGTACGTACTTGGGATATGCACAGAGTAGCAGAATACGGTATTGCAGCACATTGGGCATATAAAGAAGCAAATAGATTTAAAAAATCAAATGTGGTAGTTGAAGAGGATAAACTTTCGTGGCTTAGAGAAACACTAGAATGGCAAAAAGATATGCAGGACCCAACAGAATTTTTAAGAACATTAAAAACAGAGTTGTTTGAAGATGAGGTGTATGTATTTACTCCAAAAGGAGAAATAAAAACATTACCAAGAGATGCAACACCAATAGACTTTGCATATAGTATACATGCAGAAGTAGGACACCGAATGGTAGGATGTAAGGTAAACAGCAAAATGATGCCAATTGTAACAAAGCTAAAAAGTGGAGATATAGTTGAAATAATAACATCAGACACTGCAAAAGGGCCAAGTAGAGACTGGCTAAAAATAGTAAAAAGTTCTAATGCAAAAACAAGAATCCAACAATGGTTTAAAAAAACAGAAAGAGAAGAAAATATTGAAAAGGGAAAAGACATATTAGATAAGGAAATTAAAAAAATTGGTATGTTACATAGTGATTTATTTAAACCTGAGTGGATACAAGTTGCTTTAAATAGATACAATTATAATAGTGTAGAGGATATGTATGCAAGCATAGGTTTTGGGGGAATATCACCAAACAAGATAATTACAAGATTGCTTGAAGAATATAAAAAGGAGCATGAAGAGGAAACTATTGAAGAAAAGATACAAGAATTAGTAACAGAAAAACCAAGTAAAAGAAAAGCTCCAAAATCTGGCGTAATAGTAAAAGGAATAGATAATTGCCTGGTAAAATTTTCAAAATGTTGTAATCCAGTACCCGGTGATGACATAATAGGATATGTAACAAAAGGAAGAGGAGTATCAGTACATAGAAAAGACTGTTCTAATTTAAAAGACTTATTATCAGAGGAGGAGAGAATTATAGAAGTAGAGTGGTATGATGAAACAAATAAGGCAGAATACAATGTTGATATAGAAATATTAGCAAATGATAGAACAGGGTTACTTTCAGATGTTGTAAAAGAAATTACAAATCAAAAAATCAATATAATGGGAGTGAACACAAGAACCAGTAAAGATAGAATTGCAACAATAAATACAACACTAGAAGTACAAAATATAGAACAATTAAATCAAGTAATAAAACAAATAAGAAAGGTAGATAGCGTATACGAGGTAACACGTAAAAACTAGTATGAATAAAACTCCACGTTTACCCCAATAGGAAAAAACAGCTACACTTGTCATAAGAAAGGAATGAAAATAATGGAAAAAACTATAGCAAAAACCCTACCGGGTTTTATGGAACTATTACCAAATGAACAAGTATTGTTTAATCAAATGAAAGAAAAAATACAAAAAACATATGAAAAATTTGGTTTTTTGCCAATAGACACTCCAATTATTGAAAGTACAGATGTATTATTAGCAAAAGCAGGAGGAGAAACAGAAAAACAGATATATTCTTTTACAAAAGGCGATAATAACTTAACACTAAGGTTTGACCTAACAGTACCATTGGCAAAATATGTTGCAATAAATGCAAACGAGCTTAGTTTCCCTTTTAGAAGATATCAAATAGGGAAAGTATATAGAGGAGAACGTGCACAAAGAGGAAGATTTAGAGAATTTTATCAATGCGATATAGATGTTATTGGAGATGGAGAATTAAACATAATAAATGATGCAGAAATACCAAGCATAATGTATGAGGTATTTAAAGAATTAGGACTAGATAACTTTTGTATAAAAATAAATAATAGAAAAATATTAAATGGCTTATTTGAAACAATTAATGCCAAAGAAAAAGCAGTAGATATAATGAGAGTTATAGACAAAATAGAAAAAATAGGTGTAGATAAAGTAAAAGAAGAACTAGCAGAATTAAAAATTTCAGAAGAAAATATAGAAAAATTAATAAACTTTATAAAAATAGATGGGTCAACAGATGAAAAATTACAAAAAATAGAAAACCTAAGAATAAGCAATGAAACCTATTTAGAAGGAGTAAAAGAACTAAAAGAGGTTATAAAATACATACGATTATTTAATGTACCAGAAGAATATTTCGCAGTAGATGTAAGTATTGCGAGAGGTCTGGATTACTATACAGGCACAGTATATGAAACCTTCTTAAATGATTATAAATCAATAGGAAGTATATGCTCAGGAGGCAGATACAACAATTTAAGCGAATTTTATACAGATAAAAAGATGCCGGGAGTTGGAATGTCAATAGGACTAACAAGACTCTTCTTCATATTAAATGATATAGGATTAATAAAGGCAGATAAAAAATCAATTTCAGAAATATTAATAATATCAATGATAGAAGATTTAACCCCAGCAATTGAAACAGCAAATAAACTAAGGCAAGCAGGAATAAATACAGAAATATATTTTGATAACAAAAAAATAAAAACAAAATTTAAATATGCAGATAAGTTAAAAATACCATATGTAATAGTTATAGGAGAAGATGAAATAAAAACAGGAACATTAACACTAAGAAATATGGAAAGTGGGGAACAAGAAAAAAAGAATGTAGAAGAAGTTGTTTCATTAATGAAGTATGAATGATAGGAAAGGAAGAATAATATATGAATAGGAAAAGAGGATTTGAAATAGCAAAAGGATTTGAAGAATGGAATATTAACTTACCAGTTAGAAAAACAAAATTTTCAGCAGGCTATGATATTGAAGCTGCTGAAGACACAATTATACCGAGTTTTAAAAAAGGTATGAAACCTACTCTTGTAAAAACAGGAGTAAAAGCATATATGGGAGAAGACGAAGTGTTAATTTTGGCAAATAGAAGCTCAAACCCAGGGAAAAAAGGTTTAATATTAGCAAATAGTATTGGAGTAATTGATAGTGATTATTATGGAAATCCAGACAATGATGGACACATAATGTTTGCATTTTATAATATAAAAGATGAAGATATAAACATAAAAAAAGGTGAAGCAATAGGACAAGGTATATTCCAAAAATTCCTTATAACTGATAATGATGTAACAACAGGCAAAAGAACAGGAGGTTTTGGATCAACCAGTAAATAAATTTAATTAAAAATGTTGAAAAAAACTAAAATATATAATACAATTTAATTATATAGAAGAAACCGTAATGTCATTTAAAATATAGAAAATTTTAAAGTGAAATTTCTATAAGGAGGCAAACATATGAGAAAAAATCGAGGAGCAATAACAATAATTACATTAATCACAATATTATTTATGCTATCATTTTTAGTGAGTACATATATAATAATAGCAAATAGAAGGCAAGCACAAGAAGAAATAAAGAGTAACATTCGGAGAAATATATAGGCAAGACGTTGGAAATATTGAGCAAATATATAACAGTTATTTTACAACAGAAAATGAAGTTATACCAATATATACGCCAAAACAGCTATTTCAAATAGGATCAGGAAAAAGTGTGGTTATAAATAATAAAATCTACAAATTAACTTCTTCAGCAAATTATATATTAATGAGCAATTTAGACTTTAACGTTGCAGATTATAAAACAGAATATCCGGATCTGTTTCCAGAAAAAACCTGGACAGAATCAGAAACAACAGAAACAATAACTAATCAAGTATCAGAATTTGCATATACAGGAGAAGCACAAACATATACTGCACCAGCAAGTGGAACATATAAACTTGAAGTATGGGGAGCACAGGGGGGATACCGTTCTAATTCAACATATGGTGGAAAAGGAGGATACTCAATAGGAACAATTACAAACTTGCCACAAGGAACCGAGTTATATGTTTATGTAGGAGGAGCAGGAGGAAGTGGTACAACAAAAACAAGTGGAGTTGTAGCAGGTGGGTACAATGGTGGAGGATATCGATATGGCTACAAAGGTGGTGGTGGAGCTACAGATATAAGATTTACTGGTGGAACATGGAACAATTCTGCATCGTTGCTTTCAAGAGTAATTGTTGCAGGAGGAGGAGGCTCAGATGGAGCAACAGCAAAGAAAGGAATGTATGGTGGGGGAACTAAAGGAGGATCCTCAACTCAAAATTATACAGCAGCTTCTAATTATTGTGGAAAAGGTGGAACACAAACATACTCAGGATATTCAACATCATATACAATATCTAGTCAAGCAACTTCAGGATTAAATTCTAATAAGACATCATATTATTGTGGAGGTTTTGGTTTTGGAGGTCGGAGGTGTTTACCTAAGCTCTGGCTACGGAGGAGCTGGAGGAGGAGGCTGGTATGGAGGCTCTGGAACTGTACCAGATAGTTCAGGAGATGATGACAGAGGAGGAGGAGGAGGTTCAGGATTTGTATGGACTTCAAGCACAGCCTCAAGCGTACCAAGTGGATACTCAGTATCATCATCATATTATTTAACTGATGCAACAACTTATGCAGGAAATACATCTTTTACATCGACTTCAGGTAGTACAGAAACAGGACATAGTGGAGATGGATATGCAAGAATAACACTAGTCTCAGGAACAAAAAAGACAGAAATAACTGAAACAGCCAACAGGTGGAATAATATAGAAGATCAAAAAGCAAGTGGAACTTTTACAGGAAGCTTTAATTATAATGGAAAAATAATAACAGAAACAGATACAAAAGGTAACAAAATAACACATAAAGAACATATTGGTTTAAACTATGTGGAATACATAGAAAGCACAGGAACACAATATATAGATACAGGAATTATTCCAAATCAAGATACACGTCTTGAAATGACAGCAGAAACAACTACCGATGTAGCAGATGCAGGAAATGGAAGTGGTTTTATTCCTTATGGAGCAGGCTCATCATATAACAGTAATGCATTTGAATGTTATACTCAATCATCCCAATATGAGTTTAATTATGATGGACAATATGATTTTATTGGAACGGCAAAAGCAGGTGAAAAGATTTCGATATCTCATAATAAAAACGTTGTAAATATTGCTATAGGATCTACACAATATTCGAAAAACTTCACATATAACACATTTACAACACCATATACAATGACATTGTTTGGCATCAATAGAGGTAATATTATATCTGGTAAAGCAAGAATTTATTCCTGCCAGATTTTCGATAATGAAACTTTAGTCAGAGACTTCATACCAGCACTTGATACAAGTAACGTACCTTGCTTATATGATAGGGTAACTAATCAATATTTTTACAATTCAGGAACAGGAAATTTTAATTACCAATAAATAATAAATAGAATAAAAGTAGGACAATTTCAGAAATGAAATTGTCCTAAAAAATTTTAAAAAGTAAATAAACCTATTTACTTAAGCATTTGACTTTCAGCTTTTTGAATCATTTTCTTAACCATGTTACCACCGATTCTACCAGCATCTTTTGCAGATATATCACCATTATATCCATTTTTTAAGTTAACACCAACTTCTGAAGCTACTTCATATTTAAATTGATTTAAAGAATCTTTAGCTTCTGGTACTAATGTTCTACTTGAATTTGAATTTGCCATTTCTAGTTTCACCTCCTAGGATATTAAATTTAAACATTTAAAAGCGTTATTATTGCTTTTCAATAATTATAATGTGCAAAAAATAAAAAAATAAACTAGTAATTTTTTCAAAAAATGGATAAAAAACAAATGAGGTTTAAGCACATTATAACGATACAATGGACAATGTTACAAAAATGTTGCAAAAATATTAAAAAAATATGACAAAAAATAAAATGTATTGTATTTTTAAGGTTTTTGTTGTAGAATTATATTAAATAAAAAAATAGGGGGAATAATTATGCAATCAAATCCAATGCAAAGAAAAGTAAGAAATTCATTTTTTTTGGGAATTTTAGTTATGTTAGTAATAACAATTTTAATAGGAGCTATTGCCTTTATGTTAGTAATAAAGCCAAAACTTGATGCTGCAAAGAAGGATGCAGAACAACCAAAAGTATTTGTGTGCAGATTAAAACAAGGGCAAGATGTTAAATCTGGCGAGGAAATAACATCTAGTATGCTAGAAAAGGTAGAAATACCTGTAGCATCATCAACAGTAGCAACAGATTTTATAAACGAACCAAATACAATAAGTGGTTACAAAAGTAAAATTAATTTAAAAGGTGGAACTGTGCTAACACAAAATATGTTGTATTCAGAAGAAGAAGGAGAAACCGCAGATTCATTAAGGTATATAGAATACAATGTTGTTACAATACCAACAACACTAGAAGAAGGAGACTATGTTGATATAAGATTAAGATTACCAAATGCACAAGACTTAATTGTTATATCAAAAAAAGAAATAATTAGTATTTATGGACAAACACTAGGACTATACTTGTCAGAAGAGGAAATATTACTTCTAAATAGTGCAATTGTTGAAGCATTTGCTATGCCATCATCAGAACTATATTTGGCAAAATACGTAGAACCAGGTATGCAAGAAAAATCAATATATACATATAGCCCAACAGCAGTTGTTGTTGATTTAATAAGTAAAAATCCAAATATCGTTTCAACTGCTAGAGATGCAATTGTTAATAGATATTTAGAATCAGGAACTGTAAGAAACCCAATAAATAGTGAACTAGGAAAATATACAGCAGAAGAATCAAAATATAATATAGAAGCAGGAATGAGTGAACAACTAGAAGCAGCAAGAAAAGCAAGAGAAGACTACTTATCAGGACTAGAAGGATATTAAACTTGAAACTATAAAGGGAGGAAACTTACTTGAAAAAGATAGGATTTATAGGAGCATATGATAAGACCGATTTGCTAATTTATATATCTAAACTTCTTGTGGAAAATGGGCTAAAGGTGCTAATAATAGATGCTACAACATTACAAAAAACAAGGTATACTGTGCCTTGTATTGCTCCAAGCAAAAGTTATATAACGACATATGAGGATATTGATATAGCAATAGGTTTTGATAGCTTGCAGGGAATAAGAAATTACATAGAAAGTCCGGACTTTGACTATGATATTATGTTATTGGATGTAGATAATAGAGAAGCATTTGAAAATCTAGAAATACATACATCAGATAAAAATTATTTTGTTACAGCATTTGACAATTATTCATTAAAAAAGGGACTTGAAATAATAGGAAAAGCAGAGGAAAAGATGCTAATGACTAAAATACTATTTTCAAGAAATATGGAAAAGGAAGAAGATGAATATTTGAATTTTTTATCCTTTTATTATGCAGTAAAATGGAGTAAGGAAAAAATATATTTTCCATTTGAAGTAGGAGATAATTCAATTATCATTGAAAACCAGCGAAATGCAAGGATTAGTTTTAAAGAGTTGAGCCAACAATACAGAGATGGAATATTGGAAATAATATCACAAATTGCACCTGAAATAAGATTAGGTGACGTGAAGAAAATGCTGAAAAATATATAAAATAATAGAGGGAGTGAAAAAATGTCAATTGTAACTTTTTATGGTAATGACAAAGTGGAAACGGCACAAACAACATCAATGGCAGCAATTGCAACATATCTATCATTTGAACTTAATTATAGGGTGCTAATGATAAATACAAAATATAATGATACAAGCTTACAAGAATGTTTCTGGGAACAATCAAAGGGCATTAAAACTAGAACCGACCTAGAAACTGGAATAAGTGGATTAATAAAAGCAATTTCTAGTAACAAAACATCTCCAGAAATAATAACAAATTATACAAAAACAATATTCAAAGAAAGACTAGAACTGCTAACAGATGGAAATATGCCAAGAGAGAACTATGAAAAACAAAAGGAATACATAAGAAGCATTATGAAATTGTCAAGCAAATATTATGATTTAGTTTTTGTTGATGTTGAAGGAAGCCTAGAAGACCCATATATACAAGGTGTATTACAAGAAAGTAATCTAATTATAGCAAATACATCACAAAGGATAAAAGCAATAGAGGAATTTTTACGACTTAGAAGAGCTTATGAAGTCATAAGCAAAGAAAACATAGTTTTTTTACTTGGAAAATATGATAAATATTCAAAATATAACGCAAAAAATTTAGAAAGAGCAGAAAGAATACAGGATGTATATGGGATACCATATAATACACTATTTTTTGAAGCATGCAATGAAGGAAATTTAGCAGACTTCATTATAAATAATAGAAAAATTAAACAATCTAGTGTGCAAGCTCCAATAATGGAATCTATTAAAGAGATAGCACAAAGAATAATAGATAAATTGAAAGAATTACAAATGCAAGTTTAAAAAGAGAGGAGTTCTTGACATATGAATGTAGTAAATGTACTTTTAATATTAATAGTACTAGCAATAGGTGGAATTTTAGTATACTATATGATTAAAAAGAACAAAAATGCTGAAGAAGAAGAAAAAGTAGTAGACGAAAAATCATATACCTTAGATGCAATGATGGATTTCATAAAACAAAGATTAGATGAAATTACAAAGGTTAACTTATATGATATTGGACTATCAGAGGAAGAGTTAAAAAGAAGAAAAGCTAAAAAATATGAGTTGAGAAAAGCATTAAAAGGCTGTACATATGGAGATGTTAATGATAAAAAATATATAAAAGAATTGATATATGATTTATTATATAAGGAATATGGAGTAAATGAAATTAATATATCTAAGGCAATTCCTTTTGATATTCCATCACTTCTTACAGCTCAAGACAAATTTGATATAATAATGCATATGTATAAAAAGGACTTTGGATATGAAGCCTTAACCCAAATGATAAAAAAATACGATTTGGCCGTATTGAAATATGAAGAAGGAGCATCAAAGCCAAGTTACGTTATTACTGAAAAAGAAATAAGTGATATTTATGAAAAAGAAAATTTTTCATTAGACTTTTCAGACAAATTGAATATAGTAACGCAAAGAATCTATCAACATTACAAAGGATATAGTAGTATTGATGAAATTAGAGATATGAACATAGATGGTGTATCTGGACGGAGTATCTGGTCTTCCAGAAAGTTTCTTAAGTCAAGTTGCACAAACAGATGGAGATTATTTAGAACAAATTACAGAACATAGAGTGCCAAGAGCATGTGATAGTATCTGGATATTCTTCCAAGGTAAATCTATAAGACTAGCTTTTCTTTCATTTGGAAAAGAAAGCGAGCTAAAAAGGGTATGTCAAAACATATACAAATATAATAATCCAGGTCAGTTGTCTGATACAAATGGTTATAAAATTAACGAAATGAAGGATGGCTCTCGTGTTGTTGTTGTAAGACCAAGTATGTCAGAAACATGGGCATTCTTCGTAAGAAAGTTCGACGTAAAGAGAGCAACACTAGAACAAATAATTACAGCAGATGGAAAAGAAGAAGCAATAAATCTTTTAAAATATTTAGTAAAAGGTGCCAGAATATTAGCGCTTACTGGTGAGCAAGGTTGTGGTAAAACAACAATGCTTATGGCTATGATAGAAAATATATATGAAACAATGAACCTACGTATTACAGAAACTGCATTCGAGTTGCACTTAAGAAAAATATATCCAACAAGAAACATACTATCAATGAGAGAAACAGAAACAATAGCAGGTCAGGAATGTTTGGACGTTCAGAAAAAAACTGATGGTAGTGTTAATATAATCCGGAGAGGTTGCAACAGACCCCGTAGCATCTTGGATGATTCAATCTGCGCAGGTTGCATCTAAATTTACATTATTCACACACCATGCTAAAACATTTCCAAACTTAATAACAGCACTAAGAAACTCAATGCTAAGAGCTGGAACTTTCACAGATGAGCGTATTGCAGAAGAACAAGTTGTAAGTGTATTAAACTTTGATATTCACTTAGTAAAAGACTTTAGAGGAAGAAGATATATAGAAAGAGTAACAGAATGTATTCCAATTGTTGATACAGAAGATTATACACATGATTATAGAAATGAAAAAACTATGGAGGGAAAAATAGAAAAATTTATGGACAATGCAACAAGATACTTCCATAAGGTGACAAATAAAGAATTGTACAGATATGTAAACATAATGGAATATCATAATGACGCATATGTATTAACGAACAAAATATCAGACACAAACATTAGAGAAATGAGAAATAATATGAGTGCTGAAGATGCAGTAGAATTCGATAATTTTATAGAAAGAAATTGGGGAAAGAAAACTAAAAAAGTAGCAAGAAAATGAGGTGAACCTAAATGTCAAACCAAGTATTGTTTTACATAATGGGAATAACAGGAGGAATATTTGCTTTACTTGTCGTTGTATTCTTAATAATTAAAGCTAGGTCAAATAAGGGTGACATGAAGAAAATTAGACAATTAAAAGAGGGTACAAGGCAAAACAGATATTCAAGTGATGTTATATACCAAAAATTATATATTTTTTACACAACAGTTCCTGCATTTAGACGCTATGTACTTAAAATAAGAAAAAAACTTGAAATTATACATATGCAGGATGAGTATAAAACAAGAAGACAAACATCAAAAATAATTACAAAAGCGTTATGTATAATACTTCCAGTAACATTAGCAGTAATACTTTTTACAAAGAATGATCCATTACTTTTAGTAATATTACTATTATTCGAACTATTTTTAATAGAAACAATAATGTCTGGAATGATAGATAAATATGATACAAAGTTATTAAAACAACAAATAGATTTCTTTGCAGAAATAAGACATGCATATCATGAGTTCAATATGGTAGAAGAAGCAATATATGAAGTATCACAAAACGATGAATTAGAAGTATCAATACAGGGGCAAAGAATTTACGAAATACTAATATCAGATGATCCGGAAACAGAACTAGAAAAATACTATGATGTAGCACCGAATAGCTTTTTAAAGGAGTTTGCAGGTATTTCATATCTAACAAGAGAATTTGGTGATAGAACAGATAAAGACGGTGCATCATTGTATTTGAAAAACTTAAATAATATAACACAGGAAATGCAACTAGAAATATTAAAGAGAGACAAATTAGATTATGTATTCCAAAGTTTATCAATAATTGCAATTTTACCAATATTATTTATGTCACCACTTAAAAATTGGGCAACAGGCAACTTCAGTTTCACAGCACAATTTTATGACGGCAAAGGTGGACTAATGGTACAAATAGCACTTGTTGTACTTACCTTCGTATGTTATTACTTAACAAGAAAAATAAAAGACACAGGTGGAATAAAAGTAGACTTTAAAGACCAAAGCAAAGTATGGCAAGTAAAACTATATAATAAACCTATTATTAAAAGAATAATGGATTCAATTATGCCAAAGAAGAATTCTAAGGAACATAGAATAGTTACAAAACTAATGAAAGAAGCGGCATCTAAGCAAAAGATAGAAACTCTATATATTAACAAAGTAGTATTATGCCTAGTTACAATGCTTATAACAATATTCTTATTTGCATTTGGACATAAGGTAGCTTTAGACTATGTGTATACTGAACCTACTTCTAATTATAACATACTGGGAACAATGAGTGAAAGAGATTTAGCAAAAGCAAAGGAAGTTACAGAGGTACAAAATGAAATATTAAAAAAATTCAAAGGAAAATCAAATGTTACCAAAGAAAAAATAATAGAATATTTACCAAAAACAGAAATGTATAGAGCATCAACAGCAGCAGAATTAGAAACGGCGGCAAATCAAATATTAGATAAACTAGCCGTAGTAAATGGAGAAAACTTTAAATGGTTTGAATTATTACTAGCATTTATATTTGGATACTTAGGCTTTTGTGGACCTACATGGATGCTAATGTTCCAAAAAAAATTAAGAGCTTTAGAAATGGAAAACGAAGTAATGGAGTACCAAACAATAATATTAATGCTAATGAAAATAGAAAGAGTAAATGTTGAGATGATACTAGAGTGGCTAGAAAGATATTCTAATATATTCAAAGAACCTATAACCAAATGCCTAAACAATTATGAATCAGGTGCATGGGAAGCACTAGAGGAATTAAAGAACGAAATAGCATTTCCACAGCTAATTCAAATTGTTGAAAGTCTACAAGCAGCTGTTGAAAAAATTCCTATTTCAGAGGCATTTGATGAATTAGACAATGAAAGAGAATACTATCAAGCAAAACGTGAAGAATCAAATGAAAGATTAATAAAAAGAAAAGGAATGATAGGAAAAGTAGTTGGATTTGCACCTATGGTTGGACTATTTGTAGGATACTTAATAGTGCCATTAGTTGCAATAGGAATGACGGCTATGACAGAAAGCTTTTCTTCAATACAACTTAATACAATGTCTTAATAATAGAAAGGAAGGATACTATGGATAATGCAACAGAAGCTCTCTTAATAGCAGGTGGAATACTTTTAGGAATTTTAACTATTACAGCATTAGTGTATATGTTTAATAATCTATCTATAATGGGAAATGCACAAGAAAAAAGAGAAGAAACTAAACGTTTAGCAGAGTGGAATTCCGAATGGGAGGCATATAATAAAATGCAATTACGTGGAGCCGAGGTTTTAACAGTAGTAAATAAAGCAAAACAGAACAATTCTATGTATGAGGAAAATAGTAAATACAATGTAAATGTAGAAATAAATGGTAAAGATAACTATGGAAATGAGATAAACATCTCTAATATTGCAAAATATAAAAGATCTATATTTGAGTGTACAAAAATGAGCTATAATAGTGAAACAGGAAGGGTAAATACAATAATTTTTAGCCTTTTGGAGTTCTTAGACCAGGAAGAAGAAGGAAACTAACCTTAAACTTATAGAATCATAAAGTAAAGGATTTGATAATATGGAAAATGCAACAAAAGCACTAATTATGGTAGGAGCAATATTATTAGCAATGTTAATTTTAGCAGTAGGATTGTATTTACATGGAAGACTTGGGCAAACGGCAGATTCTTATACAACCAAACTCGATACAGTTGAACTTCAAAAATACAATAATCTTTTTGAAGTATATATGGAAAGAGATAACATTACGGCTCAAGAAATTATAACAACAGTTGGGGTAGCAAAACAAAAAGAACAAGGAACAAAAGTGTATTTAAAAACTGAAGATATTACTGATATGGATGAAAATAAAAAAAATGAATTTCTATCAAATAATATATTAACATACAAACCTGGAGATGTAAAAGAAAATTTATACAAGTGTACTTCAATTGAATATGATGAAAAAGGAAAAGTAAGTAAAATAGTATTTGAAAAAAGGTAAAACAATAAAAAATGTCTAAAGATGTTGCAAAAAGTAGTAAAAAACATTATAATTATTATAATAGACAAGAGAAAACATAAGATATTAACTTTTAGAACAAAACTGTTCTAAAAACAATAAAAATAAAAAAAGACAAAAATGGAGGTGAAGATATATGGAGAATGCTTCAAAAGCTTTAATTATAGCAGGTGCTATACTAATATCTATATTATTAATTTCAGTAGGTGTTTTAATAATGAATTCAACAGGTGATACACAAAGGTCAGTAGAGGATCAATCAAAAGCAATAGCAATAAGAACATTTAATTCACAATTCACACCATATGAAGGAAGCGAACAATCTGCTAGTCAAATTCGTGCTTTAAAGTCAACAGTAAACTCAAGTAATAGTACAAATCCAGACCATCAGGTAACATTTGAATTGGAAAAAAATCTTACAATAAATTCACAAAATAAATATAATGTTGAATTAATTTATGGAGAAAAAGAACAAGATGGAAGTACAAATAATGTTGGATATGTTGTTACTGTTAAAGTTACTAAAGGTGGAAAATAAATGTTTAGGATAAGTAAAACTTATCCTGAATTAAGTACATGAGTTTTATGTGCTTAATTCAGGACAAGATAAAGGAGGAAAAAATTTGGAAAACTCAGTAGATGCATTAAAAATGGCTTTTGCGGTCTTTATGTTTATAGTAGCATTGTCAATAATTTTTTCCTTACTTACAAAGACAAAGGATACAGCAGATGTAATTTTGTTCTATTCAGATAAAACAAATTATTATGACTGGGAAGAAGGCTCAACAGAAAAAGGAAGAACAGTAGGAAAAGATACAATAATATCAGCATTATACTCACAAGCCAAAGAAGACGTCTTTATAAAAATAGAGGATGGTTCTAACGTAACACTATTTACACCAACAAGCAAAAATGAAGATAGAACAACTTATATAAAAGAAAAGTTAAACACAGGAGAAGAAAACGAATATGTAGAGCATATTGTTGAAATAACTACAGGAGGAATGTTTAGAACAGCAGAAGATGGTACAAGACTACATGTCCAAGGTACAAAAAAGACAAGAACATATATTATATATACGAAAATATAAGGAGGGAAAAATTATGTCAGATACATTTATAACAATAATAGCAGTAATGATAGTAGCAGTAACATTGTTTGTAATTCCAGTAATGGCAACAGCAAATCAAAATGATAACATAACACAAACAGCAGTACAAACGATAGTCTCAGAATTTGTAAACACATCTGCAAAGGAAGGAAAAATAACAATAAATAACTATGATAATTTCATTCAAAAGTTATTTGCAACAGGAAACTCATATGATGTAGAAATTGAAGTGCAAATATTAGATGATAATCCAGGTAGAAAAGGTGTTAAGGCAATAGGAGAGAATATTTATTATTCAGAATTCACTAATTCAATAGTGGAAAAAATAGAACAAGATAATGTATATTTGTTAAAACAAGGTGATTATGTCAAAGCTAAAGTAAAAAATACTAATGTTACATTTGGAACACAAGTTAAAAACTTCATATACAGTATTTTAGGAAAAGACACAATAGCAATAGAGGCAAGTAGTTCTGCATTAGTTTCAACAACAGGAAGTAAAAGTTAAATATAAAAACTAAAAGGACAGAAATATTTCTGTCCTAATTTTAAATAACCTAAGGGGGCAATAAAAATGTCAGATACACTAATGACTATATTAGGAATATTTATAGCAGTAATATTAATGTTTATACTTCCATTAATAATGATTGCAAATAAGAATGATGAAATAGCACAAACAACAGTACAAATGGCAGTTGCAGATTTTGTAAATACAGTTGCAAACCAAGGGAAGATAACATATTTTGACTATGATAAATTAGTGCAAAAATTAAACTCAACAGGAAATGCCTATGACATACAAATAGAAGCTCAGATAATAGATGATAACCCAAGAAGAACTACAACAACAGGCTCTAGAGATTTAAGTGGAGAAAATAAATATTATTCAGTATATACAAACACTATATTAGAACAGGTAGAAGGAGAAGCACAAGTATATGAATTAAAAAAGGATGATTATATAATTGTAAGTGTAAAAAGTACTAATATAACACTTGCTACAGAATTAAAGAATTTGTTTTACAAATTAGTTGGTAAAGAAACATATGCAATTGGAACATCTGCATCTGCATTAGTACTAAACCATGGAAATGAAGAAGAAAAACATATAGATTCGATAAAAGAGAATAAACCAGATACATATTCTGAAAAAAAGATTGTTACAAAAACAATTGTAACAGAGACAATAGATGGACATCTTGACTTAGTTGTAGTTTTAGATTGTGAAGAAACAACTATGCCATGGCATAATAACAATGGGACTAGTATAAACTTTATAAGAAATATTGTAGATGCTGTATCTGGAGAGGGAAATAATGTAAGCTTCATATTAACCTGTAACCCAACAGTACTTTATACAGACTTAAATAATTTAAGCTGGATATATAATGCTTATGAAGATGAAACCTCAAGCAATTATGTAAAAGCTATACAAAAAGCACTAGACACAGTAAAAAACAAAGAAGGAACAAGATGTATTGCTTTCCTATCATGGGAACCTGACCAAAGCTACTTGGATTCAGCTATAAAAGTTCTAGCAAGAAATACTGGATCATTTGATTTGTTTTGTACTACTCCTTGTTGTGGTAGTACTTCATACAATGGAAAATGGCATCAATCCATTCCAGCAAGCAAATCTGCGGGGCACTTAATAGGAAGTAATATAAAAGATAGATTTAAAACACTATTAAATAGAACAGAAACTAGAATAAAAGATATGACTCTAGAATCTCAAGATTTAAAAGTAAAATTAGAATACTTTAATAGTGAAACAGAAACTCTAAGTATTACTGTAAATAATGATTCTTATCTTGTAGGAACATCACTACCTTCATATATTATATATAAAAATGCTAAGGGAGACTATTTTTTAGATTTAAAATTACTTGGTGAGGTATTAGGAATGACTCTAAAAGAGTGGGATGAAGCAGTTATAAAAATGGAATATATTTTAAAATAAATTAATAGTATAGAAAGGATAAAAATGAAAATTCAAAATTTAGCAATAATATTTTTAGTAATAACAATTCCTTTAATTGTAATATTATCATATTATTTGAATTTGCAACAAAAAACATTAAAATTGCAAGCCGAATATGATACGAAATTAGCAGAATCAACTAAAGAAGGAATAAAAGCATTTGAAGTAAATACTGTAGACTGGTCAGAATGGGTAAGTGAGGTAAGTAGCAAAAAAATAAGAGATAATGTACAAGCCACAGTAAATACATTTTTAACAAGTTTAGCAAACAACTTAAATATATCAGGAACAGCTAAAGAATATATGCTAAACTATATACCAGCAATTGCAGTAACAATGTATGATGGATATTACATATATGCCCCAACATATGTACCAGTAACAGTCGAAGATGAAAATGGAGTACAACTTTTCTACGATATAGAATCAGGAAACAAGAATAAAGTAAGTCAAGACTCTGAAAAAGGTATGATATTATATGAAGCAAAAGAAGGTGGGGAAACATACTATTATGAATACTTAGATAATGCACAACAAAGACAAACACAAACATTACCAAATTTAACAACAGATATAAATAAAGCAAAGATGGAGTATAGGCATACCTTAAACAACAAAATAGCATATTCAGCAAGATATAAAGATGATAATAGAACAGATATTGTAGTAAATTATACATTAGACAATAGAATCTATGTGTATGGGGAAGTAGATGGTACAAGTGTTACAAAAGATGGATATTTAATTTATCTAAAAGAATGTACATTGCCAAGAGCACATCTAAAAACAGAAAGTGAAAGGCCTAAAGCTTCTGATATACAAGTAGATAGAGGAGTAAAAGGAGTAAAAACAGAAAAAATAGGTATAGAAACAGAGATATTGCAAGAACAAGTATTATTTTTTGAAAGTAATCAATATATATTAAAAACATTTAAATATATATATGATGCAACTCATGAAAAATTATATTATGATGAAATTGCTGATAACTTCTTTACAATAAATGCTTCAACGAAAGAGAGACAATTCATAAAAGATGACGAAAGTATAAGAATAGGTTCAAAAGAATGTAAATATAAATCAGTATCTGTATTATGGGGAAAAACCGATGGAACAACTGAATATAAAAAAGTATACCAAATATTAAATGGAAGAGATAAAAGAAAATGGTGTATAAGTATAAGGCCAGAAAATTCTAAAGAAAAAAACAACGGAATAGAAATAATAGACACAGAAGTAAAGGACAATCTATTAGTAGAACTAGGACTAGATGACTTAAGATTTAGTACAATTTATAGAGACTTTAGTTCAATAAGTTATTATGTAGAGGCATATGCTTTTACAAATTGGGTAAATCAAAATTTAGCAAATAAAAATTTCAAACAAGTAGATATTGAATATAATAACGAAAATAATAAATATGAAATGTCTTTAAAAGATATACCATCTAATACCTTTAGAATAGATGAAAATAATGATCCAGAGGATATATATTCAATAATAGTTGAACACAAAAGAGAAATAATGAAAAATAAGGTTATAGGTAATCTAAACTTATCAATATCAAATTATAACAGAAGTGGAACATATGGATTTAAGTTACCAATATTAACAGAAAAGGATTGGGAACAAGTATTTAGCAATATATCATTAATAACATTTTTCCAAGGAATACCAATAGGATTAAAATATTATAACAACTATGCAATAGCAACAAGTACAACAAATAGAGAATATGTAGATCCAGGAGAATTGTTATTTAGTGGAGAAGATACAAATTATCATAGAGTATACTGCGAAAAGTGTGGAAATATAATATATACTGGATACAGAAGTGTAGAATATGTACAGAAAGAATTTACAAAAGGAGAAAACAATATATATTATTATCAACACGATAATGTAAATAATACAAACTCAGAAATAGCTTGTTATTATTGCACAGTAAATAAAGCAAACTACAAACAAACAGAGAATGAAGAAATAGCATATTTACAAGCAAAATCATATGGTGAAGCTTTAGCAAGAGAAAGATATTATCAAAAAGAAAGCTTAGATGGAAAAATTGGAATAATGATAAGATATCATTCTAATGTAGATGGTTATGAGGAAGTTAAAGAAATTCATAATATGCCAGAAGATCAAGAAGCAGAGCCAGGTGTACAAACAACATTATCTACAAAAAGACCATCTATTGATACAACAGATCAATTTATAAAATATGTATTTGTTGGATGGACAACAGATAAAGATTCAACGAGGATAGATTATATGCCAGGAACAACGGTTTTGTTTGATGATGACGTAGATCTTTATGCAATTTGGAGAATATCTTTAAGTAATTTGAATTGGAAAAAAGACTATACTCCAAGTGTATCTAATATAAACATAAGAGAATCTGATGATGGTGCAATAGTTGCAATGGTAGGAAATGAAACTAATCCAGGTAAAGGTGCAACATGGGCTACATTCACTTCAGAATTTGTTGAAATACAAGAATTTGCATTTAATTATTATATTAACAAAGGTGATAGCTTTAATTCTGGTGGATTTATGTTTAATGTTATAGAAGATGGAAATACATTATCAGGATATATGTTAAGTATAAATTTTGCAGGTAAATTTTATTATATAGCAAGAAGTAATGGAGCAATATATAAATTTAGATATAATAAAAACTCAAATTGGAATAATGTAGAATCTATAGAACTAATACAACCTCTTCAATTTGGAACTTATACAGGGGGAAGAGAAAGCTCTGGTTCAGGAAATATAACCATAACAGTAGTAAAAGGTGGATATATAGTAAAAGGTAGTGAATTAGCACAAGAATATTTTGTACCAGTAGATGATATAAAACCAGACACTTTTGGATTCTATTCAGATCATTATTCTCATGGTTGCGATCAAATTGGATATTTCAGGTTAGACAATATAAAGATAGTGGTAGTAAGAAATAAATAGCAACAACTAATTTCAAATATGGATATTACTATTATAAAGTGATATCCATGCTTGGATTTTAAAAAACACAATTGAAAAAGCTATAATCTTAAAATAGGAGATTAATTTGAAAATGAAAAAAAACATATTATTAATAACTATTCCAATAGTAGTTATAATATTTTCTGTGCTTGGATTATTAATAACAAAAAATACAATAATTAAAAATATAAAAAGAAAAAACAGTGAATATGAATACTATTTAGGAAGAGTAATATATGGTACAGAGGTTACAACAGTTATCAACAAAGCTATAAATGAAAATGAGAAAAATAATATTTTAAAAGATGAAAAAAAATACTATATCGAAAATGAAACAGATAGTATAAAAGTAGAAATCAAAATGTTAAGTACAGGCAAAACATATTCTATGGAAACTATTTATAACAATGATATCACAAAATTTGTTCAAAACTTTAATTTAATAAAGTTTAAATGTACAAGTATAGAGTATCATAAAGATTCATGGAGAGTAAGCAAAATGGTTTTTGAAGAGGTAGAAGAATAAACTTAAATACTGCGATTAATTCACAATACTTACTAAAAGGTAGTTAAATATAATTTAAATAATAATTTAAACAAATATGGTTATCCTAATTTAGGGTGACCATATTTGAATTTTATAAAAAAAAGTTTAATAATATTAATACTTTCAATATCATTAATATATACAGTAAATATAACAAATATACCAGAAAACATAATACTATTTGAAAACGAGGAATTGAATTTAAATCAAATATTAGGAGTGGTATTAAAAGAAGGAAGAGAAGAGATTGTTCAGGCTTCGAATACAAATAGCAAAATTGAAAATAAAAAAATAACTGTAAGTTTATTCAATTTATTTAATGTAAAAACAGTAAATGTGAGTACTGTACAAAACACAAAGGTAATACCATTAGGTAATATAATAGGAATAAAACTATATTCAGACGGGGTTTTAGTAATAGGGATGACAGAAATAGAAGGAAAAAAACCATATGAAAATACAGGAATAAGGGAAGGAGATTTAATAACAAAAGTTGATAATGTTCAAGTTACAACAACACAAGCATTAATAGAATGTGTAAACAAGTCAAAAGGTCAAAATGTAAAAATACAATATATAAGAGAAGGAACAGAATATATAGCTAATATAGAACCAGTAAAAACAAAAGAGAATAAATATAAAATTGGATTATGGGTAAGGGATGGAGCTATGGGAATAGGAACAGCAACATATTATGAGCCGGAAAGTGGAAAAATAGCAACTTTAGGGCATGGTATAGTAGATAGAGACACAGATAAATTAATAACAATAGAAAGTGGAACATTACTTACAAGTACAATAACAAAAATAAAAAAGGGAGAAGAAGGAATACCAGGAGAGATAAGAGGAGTAATAAATGATAGTCAAAAAATAGGTAACATTAACCAAAATACAGAGTTTGGAATATATGGAAAGCTAGAAGAAACAAATAGACTTGGAATAGATACAACAAACGTTTTGGATGTTGCATTAAAAAATGAAATAAAAACAGGAAAGGCAACAATTTTATTGATGCTAGAAGATGGAATAAGAAAAGAATATGAAATAGAAATAAAAAAAATATACAAAAACAATACAGAGGATAATAAAAGTATGCTAATAGAAATAACCGATTCAGAATTAATAGAAAAAACAGGAGGAATTATACAAGGTATGAGTGGAGCACCAATATTACAAAATGGTAAATTTATTGGAGCAATAACACATGTATATGTTCCTTAATATCAAAAATTGCAAACGCTTGCCATTAAAGAGATTGAAGAAAATTAAATACATAAAAAGATAGAGAATTCTATCTTTTTTTCATTGAAAGGATGATTTTATGATAAATTTTATTATTGGATTGATTATTGGTGCAAATATTTCTTTATTTTTATATGCAATAATTTTATCTGGAAAGGAAAATGATAATGAGTGAGAAAAGATATTATTGGTTAAAATTATATGATACATTTTTTGAAAATAAAACAAGCAAATTTTTAAGGCGACTGCCTGATGGGGATAACATTCTAATAGTATATTTAAAATTACAATTAAAGCTCCTAAAATCCGAAGGAGTTTTTTGTTATGAACATTTATGTGATAGTCTACCAGAGGAAATTGCTTTAATGTTAGATGAAGATGTAAATATAATAAAATTATTACTAACAGCATTAGAAAAGGCAAATGCAATTGAGTTTTTAAATGATAATACCTTTATGCTAAGAGAAATGCAAGATTTAATAGGTTCTGAAGGTAGTAGTGCAGCAAGGGTAAGAAAACATAGGCAAATATATAAGACGTTACAAAGTAACGATGTTGTAACAGAAAGTAATACGGATGTAACATTTATGTTACGGAGAGATAGAGAAAGAGATAGAGGAAGAGATAGATAAGAAGATGATAGATGATTTATTTAATTTAATTATAAATAAAAGCACTCGAATCCCAGAAGAGTTTTACATATTTTTAGAAAAGATAGATATGTTATATACAAAAGAAATCTTAGAAATAGGAGAATTACAAAATTCGCAAATGTTAAAAGAGATCATATATACGGTATATGAAATTTACAAAAGTAGATGCAGCTATTTATTAGCATTTTTTAAGAAATCTGATTTAATAAATGTTTATAATATTTGTAAAGATGAGGAAGATAAAAAAGACATAAATAATTTTATAGCATATTATAAAAAAAGTTTGTTAAATAGATATGCAGATAAAATTGAATAGGAGAAATGAAATGGAAAGTAAATATTTTGAAAGTTTTTTATGGTATGTAAATGAAGTACTATTTTTGTTATTTGAAAAAAGTACATACTTATTAACTTTCTTAACAATTTTATCATTAATCTTGTTAATTATAGGACAAGCAGTTAAATCACAAAAGATGAAAATTAAGTTTTTAAGATATTCAATTTTTTTTATTTTATTATTATTTTTTATTTTGCTTTTTCCTATAATTTATATAAAATTTTAAAATTTAGTGTAATGTTTAAAATAGATTTTAGTCCTTTAATATTATATTTAGGAGGTTTTTTAAAATGGAAAAGTTTAAGAAAACAAAAAAGATTATTGCAGGTATAGGTACAACTCTTACAATGCTTGCAATAAATTCACAATGTTTTGCAACTCAAAGTTCAACTATTGGTACAGCAGAAGTAACAGAAGCAACAGAAAATATTAAAAGGGTAATAACAAGTATAGCAATGCCTTTGCGGTGGAGTTTTAATTTTTGCCAGTGTTGTAGTAGCAGCTTTAAAGATGATAGCAAATTCAAATAACCCACAAAAAAGGTCTGAAAGTATTGGTAGTTTAGCTTGGATATGTGGCGGTGGTGTAATACTTGGTGCATCACTTGTAATTGCAGGAATTATAATTAACATTTCAACAAATAATTCTGGTAGTTTACTTGGTGGAAATTAAGGGGGGAATGTAGAGTATGAAGGTATTTAAAATCCCTTACGATGCAAAAAGAGAGGAAAAAATATTTGGCGGATATTTATCATTAAGACAGGTTATATACCTAATGCTTATGTGTGCATTATTTAGTATATTTGCATTACCAATAAATATTGTAATAAAAATAATATTAGTATCAATATCAACAATATTTTTACTCTTGTGTGCATTTTTTAAAATACAGGAACTTAATTTTGATAAGTTCTTTTTTTATGCTTTGAAATTTGTATTTAGAAAAAAGAAATTTAAATATGAGAGGTGTTAGATATGATAATTACAGTAATTTTAATAATACTCTCTATTCTTCTTGTAATTTTTACTTCAATATATGCAAGTTACAAAAAGAAGAACTATAATGCAAAGTTAAAGAGCAATGGAATTTCAGTAGAAAAGGAAAATAAGAAATCAAATAAAAATATTGCTGATATTTTAGATATTCAAATTAAAGATAAAATGATAAAAGTAGGTAACCGTTATTCAAGTATATTAAAGCTTGGAAATATTGATTATCATATGTTATCTAATGATGAACAAGAGGCTATTGAAAATGTACTAATTCAAACAGCATTATCTATTAATTATAGTATTCAATTTTATAATACAACAGAAAATATTGATACAACAAAGATTATTAGTGAAATGAAAGACAATGAGCTAGATTCATATAAAGCAAATGAGTACAAAGAGTATATGATTAAGTATTTAGAGAATCTAATGGAAAATAGAAATATAACTGTAGTTAGGAATTATGCAATTATAAGTTATGATGGCACAATAGAAAATGCTTCTTTTGAGTTAATGCGTTTATGTAATTCATTTAAAAGTAATTTATTAAGAGCAAAAATTCAAGTAGAAATATTAGAAGAATCAGATTTATATAATTTGATATTTAGAGAGTTAAATAGAAATACAAGAATAAAAGTAAATAGTATTCAGGAAGGAGGTAAAAATTTATATGTTGGAAAGAAAAAAAAAAATCAAGAAGAATAAGGAAATAGATATTTTTAAAAATATACCAACAATATCAAGTATTTTAGTTCCAGATAGTATTGAAGAACATTCGGATTATACATATTTTGGCCATAATAAATATTCAAGACAATTTGTGATAACAATATATCCTGAGCAGACTTGGATTCGGTTGGCTTGATGATATTTCAAGAATAGGAGATATAAATATATCAATAAAATTAGAAACATCTTCAAATGCAAGTGTTATAAATCAATTAACAAAGAAATTAGTACAGAATCAAAGTCAGTATCAAACATATCAAAAACAAGGTAATATTGCTCATCTCCCAGAGTTAGAACAAATGATATGTGATTTAGAAGAATTAAGAACATTGATACAAACCAATAGAGATAAACTCTTTTATGTAACAATTTTTATTAGAATAAATGCTAAAACAAAAGAAATATTAGATGAAAAAACATTGATATTAGAAAGTGAGTTTGCAAAGAAAACAGCAATAATAAGATGTTTAACTTTTAGGCAGTTAGAGGCTTGGAAAAATATGCTCCCACTTGGAACAATGCCAATAGAAAATTTTGAAAGGAATATGACAACTCGGTGGAATAGCAACATTAATACCAATATCAAATCCTAATTTATCACATGACAAAGGTGTATTTATTCGGTAGAAATATTTTCACCAATGCGCCAGTATATTTGGATTCATTTATAGGTCCTCCAACACTTCCAAATCCACATGTATTTATTTGTGGTACAAGTGGTCGGAGGTAAAAGTGTAGCCTTAAAATTATTGTCTGCAAGAAATATGATATCAAACGGTGCAAAGGTATTCTTTCTAGATGTAGAACGGAGAATATGCAAAACTTTGCAAAAGTATTGGTGGAAAAGTAATCAAGATAAGGCAAGGGGAAACAGCAGGAATAAATCCATTTGAATTAGAAGTAGATAAAAAGGGGAATCAGGAATTTTTAAATATATTAGATAAGGTATCAGAAATTAGGGCATTATTGGCAACTATTTGTAGGAATTATATGGGAAGAACATTAAATGCAACAGAAATAACTGAAATTGAAATAATAGTAAATCAATTATATATAGAAAGAGGGATTTCAACAGATGTAAGTTCTTTATATCTTTGTGAAGGTGGAAAAATAGATGATAAAAAATTTGTAGTAGGTAAGATAAAAAAGAAAATGCCTACAATTACAGATTTTCAAAAGAAATTAAAGGAAAGAAATAATTGTCCAGAACTTGCAAAACTACTTATACCATTTTTAAGAGGAAATTCACTTGGTATATTTGATTGTGAAAGTTCTATTTCAACAGATGTTAATGCAATAAGTTTTGATATGTCAGAGATTAAAGATGAATTTACAAAACTATATGCTTCATTTGTTTTGCTAACTTGGGCATGGCAAAAGTTTGTATTAAAAAATAGAGATAAGAAAAAAATAATTGTATGTGATGAGGCTTGGTTATTTTTAAAATATAAAGAATCAGCAGATTTCTTGGTTAATGTGGCAAGGCGTGGAAGAAAGTATTTAACTTCACTTTTTATAGCGAGTCAGTTTATTCAGGAATTTTTATTATGTGAAGAACGGTAGAACAATAATAAACATTTGTCCTACTGTTTATATTTTTAAGCAAAGTTCAAGTAGTGTAGATGATATAGTAAATTTCTTTCATTTATCGGAAGGTACAAAAGAGTTTTTAACTTCTGCATCTCCAGGGGAGTGTGTGATTTCATTAAATGGAAGTATAACAGCTATAAAATTTGAAGTAACTCCTTATGAGAAAAATCTTGTATTCACATAGAAAGGAGGCAAAACTTGAAGAAAATATTTAAAAGAATTTTATTAATTTTAATAATAACAATAACAATTACAACAGTTAATTGCTTTGCTGCAGAAGAAAAGTTAGATGTTAAGGAAATTATAAAAAATGAAGAGGGTTCATTATTCGATAAAACTATTGCTAAAACTATTGGAGGTTTAGCACAAGCAGTTTATAATATTGCAACTGATGAAGAAATAGATATTGGTTTTAAAACATATGAAGATATGATATTTAAAGGCGGCTCAGGTACATCACCGTTCTCAAGTTTTCAATGGAATTTAATTATGTCATGGTACAAAGTTTTTGCATATATTTCAGGTAGTCTTATTTTAATTGCAGTAGTAATACTTTCTTACAAAATGATTATATCAAGTATGAGTACTGCAAAAAGAAGTGAGGTTAAGGAGAATTTATTACATTTAGCATTTGGAGGTGCGTTTATAGCAACAGCACCAATATTTATAAAATTTCTATTGTTTTTAAATAATTCAATGATAAATATATTAGTAGGAATGGTAGCAGATAGAAATATTGATAGTTTGATGGGGAATGAATTTTTATCCAGTATATCAACAGGTAATCCAATAGCAACGGCACTTGTAATTAGTATGTTTATATACATATTTGTTAAATTAAATATTAAATTTATAGTTCGTGAATTTACAATTATAGTATTTACCATTTTTACACCAATAGTAACTGGACTATGGGTTATAAATAAAAATGTAACAGCTGCGGCAATTTGGGGAGGTCAAATAATGATAAATATATTTATGCAGTTTATATATTGCTTTTTATTTTTACTATTTTCATCATTTATCTCCGCAAGTGCAGGTTGGGCTGTAACACTAATATGGGCTATGATGTTACTTCCTATTGCTGATGTTCTAATGAATTGTTTGCAAAACTTAACAAGTAGAATTGCTGGTTTAGATAGTAATGAAAGTACAATGAGAGCTATTGGATTAGGCTCTGCTTTTGGTAGTGCAATAGGATATTCAATAGGAGCAATAAAAACACAATTTACAGGTACAAATAGCAATAATGGAAATGGTGAACAAGGAAACAATACAAGCTTTATGGGTAGAGTTAAGAACTTTATAAATCCTCAAATGAATTTATCAGCAGAGAAAGACTATAACGGAAATACAAATCCAATAAGAAATGTTGTAGAGATACCAAAGACAAGCAATAATTCGAACAATGTATCAAACACATCAAATATTCAAAATGTAAAAATGAATAATAACCAAACTAATATGACAGGGAATAGTAGTGTTCCAAAAAGAATAATAGATACTGCATATCAAGGAACAAAAGCATATTTAGCAGTTGGTGCAAAAATGGCAGAAGGTAATTTTGATAAAAAAAATCACAATAATATATATGGAAAAGAGGTTAATATAAATAGAAATAATACAATAGTTGAAAAAACAATTAATGAAAAAATAGGCTCTGAAGAAGAGAGTGATGTAGATGAAATTTAAGAAAAAAATTAAAAATAAGATAGTAAAAAAAGTAATGCAAGTATTGTATTTATTATTAAAACCATTTATCCCATATATTATGATATTCTTAATGATTTTCTTTTTTATAATCTTAATAGTTGATGCAATTTATATACAATTTTCGGATGAAGAAGGGAATATGTCTATGAATGAAGAAGAATTAGAAAGTTATTGTGAAGAGCTTGAAGAAAGTGAGTATGAAGTGTATTTAGATGGGGAAAAGACAGATGGTACAATAAATTCAGAAGAAAAACAACAAGCAATTACAGCGGAACAAATTTATTCACTAATGCTATTTCATAATATAACTGATGGTAGTGAGATGTCAAAAGAACTTGCGGGTCAAGTATCAAGTAATTTTAAATCAAAATACTATTATAAAACAAGTAAGATAATAACTGAAACTAAAAAAACCGATGAACAGCGGTAATATAACTTGGGAAAAAACAAGTGAAGAAACACAAAGACTATTAACAGAAACAATAACTATTTCAGGGCATTATAAGTATAACTACAAAGAGGAAGTAATTGAAGAACGGAGATACAAGAATAACAAAAGAAGTCCTAACTTCTACAATACTAGAAGATGAAGAATTTAGTTTGTTAAGACAATATTTAAAAGATATTTTAAATGTTTCCGAAGATGATATAGATTTAGATATTCAGTATGTTATCCAAGCTGCAAATGGTTTAAAAGAAGGTACAGAAAATTTACAATGGCTTAATGAAAACAATATAAATTATGCTAATTATAGTAATTATGGAACTAAATGGCCAGTTCCTGGATATACAAGTATAAGTTCTCCATATGGGTATAGAACACATCCAATTACACGGACAAAAAAGTAGCTTTCATAGTGGAATTGATATTCCAGCACCACAAAATACACCAATAGCGAGTCCAACAAATGGGATAGTAGTTGCAAGTTATTGGAATGATTATTCTGGAAATACAGTTGTTATTCGAGACCAAACCTATGACTATATTTTTATGCACCTTTATAGTGTAGATGTAAAAATAAATCAAGAAGTTATGGAAGGACAACATGTTGGTGGAGTAGGAACAACTGGTATTTATTCTACTCGGTAATCATTTACATTTTGCAATAACAAAAGGTCCATATACTACTAAAAACTATGTAAATCCTTTGGATATCATTGCAAATTCTTGTTAAAGAGAGAACGATATCTAATAGAATTTAAAGTATGAAAAAAATAAAATAAAGTTATGTTGAACAGAAATAAGTGATCTTATATGGTATAATTTCAATAGATAGAATGTATGAGGAGATGAGAAATATGGAGAATACAAGAAAGTTGGCAGAAGATTATTATAGTTTTATTTTCAAATATGATGAGTGTTTCTATAAAAAGTATAAAAATGAAGAAACAGAAATGGACGAAGAACTTTTAAAATTTAAGTCTCTTTTTGATGAAATGATAGAACCAAAAGTTAGACCATATACTTTACTTACAGAAGGCAAGGGAATTGAAGAATTAGAAGATATAATTAACAATGACGAAAAAACATTAAAAAAACATTTAAGATTGTTTGATTTTATTAGTGAGCAATGTTATGAGTTGGCTGAAATAGAATTAAGAGAATATTATGCTAAAAATAATATTAAAAAAAGTCATGACAAAATATTTGATATAGTAGACGAATGTATTAAGAACAATAAATTTGATAGTGAGATTTTTTCACAAGAACTTATAGAAAAATGCAATATATTAAATGAAGCCGATATACTATGTGATAGATTAACACAGGCATGTAAAGATCAAACTAATAAATAAAATACAGTTTGTTTAAATAAATATATATATACACTTACCTTAATTGGTAGGTGTTATTTTTATACAAAAATTTAAGGAGGTTTTAAATGATATTAATATTTACAGGAAATGAACAACTAGACAAAGAGCTTAATAAAAATATTAAAAATAGTAGAGTTGTATATTATACAGATTATATACTCGAAGAAAATGAAGCAACTACACTGATTGCAACAGTACAAAATAATAAATATAATTTTAAGGAATTGATGTATGAAGTTCGTAAAAAAAATATTAGAGTTATTTTGTTATTAGAAAATTACAAAGTTAAAGAATTAATGGATGCTTTAATTTTAGGTATATATGACATAATAGTAGATCCATTTACAATAGATGATATAAAAAAATCGGTTGCTGTCCCAAAACCTTTTTCAGAGGTTGCGGAATATATAAAAGATATTTTATAGAATGGAGGTGAATTTATATTGAAAACGTTAAAAATATTATTAATTATCTTGTCTGTTCTATTTATTATACTTTTCTTATTTCAATGTGTGTTACTTTTTACAAGTGTTAATAAGGAAAAAGAACAACTAGAAATAGCAAACAATATAATTAACAATACCAGGGAAAATGAAATTCCAGTAGTAACAAAAGAGGAATTGGAATTCAATAAGAATGTTATTGGTATATTAGAAATTCCAGCTATTAATTTAGTGGCTCCTATTCAAGAAGGAACAGATGAAGAAATATTAAAAGTAGCAATAGGGCATTTCTCTGAAAGTAGTTTTTGGGATGGTAATGTAGCATTTGCAAGTCATAATCGTTCTCAATATGTACAGTATTTTGAGAACATACACAAACTGAAAGCAGGAGATGAAATTATTTATAAAACTAAATTAGGAACAAAAACTTATGAAGTTTATGAAAGTACAGTAATAGAAGCTACTGATTGGTCTGTAATTGAAAATACAAGTGAAAATATAGTAACTCTTATTACATGTATAAAAGATAATCCTGATAGTAGATTGTGTGTAAAAGCAAAAGAAATTTAAAAATATTTTTGTCCGACTTGACTTTTTAAAAATCTTTTATCTATAATTATTTGAAGGTGATAAAATGAAAAAATATTTATATGTAATAGGAATTACATGTTTTATAATTATTATAGGTATATGTATTTATATTGTAAATAGGAACAATTCTCATCTAAATATTAGTGATGAGCCTAAAACTCAATCCAATATTATAAACACAATAAAAAAAGATGAATTAAATAATACAAATGAATATGTAGAAGAACTGTCTACACAAATAGAAAATACTACTATAGAAAATATAAAACAAAATGTAGAAGAAACTCCTATTGTTAAAGAAAAACAAGAGAAAGTAGAAACACACAAATCTAATAAAGAAGTTCAACACACAAAAGAACCCCAAGCAACAGAAACTTCAAAAGTATCAGAAACGGAACAAACACAAAAAACTGAAGAAGAAAATATAAATATTCAAGAAACAACACAATTAGATTTTAGTAAATATGACAGATATTATCCAGCACTAAACGGAGGATATACATGTTTTAAAAAGAATACAGAAGAAATTGCTAAATTAAAAGGTTTAATCGAAGATGCTATTGAGGAATTTGGATATACAAATGTAAAAATTGTTGAAGATAGCTCTATAATTAGTGATAGATATTTTACTGCAAACAAAACTAATGTGCAGAATTTAGTATATAATACTGAATATTGTACAATACATTATTATGCTGAAACCGAATATACATTAAGTAAAGATGGTGTAGAAAAAGTTTTCCAACTTCGCTCATATGCAAAATTAACAGCTCAATAAAATAAAAAAATAAAATATATAGAAAACAAATAGAATTATTATTAATCCTATTTGTTTTTTATAGTTAAGGAGGTTTTTAAATTGAAAACAAAGAATAAATTTTTAGTTATCATACTCATAGTTTTAACAATAATTAATTGCATTTATCCTATTGCTAACGCAGTAACTTGTAATTTGGGAAGTGATATAAGTTTAACAGGATATGGATCAGTTGCTAACCATGTAAGAAATAGTGAAAGTGGCGATTATGCTATTTCTACTGATTTAGTAGGATATTATGATAATGGTGTATTCTACCCTGCTTATTGTTTGAATCGTGATAAAAATGGTGCAGATAATGAGTACACTCATACTGTAAATGTATCACATATACTAGCAAATGAAGATTTGTATAATAAAATATGGAGAGTTGCTGTAGCTGGATATCCATTCCACTCAGCAGAAGAACTGGGTGTAGATGATTGGACGTATGCTTACCAAGCTACAAAAACAGCAATATATGATATTCTTGGTCAAACTGATGTAAATAACTATTATGGTACTGATGACATAGGAAGAAGAACAGTTGCACTAATGAAAAGATTAGTAAATGAAGGAGAAAATGGGACAGCAACATATAAAACACCTGTATCAACAATTAATACATCAGGGAATCTTCAACTAAGTGGAAATTATTATATACAAAATTATACAGTAACAGCTAATGTAGAGATAGAATCTTTTGACATTATTTTGCCAGGATTTCCTACAGGAACCATAACTACTGATACTTCTGGTATACAAAAAAGTCAATTTAGAGCTGGAGAAACATTTCAAGTAAGAATACCAAAAAATGCAGTAGAAACAGGAGATATTAATGGAAGAGTTCTTGCAAATGTAAATACAAAATCCTACCCTATATTTTATGGAAAAACATATGATAGTAAGTTGCAAGATTATGCAATTACAGCTGATCCAATTCTTTTATCTAATAGTACAGCAAACCTATTAATAAAAGGAAACACAGCATCTATCAAAGTAAGAAAAATTGATGTAGATACAAATGAGCCAATTCCAAACACCATGTTTGAATTATCCAAACAAGATGGCACTGTAATAGGAACAGCAACAACAGATACGACAGGAACTATCACATTTACTAATTTGTATCAAGGAACATACAATTTAAAGGAAATCAAAAATAATGATAACTATGTATTATCAAGTGAAATCACAAAAGTTATAGCAGAATATAATAAAACTACTGAAACACAGGTAACAAATGAAAAGAAAAAAGGACAAATTCGTGTTGTGAAAGTAGATAAAGACAATAATGAAATAAAACTTGCAGGTGTAGAATTTAATGTTATAGATAGCAAAGGAAATGTTGTTGATAAACTAATTACTAACGAAAAACGGCGAGGCAACAAGTAAAAAATTACCTATAAACGAAAGTTACTCTATTTTTGAAACTAAAACTTTGGAAAACTATGTATTAAATACAGAAAAAATAACAGTAACATTAAAACAAGATGAAATTACAGATGTTGTATTTGAAAATGAAAAAAAGAAAGGTCAAGTTAAGGTTATAAAAGTTGATGAAGATTATAATGAAATAAAATTGCAAAATGTAGAATTTAATATATTAAATAGTAAAGGGGAAATAGTCGATAAATTAATTACTGACGAAAATCGGAGAAGCAATTAGCAAATTATTGCCAACTGATGATAACTATATTGTGCAAGAAACAAAAACATTGTCAAACTATATTCTTAATGATGAACCAATAACAATTACATTAAAGCAAAATGAAATTACAAGTTTAGAACTTGAAAACGAACATAAAAAAGGCAGTTTACAAATCTATAAAATTGATAAAGATAATAAAAAAATAGGATTAGGAAACATTATATTTGATTTGTATAGTGAAGAGTTTAAAAAAATTATAGGTACTTATACTACCAACGCTGACGGCGAATTATTTATAGACAATTTAAGAAAAGGCAATTATCAACTAATAGAAAAAATTACAAATAAATGGTACAATCTTAATTGGGAAGCAATAAAAATAAATATTAATTGGAATAAGATAACAGATAGCGTTATAGAAAATGAACTAAAAAAAGGGCAAGTTAAAGTAATAAAAAAAGATTTTGATAATAATGAGATAAGATTAAAAGGTGTAAAATTTGAAGTTCTTGACGAAGAAGGTAATGTACTAGAAAAAATTATAACAGATGAAAATGGCGAAGCATTTACATCTAAATATCCTGTTAGAGATTATGAAAAATTAATTATAAGAGAAGTTGAAACATTAGAAGATTATGTGTTGCAAGACATTTCTCAGACAATAGAACTAAAAGCAAATGAAATTACCACAGTTGAATTTACAAATGAACTAAAAAAAGCACAAATTAGAGTTATAAAAATTGATAAAGACAATAATGAGATAAAATTACAAGGAGTAAAATTTAATATTTATGATGATGAGAATAACTTAATTAAAACACTTGTAACAGACAAAAATCGGTGAAGCAATAACAGATAAAGTTCCAGTTAATAAGACCTATACCATCAAGGAAATAGAAACAAATCAAACCTATGTGTTAAATGAAAAAACAGTAACTGTTAAGCTAAAAGAAAATGAAATAAAAGATATCATATTCGAAAATGAAAAGAAAAAAGGTCAAATTGAAGTAATAAAAATAGATAGCGAAGATAATGAAATATATATACCAGATGTTACATTTGAGGTATATAATAGTAAAAATGAAGTTGTTGATACTATTACAACCAATTCATCAGGAAGAGCAATTTCAAAGGAATTGCCCATAGATGACGAATATACCATAAAAGAGATTTTCGGTAATGAGGCATATGTATTAACAGAAGAAGTAAAAACAGTAGTATTAGAAGAAGACGAAATCAAAACAATAACATTTGAGAATACCAAAAAATACGGTCAATTAAAAATCACAAAACTATCTAGTAAATATAGTAAAATATTAGATTTACCAGCAAATACGCCATTAGCAAATACAAAATTTTTAGTGGTAAATGAAAAAGGTGAAACAATAGGCATATATACAACCAATTCATCAGGCAGTATTTTAACAGGTGATTTGCCTTATGGAAAATACACTGTTTATGAGTACGAGGTTCCAGAACACTTTTTAAAAGATGCAGAACCACAAGAAATATCAATTACAGAAGATAATCAAATTATAGAATTAACATTTAAGAATAGCCCAAAAGAACCTGAGTTACCAAAAACAGGATTTTAGCATTAATAGTTGTGTTACTTTTACAAATGAATTTTGCTTTTCAAAAAATTTATTTTAGGAGGATTTTAGTATGGAATTTACAGATATTAAGGTATTTAAAATTAAAGATAAGGGCAAACTTATAGGAATTGCCAATGTAGTGATTTCAAATCAAATAGTATTAAGGGGGATAAAAATTATAGATGGCATTAGGGGAAAATTTATTGCAATGCCATCAAGATTAGATAAAAGGTTTAAAGAACCAAAGTTTAGAGAACACTATCATCCTATTAATCAAGAGACCAGAGATGAACTTACAGATGCAATTTTAGAAGCATATGAAAAGGTAGAAGATTAGTTTAAATTCTTTCCTTTGCCCTTCAATTTTTTTAATACGAAAGGATAAGAAAAAAATGAGAATTGATGATGAATTATTGAAAGAATTAGTGAATTTACAAGGAAGTATTTATTCTTTTATAAAATTAAATGAACAAAATAAAGCAAGAACAGAGGAACTACTTAGAAATATAGAAATGAGAAGATATAACATATTAAATAATATAAAATTGTTTAATAATAAAATTAGTAATGAAAATAACAAGATTGAAAGTCTTGATGATAGATATACTGCAACATATAAAAATGACATATTAAAAATTTATATACCAGAAACAATGCCAAAATATAAACAAATTAACAGCTTTACATATAAAAGAATTTTGCTTAATATAGCAGAAATCACGAAACCTTACAGCCACCTGTTTAAGAAAGACATTTTTTTACTTATAAAAATATACGATAATAAGAAGAATTGGGACATAGATAACAAGTTTATTAAGCCTATTTCTGATGGTTTAATTTTGTCTAAAACAATTGTTGATGACAACATAAATTCAATGTTTTACTGTGTTAGAGGGTATGAAGCAAAAACACAACATACAGAAGTTTATATAACAGATGGAGATAAATATCATATACTTCTAGACAAATTTTGTGAAAAATAGGTATACAAAGTTACTTTTTTAAAAAGGGCCGTTTTGTATACCTGTTTTTGTATGTCAAACATGCATAAAATAAAGGTTTTTGAAATTAATGTGAGTTTGAGGTTAAGGACACGATAGCATCGTGGACTTAGCCATGATTATTTTTTTAGATTTTAGGTGGTGATTTTTTTGAGTGATAAAAGATTAGATGAGAAGGATATTGAAATATTAGTTTTCTTAAATAAATATAGGTATGTTAAGTCATCTGATTTTTCATACCTTTATTCTTCCAAAATTTATTATAAAAAAGTTCTTAAATTTTTAGAATCAAATAAATATATCAAAAAAGATGGTTGGTATTATGTAGTAGGTAGTAACGGAATAAAAAAACTAAAAGAATTAGGTTATAAATATTACAGAAGACAAAGCAATAAAGCATTCACAGAAAGGCAAAAAATAATAAGCCATTTTGCTGCACGATATTACAATAATTCAAATATAAAATTCTTACCATCAGTAGATGTAAAAGATAAGGAAGTTTTAACAATAACAGCAAGAAGATATATAGGTGTACTTAAAATTAATCAAAAGGAATATTTAACATATTATATTTCATCAAAACACACACAAGGATATATTCGAACTCTAATATATGATATTAGAAAAGAGAGAATACATAAAGAATTTATTGTGTTTGTAGAGGATATAGGTAAAATTAACATGAATGATTTTGTTTTTGGAAAGGATAAAATATATATTATTCCAAAAATTGAAGAAAATATACATATAATCGAAAATATAAATAAAATAAATAATCCAGAACTATTTAAAAGAATGTATAAAGATAAGGTCTATTTATCAGGTCATACATTCTGCGAATATTATATTAATCAAAATCATTTTGTATATACATTACCATTGATAGATACAGAACAACTATCCACTATCAAATATTTCCTACTAGAAAACAAAAATAAACAGGTGGATATCCTTTATTCAAAAAATATACCATTACTTAAGATAGGAAAAATAGAAGGTGTTAACTACATACCAGTAGATTATGGAAAATATATAAAAGAGGAGTTTAATTGCTATGAGCAAAAAGTTAATTAGTATAATTGTTTTAATATTTCTCATACTTTTAAATTTAATATTATTTATATATGCTCCAGCATACATAAAAATAATTGAAGAATGTTTCAATAAAATTATTCCTTTAACTATGCAAAAAAGAGTTCTTATTTCGTCCATAATTCCCCTTATTTCAGTTTTAAGTTACACATCATTAATGTTACTCTTATATAAAAATAAAGAAGTCCAAAATGGAATAGAATTAAAAGAAGAAGATGGCACTTATGGAACTGCTAATTGGTTAAGTATTGATGAAGCTAAAGAGGTATTAGGATTTAATAATGAACCTGGAATATTACTTGGAAAAATGGAAGATAAATTTGTAACACTTCCATTTGATAGCTTCTTAAATAAAAACATATTAATTATAGGCAGTAGTGGTAGTATGAAGTCTATAGGATTTGTTATTCCAAACATAATGCAACTAGCTTTATATAATAAATCAATGATAATTACAGACCCTAAGGGGGAGCTATATAAAAAAACTGCAAGTATGCTAAAAAGTAAAGGATATACAATAAAGGTTTTTAATTTATGTGATATGGAACATTCGGACAGGTGGAATCCATTGGCAGAAATTGAAAATATAAATGATGCACAAAATGTTGCAAATATCATTATTTCCAATACACAAAAGCATAATAAAAATAGTGATGATTTCTGGCCAAGAGCAGAAGAAAACTTATTAAAAGCTTTTATTCTATATGCTTATGAAAGAATGATTGAGACAAATAGTCTGGAAAATATATATAACAAAATAGCAAGTCAAGATATATCAGACCTTGCAAGTATGTTTAATAGCCTAAGTGATTCTAGTGCTGCAAGAATGTCATACAATATATTTGCTCAAGGATCAGATACAGTAAAAGCAAGTGTACTTACTGGGCTTGGAACAAGATTACAAGCATTTCAAAACAAATTAGTAGGAGATATAACATCAAATACAGATATTGATTTGAGTTTACCTGCAAAAGAAAAGTGTGCATACTTTGTAATAACTTCTGATATGGATGGACGGAACTTATGATTTCTTATCATCTTTGTTTTATACATTTTTATTTATAAAATTAATAAGATATGCAGACAGTCAGCCAGATGGTAAATGTAATGTTGATGTGTTTTTTATATTAGATGAATTCGCAAATATAGGAACTATTCCTGAATTTAATAAAAAGATAAGTACAGCAAGAAGCAGGCGGAATAGGTATATGGCCAATAATACAAAATATTGCCCAACTTGAAAATAGATATCCTAAAAATGCTTGGCAAGAGATTGCAGGTAATTGTGATACAAAACTATGTTTAGCTTGTACAGATATTATGTCAGCAGAATATATATCAAAATTATTAGGTGTCGCAACAGCACAGAACAAATCGTTTAGAAAAGAAGCAGGAATTGACGGAGAACTTGATTATGGTATGGTAAATATAAGTACCATTGAAAGAAACCTATTTAATTCAGATGAGATATTAAGGCTTTTATATAATAAGATGATAGGAATATTAAGAGGAAATAAACCTGTACTTATAGATAAAGTAATTTACACAAAACATCCATTAGCAAATGAGCTAAAAGATTTATCAATAAATGACTATGTTCCAGAATGGAAACTTCAAAAAAATGAAATGCAAAATCAAATAAAAAATAATACACAAAATAAAAACAAAGGATTTAATGTTTTTTAAATATAGACTTTAAATTTTCTTCAAAATATGATATATTATTGTCAAAATAATTGAAGGAGGTTTGTATGAAGTATTTTAAATTATTTATATGTATTATTCTTATAATATTAATAATAGCATTAGGATATTTAGCTATTAATAAAATACTAAACTCAAAACAAAAAACAGAAATGAGTTTTAGTGATTTAACAAAACACAAAACGAATAGCATAAATGATACTAATAACTTAAACATAATTTTAGAAAATTTAAACTTTGCAGACAACATTGTTAATGTAGAAAAAAAGGTTGACGATGGAAAAGAAACTTTAATTATTCATTATGATTGTACAAATGAAGAAAAAATATTGGAATACTATAGGAATTATCATAAGTTATCTTTAACAGAAAAAAATTCAGTTATATTGTTCTCACTAATAGAAAATTTAGAAGAAGTTTCTTATATCTTTAATATTTCTAACATAGATTTTGCAAAAGAACATCATCTTCCAGTTCGTGATAATAAATTTGTTGTTTCAACATTCGACCACACTAGAGATGATATAAATAAAAGATATAATCAAGACGTAAGAAATTTTGCAAAAAATCCAGAAACATTTTTACAATATAATATAGATTTAAACACAGATAATATGACACTCTATTACTATGATCCATTTTTAGGAATTTATGAATATGATAAATTAGAGATAACTAATGAAGAAGATATCACTAATATTTTAAACTATATAAAAACACAAAACTTCGGCATAGTTGATGACCATTATAATGGTATGTGTACTAATTGGTTAGATTTAAATAATGGTTATATAATTGGTGTCTTTGGTGGAGATTATGGAAATTATGGTGCTATAATTAAAGGAGATGGAGAGGACATTTTTATAAATGGAAATAGAGATTATGAAATTGTATATAAAACATTACCAATAGAACTAGTAAAATATGTAGAAAACATTATAAAATCTAATTAAATTATCATATTAATAATGAAACTTTTTAATAATAAGAATTGTATTATAAATGAAAGATTTTGGTGATTTTATGAAAAAAACATTAAAAATACTTATATGTGTTATAGTAGTTATCTTAAGTATTCTAGGAATTTTATATTTAATTGATATGAATAGAATAAAAAATAATGAGCCAGTATTCTTTAGTACATGGGGACAAAAATATGCTCCACCTAAATCAGAAAATATTGAACAAACAAATAATAATGATGTTGAAATAAGTATTTCTGGAGTAGAAAATTTAGAAAAATTAAATAAATTCATTGGAAAGATGGATATGGAGAATGAAAAGAGGACGTCTGATACTTTAACAATAATTAAATATACTGATGAAGGTGATAAAACATATACAACATTAAATTATATAAAAGAAACAGAAACATTTGAATTAATTGTAGATAATAGAGAAGATAGATTTGTAGCAGAAGAAGATAAACTAATAAAAAATACATATTCAGCAGAATTATATGAAATTGTGAAAGAAAATCGAGATGAATACATAGACATAAAACTAACAGCAAATAATAAAATTAAAGCAAAGCCACCACTAGAAGAAATTATATTATGTTCATATGATAAGAAATTTGAAAAGAGTTATAGTTTTTATGCATATGTTAGTAAGTCAAATAATGATATAAAATATAATAACTATATGCTTGTGTGGTCAGATAATAATACAGAAGAAGTTAATAAACATGAAAGGATAAAGGTAATTTTGGAGAAAGATAAATATCCTGTATATGAAACAGGAACATATATAAAAATAACTTATGATGGCATTATAAGAGAAGGCTCTCTAAAAAAAATAGAAGCAAGTAATATTGAATTGATTAGAGAACCTGTATATGAGTAAATCAATGGGGTATTTTTATTATAATAACACTTACATTTATTTGTAGGTGTTATTTTTATGGAGGAAAGTATGGAAGGTCGAAGTGAAATATTAAGAAGTAAAGAAGAAAAAAGAATATTAACAGGAAAAATTATAGGAATCGAAGATGAGTACTATAAAGCTAAAAAGGAAGTTATTACTTGTGCAATTATCTGGTATGAAGAAACAAAAGTCTTAATTCCAATATCTTTATTAAATGTAAGAGTACAAAGCAAAAGAATTATACGAGGAATGATAGGTGCAGAGATTGATTTTATTATACTTGAATATGATGAGCAGTCTAACATTGCAATAGCAAGTAGAAAATTAGCAATGGAAATAAGGCAAGAGATAGAAATTCCAAAACTAAAAGGAAATGATGTGGTAAGAGTAAGAATAGTAACAGTTGCCAGAAAATATGTTGTAGTTGATTTTTATGGTAGGGAAATTCAAATATTTGCAAATAATCTTAAACATACATTTATAGTGAATTGTAAAGAAAAATATCATGTTGGTGATTATTTGATTGTGAGAATAAAAAAATTAGATAAACAAATAGAATTATCTGCAAAAGATATGATAGAAAACCCATATAAGAATATACGAAAATATATAACAGAATATGGAGAGTATATAGGTGTTGTTGTTGGGTATCCAAAAAAGAGAAGTGGAATAATAGTACAACTTGATAATTCTGAGGTTACCTGCTTAACAAGAGTATCTGCAAATTTTAATAATATTCCACATTTATACGATAAAGTATTAATAAAAATAACAGAAATAAATACAGATAAGAAATTAGTATATGGGGTATTAAAAAGAGTATTTGGAGGTAGTAATGGATATTAAAGATAAGGAAACAAAGACCATAAATTTTATAGAAGAATTTGGATGTGCAAAGATCAAGCATTTAGAAATATTATTTGAAATAGATAAAACTACATTAAAAAACATTTTAAGAAATCATTTTATAAATAGAAAAGATGATGTAATAGTAATAAGAAATAAAAGAATAGATAAAAAAATAATAGCTGCATTAGATGTATTATGTGAGTATAAGGGAAGATATAAAACATTTTATAAAAATATAGAACCAGTGTTTATTTCATTTTTAACAAAAAAAGATGAAATGTATGACATAATAGTTTCTGAAAAAAATGATGAGGAAGGAATAATAAAGCTTTTAAAAAATACTCCTAACTGGAAAGCAGATAAACTAATTATATTGTTTGAAGATACTAATATGTTTGATAAAATTGATTGCAATAAGCCATATTTATATTGCACATATCCAGATATAAAAATAATTTAAAGATATAATTTTATATTATTTACTTGGTAAGTAAATATGAAATAATTTGTAGAATTTTATGATTAATAGAGTACAAAAAATATTAGTCTACTAATTGTAAAATATCATTTTAGTTATAATTCGGATATAGTATAGGTTTTGTGCAAAATTAAAAGTAATATTATATTATGAAACAACAGATTTCAAAAACAAATAGAAGGTTTGACTTTTCAACGTTTATCGATATTTTTTACTTTTTTTTCCATTTAACTATTGACTTTTTTTATTCATTCTTATACAATTGTAATACAAATAGAAGAGATATATAGTATTTAAAAGAGTACAATAAATAAAGAAATATAAGAGGACAAAATGTATAGAAAGCTATATTTCTTTATTAATGATATAGAAAATTAAAAAAAGGAGGTGAAAAATCAATAGGCAAATCTTGTTTTAACATAAAAATGCATAATGTATAAATTTAGAAAAAGTATAATGCAGATAAATTAATGGGCTGTATTATATCGAAAGGAGTAAGGTATGAAGAAAAAATTTAAATGTATAATATTCTTTTTAATGTTATTTCTTATTATGAGTATAATGATGTCTAATAAAATAGTATTTGCTGCACAAACGTCAGGATTAAACAATAATAAAGTATATCATATAATAAACAAAGCTAGCGGAAAATGCATAAATGTAAATTATGGAACGGATGCGAATGGTACAAATGTTAATCAGTATACTAAAGATGGATCAATAGAACAATATTTTAAATTAGTCTACAATTCTTCAAGGGATTCATATAAATTATATGCAATGTGTAGTTCTTATGGAGCAAATAGAGTAATTGACATATATAGACCGATACAAGCTGGTGCAAATATAGATATATGGACACCTGATGACAATGATGCTCAAGATTTAATAATTACTAATAGAGGAAATGGATACTATAGCTTGCATCCAAGGTATAACACAAATTTAGCAATAACATCATATGGCACGGGAAACGGTGGTGGTTCTGGAACTTCTTCTACTTCTACGGGTAATGTTTTTGTAACTACATATAGTGGGTCTGATAATCAGTTATGGGCTATGAAGACTGGAGCAATGTGCCATTATCATATAGAAACAGGGATGGATAGAACTCCAACACACACTTGGACAAAACATTATACAGAAAGAATGGGATATAGTTATTACTCTCGTTTAAATAACAGCAGTAGTACTAACTTTTTAAATGATTTAAGAAACAATGAAATTTATGTATGGCAGGGACATGGAAATTCAGGAGTTTTAGGCTATACTAGAGAAGATATATTGATATCTTCAAATACAATAGCTAGTTTGCCAAGTAATAGTTTAAACAACTTAAAAATAGCCGTGATATATTCTTGCAAGGGTGGTTCGACACCATCAGGGGGAACAAGCATTGTGGATGCTATATCAGGAAGAGGAGCTTTATGCACTGTCGGTTGGGATACTACAATTTATATGAATGATGCTATAGAATGGAATAGATTATTTTGGGAGAAAATCGAAACTGAAAATGAATCAATTGTTGAGGGGTTCCGACATGCTGACTATTGGATTCCATATGAATGTGGTACTGAAGCATATAATATAATGTCTGGACATAGAGTAGAAAGAGGCAATATATATCAATATTTATAAAGAATTATATTGCAAAAATAGGTAATTGATTTGATAGGAGGAGATTAAATGAAAATTAAAATAATAGTAGCCGTACTTGTAATATTAATATTATGTTTAGGAGTTGCTGTGTATGCAAATAATAATACGAAAACATCCAAAGTATTATTTTTTAGTGAAGTGGAACAAGAAGATAGAAATGTTACAAAATCTAATATGCCTAAAAAAACTATTATAAATGGTGCAGAAGAGGTTCAATTAGAATATAAGGAGTCTAAATATGATAATGATATATATGTTTCAAATAAAAAAGATGAATATATATATAAAAATGATAATTTAATTGGATTTATTAAAAAGGTAGACGACGAGATAAATGTAACTAGAATGAATTCAGAATCTGCACAGGAAATTGCAAATACATTTTTACAAGAAAATATTGATGAAAGCGATAAATATGAACTTACATCTTCTAATTATATTACATCCTATGCTGAATATTCGTTCGTATACAATAATAAATTAAATGGAATAGATACAAATGATACTGTAAAAATAAATGTTAATAATAATGGTGAAGTGGTTTCTTTTTCAAATTTTAATCAAGGTGTTTTTGAAAAGTTTAGTGGTGTTAAAGTAAATATGGAAATTATAGAAAAAGAAATTATAGATAGTATTAAAAACAAGTATGGAAAGGATTATGTTGATTCAGAAATAATATATAGTTTTTTTAATATAGTAAATGATAAATTGGTATTGCAAGTAAATGTAAGTATTGAAGTAGCAAATCAGGTGAGCTCATCAGTATTAGATACTATTATATATGAGTTAAATTGATTATATAATTAAGAAACTTTAATTTTTTAGTTAAGGAAAGTAAATAGCTGTAAATTTGTATAAAGAAAATCCCATATTAAAAGTATTAATAGGGGATAATTTTCTCTTTTACACAAAATTATTAAGAAACATTATTATTAAACATTTCTAAAACACTACTATCGTACATACTTTCAATATCAAAATATGTTTTTATTTCTACATCATAACCAACATCAAGTAGTCCAGAAAGTAATTTTTCAATTAGATAATCTATTTTTTGTGTTTCATCACTTAATCTAACAGTAAAAATAATTTTTTTAATATTAGTATTTTTTAATTGCTTTATTAAATTTTTAGAATTTTGAATGCTTGAAAATGCAAGAATAGGAACTTTCAAACCCAAATTAAGATTATGAGCAGTTATAAAGTCATCTGTAAGAATAATTGTATGTGTATCTTTTTTTATATTAAAAGACATTAACCAATTTTCAGCAGGTGTTCCATTAATTTTACAATTACTTGAAAACCATAGATTATTTGTTCCGTTATATGTTTTATCTAAAAGAATTGAAAGACCTTTTATTTTATTAGTAGAGCTGTATACAGGGATAAATATACCATTTAGAGGTGTAAAATCCCACTTGAATTCTTCATTTTGAAAAAAACCAGGTATTCCAGATAAATCAAAATCTTTAGATAGGTTATATGAAATAATACGTGATGCAAATTTTTTAGTCGGAATAGATTTAAAGTTATAATCTTCAATATATGATTTTGTAAGTCCTAAATCTTCTAATTTTTTCTTATGTTCATTTTTTAGATTAATCTTATTTAATAAACTTCTATAGACAGTATCCCTGTAATTAAGGTCAGCTATTTTGTTATTTGTATCAAACACAAATTTAGATTTGTCGCAGGAAAAAGCTTCTTTTTCTATCAACTCTTTAAAGGCTGATTTATTATCTAAATTTCGTAAAGTTGCATATAAACCGATTGCATAACCTGATTTACCACAATCAAAGCAGTGATATGAGTTTTTAATATAGTTAAGTTTCATATTTGCTTTTATTGTTTTACTACGATAACCACAAAATGGGCAGATAGCAAAAAATTCAGTTCCTTTTTGTTCGATTACTTCAAGGTTTAACTGATGAACAACATTAAAAATACTAATATGCTTTTGTAATTCTTCAAACTCTTTTTTCTGCATTAAAAAATCCCCCTTTCAAAAATTAGGCTGATTTTTTTAGCTTCATATTTGACAGAATAGAGGAGTCAACTCGTATAAAATCATAGTCATTGGCAAATTGCATCATCATAAAAGCAGTATTTACATCATTTATTGCATGTTTAACAATATACTTATGATTTTTATTATCAACAACCATATACCAAGCACCTAAAAATTCTTTATCATATACTTCATAAATTTTCTTGATAGAATTTAACTTATGCAATTCTTGTATTTCCTTGTGCCATATATGGTATAATTTGCTTTTCCCACAATAAAAAAGAGCTAATGATTTTAAATCCTGTTCGTTCATACAGCCACCTCCAATTTCTTTGAAAATTCAAACTCTAATTTTTCTATAAAGGTTTTAGCTGTTTCTTGGATTTTAGTACCTAAATCAATAACTACCTTAGCATCATTATTTGCATAATCATTAACATATTTAAAACTACATAAAGAAGTATCTAAATCAAAATAATCAGCAACTATAAAGCTAACAGATTCAACAAATACTTCTGATAAGTTTTTGTTTTCTTGATAGTTAAAATCATCATATAAAGCATGTGTTAATTCGTGTAATAATGTTGAAACTTTATCATCAATAGACATTGTTTCGTTAAGTACAATATACTTGTTTTTTACATCATAATATCCATAGTGATTTTTTGAAAGTTTTTTATAATTTACTGGTAGAGGAGAGAATGTAATAAGCTTTTCAAGTAGATTCTCTTTTGTATTGCTATCCAGAACAGAAGGTAATTTGGGAACTTCTTGTCCTTCAGTTTGAGAAATATCATAAACATAACCAGGTCTAAATCTTAGATAGCTTTGTTCTTCTTCAGTTTCGTTTTCATTTTCATCTTTAACTTTTACTTTTCTTTTTAACATCATAGGACAGAATATCTGGATTCCTTTGCTTTCAGGCTTTACATATCTACCAACACTTTGCCATTTTTTATAGCCCATAACTTGTGTAGCATCTTCAAATTGTGAAAATATTAAGACTTTATTTGAAAAACTATAATTGTGAAAGTTTTTAGCAAACTTTAAGAACTTAATATATTCATCTGTATTTCTAAAACCTTCAACTCCTTTAACTAATTTATCATATACTTCTTTTACCTTTTCATTTTTTTTATTCATTTAAAAAACCTCCTAATATATTAAGCTACAAGTAAATCACGAGTTGGTTCTAGTAACTTAATTTTTCTTTTCTTATTTCTAAAATTTTCCCATTCAGATAAAAATTCATTTTGCTCAATTGTTGTATTATCATTTCCTTTTTGTTTTTTTTGAATAATATGCTTATTATTAAATTCAACAGTTACCAATGATTTTGTAGTATTAGATTTTTCTCTCATAAAGAATATTTCTGTTGTTCCATTAGCATATCTTTCTGCATATGACCTTACACAATGGCCCATATTACTGCTTTCTTCTTCTAATGAATAAAAGGTAGGGGCAGGGTATATAATATATTTTTCATTTTCGTATATGTAAGGGGATAAATCTAGGAATCTTTGAGATATAGCTGTAGAAATTATTATGTTTTCTTTAACTGATATTTCTTTAGCATATTTATCGTGAAGTGATTTTAAATTTTTTGGAAATAAATATTTTTTTTCTTTCATATCAAAACCAAGTTTTTCAATAAAAGTAAGATAGTCATAATAGATTAAAAAATTGTCTTTAATTTGTTTGTATTTACCTAGGTCTTTTGCATTTACAAAATTTAATACATATTCGATTTCTTTATCTTTTATTAAATTTAATTGGCTAACAAGGTCTACATGTTCAAGATTAAAGATTTTCTTTAGCTTTCTAAGTCTTGGTATTGTAAAATTTTTATAAGTTTTTATTAAATTCATATCTTCTTTTTGCAATATTTTAAATGTATTAAATTGATCATAGGTAAGGTCGTTTTTTACTATAAATGGAAGATGATTTTTGGAAACACCAAATCTTTTTTTAAAAGTTCCGGTTTTCTTAAATTTATATGAATACTGAGATAAGTTTTTTAGACCCATTTTCCAAAGAGATTCAAAACTTGGATATGCAGCAAGTTTTAATGCTTGCAAATAATTACAATATGGATTTTCTCTTAAAAATTCTTCAATAGGTGCATATTTCATTATTGTATTATTTTTTAGATTTTGTTTATTATATGGATAACAGGGTAGGACTGCATAATCTCGAACACCATCATAACTTCGCCAATATGTATTATCACAGTTATGATAAACTCTACCATAGCCTAAATAAAAATAAATTGAATCTCCGTGAAAACTGCCAACACCTAAAATCTCTCGTGCATATTCCTGTTCATCTCTAACCATCTTTTTAATTTCATAATCAAAATAAGATGCAATCTCAAATACTCTTATAACTACTTTTCCATCAATTTTTTGACACATAATTATATCCTTACGAAAAGTTTTATATCTGTAGTAAATGGAGTTACCAAATACAACAAACTTATTATGACAGTTGGGACATTCTCTTAGCTCTCCAATATTAAATCCCTTACCAGCCTTAAATTCATGATTACAACAAGTACATAAGCACTTATTACCAAATTTTAAAAATATATTTTGTTCTATATAATGCTTATTAACGAATTCTTTCCAGTGCTTAGGGTAAGGTTTTTTATCAACTTTTTTCATAAATAATTCAATATCCATAGCTACATACCTCCAAACAATGTAATTTGTTCTACTTCTGGAACAGGTTCTTTAATCTTTTCTTTTGCAGTATTGATGTCTATTACATTTGATTTGTTTGATACATTTTCCGTTTCTTTTTCTACCTTCCTAGATTTTTTTACAGTTGCTTTTGAGGTTGTCTTAGGTTTTTCAATACCTAAATGCTTATCGCTAAATAAAAAGTATGTAACAGCCCAAGCATAAACAACTTTATCATTAACAAAATTCCAACCATTTTTTGCAATTTTACGAGCATTCTCTTTAATATAATTAGCCATACCAGATAATGTTTTTTCTTCATTCATATATCTAGCATCCATATCTTTTCTGGAAGATAAATAATCAACAACTTGTATAAGTGCATTATCATTTTGTCCTTCAAGTTGTTTTTTTAGTCTGTTTATTCCTTCCATCAGTTATCACCATCCTTTTTTGCATAAATTGATTTGTAATTATTTCCTGCAATAATAAGGTGGTCCACTAATTCAATACCAAACATAAGAGCTGCAGTTTCAACTCTTTTTGTAAATGCTAAATCAGCTCTACTTGGTTTTAAATTTCCGAGAGGGGTGATTATGACATATAATAATTTTACTTGCATTACAAAGGAAAGCTCTTTTAAATATACTTCCTATCTCAATAGTTACAAAATTTATGAAACCTCGAGCTACTTCAAATACTCCTTCAATATAGTTTGCAGAATTTAAACATAGTAAAATAAAAGATTCTTCGGGTCTTTTATTTAAGTTAAAAGCTTTATTAATTTCATAGGCAACAGTTGATGAAAGTACTTTTTCTTTGACTACCTGTTGACATTGATATTCCTCATCACTTTCAGCGACAAGTTCTAAATGGTATTTTCTATATAAAGTTTTATACATAGTTTTTCATCCTTTCTTTTGATACATTTTTTAAAAATAATTCTTTGTTCATCTTGATAGTTATAGTTTTAAGTACATCTTTTATGGATTCGATTTTTTCTTCTGGCACATCAACAGAAGTTACTAAAGCATTTGATATTCCATTTTTAGTTGGTGCAATAACAATATCGCCTTTTTTTAATGGAACAATAGTGTAGTAACTATATTCACGACCACTAAAAGTTTTTTTATAAATTGAGTCTTCATATTTAACGCATACAATATTAGTTTTCATATTTAATCAATCCTTTCAGTAGAAAGAAGAAAAGAGATAATTAAATTACCTCTTTTCATACATTCATGTTATTTAATTAGAATGGAAGGTCATCATCTCCCATAATTTCCCCACTTTGTTCATTAGATGAAACTGGAGTAAGGGAGTTAAGTTCTGATACCATTTGATTAAAATCTTTTTTACTATCTGCAAAATATGCTTCCTCTGCGACGACTTCTGTAACATAATGCTTTTGTTTCTTATCATCTTCATAATTTCTAATCTGTAATCTACCACAAATAGCAACTTGTTGACCTTTGGCAAAGTATTTGTTTACAAATTCAGCAGTTTTAGAATATGCTACAATATTTATAAAATCTGCTGTTCTTTCTTCACCTTCTTTTGCAAATCTTCTATTTACTGCTAATGGAAAAGTACATACCATTGTATTTGTACTTTGTGTGTATCTTGTTTCGACATCTTTTGACAATCTTCCTAATAATATAACTTTATTCATATTTTAATTCTCCTCTCTAATAGTAATAAATTTAATAATTTCTTCAGTAATTCTATAAAGCCTTTCTAACTCTTGTATGTTTTTTGGTTCTGTTTTAAATTTTATAATAACATAAGTACCACAAGAGTTGTTTTTAATTTCGTAAGCGAGTTTTTTCTTACCACGATTCTCTAATGAAATAAGGTTTTTAGAAAAACTTTCAATTTTTGTTTTTATTAGTTCAATAATATTATTAATTTGTTCTTCTGAGCAATTTTCAGAGATTATAAAAATAGTTTCATATTTATTCATAAATAATTCCTTCTTTCTTTTTTTAAGCAGCAATCAAATTTTGATTTATGCTTGAATAGTAATTTTTAAAATATTCTTTTTTGAATAGTTCTATCTTTCTTGTGTGTTTTCTAAGTAAAAATGTATTAGTGTATTTACGAATTTGTCTATTATTAAGATTAACTCTATGATTATTTTTAAAGTTTACTATAAGGAAAGTACCAAGTATTAAGCTATCACCTAAAAGTCTATTGGCATCTTCAAATTTTGAATCTCTATTAGCAATTAAAATTATATCATTATTTAATCTAACTTTTTGCAAATTCTCTCCTATAAAAGATTTAATATTAGCTGGTATTTTTACAAGTTGAGCTTCTTTGCCAGGCATTATAAGTAAAGCCTTAATTTTTCTATTCATAGTAGTTTCCTCCTTAAAATTTACCAAAAAGAAATTTGAGTGTTACCACTCTTTACAACTTCCTTAAAGGTATATGGTATATTCTTTATTTCTTCTGTAATTTCACTTTCTGTTATATTTTCATTGTTTGTTTTATTTGAATTGTAATAAAAATCTCTAAAAGTATGATAATTTCTATAAAAAAAAGGTGTACATAGAATAAATCTGTCTTTCATAGCGAGAGTATTACCACAATGTACACGAGCAGGTATTCCAAGTAATGATAATTGCAAATAGGTCATATATGTACATATTTCTGATATATCCGTTGCTTCTACAAGTAGATGTTCTTGAAAATTTATATTGTTTTCTTTTAATACATTTGCAAAGGATAATATCATTCCACCAGCACCGACAGCAAGGTTCATGTAATGTTATATATCCATTTTTATCTACTTGCTCTTGTAAATTATCACTATTACATAAGACTTTACTCATAAAGTGAGAAATATGATTTGGTGTGAAAAATTGTCCGTAAAGATGGATTACTTAAACTTTCTTGTAAATATATTTGCCCTAAAATATCTTCAATTTTATTTTGATGTTGAAACATTAAAGCAAGTTGAGCAAGCAGATAAGCAATTTTATCTAAGGCATCTGCTGTATATTTTTTCGCAATTCTAAGGTATTCTTCTTCAAGTTCTTGATTTTTATTAAAAGCATTTGAAAGACTAATTGAGGACATTTTTAGAAAATCTAAAAACACATCGTGTTTATCGTACTTTCGAGATAATGAGTGAAAAACACTCAAAAAATTATCATAATATTCTTTATACATAAAATTCTCCTATAAATAAAATATAAATAGCAAAAGGGGGGAGGGAAGAACCCACCCAGACTTTTGCGCTATTTTAAGCAACACAGCCTATTTTTTCTGGTTGTGCAAATTGATTTATAGAAAATCCTGTTATAGTTTCTTTTTTGTTTGTTATTTTAAGATTACGACCTTTTTTTACCTGTGCAATAAATATTTGACTATTGCTATATTCATTTACGAAATCAAAGTCAGGGTAAGACTCACTATCATCTATAAATAGAGGAGAATTAAGTCCTGTTATTTTATTAAGCATATTTGCTATTTCTAAAGAAGTAGCAATTTTTTCAGACCTTGAAAGTGTAGAATAGTCTTTATCTTTATAAGTAATAACGAAATCATCTTTTAATTCACCAGTAGACTTAATAACTTTATAAAATCTAATCTTAACATCTTTTAAATAACTATCAGCAACTTCCATTTTAGCTTTAACTAAATTAAAGTATAGCTTTTTAGTTATTTCAATTTCTTGTTTAACTTCTTCTATAATCTTTTCAATAAGAGAAATTTCCTTTTTAAAGTGTTCTATATCGTAAGTTGCTTTTTCCTTATTTTTTAGATTAATAGAATATGATGTTTGTAGTTTTGTGTTTTCTAATTTTTCTTGTTCTAAAAGTTTTATGTTTTGTTCTAAGGAATTTAGTTTATCCAGTGAGATATTTGAATTAGGTGTGTTATCTAAAGAATAGATTTTTCCCTCATAAGCAACCCTATCAAAGTGTACAGTATTGTATTTTTCTTTTAGTTTAGTTCTTTTATCATTTAGTTCGATTAATTCTGCTCTTAAATGTTTTGTTGTTTCTACTTTGCTTTTATCATTTAATAGTTGTTTACAAGTAGGACAAGTATTTTGATATCCTTTTTGTATTTCATAATATTTTGTTTTACCATTTGAAAGAATTGTATCTAACTTTGATATTTCTGTATTTAATTCAAATTCTTCTTTTTGTAATTCTAATAATTTCTTTTGTAGAATATCACGATCAACTATGTTTTTTTCGGATTTTAAAAGGTCCAATTCTTGATAAGCAAAATCTAATTCCTCCTGCTTTATAAATAAAGGTGGGGGAGTAATTTCTTGATGTGCAATATCATAAGCATAGTCAATTTTACCTTGATAATTAGTTATTTTAGAATTAAGTCTTTTAAGTTCATCATCTAATTCAGATATATGTAATTTTGCATTCATTGGAACAGAAGTAAGTAATTTTTTATCTTCAGCAGATAATTTGTTATAAACATCATTTATATCAACATTAGGTAGATATTTATCAATTAGCTCTTTTTGTTTAGCAGGTTGTAAACCTACAAAATATGAAAGATTAATAACTGATAAGAATAAACCTTTGGTATTATAAAAATTAACTAAGTCTTCTTGTTTTGCAACTTTACCATCTAAAAATAAAGCATTCTTTCCAGAATCTATTTTGTTTTTATATCTTAGTATTGTGTGAATATTATCTTGATTATCTTTAATTTTAAGTTCTACAAAATAATCATCTTTGTTTTTATTTGCGAAACATACTCTGTCATCTCCAGTTAGATTTGTTCCAAGAATAGCCCATACTATTGCAAATAAAATGTTAGTTTTTCCTTTATGATTACCTCCAAAGATGTAAGTTGTATCTTCAAAAAAATTGCTTGAAAACTCATCTTCGAATTTTCTAAAGCCATTAGTTTTAATTGATAGTATTTTCATAATATTAAATCTCCTTATTTTTTATTATATTTTCTTGGTTTTCGTAAGTATTTTTCATCAAGCCAGTCTGTTGTACCATTGGAAAATTCTACTTTATAGTCTAAAAAATAGTCATCCTTTTCGATGACTTTAGCTTTTTGATTGTAATATTTTTTATCTTCGCATTTTCCAATTCCAGTAACTAACACAAACTGACCAATTTTAAATTTGTTAAACATTTTTTGGCTCCTTTTTAAAAATTATTTTTTTTATCAGTTTGTATCCTTAGGTATAGCAAGGTTTTCATCAATTAAAAATATTTTTTCCTTGAAGTTGACATTATATATATAAATGTTTTATACTTTTTATATCGACAAAATCGATTGCTAAAATTTGTGTTTCAATCGCAAAATATTTTAGTAGGAAGTAGTGTAAGTGCAAATTATGCTACTTCTGTTTTTAATTGTTTGAAAATGTATTTGCAATCTTCAACAAAGAAACGCTCTCCAAATTTTTTAAGTTCAAGAATGAATTGGCTGCCCAAATCACATTTAGATAATTCATCTGCATAAACAGGGTTTATAATAGCTTTTACCATTTCATTTTTGTTATTGCAAAATGTTCCTTCTAAATAGTCAGTAGGTACACCTTTTTTGTTAAGAGTAACAGTAGAGCTTTCAATAAGTGCATAATATTTGTTTAGTTCTTCCTCAGTATGTTCACCATTTATATTTTCATATTCTGGGATTGGAACTGATTGAACAGGAACTGTGCTTAAATCTTTTGACTTATTATTTGTTAAAGGCTGAATAGTTTCTTTTACTTGTTTGTTTTGTTCTACCTTAGGTTGTTTTTGAATTTTAGTTTCTTTTTTAGTTGTATTTCCGAGTAGTATTATTAGTAGTTTTTTGTGTTTCGAGATTTGAATTTATGGTAGAATTAAAATTTTCATTTGAGATTAAGTCTAAAACATAGTTGTTAAACTTTTTACCGTCAATAATATCCTCTTTGGTTTTAAGAAATAAATTATAATTACCTTTAAGAGAATGACCGAGTTTTTTTTGCAAAGTTATATATGACGAAATATTAAGTATGCTATAATAGCTTTTTGTTTTTAAGAACCATATTCTATCAGTGCTAATATCAGGTATCATAAATTTTAATGTTGCTTCAACTGTGCATTGAGGTTTAGTATTTCCTTTTGAAACTCTATGCTCACAGCTTTCTAAACACTCTTTTTGTGTCCACTTATTGTTAACTTTTTCCATAGCTTTTGTATCATCAAGTTTACAATAACAAGTAGTACCACCAGTGTTATATCTTACTCTTCTAATAGATAAAGGGTATTCATCAAAAAAGTAGATATTTAAAATTCTACTTTGTGAATACTTTGTCTTAAATTTATCAAGTAGATGACTCATTGCATCATCTTGAATTTTAGCAACAAAATGGCCAAGTTCCACAGGTTTAGATTTGCCATTTTTTTCTTGCTTTTCACCATGTCTAATACTTCCTGCAATTGGTAATGTCATAAATTTTGTTTGCATTACATCAAATCCTTTCTAATAAATTTTGTGTAAAAAGATTTAATAAAAAAATCCTCCTTTCTTAAATTTGGGGCGACAAAAAAGAAAGTAAATATATCTATGGGAATAGACAATATACTTTCTTTTATAACAGACACAACAAATAAAATATCATATTTGTTGCTTTAACCCTAAAATATGCTGTATTACATACGAATACAGAAAATCTTACTACTATCTAAATATAGTAGCTATGCTTCAGATAAGAAAATTTTATCTGAAGATTAGATATAGCTTTGCTATATCATTATCTTATATACACAACATAATTATATAATAATTTTAAGAGTTTATGCAATATAACTCACTTAATATTTTAAAACAGCTAAAAATAGCATTTTTAGGATAAAAAAATGGTATATAATTTAAAAGGTAACAAATTTTTAAAATTTATGATATAATTAAGACCGTAAAAAGGAAGTATTAATATGACGCTGGAACAAATAAGTGAAATAATAAATGAAAGAATTGATACAAAAGATAATAATAAAATTATTTTTACTTACTATCAATTAAGGGTAAAGAAAGATTTATCTATGGGTGATTTAAGAGATTTTATATACTATGGAAGAACAAAACTTGAAAATTTAGGATATAAGATTTATTTGCCTGGTCAAAGATATACTTGGGATTATGCAGACAGGTATGTAAAAGATAATGAAGTATTATTAGCAATAAAACAATAAAATTTAGCACTATAATGTGAAGTGAACCCTAAAAACTTCACATTATAGTGCCGTTTTTTATTCAGCAACTGTATTTTCTTCTGTTACCGCATTTTCTTCTGGTTGTGAATTTTCATTAAAAAGTTCATCTACTAGTTTTTTAGTTTCTTCTTCATCGTAGTAGAAAAACCATCCATATCCTTTTCTATTTTCTGATATTCCTGGAAGTTGACAAGTCTTTATTGTGTTCATATCAATATTTACTGCATATGGAACATAGTCTATTATGCTATTAAAGTTTACATTTGTTTTTACATCTTCCTTCATGATGTTTAAAATATTTTTAATTTCTGTTGTATTTTTTAGTTGAATAGTTTGTTTTGCAATTTCTATAATAAGATTTCTTTGTGTTTTCATTCTTCCATAGTCTTCATCTCCATATTCTGGTGGATATGAAGTTCCATCATTATTATGTCTAAATCTTACAACTTGCTCTACTTGCTCTCCAGTTAATTTTTGATATCCTTTTGTTAAATGTATATGTAAATCTTGTCCATCGTCATCGTAGTTCATATTAGTTGGAACATCAAAATATACTCCTCCAATTAAATTTACTAATTTAATTAGTGCTTCTGTATCGACTAATATATAATAATTTATATCCAATCCAGTTATTTCATTTACAGCTTGAACAGTCCTTTCTGGAGTTTTTCCGCCCGAATACAAAGAGTTGATTTTATTATATACCGAATACTTGTAATTTCCATTTGTAACATATGTATCTCTTGGAATTGAAAGCATTGACACATTTTGTGTTTTTGGATTATAAGAACAAGCAATTATTGTATCAGACATTCCTGTACTTTCACCCATAACTAAAATTCGCAAAGTTTCTAAATTTTCAACTGTTTCTTTATTATGTCCTAATAATACTGCCATCCAATTTCCTTTTAAATCAGATAATCTTTTTGCAAATATTATTCCTACAATTACACAAACTACTATAATTATTAAAAAAATTATTCTTCCAATATGTAATTTTCTTTTCTTCTTACCCTTCTTTACTTCATTTTCTTTTGTTTCAATTTGTCTCCCCATTATTAATCCCTCCTTATTATTTTTTAGTATAGCAAAAAATAATTGTATGTGCAACATTTTTTACAAAAATATATTTTTTTGATTACATTAATTCAATTAATATATTCATGAATAAGCATAAATGAGTAAAATGTTATACTTTTTTGTAAAATTTCATAATTATAAAAACATTTTTCGACAAATTCTCTTTTTTTTGCATATTTAAATATGTATAATATATATAAGGAGGATATGATATATTTTCTTACAAATATATCATAAAGTATGAAATGAAAAATAAAGCATTGATAGTAGATGATAATTCTGATTTTGTAGTTTCTTTATATAAGTATATGCAATCACAAATACCTGAATTAGATATTGTTGGTTTAGCTTCTAATGGAGAAGAGGCAATAAAGTATATAGATGAAATAAATCCAGATATTGTTTTTTTAGATTTAGATATGCCTAAATTGAGCGGTATTGAAGTCCTAAAAAAAATAAGATCTAAAAACGTTCAGGTAATTATAATGTCTGGTAAAACACAACTTATTAACGATATAGCATTAGTAGATTTTAGAAATATTGAAAAAATATATATTAAGCCTTTCGAATTAGGCAAGCTAAAGACACATTTAAAAGATTTAATATATATAGACACTGCTCATAGTATTAAAAATTTAATGCTTGAAAACGAGGCAATAAAACTTAAACTTTTAATAAAAGAAGAATTATCACAATTTAATTTTAATACAGGTAGCAAAGGATATATATATCTTACTAAATGCATAATAGAAATTTTTAAGGATCCTAAAAAATTAGATAATATAGAAAAACTTTTATTTCCAAGTATAGCATACCAATTAAATATTGATAATCCTAAGGTAATAAAATGGTCTATACAAAAGCTAATAAATTCTATGATAAGATATACAAATTCTAATGCAATATTAGAATATTTTCCACATGCAAACAAACCTACAATTAAGATGTTTCTTTCAACAATAACTAATTCTATAAGGACAAAATATAGTTAATGTAGAAAATTTTCCGCTTTTTTCCACCTTTTTCCACTTCTATTTAATACTATGCTAATGTGATATATAATGCTTATAGAAAAAAATATTAGAGAGGAGGTGTAATAATGAGTAAGTTAGTTAAAGCAACATTAATTATTTTGGTGAGTTTAATATTCACAATTTCTTTGGTTCCAACAAAACAAGCATTAGCAACAGATGTTGAAGTAACAGATGTTGAAGCAGCAAATGCTGAGCCACGTGCTGTTAGTAGCCTTCAAAGTGGTAGAGTATATAAAATAAGAAATAAAGATACTGGTAAATTTTTAAATGTAAATTATGGAACAGATGCTAATGGAACAAATGTTAATCAATTTACAGAAGATGGAAGTATTGAGCAAAAATGGAGAGCAGTTCAAAATAGTGATGGTTCATGGAAACTTTATACAATGTGCAGTTCAAATGGATATAATAGAGTACTTGATATATACAGAAATTCGGATGGAAATTATGGTACTGGATCTAATATAGATATTTGGGCTCCAAATGATCCTGAAGTTCAAAACTGGACATTAGCATATCAGAATCATAGTGGAGCATTTTTGATTTGGCTTACTAGTAGTGATTACCGTGTGTTGGTTGCTTCATATGGCAGTGGTAATGGTGGAGCCTCTGGAACAAGTAGTACTTCAAACGGAAATGTATTTCTTCACAATGGTGCATATGATCCAAATATACATGTTTATTGGGAATTTATTGAAGTATAATAACGGAAATGAATTAAAATATCATAAGAGGAGTCCTATTTTAGGACATCCTCTTAAATTATATTTAAATATGTTCTTTTCATAATCTATTCAGTTATATTATTTAAATATGTTACAAAACCACTAATAAACTTTTTAGGGGACATAGTAATATTTTTTTTATTTTTTAGGTAAAAGATTTCATTTAATAATTCGTCATTAGAATATCTATTAATAGTATTAATTGAACTTCTTAAGCTTGACTGTACATTTTTTACAGGGCAACAAAATTCTCTGCTAATTATAAGATATATTGCCTCCATATTATTATCAAGCAAGTCTATATCTTGGTAACAGTGGTGTATAATGCTTGTTAATATTTTTCCTGTTTTAGTATATGGATTTATATTAAGATGCATAAGAAGAGTATTACATTTTTTGGTTGGAAACATGTAATATCTTTGGTCTTTTCTAAAATCATATACTGCATTTTTTATTTGGTCAGTATCAACAGGCTTATGGATTATTCTATATACTTTTTGCGTATCGGAGAGTAAGCCTTTTAAATTAGAATCACCAGAAACAATAATTACATTACACTGACATTTACTTTTTTGTTTAGATATATTCTCTAATACTTCTAAACCATTTTTCTTAGGTAACCCTAAATCCAAAAATATAAGGTCTGGATTTGTTTCGTTATACATATTTATTGCTGTTTCTCCATCTTTAGCATGTCCTACAAAATTAATTGTTTTATCATTAGAAAAATAATTTTGATAACACAAATAATCGATAGTGTTATCTTCAGCAACCATAATTTTAGTTATCATAGAATTTCCCTCCAATTATACATTTGCCAAAGAATAAAAAAGTTTATAAAAATCAATTATATTATACCACTGGTTTACATAAAAAACAATAATAAAAAAATAAAATTACTCCTAGAATATGCTAAAAGCATGTATTTTTATACGTTTTTATTCAATTTTATACTATAATGTTCTACTTTATACCATAAATAATCAAATATGAAAAAATTGTGGTAATATTCGTCAAAGGCAATAGTCTTAAAATATTGGAAGGTACTCGTAGGACATAGTTAAGGTACGAATGATTATTTTAATATACATGTTTTTTAAGATTATTGTGGGTAGGAGTTGAGAGTAATGTAAGATTCAGATTATAAAAATAAATAAATTTAATAGGTTTTACTTCCTATATTTTTAGACATTGTCCAATTTTTATAGATTGGAGAATTAGTTATGGGAAGTGATGATTTTAATAGCATTGAACTTGAAGTATTAGAAAGCAAGTTTGATGCTTTTTTAACAAAAACAATTATTGGAGCATCCAAGGCATATTATAACAAAGAAACTTTGCATAATTACCGTGAAGTTACAATTATTGATGATGACAACATTGATGATTATTCACAAAATTTTATTGATAAGGAGTTGGGCGTCTTTGATGTCTATAATGAATGTGGTCCTTTTGAGCAAAATTACAAATTAAATATGGCTTATGAATCACTGTCTTTGTGTGAAAAGACGGTGATTTTTTTATATTATAAACAAAAATATAGAACAGGTGAAATTGCTTCAATAATGAAGATGAAAAGTCAATCAGTAAGTAGAATAAAAAAGAAAGCATTACTTAAATTAAAAGCATTTATGGAAGGAGCAAATGACAATGAATAAAGAAAGTATTTATTTTTTAGGAGTAAGAGCAAAAGCAGGTGATGAAGTTGCACTTATTAAGATAATAGATAAAAAGAGAAAGCTAATTGAAAAATATAGTAAAGGAGATGAAGATAGGTATCAATATATATTAGAAACTCTAATAAAAGGAATAAAAAATTATAAATTTTAAGAATTTTTCAAAGTATTGGTTACAAATCGGTAGGTTCGTTTTTTGTATATATAGTGAAGGGCAAAGTTCAAAGTATTTTGAACACACTAAATTCTATTAGGTAGTAAATTTTGCTACCTAATAGAAAATCTAATTGCAAGGAGGATTTACTATGTTTAAAGGACTAATTATTGTTTTTTTATTAATACTTGCTTTGATAGACTTAGTTGTAATATTTAAGCCTGACATTAAAAGATGTATAGAAGATAAAAAACGAGCAAAAAGAAGAAAAGTTTTTGGAAAAAAAATGAAAAAATTAGAGATTAAGTAAAATTACTTAATCAAATTACTCGTATCCAAAAAGTGTTTAACAAAAAGTTTCCAATGTGGTAAGGAGTTTGTCTATGAATGAAACGATATTAGATTTATATTTTAATAAAAAATTAAAACAAAAAGAAATTGCAGAAAGACTTAACATATCAACAGGAAAAGTATCTAAGACATTAAGTAAGGATAATAGATTTTATTCTGAAAAACAAAGTAGAAAACATAATAATAAGATTAAACACAATAATGATATTAAAGAACGAGTTATTAAAAATCGAAAAATTAAGCAATTTAAAAATAAAGCAGATGATCTGGTGTTAAAGAATATTCATAATCAGGATACTATGGAACTTTCTGGTCGTAAACATTTGAACAATGAAAGTTATAGAAAATGGAATACATCTGCATATAAATTTAACCCTTCAAAAAATCGTTTCGAATTTGATGAAAATTTAGGAAGAAGTTTTGATGTGCCCAAATTTATCAAAAACGAAAGAATAAATTTGAAAGGATGGTAGCTATGAATAAAAAAGAAGCTATTGCATATGCACAAATTGCTTTAGACAATATGTTAAGAAATGATGAAATTACACTTGCAGATTTATCAATGAATATGAAAAGTGCTTTTAGATTATACCCAAGAGATTTAGCTCTTATTACAGCAGATGCAAAAGTTTATGCAGAAAAGAAACTAAAAGAAGAAAAAAATGGATGAGTATGTTTATTTTTATAAAATTTGAACATTCTATATATAGGTTAAATATGAAGGGAGTAAGTATACTATGAGTAATAAATTGAATGATGATAATAAAAACAAAGAAGAATTTAAAATTAATTGTATATATAATGAAAATGGAAATAATTTCATGAAAATTGTAAGTGAAGCCTTTAAATGTTACTACGAGAATGAACACAGAGTTTGAATCATACGGAGCAAACAGCTTGTTAAACTAGACTATACAATAAAAATATTGTATAATCTATATGCAAGCTGTTTGTATTTTCTGACTTAAAGGAGGTATTAATGATTTATAATGTCATAGGAAATAGCATTCAGTATAAAGTTGCAATATATATAAGATTGTCAAAGGAGGATGAAGAAAAGCCTGAATATAAAGAAAGTGAAAGTATAAATAATCAAAGAAATTTATTAATGACTTATTTAGATCAAAACAATTTAAATCTAGTTGAAGAATATGTTGATGATGGAGTTTCAGGAACAAGTTTTGATAGACCTGCATTTAATAAAATGATAAGAGATATTGAAGCAGGCAGGATAAATATGGTTATTACAAAGGACTTATCAAGACTTGGTAGAGATTATATTATGTCTGGTTATTATACAGAACAATATTTTCCTGAACATAAAGTAAGATATATTGCTTTATTAGATAATATTGACACATACTTGGATAGCTCTAATAACGATATAGCACCTTTTAAATCAATTTTAAATGATATGTATGCAAAGGATATTTCAAAAAAAATCAAAAGTGTTTTAAAGAATAAAAAAGAAATGGGATTATTTGTTGGGAAGGAAGCACCTTATGGATATAAGAAAGATCCCAATAATAAATATCAATTAATAATTGATGAAGAAGCAGCAAGGATTGTTAAAGAAATTTATGATAAGTATTTAAGCGGATGGGGTAGTACACAAATTGCTAATGATTTATCAAGTAGAGGAATAGAAATACCATCTGTTCATAAAAATATTAATAGAGGTATAAGAAGTTTAAAATATGGTTTGTGGTCAAATAGAACTATAAAGCATATATTGAAGAATGAAACATATACAGGCTGTCTAGTACAAAATAAATACAACAAACTTAATTATAAATCAAAAAAAATGATTGAAACGACCACAGATAAATGGGTAAGAATAGAGGGAACACACGAAGCTATAATTGATAAAGCCGTATTTGACAGGGTTCAAACATTACTTATTAGGTCTAATAAAAGCAGAATTAGGAGATATGACTACGTTCTTAGTGGACTATTAAGATGTTACGAATGTAAAGCTGCTATTGGTATTGCTTGTAGAGATAAAAATAGAGGATATAGTTATGGCCGATGTCAAAGATATATGAAATATAGCAAGTTTGGGGTTTGTACACCACATTCCTTTAATTATCAGAAATTAGAAAAAGAAATTCTAGATTTATTAAGAAGATTATGTATTACTTATACAAATAAGTCATATTTAATAGATACAGTTAATAATGGAAATAAGATTAATGTTGAATCAGAGCTTAAACAAAAAATTGATTATTATGAAAATATGGAAGGCAAAGAAAATAGAAAACTTGATAATCTTTATGAAGACAGACTTAATGATATAATAACTCCACAGGACTTTAAAAGAATGTCTGAAAATATGAAGAAAAATAGAGACAACTATGTTAGAATAAGAAAAGAGTATGAACAGAAGTTATTGGAGTATAAAGAAAAACAAAAAAATGAAAATGACAAGAAAATCGAAAGTTTAATTGATGAGTTTTTATCAATGGAAAAACCTAATAAAGAAATAGTAGGACAGTTTATAGAAAGAATAGAAGTTCATCAAGACAAACAAATAGATATATATTTTAAATTTCAAGCTTTTAATGATATAAATAATAATATAAATGTCAGATAAAGATATACGGTGCGAACACACTGCTTTTGCCGAATAAACTATAACAAGTGTTATAGTAAGGTAATATCAAATTAAAAATTTACCACTTCGGACCATAACACATGTGTTAGTAAATAATCCTATTCAAGGATATGCAGTGTTTGGAGAAACAATGATAAAACAGATGAATATATAACTATTACATCTTATTAATAAATAAGATGTAATAAATAATACAATAAAGAAAGAGGCTAATAGCCTCTTACATATTTATAAAGAAAAATTATCTACAGTTAGTATTATTTCTTTCATTTTGGTTATTGTTATTTTCACTATTTCTGTTATTTTTTTTGTTGTTTTTATTGTTTTTATTATTTTTATTTTCTGACATCAAAAAACACCTCCTAGAAATTTATAATAATATTATTTACAAAAAGGTATAAAATATACACCCCAATATTACATTAATAAAATACAAAACAATAAAACGAATTATGTAAATAAAAGAAGGTGTAAAAAACTTTATGTCGAATATTATATAGTAGGAAAGGTGTAAGATATGGTGCGATATAGTGATGCTTTTATTGATGAGGTAAGAATTAATAATGATATAGTAGACATCGTATCAAAATATATAATATTAAAAAGAAGCGGTAGAAATTTCTCAGGGTTATGTCCTTTTCATAAAGAGAAAACGCCTTCTTTTTCTGTTTCCCCAGACAAGCAAATTTTTCATTGTTTTGGATGTGGCGTTGGTGGCGATGTATTTACTTTTATAAGCAAAATAGAAAATATAAACTATAAAGAATCAATAGAAATGCTTGCAGAAAAAGCAGGCATTGCATTACCTGCACCAGATAATTCTGATACAACAAAAAGAGATTTATTAAAGCAAAAAGTGCTTGAAATAAATGAAATTGTTGCAAACTACTACCATCAAAATCTATACACACCAAAAGCAAAACCAGCACAGGAATATGTAAAATCAAGAAAACTCGACAATAATACATTAAAAAAATTTATGATAGGATATTCAGGTCGGTGGAGATGAAGTGTACAAACTTTTAAAATCAAAAGGCTTTACAGAGGAACAAATATTAGCCTCAAATTTGGTAAAGAAAACAAATTATGGATATAGTGATGTTTTCAAAAACAGATTAATGTTCCCAATTCAAGACATAAGAAATAAGTATATAGCCTTTGGCGGAAGAGTGTTAGAAGCATCACCTGCTAAATACAAGTATATAAACTCAACAGAAGGGATTGCATACAGTAAAGGAAAGAATCTTTATGCAATGAATCTTGCAAAAAATGCAAATATGGGTAAAATCATAATGGTAGAAGGATATATGGATACAATATCACTTCATCAAAGAGGAATACCAAATGTTGTAGCATCACTAGGGACAGCACTAACCGAAGGACAAGCACGATTACTCAGAAGATACACAGAAAAAGTGATAATCTCATATGATTCAGACAGTGCAGGACAAGCTGCAACAATGAGAGGACTAGAAATACTAAAAAATGTAGGGTGTGATGTTAGAATACTACAAATGGAAGGAGCAAAAGACCCAGACGAATATGTTATTAAATATGGTAATGGACGTTTTAATATGCTAGTAGATAATGCAATATCTTTAGTTGAATTTAAAACAAAAGTACTAAAAAAGAGTTTAGATTTAAACAATGTAAATGATAAAATAAAATTTCTAAAAGAAACAGCAAAGCTACTTACGACAGTTGAAAGTAAAATCGAACAAGAACTATATATAGATAAAATTGCAAAAGAATATGATATTTCAAAAGAAGCACTTTATGCTGAAATAAATAAATCAACCGATAAAAGAATAACCCCAAAGGTTCTTGAAAGAAAACCACAAATGCTCATAAAAAAAGAAGAAGTAGAAAAAAGACTTATTGAAAGAGAAAAAACAATAATAGCACTACTACTTCAAGAAGAAGTATATGAAAAGATAAAACCAGAAATACAAGTAGAGGATTTTAAATCTGAAATAAACAAGAAAATATTAAAAAGATTGTATGAAGAATATGAAAAGGGAAATAGTAATATAAATGATATATTAAACTATTTTATAGAAGATGAACAAGCAATGAGTAGAATAACAGAGATTATGGCAGAAGATTATCAAATAAAAAATGACGAAAAAACAATAGCCAACATTATTAATACATATAAAATTGAAAAATTAGATAATAGGAAAGTAGAGCTTTTAGAAAAAGAGCAAGAACAAGGGATAAGTCAAGAAGAAAAAGAAAAAATAATAGAAGAAATAAATAAAATAATAATACAAAAAAAGATGATTAAATAATACTTTTTTCCAAATAAGGAGGAGAATAATGGAAGAAGATAATAATATTAATATAGAAAAAGATACAGATAATAATGAAGTAGTAGAACAAGATACAGAAAAAAAAGTTACAGATATAATAAAAAAGGCAAAAGAAAAGGGAAATATAACATATGGTGAGCTAGCAACAGAATTAGGAGAAGTAAACCCAGAGCAAATAGATAAAGTATTTGATGTAATGGAAAAAATGGGTGTAGATGTATTAAAAGATGACTTAGAAGAGCCAGATGCAGATGATTTATCTGAAGTGGAAGACTTAAAATTAGACGATATAGATTCAATGAACTTTGAGGGAGTAAGTACAGATGACCCAGTGAGAATGTACCTACGTGAAATTGGAAAAATAGAACTACTTTCATTTGATGAAGAATTAGAACTAGCAAAAAAAATATTAAAGGGAGACGAGGAGGCAAAACAAAAACTAGCTGAATCAAACCTAAGACTAGTTGTTAGTATAGCAAAAAAATATGTGGGAAGAGGTTTATTATTCTTGGATTTAATACAAGAAGGAAATATGGGACTAATAAAAGCAGTAGAAAAATTTGATTATACAAAAGGATATAAGTTTAGTACTTATGCAACTTGGTGGATAAGACAGGCAATAACAAGGGCAATAGCAGACCAAGCAAGAACAATAAGAATACCAGTTCATATGGTAGAAACAATAAATAGATTAATACGTACATCGAGACTACTATTACAAAGATTAGGTAGAGAACCAACTCCAGATGAGATTGCTCAAGAAATGGATATGCCAGTAGAGAAGGTAATGGAAATTCAAAAAATAGCACAAGACCCCGTATCATTAGAAACACCAATTGGAGAAGAAGACGATAGTCATTTAGGAGATTTCATACAAGATGAAGATAGCCCAGAACCACAAGATTCAGCTTCATTTACACTTATGAAAGAGCAACTAGCAGAAGTAATGAATACATTAACACCAAGAGAAGCAAAAGTGTTAAAACTAAGATTTGGGTTAGAGGATGGAAGAGCAAGAACTTTAGAAGAAGTAGGAAAAGAGTTTGAAGTTACAAGGGAAAGAATAAGACAAATAGAAGCAAAAGCATTAAGAAAACTAAGACATCCAAGTAGAAGTAAACGTTTACGCGATTATATGAATTAAAAAGATAAAAAAATATATTAATACATGAATTGTAAAATGCAGATGTAGGGGCGGAGCTTGTGTGTCCGACCTCTCTTTACAACAATTTTTAAAAAAGGAGATATAAATATGTGCAATCACAATTTGGAAGGCAAATATGAACCAAATAAGTTCGAAGAGAATATATACAAAGATTGGGAAGAAAAAGGATATTTTAAACCAAGTGGAAATAAGGAAAAAGGAAATTACTGTATAATGATGCCACCACCAAACGTTACGGGAAAGTTACATATGGGGCATGCATTGGATGGAACACTTCAAGATATATTAATAAGATATAAAAGAATGCAAGGATATAATACTTTATGGCTACCAGGAACAGACCATGCAGCAATATCAACAGAAGTAAAGATTGTAGAAACGTTGAAAAAAGAAGGAATAGATAAACACGATTTAGGAAGAGAAGAATTCCTAAAAAGAGCTTGGAAATGGACAGAACTTTATGGAGGAACAATTGTAAAACAACAAAAATATTTAGGTTGTTCAGCAGATTGGTCACGCTCACGATTTACAATGGACGAAGGACTTTCAAAAGCAGTACTTGTTGTATTTAAAAAGCTATATGATAAAGGTTTAATATATAAAGGAAAAAGAATGATAAATTGGTGTCCACGTTGTAATACATCAATATCAGATGCAGAAACTGTATATGAAGAGGAACCAACACATCTTTGGCACATAAGGTATAAAGTAGTAGGCGAAGATAGATACTTAACAGTTGCAACAACAAGACCAGAAACAATGCTTGGAGACACAGCTGTTGCAGTACATCCAGAAGATGAAAGATACAAGGATTTAATAGGTAAAGAATGCATATTACCTATAATGAACAAAGCAATTCCAATAATAGCAGATAAATTTGTAGAAAGAGAATTTGGAACAGGCTGTGTTAAAATAACACCAGCACATGATCCAAATGATTACCAAGCAGGACTAACACATAACTTGGAAATAATAGAAGTATTTGATGAAAACTTCAAAATGAATGGTTTAGTTCCAGAATATAAGGGACTAGATATGTATGAAGCAAGAAAACAAATAGTAGAAAAATTACAAGAAATAGGAGCACTTGTAAAGATAGAAAACTATACACATAATGTTTCAAAACATGATAGGTGCGGAACAACAGTAGAACCAAAAGTATCAGAACAATGGTTTGTTGCAATGAAGGACTTATCAAAACCAGCAATAGAAGCGGTTAAAACAGGCAAAACAAAATTTGTACCAGAAAAATTTGAAAAAATATATTTTAATTGGCTAGAAAATATACAAGACTGGTGTATATCACGTCAAATATGGTGGGGACACCAAATACCAGCATATTATTGCAAAGACTGTGGAGAAATAAATGTTGAAATTCAAAAACCAGAAAAATGCAAAAAATGTGGAAGTGAAAATTTAGAGCAAGATTCAGATACACTAGATACATGGTTTAGTTCAGCACTATGGCCATTTTCAACACTTGGATGGCCAGAAGAAACAGAAGACCTAAAGACCTTCTTCCCAACAAATACTTTGGTAACAGGTTATGACATAATATTCTTCTGGGTTGTAAGAATGATGTTTTCATCACTTGAACAAACAGGAGAAGTACCTTTTAAAGATGTATTCATACATGGAATAGTAAGAGATAGTCAAGGCAGGAAGATGTCTAAGAGCCTAGGCAATGGAATAGATCCATTAGAAGTAATAGAAAAGTATGGTGCAGATAGTTTAAGATACTCATTAGTATCAGGAATATCAGCAGGAAATGATATGAGATTTATGCCGGAAAAGCTTGAAGCAGCAGGTAACTTTGGAAACAAAATATGGAATGCAGCAAAATTTGTATTAATGAATTTAGAAGATGCCGACCAATCTCTACTTAAATCTAAATTCCAAATTCCAAACTCTGAAATCTGTTTAGAAGACAAATGGATAATATCGAAATTAAACACTCTAAAAAGAGAAGTAACTACAAATATGGATAATTACGATTTAGGAGTAGCAATAGATAAAATATATACCTTTATCTGGAATGAATTTTGTGATTGGTATATAGAAATTGTAAAAACAAGATTATATGATAAAGAAAATTCAACGAGGGAAACTGCTCAATATGTATTAAACAAAGTACTTGGAGATTCATTAAAATTACTACACCCATTTATGCCATTTATAACAGAAAAAATATATAAGGAATTATATAATAATGATGAAAGCATAATGATAGCAAAATATCCTGAATATAATGAAGCTTTAAACTTCAAAAAAGAAGAAGAACAATTAGAAGAACTTAAAGAAGTTATAACAGAAATAAGAAATGTAAGAACAAAAATGAATGTACATCCATCAAAGAAATCAAAACTAATATTTATAGCAAAACCAGAATATAAACAAGTAATTGAAGCATCAAAAGGATTTATCCAAAAACTAGGATTTGGAGATGAGATAGAAATTAAAGAAGAAAAAATAAACATACCACAAAACGCTGTAAACATAGTAACCAAAGAGTTAGAGGTATTTATACCATTTGAAGACCTAGTAGATATAGAAGAAGAAAAACAAAGATTAGAAAAAGAAAAAGAAAAAATATTAGTGGAAAAAGAAAAAACAAGTAAGATGTTAGGAAATGCAGGATTTTTAGCCAAAGCCCCTCAAACAAAAGTTGAAGAGGAGAAGGAAAAACTTACAAAATTTAATGAAATGTTAGCAAACATAGAGCAAAGACTTAACAGTTTAAAATAAAAGTAAAGTAGGGGAAAACCCTGTTTTAACCTTTCATAAGGCTAAAACCTTCACTTTTGGTAAAAAATGTGATATAATATAAATATAATAATACTCTGTTAAGAGTAAATTTATAGGAGGACAACATAATGTTTAAGACTTTATCAGAAGTATCTAGGGAACTCAAATACGAAGGTTGTACTGTAGTAACTGTTTCTACCATCGACGAAAAAGGAAAATCTTTAGATATAGTTGTTGTGGATGGTATTACGACTAAACTTGAGAAGAAATACTTGAAGGGATACAAAAAGTTATCCAAAGAGGCTACTTTGAGTATCATCAAACAATACTTTCCCAAGAACATCGATGCTTCTGAAGCTACTGCATATTGCAGGAACTTTTAAACTCCTAAAAAGGGATACGCCTGTATCCCTTTATTTTTTTGTAGATAATAAAAATATAGAAACATTATCTATTATACATATAATTGTTATTATTAGTCATAAAATATTTTCTCTCAGCAAGTTTTTCTTGAACACCACGTAAAGCTTCACCAAACCTTTGGAAGTGAACAATTTCTCTTTGGCGTAAGAAACGAAGAGGGTCTATTACATCTGGGTCATCTCCAACAAGGTCAATTAACTTCTCATAAGTCGCACGAGCTTTTTGCTCTGCAGCCAAATCCTCTTGAAGGTCTGCAATAGGGTCGCCTTTAACTGCAAGATATGCAGCAGTAAATGGAGCTCCAGCAGCAGATTGAGGATATACACCCACACCATGGTCGGTATAATATGGCCCTAATCCAGCTTTTTCAATTTCTTCTATACTAGCTCCATCAGTTAACTGATGAACTATAGTTCCAACCATTTCCAAGTGAGCAAGCTCTTCTGTACCATAATGATGTCACTAAAAATTATGGCTGTTGGCTGTAGAATACTTTAGCAAGTTTACCCGGTGAATTTCTATATCATTTTGCGTAAATTTTTTGTTTGTGGATTAATACTAGAAGGCTTTTCTTGTTTTTTCTTTTACTTCTTTATCGAATTCTAGAATTTCATCAATTGTTTTTAATTCTTGTTTTTCATACATATTCATTATTTTCTCTATTCCATTAGAAATATCTGTATATTTTATTTTTCCATTTAAGAAACTATCTACTAAAACTTCATCAGCAGCATTTAAAATAACTTGATAACAATGACCTTTTCTTAATGCTCTATATGCTAATTCTAAACATTTAAATTTATTTAAGTTCGGCTTTTCAAATTTTAAACTTGATATCTCAAATAGATTTATTTTTTCTATATTATTTGATAGCCTATTAGGATAATTTAGTGCATAAGCTATTGGTATTTGCATAGATCTTGGTCCTATATTAGCCATAATCGTTCCATCTTTAAATTGAACCATAGAATGTACTAAGCTCTCTCTGTGTACTACAACTTCAATTTGACTTGGGTCCACATCAAATAGCCACTTTGCCTCAATTACTTCAAATCCTTTATTCATCATTGTTGATGAATCTATTGTAACCTTTTTCCCCATATTCCATATAGGGTGGTTTAAAGCATCTTCTACTGTAATTCTATCTGTTATATCCTTATCAAAAAATGGTCCTCCTGAAGCTGTTAATAATATTTTATCAATTTGATTGTTTTCTTCTCCATTTAAACATTGCATAATAGCGCTATGCTCACTGTCAACCGTAAGTAATTTTGCTCCACTTTCTTTTACGGTTTTCATTATTAATTCGCCACCTACCACTAAAACTTCTTTATTAGCTAATGCAACTGTTTTTCCATTTTTTATCATATTATATGTCGGTTTTAATCCTGCTATTCCAACTAAGGCTGAAACTGAAATATCAAAATCTGTCAATTGCGATATTTCTTCCATTCCTTGTTCTCCATAAAATACATTGATATTTTTGTATCTTGCCTTTATTTTTTCTGCATTTTCTGTTTCTATAATATAAACATTTTTAGGATGGAATTCTTCTATTTGTTTTATTAGTTTTTCTATATTTTTTCCAGCAACTAAAGTTACTACTTCAAATAATTCAGCGTTTTGCCTTATTACATTTAATGTGCTTTCTCCAATTGAGCCTGTTGAACCAAAAACAGCTATTTTTTTCATTGTATCACTCCTCATATATATCTATATAGTTCTTTGAGAAATTTTATCATAGAAACACTAAAAAGAAAAGTTTTTTAAGAAAAAATTGCCACATCAGAATAGAGGAATAAAAGAGAATTGATTTTATAAATCGCACATTCTATAATGATAGTATAGAAAAATGCAAATTTGCTCAAGACAGTTTGTCTTGGGTATTTTTTTTTGTTTTTCTCATAAAGTTAAATGAGGCGATTTATATGTTATTAGATGAATATACATTAGAAAATACAAAAATAAAGTTTTATGATGATTATATAGTAGAAAATGTTGCTACCCAAAAAGAATATATAGATAATATTATAATTAACTTAATAAGAAAAGCGACTTCACCGAATGTACAGATTGCTTCACAACCGCACGAATCAAGGAAGTTTAACCTTGTTGCTTCAGAAAAATCTAACGATTTTTCTTACACAATAAACAAATCCTCTTTATCGTAATTTGTCCCAATTTTATTTATAATGTCTGCAAGTTAAAGACAAATTACAAGGAAGGAGGAAATGTGCAAAATGGCACATATGCAATATATTTAAGAAAATCAAGAGAAGATATAGAATCTGAAAAATATGGCGAAGGCGAAACCCTAGCAAGACATGAGAAGATTTTAACTACTTTGGCAGAAAAGCGAAATTTACATATTTCAAAAATTTATAGAGAAGTTGTAAGTGGTGAAACTATTAGTGAAAGAAAAGAAATGCAAAAACTCCTAAGAGATGTTGAAAATGAAAAATGGACTGGTGTTTTAGTTGTTGAAGTAGAAAGACTTGCTCGTGGCGATACTGCTGATCAAGGTAGAGTTTCGAAAGCATTTAAGTATTCTCATACAAAAATTATTACACCTGTTAAAACATATGACCCGGATAATGAATTTGATGAAGAATATTTTGAGTTCGGGTTATTTATGTCTAGGAGAGAATATAAGACAATAAATAGGCGTCTGCAAAGAGGTCGCGAGATTTCTGTTGCCGAAGGTAAGTTTGTGGGCAATATTGCTCCTTTTGGCTATAATAGAATAAAACTTAAAGATGCAAAAGGTTATACCTTATCTATAAATCAAGATGAAGCACCTATCGTTAAAGAAATTTTTAGATTATATACTTTTGAAAATAACACCATTAATTCAGTTGCAACGCAGTTAAATAATATGAATTTAAAACCTAGAATTTCTAAAGAATGGACTATTTCTTCTGTTAAAGATATTCTTTCTAATCCTACATATATTGGTAAGATTGTTTGGAATAGAAGAAAACAAAAAAAGAAAACTAAAAATGGACATATTATCATTACTAGACCTCGTAACACGGAATATTTAATTTATGATGGATTGCATAAACCTATTATTGATAATAAAACTTGGGAATTAGTTCAAGAAAAAAGAAAACAAAATACTCCAAAGGTAAAACACAGCGATATTATTCAAAATCCATTAGTAGGGCTAGTCTTTTGCGAAAAATGTGGTAAGCCAATGCAAAGAAGACCTTATACAAAAGCTAACAAACCTGCAACTCTTATGTGTTCTAATCCAAAATGTAATAATATAAGCTCTAAACTTTATATTGTAGAAGAAAAAATAATTGAAGCTTTAAAAATATGGCTTGAAAATTACAAAGTAAATTATAATGTAAAAGATAATTCAAGTACAGATAGCAACAAGATAATAGAACAGTCTATTTCAACTACTAAAAAAAAATTAGAAAAAGAAAATACTAAACTAAATAAAATTTATGACTTTTTAGAAAATGGTATTTATAGTAAAGATGAGTTTATACATCGCTCTAAGTCTATAAAAGACAATATCCAAAGCTTAGAAAGTAAATTAGAAGAATACAACCATCTGTTACAAAAAAATGCCGAAATACAAAACCAGAAAAAAACTATGATACCAAAACTAGAAAATGTTATTGATTTATATAATAAATTAGAAACAGCTGAAGATAAAAATATCTTATTAAAAAGTATTCTTGCTAAAGTTACATATTTAAAAACAGAAAAAGCTATAAAGAAAGATTCTGACCTAACAAACATTGAATTACATATATATCCTAAAACACCTAAAGTTTAATATTTTACAGTTAATAGCCAAAATTGTAATTACTAATTTTAGCTATTGACAAGATTGCGGTACCAATTCTTCTGTACCAATATCATTTAATATAGCTTTAGACTTTTGGTCTGGCATACCGAATCTTTGTGATAAATATCTAAGAGAAGCGGCAAGCTCTCCATCAGGTCCACCGGTATTGTGAGATAATAACTTTTGCTAAGCGTGGATTTGGACATTTAATATTTACTGGATACTGTAACATTTTTTTATAATTCCACATTAATAATTCCCCCTTTCCCAAGGCCAAGGTTGTTCAAGCCATCTCCACTTATTGCAAGGATAATCCATTGTAAGAGGCCCATAAACTTTTTGATATTTATCCTTTAATTCTTTTGCTTGTTTTGCATAAGTATTATGCAAGCATAAAGCTCTTCTATCATCTGGGTGAGTATTTAAATACAAACCAAGTTCAACAATTGCAAAATCCAATTCTCTAATTTTCATAATCATTTCTTCACGCCTGCAATCTCTAGGGCAAACTTTCTGTTCTGGAAGCTCCATAGTTGGTAAAGTTGCTGTTTCAGTTTCGTTACAATCACATTTATAATTGCAGGTATTATTAATATCAGTAGAATTTAACATTGATTACATCCCTCCCCAATAGAATTTCTCCTTTTTAAATAGTCTATTTCAGCCATAGACTGACCAGGCATATAAGGGCTTACAAGTTCTGGGAAAATTGTTCCCATTTTCAAGCCAACACAAGGAATAAAAGTTCTGTCCATAGCTTGGAAAGGAACATAGCTTTGACCTAGAACTGGATTTTCAGGAAAAGGACTAAACTCATCAAAACCACAATTGCACTCGTCGTATAATCCTAAAGTATTTTGAATATCAGAACAACTTTCCTCTAGGCAATCCTCATACTCAGAAGCAACAATATTATTCTTGCTTTGCCAATTGCTATTACAATTGCACTTACAGCATTTTTTATACATTAACAATTCCTCCTTTTTTAATAGCATACTACATAATATGTTTAAAAGATGCAAAAAGTTACCAAATGTAGAGGAAAGCATTGTTCGGCCATTTCTAAAAAACAGCTGTAAAAAAACATTTCTATTACATTATTTTCCTCTTAAACTATTGATTTTTCTTGCTAAATTGATTATAATAAATAAGTAAATATTTTTCAAAAAGAGGATGATAGTATGAATAGAGATGTTTTTATAGGTGGGGCATGGCCATATGCCAATTATTTTATGCACATTGGACATCTTGCTGCATTATTACCAGGAGATGTACTTGCTAGATATTTTAGAGGTAATGGTGATAATGTTATATATGTTTCAGGTACAGATTCACATGGCACACCAATTACACAAAGAGCTATACAAGAAAAAGTTACTTCAGAAGAAATTGCAAAAAGATATCATAAAGCATTTATAAATAGTTTTACTTCAATGAATTTTGAGTACGATTTATATACAGCAACATTTACCGAGGAGCATAAAAAGCTTGTAAAAGAATATTTCTTAAAATTAATAAAAAATGGATATATATATGAGAAAACTATAAAACAAGATTATTGTGAAAAATGTAGCAAATTTTTATCAGATAGAGAAATTGTAGGAGTTTGTCCAAAATGCGGAGGGAAAGCATCAGGAGAGCAATGTGATGATTGTTTAACAGCATTAAATGCAGATGAGGTTAAAGACAAGCATTGCAAGGAGTGCGGAGAAGAAACTACTTTAAAAGAGAATAAACATTTATATTTTAAATTATCAGCTTTCCAAAAACAAATAGAGGATTTAATAAACAGCAGTGAAAATACTTGGAGAAAACAAGCAGTAGGAGAGTCTAGGAAGTTCTTGAACAATGGTCTAATAGATAGAGCAGCTACGAGACAATTAGAGTGGGGAATAGAAGTTCCAGTAAAAGGCTATGAAGATAAAAGGATATATGTATGGATAGAGGCAGTTTTAGGATATTTAACAACAGGCAAAAGAGTAGCTGATGCAAGAGGAATTAACTTTGAAAAGTTTATGAGTAAAGATAATCCAAATCTTCTAACATATTATATTCACGGAAAAGATAATATTCCATTTCATACAATAATATATCCAGCTTTAATTCTTGGTATAGGAAATGGATATCAATTACCAAAATATATTGTATCAAGTGGATATATTAATATGAATGATACAAAAATGTCAAAAAGTAAAGGCAATCTAATAACTGTAGATGAATTAGTTGAAAAATTTGATGTTGATAGCATTAGATATTTTATGATAGCAAATGGACCAGAAAAGAAGGATACTAATTTTACAGAGGAACTTTATGCACAAGCACATAATAAGTTCTTAGTTGGAATGCTTGGAAATTTTGTAAATAGAAATTTATCTTTTATCAATAAAAAATTTGATGGAATAATAAAAGAAGCAAAAGTTGATCCAGAAATTATAAAGATGACAGAAGATTTGTACAAAAAAGCTGGAAACTTAATAGAACAAGCAGAATTGAAGGCAGCTATTGAAGAAATATTTGATTATATAGGATTTGCAAACAAATATTATGATGAAAAAGAACCTTGGAAGCAATGCAAGGAAAATATGGAGGAATTTAACAATACGACATATACCTGCACATATATAATTGTAAACATTTCAAATTTAATTGCACCATTTATGCCAAATACATCAAAGAAAATAAAGAAAATGTTAAATTTGCCAGACTTTAAGTGGGAGCAAATAACACTTAAAGGTGACATCAAAATAAATGAATTAGAGCTATTGTTTAATAGAATTGATTTAGAATAGATAACAAAATTTTAGGAACGACTTGTAATTTTAGTCGTTCTATTTTAAAAAGGGTAGAGAAATGGAAGAAAGAAGATATTTAAAAGAACAATTAATAAAAAATATGATATATACATTTGCTGTTTTTGCTTTATTAGTTCTGATATTTGACTTTTTAATATATAAAAGAGCTGAAAGACAATTATATAGGGAAATTGATATAGAATTGCGAGACTATGTAAATAGAGAACCAAACAGTAAAATTATTATTGCAAATCCTAGCACAATTTATGTTATAAGAGATATAAGTTTAAAAAGTCTAAGAAAAAAATTGTTTAACATCAGTTTAGTTATATTGGTAACTTCAGCTGTTGCAAGTTATATATTATCTAAAAAAACTTTGAAACCAATATTTACGGCCTTTGTAAAACAAACCGAGTTCGTCCAAAATGCTGCACATGAATTAAGGACACCACTTACAATAATTCAAGCAAAACAACAACTTCTACTAAAAGAACCGGAGAGCAAAATAATAGATAAATCAGAAGACATTAGACTAACAATAAACGAAACTAGAAGACTAACAAAACTAATAAAGGAGTTAATGATTTTGGCGACAGCAGATTCTAACCAATTGCAAATAAAAAAGGAACTAAAGGATATAGATGAACTTATTAAAGAAGTGGTAACACCATATATGGAATATGCCGAAATGCAAAATAAAGAGCTGTTGCTAGAACTAAAATGCAATAAAAAAATAAATATTGATATAAATAAGATTACCCAATTAATGGTAATATTATTAGACAATGCAATAAAATATACAAAAGAAGGAGAAAAAATAAAAGTAAATACCTATTATAAAGATGGAAAATGTACAATTGAAGTAATAGATGAGGGAATAGGTATAAGTGATGAACAAAAAAAACACATCTTTGAAAGGTTTTATAGAGCAGATAAAGCAAGAACTAGAGAAACTGGTGGAACAGGATTAGGACTAGCTATTGCACAAACAATTGTGAAGGTACATGGAGGAACAATTAAGGTATATAATAATGAACCTAAAGGAACAAAATTTGTAATAAAAATATAAAAAGATAAAAAAAATAAAAAGTGATTGACAAAGCAAGAAAAAATGATATATACTAAAAATATAAGAACAAATATTGGTTATTTGATGAGTAACAAAGGAGGAGAATATGAATAAAGCAGAAGCTGAAACCCTTGCGGCTGTACACACACACACACACACACACACACATTATGTTTATTAGAAGATAAAATAAGCATATTTACATATGCTTTATTAAACATATATATAAGAGATGGATAAAGTCCGTCTCTTTTTGTTTTGTGTAAAAAAGTTAGAAATTAATTTAATAATATTAAATTAAAAGTCAAGTTACTACTGTAAAGTCCGCCAAATCTCGTCGGAGCTTTTGTATTTATTTAAAATCGAACCCACGATGGATACGCCT
>OLOV01000049.1_pt1 | contig 84495 bp, 75 predicted proteins | sample 1672931 | NCBI WGS metagenome assembly OLOV01 (sample SAMEA3136738, study PRJEB25190) | human gut metagenome | biome: human gut; feature: human-associated habitat; material: faeces | place: Austria | collected 2013 | reverse complement strand
ATATGGGCTAGGGATTTAGCGAAGCATGGGCGGAAATCAGCCTGCCAAAACCGTGCATACCCTTGCCAATCGAGGGTAACGATACATATTGGTAAGTATACCATTTCGATTAGAGTAAAAAAGCAAAACCGCCACTCTGGCAAGTGACGATTTTGCTAAGCATTATGCTTTTCAATTTCCAAACCAAATGAGCTGACCATTGGTCATCGCCCTTTGTGTCTTTATAATAGCATCGGCGGCAGGCAAAGTCAAGAGCCCTGCAAAAAATAACCGCCCCCAGCACGAGAACGGTTAATTTCCAAGCTATAAACTTATCGAAGTTAGGCGGGACCGTTGCAGCGGTCGCCCCTCTTGTTTATGATAATACAACCACTCCCCAGCGAAGTCAATAGGTCACAATCTGCGCAGTATGTCCGATACTGCGCACATTTTTTGAAACGCTTTTGCCGTTTTGTTTGTCTCTTAAGTGAATGGGAGTTGAAGCAAACAGCAAATTACCTTAAACGCTTCCGACAAACCTTATGGCCTTAACATATAACTCACTATCTTCAACTTCCATTCTTATCGAAAGGACGGTGAGCGTTATCCCGAACTCATACAGCGAAACCGAACAGGGATTTTCCGATGTGTATGCGCGCAACATTGACGCCGTTTACCGTGTTTGCTTCTCTTTTTTGAAAAACAGTGCGGATGCGGAGGATCTGTCGCAGGACACCTTCCTCCGTTATCTGAACCGTGATGTGAAGTTCGAGTCGGCACGCCACGAAAAAGCGTGGTTCATCGTGACGGCGTCGAACCTCTGCAAAAACGAGATCAAGAGCCGGCGACGAAAAACGCAGGATATCGACGAGCACATCGAGCTCGGCTTTGAGCAGAACTTCGACTCGGGCGAGACCCTGCGGGCGATCATGGCACTGCCGAACGAGTACAAAGCCATCGTATACATGTACTATTACGAGGGCTACTCCACCCCCGAGATAGCGAAAATGCTCAAGCGCCCGGATGCGACTGTCCGCACCCGCCTTGCACGGGCACGCAAGCTTCTCAAGTGCTCTCTCGGCGACGCCGCCGATGCCTGAGCCGCCACGAAAGGAGATGTTCCCATGAATAACGACAATATCCGAAACGCCTACGACGCAATGTCGCCGAGCGAGCTTGCAAAGGCAAGGATGTTCCGGAATATAAGTGCCGCCGTGCAGGCTCCGCACAAGACCCGCTCGGTGAGACCGAAGCTTATACTCATTGCTGCCGTGGTCGCCGCAATGTTTGCACTGGCTGCCACGGCCTACGCCGCCGACTGGTTCGGCCTGCGTGACGCACTTTTGTTCACAAAGCCCGAGACAACGCAGAACGGTCTTGCCGCAGGCGACTACATCAGCCTGCAGGGTAAGGAAAACAGCCCCGAATGGCAGGCGGCCGCCGAGTGGCAGGCATTTCTGCAAAGCTACGACACCGACGGCAGCATCCTCGCCTCGGTCGGCAACAAGCCCACGGGCTTTGAGGAAAAGTACAATGCCTACATCTGCTACACGCAGGAGATGGCAGACGAGATCGACCGCATCTGCGAAAAATACTCGCTGAAGCTTCTTGAAGGCTTCAAAGAGCCCGCAACGGAGGACGAATTTTTCTCCCTTGCCGGCACGGGCGTTATCTACGCACCCAGCGGCAATAATTTCGTCAACACCGTGAATCAGGGCTTTGTCTACGCCGACGGCTCGTTCCGCTTTGACGGCGATGCCGCCATCACCGGCACCGACCTCAAGCAGCCGGTCAGCTATCAGTTCATCCGCAGCATGAAGGGCTCGTTCTCGACGGCACTTTTGAATGTCGGAAGCATCGACGACTACACCCAGTGGCAGCACACGACCCCCAACGGCATTGAGCTTCTGATGTGCACCTCGGCAAGCAAGCAGCTCATCATTGCGGATCTGGGCAAATCCTATGTCGTCATCAACCTCCTGCGCACCCCCGGCGACACCGAGGTCGCCCCGCTTTCCCGTGAGACGATGGAGGCGTTTGCGGATATCTTTGATTTCAGCGTAATTCCCTGAGAGGAGACATAAATATGTCAGCAAAGTACATACCCGCCATAGCATTGGCACTCGTAATCATACTTATAGCCGCTTTTTCGGTCACCGCCTGCGGCGGGTATGACAGCTCCGTGAGCACACCTGCGACCTCCGTGCCGGCAACGCAGCCTGTCAGCGCAAAGGCCACGCCGCAGATGACCATGGACCCCGTCGGCCCGTCGTTCACTCCCAAGCCCACCGAAGCGCCCAAGCCCATCAATACGCCCACCCCCACGCCCACGGGCGATGCGTGGAAGGCTGAATTCGAGGCCGACCTCAAGGAAAGGTACGGTGTCGAGGTCGATCACTACGAGTTTATCGGCGGCACGAGCTATCAGGCTTATGTCAGGATAAACGACGAGATCGTCCCCTATGTCTGCATTGATTCGGCTACCGGAAATTATCACGGTTAAGCCGGTGTCCGGATTGCCCCCTGATGCAAAAGCATCGGGGAGAAAATTTTTTGCGATTTTCATCCCCCCGGGGGGCTTGTGGGGCAAAAATGCGTGTGTTAAAGTGTAGACAGCCAAAGAAAACGATGGAGTATTTCCTATCGGTGTCTGCGCACTGGGCGGCATTTTCAAAAAGAAACACAAAGCTAAATAAATACAACAACCCCCTTCTTTCTGTTACACTTTAGCCAAAGGCGTTAAGGAGCACCGTCCCCCCGGTGCTCCTTAATGTCATATATTTGATGTGAAGAAAATTGACCATGCCATAAGTGAATTAAAGGAAATGGACGCTTTGGCAGCGGAAAGCTCGCCCGTGCACGACCTGCACCCGTGTGCTGCTCATCGGCGGCGGCTCGGTCGCAGCCGTCGGCGAGACCGACGAAATACTTTCAAATAAAGAGCTTCTCGAACAAAACCGCCTCGAAGTTCCGATAGGTTTAATGAAATAATCTTCACCCCACAATGGGGCGAAATTTTTTTCGTGAAAAAATTTTATTTTGGGCATTGACAATTGACATCGGCGGTAGTATAACATAATTGAACAATCGTTCAGGTGTTCAATTATGATTTATCGGAGGAATAATGATATGAAAAAGACCTACAAGATCGATGTTGACTGCGCAAGCTGCGCTTCAAAGATGGAGCAGGCCGCAAAGGACACCGCCGGCGTTGCCGACTGCGTCGTCAACTTCATGGCGCTCAAGATGATCGTCGAGTTTGTCGATGGCGCAGATGTCAAGGCCGTCATGCAGGATGTCCTGAAAAACTGCAAGAAGGTCGAGGACGACTGCGAGATCTTCCTTTAATGAGTGATCGCTATGAATAAGAAGCAAAAAAAGGTACTGCTGCGTATTATTATCGCAGCAGTTTTGATGCTGATATTTGTCATCACCGACCCCCAAGGCTGGCTCGGCTTTGTGCTGTTTTTGATCGCCTACCTTACCATCGGCTACGATATCCTCATCAAGGCCTGCAAGGGCATCAGGAACAAACAGCCGTTTGACGAAAACTTCCTCATGGCGGTCGCAACGCTCGGCGCAATGGGCTTAGGCGACTACAAGGAAGCGGCAGCGGTCATGCTGTTTTACCAGACCGGCGAGCTTTTCCAGAGCATTGCCGTCGGCAGGAGCCGCCGCAACATTAGCCAGCTCATGGATATCCGCCCCGACTACGCAAATATCGAAAACGCAGACGGCGAGCTTGAGCAGGTCGACCCCGATGAGGTCGCAATAGGCTCGATAATAGTCGTCAAGCCCGGCGAGAAGATACCCATCGACGGCACCATCGTCGAGGGCTGCACCACGCTCGACACCGCCGCCCTCACCGGCGAGAGCGTCCCCCGTGACGCCAAATGCGGCGACGAGGCGCTCAGCGGCTGCATCAATTTAAGCGGCGTAATCAAGATCAAGACCTCCCGTGAGTTCGGCGAATCGACAGTCTCGAAGATACTTGACCTCGTTGAAAACGCAAGCTCGAAGAAGTCCAAGTCCGAAGCGTTCATCACCCGCTTTGCAAGGGTGTACACCCCCGCAGTGTGCGCAGGCGCACTGGCGCTGGCGATCATCCCGCCGGTGGTGTCGCTTGCCATGGGCAACCCCTCGGCGTGGGATGTGTGGCTTTACCGTGCGCTGACCTTCCTCGTCATCAGCTGCCCCTGTGCGCTGGTCATCAGCATCCCCCTCACCTTCTTTGCCGGCATAGGCGGTGCGAGCAACGCAGGCGTTCTCGTCAAGGGCTCAAACTACCTCGAAGGTCTGTCCGAGGTGCGCAATGTCGTGTTTGACAAAACAGGCACGCTGACCCGTGGCGTGTTCGAGGTCAGCGGCGTGTATAATAACACCGTTGACGAAGCGGTGCTTTTGGAGTACGCCGCCTACGCCGAGTGCTACTCCGACCACCCGATAAGCAAGAGTCTCAAGGCAGCCTACGGCAAACCCATCGACCCCGAGCGTGTGGCGGATGTGCATGAAATCAGCGGCAACGGCGTCACGGCGGTGTTTGACGGCAAGTCCGTTGCAGCGGGCAACGCAAAGCTCATGTCAAGCCTCGGCATCGAGGTCCCTCCCTGCGATGAGCCCGGCACGCTCGTGCATGTGGCGGTCAACGGCACTTACTGCGGCGTGATCCTCATTTCTGACAAGCTCAAGGACGGCGCAAAGGATGCAATTGCGGCTCTAAAGCAAAGCGGCATAAAGAAAACCGTCATGCTCACGGGCGACGCTAAGCGTATCGCCGACGCAACGGCAGCCGAGCTCGGCATCGACGAGGTGTACAGCGAGTTGCTGCCGGCCGGCAAGGTCAGCAAGGTCGAGGAGCTTTTAGGCGGTCTCGGCGGTAAGGAAAAGCTTGCGTTCGTCGGCGACGGCATCAACGATGCCCCTGTGCTCTCCCGTGCCGATATCGGCATCGCAATGGGCGCTTTAGGCTCGGATGCTGCCATCGAGGCGGCGGATATCGTCCTCATGGACGACGACCCACGCAAGATATCAAAGGCCATCCGCATCTCCTGCAAGGCGCTGCGCATCGTGCACGAGAATATTTATTTTGCAATCGGTGTTAAGGTCATCTGCCTTGTGCTTGTCGCCGTGGGTATTGCGAACATGTGGATCGGCATTTTCGCCGATGTCGGCGTCATGGTCATCGCCGTGCTCAATGCCATCCGTGCGCTGAATGTGAAAAATCTTTGATTTTAGGGCAAAATGTTGTATAATACGATTAAAGGAAGTGACGAAAATGTCCGATGAAATTCGCGCCGAGCAGCTCGACGACGAAAAAGAGCACGAGCGGCTCAGAAAAATTGTTGAAGAGAAAATGCCGCCCGAGGAGGATATCTACGACTTGGCGGAGCTGTTCAAGACCTTCGGTGACTCGACGAGGATGAGGATACTTTTCGTCCTGCTCGAATCCGAAGCCTGCGTGTGCGGCCTTGCGTCGGTGCTGAACATGACCGACTCGGCGATATCGCACCAGCTTAGAATTTTAAAGAATAATCGGCTCGTAAAAAGCCGCCGTGAGGGCAAGTCTGTGTACTACTCCCTCGCCGACGACCATGTCCGCACAATAGTCAGCCAAGGCATGGATCATGTTGAAGAATGAAAAAAGCGACCCAAACGGGTCGCTTTTTTCATTCGTACTTAAAGTGTTTTTTTATTGCTTCAAACGAGCGGTCGCTCAGGTCGTGCTCCACTTTGCAGGCATCGGATAGCGCCGTCTCCTCGTCCACGCCGAGTGCCATCAGCGTCTTTGACAGGACGATATGCCGCTCATATATCTTCTCTGCGATCTGCCTGCCCTTTTCCGTCAGCGCAATGCGGCCGTCGGCGTCAACGATAATGCAGCCGTCAGCCTTGAGCCTTGCCAGCCCCCTGCTGACCGATGGCTTTGAATAACCGAGATCGTCGGCAACATCGACCGCCCGAACGGTGGTCTTTTTCTTGCCCAAAACCAATATGGTTTCAAGGTACATTTCGCCGGATTCGTGCATGATGATACTCCTTAATCTGCTCTTTGGTCTTATTATATCAGTTTGCCCACGGAAGTCAAGTTGCTTTTGGCTAACTTGACGAAAGATTTTTGAGTATCCTGTGTAATAATAAATTTTTTTGATTTTTTTCAAAAAACCTATTGACAAGTTAGCCGAGGGTAACTATAATAAAGCCATAAGTTAGCTAAGGGTAACTCAAACCGATGTCCGAGGCTCCTGCATATTGACCGAAACGATTTGCTACCTCAGATCCTTTACATCAAGCCAAGCTTCGGATATTCCAACTTAAACTTAGTATACTTCCTTTCTAAAATCCCCCCATACACCTCTTCGGACTGACATGACCGACCGGCAGGCCGAAGCTCAGGCTATGACACCTCTCTCAATGACAAATGCCTGAGAAGATGAACCTCAGGGGCCGGCAAGCCGGTACCGTACTCTTCAGATGCTTGTACGCTCCGGCCCTACCGTTCCCCTGAGGCTCGGAAAAACCAACTAACTAACAAGCAACCTCTACCTTCCCCTTTTTGATCTCCAACACTTGCAACTAACATCATTTGCGTACAGTTTAATTTCACACAACAGAAACAATGCCATAACCGACCTGCGAAAGCAGTGCGGAAACTCCTCAAAATATCCCCCAATAAACACAGAACTTTGCGCAAAGGAACGTCCGGGTATTCGCCTTGAATACCCGGGCTTTTTCCGTGTAAACAGCCCCCGTGGAGATGCGAGGGCTGTTGGGTTATTTTGTTGCTTTGATGCCGACAGAGCTGCTCTGTTCGGAATTTGCGCAGCAAAAAAGGCTTCCCAAGGGCGGATTCAGATAAGGATAAATCGGTTTTGACCGGCTCTTTTCCGCCCATACTTCACAAAAATGTCCGGCAATACACAAAGTATTGCCGGACATTTGTTGTTTTGTCTTGACGAAAAATAACTCTGTCAAAACTGCTGCGCACCCTGTAAAATTGAATTTTTTCTCGAGGCAAGGCAAAGCTTGACGGGCATAATGGACATATATGGTCTAAAGCTTTAACGCAGCATCGGGGAAAAAGGCTTTTTACAGGGCGATTTATCCTTATCTGAATCCGCCGAGCGGGAAGCCTTTTTGCTATGCTTTATTCGTCGGATCCGTCCTCGTCGTCGTGGTCGAGGTCGAACTCTAACTCTGCGTCACATTCGGGGCAGCGGATGCTGCCGAAGTCGAGGTCGTCCTCATAGACGGTCAAGGTCTTGCCGCACTGCGGGCAGGTGACCTCATACTCGATCTCATCACCGCAGCCGCAGCAGCCGGAGCATTCGCCGTCGCAGTCATCGGGATCGTCATAATCGTCCTCGTCATCCTCGTCCATGTCGTCAAGGCACAGATCCTCAAGATACGCCATGTCCTCGCCGATATCATCGATGCTGTCGGCAAGGTCTGCGGCGGTCGCTTCGAGATCCTCGACATCGTCTGCAAGCGAGTCAAGAACATCGATCATTGCAAGCATGAGCTTGCCCTCGGAAGTTTCTCCGTCAATGCCGAGGCCCTCGGCAAGACCCTTCAGATATGCTACTTTTTCAGATGCGGTCACAAGTCAAACCTCCTTACTTTTAAGCCGACAGACGATAGAGCTCGACTTCCGTCAGCTTATTTGCTTTTTGCTTATTATCAACTATAAATAACTTATAACTTACTTTGCTCTGCCGAGATACTCGCCGGTGCGGGTGTCGATCTGGATCTTCTCACCCTCTTCGATGAAGAGAGGAACCTTGATCTCTGCGCCGGTCTCGACGGTGGCGGGCTTGGTTGCGTTGGTAGCGGTGTTGCCTGCGAAGCCGGGGTCGGTCTCGGTGACGACGAGGTCAACGAAGAAGGGAGGCTCGACATTGAACACCTTGCCCTTGTAGGAGTAGATGGTGCATTCCATGTTTTCCTTGACGAACTTGAAGTTCTCGCCCAGAACGGATTCGTCAACGGGCTCTAACTCGTAGGTCTCGGGATTCATGAAGTAATACAGATTGCCGTCGTTGTAGCTGTACTCCATGGTCTGGCGGTCGACGGTGGCATTCTCGAACTTTGCGGTGGGGTTAAAGGAAGTCTCGGTAACGGCGCCGGTGATGACATTCTTCATCTTGGTGCGAACGAAGGCTGCGCCCTTGCCGGGCTTGACATGCTGGAACTCAATGACCTGCATGACCTGGCCGTCCATCTCAAAGGTAACGCCGTTTCTGAAATCGCCTGCTGTGATCATATAGATAATCCTCCAATGTAAATTTTCTGTTTAAATGTCTTAACTTATGTATTCTACATTAAATAGCATAAATATGCAAGATTATTTTCTGCCCGAAAGCCGATTTTGCGCGGGTTTGCCGCCTTTTTCGCTTTTTCCGGTGCGTTTTTCAAAGGCGATCTGTATCATATACACCACAAACGATATCACGCCGAACAGATACAGGATGTTTCGCACCGACGCCGGAAAGCCCGGAACGAGCGCCTGCACTATCGCCGTGCCGAAGATGAACAGAAAGCCCATCACCGCAAGCGGCACCATGAGCTTACTGCGTATATCCTTGTCGTTGTCTTTCTTTTTGGGTTTGTTGCTTGCCATTTGCCGTCCTCCTCAAAGTATTATCAGGTTTTTATCCGCATGCGTTATGTTTTCGCAGCCGTCCTCACGCAGGATGAGCACATCCTCGATACGGACGCCGAACTTGCCGGGCAGGTATATCCCCGGCTCTGCCGAGATGACCGCTCCGACGGGCATGATGGTCTCCGTTGCCGGTGAAGCGGGCGGCGCTTCGTGAATGTCGAGCCCCAGGCTGTGGCCGAAGCTGTGACCGAAATATTCGCCGTAGCCGGCATCGGCGATGACATCCCTTGCGGCCTTGTCTATGCTGCGGCCGGTAACGCCCGCTCTTGCCGACCTGATACCGGCAAGCTGAGCACGCAGAACCGTGTCGTACACATTTTTCATTTCATCCGTTGCATGGCCCACGGCGACCGTGCGGGTCATGTCCGAGCAGTAGCCATACTTTAAGCATCCGAAGTCCATGGTGACAAAGTCGCCGTTCTGAACTAAAGCGTCGCCCGGCACGCCGTGCGGCATGCTCGAATTTTTGCCCGTTACGGCGATGGGGTCAAAGGAGTTGCCCTCGCCGCCGTGCTTCAAAAGCCGATAGGTTATCTCGGCGGCTATATCCCGCTCGCTGACTCCGGGCTTGATTATCTGTAAAACATCACTCAGCGCAAGCTCGGCTATCGCCTGGGCACGGCGCATATACTCCTGCTCCTCGGCGGTTTTCGACGCACGCAGGGAGCTGAAAATGTGCTGGGAGGGGATCAATTTCCTGCCCAAGAGATTTTCATAGGCAAGATACTGCCCGTGCGGGAGCGTGCCCTCCTCGCCGCCGAGACGCTCGACATGCTCGTTGTCAAGCTCCGTTTTTATCAGCTGCGAAAGGCGCTTGCCCGCCCCGAAAAGGCGGAGCGTGATATTATCCGCCACCGTCATTGAAGCCGCCTCGATATAGCGGGAGTCGGTGAACAAAAACGCACTTTTCCTCGTCACGAGCACGGCGCCGTCCGTAAACGCAAAGCCCGTTGCGTAGCGCTGGTTTTTCTCGTCCGTTATAAGCACCGCATCGAGCTCGGCGGCGATGAGACTGCTTCTTATTGCTTCAACATTATTCATTTTATCATTCTTTTCCGTTTCGTTCAACACTGCGTATGTTTTTTTCAAATTTGCTTCTTGCGCCCATGACCTCGTGGCCGCAGCCGAGACAGCGCAGCTTGAAATCCGCGCCTATCCTGAGCACCTGCCAGCGCTTTTCGCCGCAGGGGTGCTGCTTTTTCATGGTGACTATATCACCGACCTGAATATCCATCTGAACCTCCGTCAGTGTTTTATCTCGTCCCAATATTTCTTCGCCGCCTGCTCTATCTTATTATCGCCGTAATCGTAGTAGCGGGCGTTTTTAAGCTCGTCGGGCAGGTACTGCTGCCGCACCCAGTGGCGGTCAAAGCTGTGCGGGTACTTGTACCCCTGCTCACGCTCAAAGCCCGTGCCGTCGGCATGGACATTCTGAAGCTCACGGGGCACGGGGCCTGTTTTGCCCGCCTTGACATCGGCGATGGCGGCATCGATCGCCATGATGCCGGAGTTTGACTTCGGTGCGGTGGCAAGGAAGATACATGCCTCGGCAAGCGGAAGCCTTGCCTCGGGAAGCCCGAGCTGAAGCGCCGAGTCAACGCAGGCCTTGACGATGGGCACGGCCTGCGGATAGGCAAGGCCGATATCCTCGCTGGCAGAGCACAGTATCCTGCGGCAGGCGCCCACAAGGTCGCCGACCTCCAGAAGCCGGGCTAAATAATGCAGCGCCGCATCGGGGTCGGAGCCTCGCAGCGATTTCATCAGTGCCGATAGAATGTCATAATGCTCGTCTCCCTCACGGTCATAGCGCATGGCGCTGCGCTGGGAGATCGCATCGGCGTCATTGAGGGTCAAGAGCACCTTGCCGTCATCACGCTTTGCCGCCGAGAACAGCAGCTCCACGGAGTTTATCGCCTTGCGCACATCGCCGCCGCAGGCAGAGCTTATCCTGCGCAGAACGCCGGGCTCTATCTCGGGCGTGACGGCGTTGCGCTCGGCGAGAATATTTATCGCACGCTGCACGGCGGGCTCGACCTCGTATGCGGGGACATGCTTGAACTCGAACACGGTCGAGCGGCTCAAAATTGCGTTGAACACGCAGAAATAGGGGTTTTCCGTCGTGGATGCGATGAGCGTTATCCTGCCGTCCTCGATGAACTCCAGCAGCGACTGCTGCTGCTTTTTGTTGAAGTACTGTATCTCGTCAAGATACAGCAGCACGCCGCTCGGAGTAAGGAGCGTGTCGAGCTCCGATATTATCGCCTTGATATCCGCAATGCCCGCCGTGGTAGCGTTTAATTTTCGCAGTGTGCGGTTGGTTTTCTCGGCGATTATCCTTGCGACGGTGGTCTTGCCCGTGCCGGACGGGCCGTAGAATATCATGTTCGGTATCTGCCCGCTTTCGACTATGCGGCGCAGCATGCCGTTTCTGCCTAAAATATGCCCCTGCCCGACGACCTCGTCAAGGCTGGAGGGTCTTATCTCATCTGCCAGAGGCTTATACATTGCCAATACCTCGCTGTTGTGTTTTGGGTCGAATTATGCTAAATTTGTTTGGGGTGATTTTATGCGTAGCAAAGAACAGGTTCTTGAGATAGTGCGGCTTTTGGAGGAGGAATATCCCCTCGCCGACTGCACGCTCGACTATGAAAAGCCGTATGAGCTTCTTATCTCCGTGCGTCTTGCGGCTCAATGCACGGACGCAAGGGTCAACATGATAACGCCCGCACTGTTCGAGCGCTTCCCGACGCTTGAGAGCTTCGCCGCAGCGAAGGTCGAGGATGTCGAGGAATATGTCCGTTCCTGCGGCTTTTACCGTGCCAAGGCCCGGGACATTGTCGCCTGTGCGAAAATGCTTGTCGAAAATTACGGCGGCAAGGTGCCCGACAGCATGGAGGAGCTTTTGAAGCTTCCCGGGGTAGGCCGCAAGACGGCAAACCTCATCCTCGGCGATGTGTACCGCATCCCGGGCTCGACGGTTGTGGACACGCACTGCATCCGCATTTCAAACAGGCTCGGCTTGGTCGATAACCTCAAAGACCCCGTCAAGATAGAATTTGAGCTGCGCAGGCAGCTTCCGCCGGAGAAAAGCTCCGACTTCTGTCACCGCATCGTCCTGCACGGCAGAGCGGTGTGCACCGCACGCAAGCCGATGTGCGAAAATTGCTGCCTAAAGAGCGTTTGTCAGTTCTGCGAAAGCTGAATGTCTTTCTCGATGATTGCCTTCAGTCCCTGCTGAACGGCGGTCTCGAAGCCGAGCTCCTTGAGCTTGCACACGCCCTCGATGGTCGTGCCGCCCGGGGAGCAGACCTTATTTATGAGCGCAATGGGGTGCTCGCTTGAGTCCATGGCAAGCAGTCCGCTGCCGACAACGGTCGCCGTGGCGATCTCCTCGGCCATGGGGCGGGCAAAGCCCGCACGCACGCCGGCCTCGGCAAGTGCGTCTATGTACAAAAGCACGAATGCGCCCGAAGCGCCGCCGAGTGCGCCGAATGCGGGAAACTGCGCTTCTTCAATATGATATATCTTGCCGACGGTCGAGAAAATGCCGTCGGCGATTTTTATATGCTCGTCCTTGGCGTTTTTGCCGCCGCAGATTGCGGTGACGGAGGCCTTGACCTTGGCGTTTATATTCGGCATAACACGCACGACGGGAACGCCCTTGCCGAGCTTTGCCTCGTACCAGTCGCAGCTTTTCCCTGCTGCAATGGTAATAACGAGCTTATCCTTTGTTATCGCTCCGCCTATTTCGTCAAGCAGCTTCGGCATGACCTGCGGCTTTACGCACAGCACGACGACCTCCGCTTTTTCCACGGCTTCGAGAGCCGAGGCACAGGGAATGAGCCCGTGGCGGTCACGCAGAGCGTTTGTCTTTCCTTCCGAGCGATTATATCCGTAAATGTTGTCGTTTTTGAATTTACCCGAGGCAGCCATGCCTGCGATAATGGCAGACGCCATGTTGCCCAGACCTATAAATGAATATTTCATGTTAAGCCGTCCTTTGCGTTTTATCGTTTTTTATCATTTTAACATTATAAATTAAAATAGACAAGCTCTGCATGAATTTCTTGTTAAAAGCAAAATAAATTTCACAAAGGTATTGACAAATCGTGAATTGCGGTTATAATGGCGGTGAATTGAACAGAGCATGATAGAGGCGCGGTCGCCATCAGTAGCTTAGTAAAACGCCGGGAAGCGTTAAGCGAAAGGGGCCTCCGCCGAAGAGCCGATCATTTTCCCGAATGGCCGGTGTCTGGGACGCAGGAGAATATCCTGCGGACTGTCGCAAATGCGGAGAGCTGTCATGATCGGCATGAATTGTTTTTCCTGTTGAGTCATGAAGCGTCATGGCTCAATTTTTTGTTCAAAAGAAAGGAAAAACCGTTATGGAATTCGTAAACACCTTCTGGGCGCTGGTCCCGCCGATAGTCGCAATCGTCCTTGCGCTTATCACTAAGGAGACCTTCAGCTCGCTGTTCATCGGCATTTTGGTCGGTGCACTGTTCGTCTCCAACTTTAACCCCATCGGCGCACTTGACGCCATGATCAAGAACGGCTTCACGGAAGCCATCACCGGTAACGCAGGTATCTTCATGTTCCTCGTTATTCTCGGCATCATGGTCGCTCTCGTTAACTCCACGGGCGCTGCCGCAGCCTTCGGACGGTGGGCGGCAAAGCATGTCAAGACCCGTGCGGGCACGCTGTTTGCAACCTTCGTTCTCGGCGTTCTGATCTTCATCGACGACTACTTCAACTGCCTGACCGTCGGCTCCGTCATGCGTCCGCTGACCGATAACCAGAAGATCTCGCGTGCAAAGCTTGCATACATCATCGACGCTACCGCAGCTCCCGTCTGCATGATCGCCCCCGTTTCCTCTTGGGCGGCAGCGGTCTCCGGCGTTGCAGAAGACCTTGACGCAGGCATCTCCGGCATCCAGCTTTTCATCCAGGCTATCCCCTTCAACTTCTACTCCCTGCTGACCTTCGTGTTCGTCATCGGCATGATCGTCATGGGCTTTGACTACGGCCCCATGGCAAAGAGCGAGCTTGAGGCTCTCAAGGGCAATCTCGGCTCCCTCGGCGGCGACGAAGAGGTCGAGAACACCAAGGCAACTCTGTGGGATATGCTCATCCCCATCATCGTACTTATCATAATGTGCATCATCGGCCTTATGTATGTCGGCGGCTTCTGGGATCCCGAAAGCGGCGTCGCAGGCGACTTTGTCGGCGCATTCGGCAACACCGACGCATTCGTCGGTCTGCCTTGGGGCTCTCTCGTGGCAGTCGTTTTCACCATCATCTACCTCTGCTGCCGCCGTGTCACCACCTTCAAGGACGCAATGAGCTGCGTAGTCAAGGGCTTCAACGCAATGGTTCCCGCTATCCTCATTCTGACCTTTGCAGTTACGCTTAAGAACATGACGGGTCTGCTCGGCGCAGCCACCTATGTTGAGGGCGTTATGAAGGCCGCTTCCGCAGGTCTGTTCAACATGCTGCCTGCTATCATCTTTGTCGTTGCCTGCCTGCTCGCTTTCGCAACCGGCACCAGCTGGGGCACCTTCGGTATCCTCATCCCCATCGTCCTGCCTATCTTCAAGGTCGGCGATCCCCTGCTCATGATCGGCATCTCCGCCTGCCTTGCAGGTGCTGTCTGCGGCGACCACTGCTCGCCTATCTCCGACACCACCATCATGGCTTCCGCCGGTGCAAACTGCAACCACATCGAGCATGTCCAGACCCAGCTTCCGTATGCGATCACCGTTGCAGCACTGAGCTTCGTGAACTTCGTCATCGCAGGCTTTGTCAAGAACGCATGGATCTGCCTGCCCATCGGCATCGTGATGACCATCGTTGTGCTGTTCATCCTCCGCTCCACCGTCGGCAAGAAGACCAACACTGTCCAGCAGCAGTAATACCTGAAACATTCAAAAGCCTCGCTTCTTCGGAAGCGAGGCTTTTTTATTATATAATTATAATTATACAAACGATATGCGATATTGCTCGCCGGTCTCGGCATCGACGAGGATGCGCAGGGTGTCGTCGTTTTTGCTTTCGCACTCGAACTCATAGCACAGGCGCTCATTGCCGCCCGCCGTTTCGGCGTAGACCATGCCCTTTGGCTTTGCGCTCAGCTCCTTCGGCAGCGCCGACGCCGCCTGCGTTTGGGTCACGATGCTCCCGGGCTTTGCGTGCTTTTGGGTATCGGAATAATGTCCGCTTGCGTCAAAGGAATAGACCGTGCCGTCGTCGGCGGCGACGGAAATTCTGATGCTGTCTTTCTCGCAGCGCACGCCGCCGTCGAGGCGCTCAAAGCGCATGGACTGCAAATTTCCCATGCGTTCCGAGGACGCTAAATGCATATGATCGAAACCATGCTTTGTTAAAAATTCTTTTGCCGCTTTTTCCATGTCCTCAGCCGGCATGTCGCCCGTGACGATTCGGGATGAGCTCAATGACACGACATTGCCCCGACCGTCGACAAGGACGCTTTTATCCTCATACTCGAAGCTCGTTGCGCCGACCTCACTGCGGTACTGAAGCGATATCTCGTCGCCCTCAAGGCCGAGAAAATCGGCGGCTATCGTGCGTGCTTCATCCTCGGTGACAGGGTCTTTGCACTCCTCGGCGTCCGCCTTGTTGTACTTGCCGTCGTAGCTCAGCTCCGGCAGCTCGCCGATGCCGCTTTCCATTTCGAGCATGGCGGTGCTTAAAAGCGATGCGCCGGTGTCGTCAAACAGCGCCTCCGGCTCGTCCATCTTCACCGTGCCGTTGTCGATATCGTCACGCAGCGCATCAAGCGCTTCGGTGATGCTCTCGGCGGTCTTGTAAAGCTCTGCAAAGCTTTTCCGGGTCTTATCGTCAAAGCCGCCGCTTCCCATGAGCGACTGCGAGAAATCCGCCGCAACGCCGACAAAGCGTGCGGTGTTTTCAAGCTCCTGCGTGGAAAACGGCAGCTCGGACATGGTCATGCCCGCCGTCAGGCAGCTGCCGTAGACATCGGCACAGACCGAGGCCGACATCTCCGCACCGGTTGCGTAAGCTCCCCTGTGCAGAGCGTCGCTCAGTTTTTCCGCCGCCGTGACTACCTCGCCGAAGGCGTGCTCATAGCCGTAGCGTGCGGTGTTGCGGTAGCCTGCGCCGCCCACCGACAGCACTGCCGAGTACGCCCCGAAGGCGATCGCCGCCGCCGACAGATATGTTATTATTAAAATAAAGGTTTTCTTCTTGATATACATAAAAACACCTCTCAAGGCTATTTTGCCCTCGAGAGGTGCTTAATATTAACTTAATTTTTAATTGACACGCTCCACAGGTTCGATATCTGCCCCGACAGGCGCTCATAGCTCCAGTGACGGAGGCTATTGTCGATGCTGTTCGGGTCGTTTACCGTGAAGCCTGAATCGTCGCAGCCGGTCACGACGACAAAATGTCCGCTGCTTGTGAAATCGCCCGGACCGAGCGCAAGGATTATGATCGCGCCGGAATCCAGCGCATTTTTCATTGACCCTTCCCACAGCGGAAGCTCAGCCGCCGACAATCCGAGCAGGGCACTGCCCTCGCTTATAAGCGTCCACGAGCTGCCGTTTCCCGGTACGCAGTAGCCGTTTTCCTCTGCCATCCTGGCAACAAAAAGCGGCGAATACGCTGCATTTTTCGTAAGATAAACAGCTGCCATCGACAGGCAGGTCGGACCGCAGCCGGCGGTGCCGATGAATCCGCTGCCGTAGCTTTCGTAGCCCCAGCGCTCATCCCATTGGATGAACAGAGGAACAGTGCCGCTGTGCGCATCGGCACTAAGGTCGATGGTAAAGTGCTTGTCCTTCAGCTTCGGATAGTTGTAAACATAGTCTATCGTTTGCGGACACTTTTCCGCCGTTTCCACGAGAATTTCGGGATACTCATCGCTTGAGCGAATCTGCTCGAGCTTTTCGGCGTCGCTGGGCTCGCCGGGCGGCAGCGATTTGACATATGAGCAGCCGGAAAGCTGCAAAAGTAAAATGCACACGCAAACACAAACGGATAAAACTTTTTTCATTGGCTTCCTCCCCAAGAGCAAAAAACGCTCCTGTTTTCGCTGTTATCGTAGCAAAAACAGGAGCTTTGTTTATCCGTTTCACCCTATGAAATTATGATGCTTTTTGCGCGAAAATCTTACGATTTTCCTACAGCAGATGAGAGTTGGACGCCTGTCGGCAGTTATTTCCGTCGGCAGAGCTTGCAATTTTGGGAGAGATGATTTTCGTTCAGACAAGGCAAAGCGCACAGGCAATACTTGCCTGTATTGTCAAGGGCTTTAACGCAGCATGGGCGGAAATCAGCCTGCCAAAACGGGAAGGGTGACTGTAAATTCTATCGTCTCGTCGACACTGCGTGCGTTTATGCTGCCGCCGTGGAGGGCAACGATGTTGCTTGCAATGGCAAGCCCCAGCCCTGCTCCGCCGGAGGACGAGCGTGCGGCATCAAGTCTGTAAAACTGCTCGAATATGCGCCGCAGCTTTTCCTCGGGGATGGTATTCCCACGGTTTAAAACACTGACAGAAGCATTTTCGCCCTCGAGCTGTGCGTTTATCACGATCTCAGTGCCGGGATAGCTGTACAGCACCGCATTGCGCAGAAGATTATCAAAAACGCGCTGCATTTTGCCGGCGTCGCAGCGCACAGGCAGCGTTTCGGGCGTGCACAGTGTGCAGGTAAGCGATTTTTTCCTGAGCATGGGCATGAACTCGAACCTGAGCTGCTCGAGCAGGCGCACAAGGTCAATGCTTGTATAATCAAGCGTAACCGTCGAGAGATTAAAGCGCGTGATCTCGAAAAACTCGTTTATCAGATCCTCGAGCCGCTGCGCCTTGTCGAGCGTTATCGACAGGTATTTTTCGCGCAGCTCGGGGCTTATCTGCTGCTCGTCGTGCAGAAGCGTGAGATAACCGATGACGGATGCCAGCGGCGTTTTCAAATCGTGCGCAAGGTACATGACAAGGTCGTTTTTGCGCGCGGTCTCCTCTTGCAGCAGGCGCTGCGAGCGCATCAGCTCGACCTTGGCATTGCTCAGGGGAACGGCTATCTCGTTCGGCAGGCTGCCGTCGGGAGTATCGCTGAGCATGAACTGCCCGACCGCATTGCCTATGCTGCGGCGCTCGGCATTCACGCGAAGCCGCGAAACGAAGGCAACGGCAATGACAAAAATCGCAAAGGCTGCAAGTGAAAGCCTGAGTGCAAGCCCCTTTATGGCGATCCAATCGGGTTCAATATAGCTCGTTGACGCACTCTGGTCGTAGTATTTCAACATGTAGTTTCTAGTGAACCAGTTGCTCAGCACGCCGTCTAAGCTGTTGTCGAAAAAGCTCAGCAGCATAACTATGAGCGCTGCTCCGACTATAAGCACGGCAAGCAGGGTGAGCGCTGAGCGCAGGGCGCTTTTACTTTTCGATTTCATAGCCCACACCCCACACCGTTTTTATGAATTTCGGATTTCGCGCCGGTTCGTGCATTTTCTCGCGCAGTCGACCGATGTGCGCCATGACGGTATTGCTGCTGCTCGTGAGGAATTTTTCCTTCCACACCGCCTCGAACAGCTCCTCGGACGCAACCACCTTGCCTGCGTTATCGCACAGATACCACAGGATATCAAATTCCGTCGGCGTGAGGGCAAGCTCACTGCCGAACAGCGTGCAGCGGCGGCTTGCGCGGTTTATCACAAGACCTCGGATATCCCTTTCGCAGCCGTCATCGACGCTCCTGCGGCAGCGGCGCAGAACGGTTTTGACACGCGCCGTGACCTCGAGAGGGTTAAACGGCTTTGTTATGTAGTCATCCGCACCGAGAGTCAACCCGAATATCTTGTCGGAATCGGCTGTGCGTGCAGTGAGCATGATTGCAGGAAAATCGTGAGCTTCGCGCATTTTGCGCAAAAGCGCAAAGCCGTCCGTGTCCGGCAGCATCACATCTAAAACGGCAAGCGCCGGCTCGCATTTTTCGACAAATTTAAGCGCATCGGCACCCGTGAGGAACTTATGCACTTCGTAGCCGTCATTTTCAAGGTACAGCCCGATGAGATCGGCAATTTCCTTTTCGTCGTCAACGACGATTATAATATCAGCCATTTATCCGAGGCTTTTTTCAAGCTTTTCAATCGCGACATTCATGCGGCGCAGTGTCTCGGCTTTACCGAGGATACGGCAGATCTCGACTGCGCCGCCGGGCGTGACCGCCTTGCCGGCTGCGGCGATGCGCACGGGCCACATGACCTTGGCGTTTTTGCACTCGCAGCGTGCGGCCATGTCAGTCATGGCGGCGAGTATATTCTCATCGCACCAATCGTCTATCGCCTCGAACACGGGCAGCATCGCCTTGAGCATCTCAAGCGAGCCGGCCTCGTCGGTCTTGGACTTTTTATGCACGAACAGCGCCGTGTCGTACTCGGGAAGCGTGTCGAAGAAATCTAACTTCTCGGGGATATCGGTCAAAACCTCGGTGCGCTGCTGGAGCAGGGCGGCGATGGCAGCCGGGTCAATGTCGGGATTCTTGACCGCCTGACGGATAAACGGCTCTGCGGCCTTGGCAAAGGCCTCGGGGCTCATTGCGCGGATATACTCGGCGTTAAAGAACTTGAGCTTCTCAATGTCGAAAATGGCCGGAGACTTGGAAAGTCCCTTGAGCTCGAAAATTTCGGCAAGCTCGTTCATGGTGTAGACCTCACGCTCGCCGCCGGGGCTCCAGCCGAGCAGGGCGACATAGTTGACGACAGCGTCGGTCAGGTAGCCCTGTGCAATGAGATCCTCATAAGACGGGTCGCCGTGGCGCTTGGACATCTTGTTGTGCGCATCACGCATGACCGGCGAGCAGTGAACATAGCAGGGTATCGGCCAGCCGAACGACTCGTACAGCAGATTGTACTTCGGCGACGACGACAGATACTCCGAGCCGCGAACGACATGGGTGATGCCCATGAGGTGGTCGTCGATGACATTTGCAAAGTTATAGGTCGGCAGTCCGTCACGCTTTATGAGCACCTGATCGTCAAGGGTCTTGTTCTCAACGGTGATATCGCCGAAAATTTCGTCATGGAAGGTGGTCGTGCCCTCCTCGGGGATGCGCTGGCGGATGACATGCGGTTCACCGGCGGCGGCACGGCGGTCGCTCTCCTGCTTGCTCATGCTGCGGCAGGGGTCGGCGACCTTTTCAAAGCCTGCGTCCTCGTCAGCCTCGCTCTTTTCGCAGAAGCAGCGGTAGGCACAGCCCTTTTCGACCAGAAGCTCGGCGTATTTGCCGTAAAGCCCACGGCGCTCGGTCTGGACATAAGGGCCTACGGGGCCTCCGATATCCGGGCCTTCGTCGTGATCAAGGCCGCACTCTGTCAGCGTGCGGTAGATTACATCGACTGCACCCTCGACAAGGCGCTCCTGATCGGTGTCCTCGATGCGCAGGATAAACTTGCCCTTGTTGTGGCGGGCGATGAGCCATGTGTACAGCGCCGTTCTTAGGTTGCCCACATGCATATAGCCCGTGGGGCTGGGAGCAAAGCGGGTGCGCACCTCGCCCTTGGGGATGCGTGCCTCCTGCTCGGAAAACCATTTTTCGTCTATCATTTTTACCTCCGTTTGATCCGAAGTCAGCTTAATTATTATACTCCTATATACTATTTTACATTTTCGTTATTGTCAAGTGAGAAGTAAAATGATACAATGCGAGATTAGCATAATATAATTTCCTGAAAGGCGATAATTAAAATGGAAAATACTACGAAGAAGATAATGCTTTCCGGCATCCAGCCCTCGGGTGACCTGCATTTAGGCAACTACTTAGGTGCGGTGAAGAACTGGAGTGCGCTTGCCGATGAGTTTGATTGCTACTACTTCATGGCCGATCTGCACACGCTTACCGTGCGCCAGAATCCGACGGAGTTCCGCCGCCGTGCGCTCACGCAGCTTGCGCAGTACATCGCCTGCGGTCTCGATCCCGAGAAGAACACACTGTTTTTGCAGAGCCATGTGCATGAGCATGCCGAGCTCGGCTGGATACTCAACTGCTACACCATGTTCGGCGAGCTAAGCCGCATGACGCAGTTTAAGGACAAGTGCGCAAAGAACGCCGACAACATTAACGGCGGCCTGTTCACCTACCCCGCTCTCATGGCGGCGGACATCCTGCTTTATCAGGCGGATTTCGTTCCCGTCGGTGAGGATCAGCGCCAGCACTGCGAGCTGACAAGGGATATCGCCACCCGCTTTAACAACCTCTACGGCGAGACCTTCAAAATTCCCGAGGCGTACATCCCCAAGGTGGGCGCAAGGGTCATGGGTCTTGGCAATCCCTCCTCGAAGATGAGCAAGTCCGACCCCAACGGCTGCGTGTTCCTCTTGGAGAAGCCCGAGGATATCGCACGCAAGTTTAAGCGTGCCGTCACCGATTCCGACACCGAGCACTGCGTGCGCTTTGACCCCGAGAACAAGCCCGGCGTTTCCAACCTCATGAACATTTACGCCGCCGTCACGGGCAAGAGCTTTGACGAAATTGAGAAAGAATTTGACGGTCTCGGCTACGGTGCGTTCAAGCCCGCCGTCGGCGATGCCGTTATCGAGATGCTGCGCCCCATTCGTGAGGAGGCAGAGCGCATCCTCGCCGACAAGGCGTATCTTGAAAAGGTCTACACCGAGGGCGCTCAGAAGGCAAGCTGCATCGCCCGCAAGACCCTGCGCAAGGTTTACAAGAAGATAGGTTTAGTAGAAAAACCTAAATTCTGACGGGTCTGTTTCCGCCCAGCCTTGCCTGAGCGAAAATATCCAACGGTAAACTATCCGACGGTTTAACTTAACGGAAACTTTAAAGATATAAATTTTTTCGGAGACAGCTATGGTCGATTACAGCACGGCTGCTTGGATAAAGATAATCCTTGCATTAGTTATTGCATTTGCCATTTCATTTATAGCGACGCCGCTCGTGAAGAACTTTGCGGTCAAGGTCGGAGCTATCGATATTCCCGACAAAAAGCGCCATATCCACAGCCACCCGATACCCCGTATGGGCGGTCTGGCGATATTTACAGGATTTTTAATCTCGGTGCTTTTGTTTGCGAATATCACAACGCAGGTACGAGGCATCTTGGTCGGTGCGATACTCATCGCCGTCGTCGGTGCGATAGACGATGTTCTTAACCTCAACGCATGGCTCAAGTTCGGCGTGCAGATACTCGCCGCCGTCATTGCGGTGCTCTCGGGCATCATCATAAATGTCGTCACCAATCCCCTGCATATAACGAGCTCTCAGGCTATCACCATCGGCATACTTTCCGTCCCCGTGACGATACTGTGGATAGTCGGCTGCACAAACTCCGTTAATCTCATCGACGGGCTTGACGGACTTGCCTGCGGCGTTTCCGCCATCGCATCGCTGACTATGCTCGTCGTGTCGATGCTCGTTTCCGACTCCAACAGCAATGTTGCGACGATACTCGCCGCCCTGTGCGGAGCGTGCCTCGGCTTTATCCCGTATAACCTCAATCCGGCAAAAATTTTCATGGGCGACACGGGCGCTCTGCTGTTAGGCTACATTCTCGCAACGGCTTCGGTCATCGGCATGTTCAAGTTCTACGCCATCGTGACCTTTATTCTGCCGGTGCTGGCACTGGCCGTCCCGCTTTCGGACACCATCTGCGCCTTTACCCGCCGCATCCTGCACGGTCAAAGCCCGTTTCACGCCGACAGAAGCCATTTCCACCACAAGCTGCTCGACATGGGTCTGAATCAGAAGCAGGCGGTCGCCGTTTTGTATGCGATATCGGCGATCCTCGGCCTTGCCGCCGTGCTGATAACCTCAAAGGGTCCTGCAAGAAACATCCTCGCCGCCATCGCCTTTGCAATTGCCGTGTGCATCTGGTGGTTCGTGTTCAGGCACAATAAAAACATCCATCTCCACCACGAGCCGGCCGCCCAAGCGCCTGCCGCCGAGGAAACGGAAGAGAAAAATGAAGAAAATTAAGGTCATGTCCGTCTTCGGGACAAGACCCGAGGCGATAAAAATGCTCCCGCTCGTGCGGGAGCTGGAAAAGCGTCCGGAGACGGAGAGCATTGTATGCGTCACCGCCCAGCATCGGCAGTTGCTCGACTGCGTGCTGCGCTGTTTTGAGCTTGAGCCGGACTATGACCTTGATATCATGACCGAGGGACAGTCGCTGTATTCTGTCACCGCCAAGGTGCTTACGGGCATGGAGGGCTGCCTTGCGCAGGCAAAGCCCAACCTCGTGCTCGTCCACGGCGACACCGCAACGGCGCTCGCCGCCGCCCTCGCCGCATTTTACGCAAAAATTCCCGTAGGCCATGTCGAAGCCGGTCTGCGGACATATGATCTACAAAGCCCCTTTCCCGAGGAGGCCGACCGCTGCCTGATATCCCGCCTTGCGGCGCTGAACTTTGCGCCCACCGAGGCTAACGCCGAGAACCTGCGGCGTGAGCGTGTCCCGGGCGAAATTTTCGTCACCGGCAACACGGTCATTGATGCAATGAAAATGCCGTCAAAGCGCACGGCGTTTCGCTCGCCGGAGCTTGCGCAGCTCGATTTTTCACGCAGAATCGTGACCCTCACCTGCCACCGCCGTGAAAACTACGGTGAGCCGATGGAGAGCATTTTCTCCGCCGTGAAAGAGCTTGCCGAGCGGCACGGCGATATTACCGTTATCTACCCCGTGCACAGTGCGCCCGTGGTGCGCAGTGCGGCGAAAAGAATTCTCGGCAGCACGCAAAATGTGAAGCTCATCGAGCCGTTGGACGCATTGGATATGCGTCTGCTGCTTTCCAGCAGCTATTTTGTCATGACCGACTCCGGCGGCCTGCAGGAGGAGGCTCCGGCGCTGGGCAAGCCCGTTTTGCTTCTGCGCCGTGAGACCGAGCGCCCCGAAGCGGTCGATGCGGGCACGGTGAAGCTCACCGGTGTGCGCCGTGACGATATTCTCCGTGACGCAGAGCTTTTGCTCACAGACCCCGCAGCCTACGAGCGCATGGCGAACGCCGTAAACCCCTACGGTGACGGTCACGCCGCCGAGCGAATCGCCGATGCGATAATCGAACACTTCAAAACCACCTGAAAGCCGTCCCAGCAGGACGGCTTCTTAAATATTACAAAAGATACATCGCACCCATGATGATGAGCAGATCTTTGTCCCCGCTCTCACGGTACATGAGATAGAGGATGAGTATCAAAAGCAGATCCTCCGTCTCGAGCTCGCCTAACTTTTCCGGGATGAGCCGTGACAGCGAGCCGCCTAAAAGCGGCATTTGGTTCGGCGGCTTTTTCTGCGCAGGTCTCGGCGGCGGGGGCGGCGGTCTGCGATTTTGCTCCTTGGGCTCGGCGACCTTTTCGGGTCTGCCGGAATTTCCGCGGTAGCGGTTATACATTGCCATCGTCATCGCCTCCGAACTGCGCCGCTATTGACGCTATGGACGCAAGCTTTGCTATCTTCATCGCTTTGTCCATCTTGCTGCGCCGCTTTTCCGACAGATACGGGCGCATGGCCTCGAGAAGCTTTTTGTCGTTCGAGGTCTTAGCTTCCGAGCTCTTCATAAGCCCGCTTATTTTTTTAAGAAGTCCTTCATCCGACCCCGTGTCCGGCGCAGGTTCCGGCGGTGCTTCGCCGCCCATGAGCGACTTTGCAATGCCTGCTATCCGCTCCATCTGTCCCGGATCATTCAGCAGCTCATTGAGCTTATCCTCAAACTCGCTCACAGGCAGCGCTCCTTTCACTCCATCGCTTTTTTAAGCTTTTCGGCAAGCCTTTTGCCCTCGTCGGTGCTCAGTACCTGCGAGAGAATATCCTTGAGTGCTGCGGTGTCGCCGCTTTTTGCGGCTCGCTCTAATTTCTCCTGATCTACCATGCGGCTGACCGCCTTACCCTCGGCGGTGTCGGCAAGGCTTTTGAGCCGTTCGCCCTTTCCGCTGCGGCTGAGCTCCTCGCCCAGCCGTTCCAAGTCCTTCATAAGTCATCACCCGGTCTATTATATTCACCTATACTGCGGAGGTTTACAATGAAAATTGCCGTTTTTTCCGACACCCACGGTCTGGCACAGGGCATGATAGATGCCGTGCGGGAGTATCGCCCCGATCAGGTCATCCACCTCGGCGACGGTATGCGTGACGCCGAGCGCCTGATGCGTGAGATTCCTGAAATACCCGTGTGCACCGTGCCCGGCAATTGCGATTATGACAGCTATGACCCCGAGTACAAGGTCATTGATCTATGCGGCATGAAGGCGTTTTTGACGCACGGCCACCGCTACGCCGTCCGCAGCGGCAGGCTCGACACACTCTTGTACGCCGCCGAGTGCAGCGGTGCGCAGATTGTCATGTTCGGCCATACGCACAGGGCAGGTTATGACAACATCGGCGGCATGTTCGTCCTCAACCCCGGCACCGCCGGTCAAGGCCTCAACCGCACATGGGCAAAGCTCGAACTCGGCCCCACAGGCGAGATACATTGTGAGATATGCAAGATAAAGTAACGCAAAAGCGACCGGAAACCGGTCGCTTTCTTCATTTTATTCGGTACTCAAAACTCGCACTCGGGTGGGCAGGCGGCGAGGCTGTCGAATATTGAGCCGAAGCACTCGTCGAAGCTGTCCCATGTGTCGAGCACGGCGCTTTCGTTTTTATTGCAGGCGTAGACCTTGCCGCTCCCGGTGTCGATAAAAAGCTGCGTGTCCACATTTACATTGCCGCCAATGCAGTAAGAGCCGAATTTGAGCCATGTCTGCGGCGTTTCCTTGTGCCGCCCCAGATCCTCGACCCTTATGTCATACGGCTCTTCCATATCGTTCGGTCGTCCGAACGGTTGAGTTCTAGGCAAGCCGTAGAGGGTAAACAGATTGTGTGCAAAGGACAGTCCGTTGCTCGTGTTGACCTTTACCGTGTACAGGTTAGCCCCGTTCGTATAGCGCAGAAACTGCCTGTACTCCTCGGGGAATTTATTTTTATATCCGTCGGCGAGAAACTCCTTGATGAGCTTGTCGCTCAGCCCGACAAACAGCATGTGCCGGCACTTCGGAATTTTGCCCGGGCAGAGCAGCAGCGTACCGTTTTTGCGGGTGATGCAGTCGCCGGAAAACTCCGTTTTCAGGCTCTCCAACCGCTTGGCGTAGCCGGTGTCCGGCGCTGTCGGCTTCCTGCCGAATAGCGAAAAACCCATTGCGTGACCTCCTATCACTTTCTCCATGTTGCGGGGGCGAACATTATAAGCAGGGGGAATATCTCAAGGCGGCCGAGGAACATGTCAAAGCACAGGGCGAGCTTACTCGGAACCGACAGACCCGACACGCCGTAGGTGAAGGTGTTTGCATCGATGCCGTAGCCGATATTGCCGATGCTCGATATCGCAACGACGATGCCCTTGCCGAAGTCGAGCCCGTCAAGCGAGAGTATCACCGCCGTAATAACAAGCGCCATGAGATACGCAACGGCGAAGCTGTTTACCGATGACACGGTCTCCTCGTCAACGACCTCGTCATCGACCCTGATAAGGTGCACCGAGCCCGGGGTGATGGCCTTGGCGATGGCTCGGTAGGTGCTTTTTGCAAGGATCATGACCCTTGAAAGCTTCATGCCGCCGCCGGTCGAGCCCGACATGGGGCCGGTTATCATGAGAACCAGCAGCAGCGACCAAACAAACGGCGACCACAGCCCTGTGTCAACCGACACATAGCAGGTGGTGCTGATAATTGAAATGACCTGGAACAGCGAATGGCGGATATCCTCGCCGGCAGTCGCAAACTGCGCAGCCGACGAGATGCCGATGACGAGCGCCATGCCCAGAACGAGCACGCCGAACACCCGCAGCTCGTGATTGCGCTTTATGCGCAGAAGCTCACGGGCGATGAGGCAGTAGAAAATGCTGAAGCTCATGCTGCACAGCGTCATGAACACCAGCGTCACGGTCTGTACATAGCTGCCGTAGGACACCAAGCTGCCGTTTCTGATCGCAAAGCCGCCGGTGCTGACGGTGGAGAGGGCGATATTCACGCTGTCAAACAGCGGGATATCGCCGAGAACGAGCAGCAGAACCTGTGCAGCGGTCAAGAGGATGTATATCTCGTACAGAAGCTTTGCCGACTTCTGCATCCTCGGGACGAGCTTGCCCGCCATCGGGCCGGGGAACTCAGCCCGCAGCAGGAACATCGAGCTGCCCTCACGGGCAGCGGGCACGATCGCAAGCATGAACACCAGAACTCCCATGCCGCCGACCCAGTTCGTGATGCTGCGCCAGAGCAGGATCGCCCTCGGTGCGGCCTCGACATCGTCCAATATCGTTGCGCCGGTCGTCGAAAATCCCGACACGGTCTCGAATATCGCATCGCCCGGGGCGGTGATGACACCGCTGACATAAAACGGTATAGCGCCGAATACGGAGATGACTATCCACGCAAGCGCAACGGTCACGCAGCCGTCTCTTGACCCTAAGCTCATGCTCGACCGATTTACGAATGCAAGCGGAAGCCCCACGACGAGCACCGCCGCGATCGCGATCGCAAAGCCGTGCATTGCGGCTCGGTCGCCGTCGGCAAATGCCAGCAGCAGCGGCGCCAGCATAAATACCGCCTCCATGCACAAAATCGTACCGACGGTTTTTCTTATCGTTTTAAAATTCATATCCGCCGCTTACTCCTTGGCAAATATATCATTGAGATCCAAAATATCACGCCCGGCCGTTGTCACGACGACGACGGTGTCGCCCGCCGAGAGCCTGTCACGGCCGCCGGGTATCTTGATCTTGCCCATGCTGTTGATGCACGCAAGCAGTATTCCGGGCTTGAGCTTAATATCCATGAGCGGCTCGTTAAGATGCTTTGTCGCCTCGGTCACGGCAAACTCGAGTGCCTCCGCACCGCCGCCGGCAAGCTTATGTATCGTCAGCACCGCACTGCCGCCGGTGTTCTCCATCGCACGGACATAGCGCACGATGGCTCGGGAGCTTATCTGCTTCGGGCTTATAAGACTGTCCGCTCCACGGTCGCCGAGTATCTCGCCGTATTCGCTGCGGTTGATTTTCGTGAGAAGCTGCGGAACACCCACCTTGCGGGCAAACATGCCGATTATGATGTTCTCCTCGTCCATATCCGTCATCGGCAGCACGGCGTCCATGCGGGCGATGTTGTGCATTTTCAAGACCGCCTGCTTCGAGCCGTCCGAGCAAATGACAGTCGCCTCCGGCAGCGCCTCGGACAGGTACTCACACCTCTTGCGATCCATTTCGATTATCTTCACATGCGCTCCGCTTTTTGCGAGCATCGGGGTCAGGTACTCGGCAATGCGTCCGCCGCCCACGATGAGCACATTTTTAGACCGCTTCGAGCGCAGCTTCAGCTCATGCGTGAGCTCCACGAGCGCCGATGCGGGAGCGGTCGCATATATCCTGTCGCCGGCTTCGAGCACAAATCGGCCGTCAGGAATGAACGCCTTGCCGTCACGCACGACGGCGCATACGAGCGTGCGGGTGCGTATCTTGCTGCCCATGTCCGACAGGCGCAGGCCGCACAGCGGGCTTTCCGGCTCGATGCCGAGCTCCACTATCTCAGCCCTGCCCTCGGCAAAGGTGTCTCGCTTTATAAACGCCGGAATCTGCAGCAGGCGGTATAGCTCCTTGGCGGCGAGCAGCTCGGGGTTGATGGACATGGAAAGGCCGAGCTCGTCCTTGAGGACATAAAGCTGCTCGGAATACTCACGGTTGCGCACACGGGCTATCGTGTTCATGCAGCCGAGCTTTCGTGCCAAAATGCAGGCGAGGAGGTTCACCTCGTCCTTCGCCGTGACCGCCACCATGAGGTCGCACTCATCGACATTCGCCTCACGCTGCGTGGCTATCGCCGCACCGTTGCCGTAAAGCGTCATGACATCGAGCGTTTCGGATATCATCTTGACCTTTTCCTTGTCGTTGTCGACAAGCACAATGTCGTGATTTTCGTTTGCAAGCTCCTCGGCAAGCGAGAAGCCTATCTTGCCGCCGCCGATAATTACGATTTTCATGCAGAGATCCTTTCCGAACGATTTCTTTAATGTTTAATTTTATCATATATGCGGCGCTGTTTCAAGATACACAGTCCCCCGCTTGCGCTGAGAGTGACTGATGTGTTAGGATAAATGCAATTCTACTTCCGAGGGGTGTATTTGTTCGCCGTGAGCAGATAGTATTAGCTCAGCAAAAGGAGGTTTCAACATGGATCTAATTAAGATAGGCAAATATATAGCAGGCAAGCGCAAGGAGGTGGGGCTTACCCAGCGGCAGCTTGCCGATAAGCTCGGCATGAGCGACAAGTCGGTGTCCAAGTGGGAGCGTGGCGTGTGCCTGCCGGATGTGGCGCTGTACTCGGATCTGTGCGGCATCCTCGGCATCAGCATCAACGAATTTCTCGCCGGCGAGGATATCCCGCAGGAGAGCGTGGTGCAAAAGTCCGAGGAGAACATCATCGGCGTCGCCACCGCCGGTAAGCACCGGCAGAAAAAGCTCAAGTCCGTCATCGGCATCCTGCTTGCCGTGTCGATACTTGCGCTGTCGGTCATCGGCGTGATGCTCGTCAATGAATATTGGCCGCAAAACTGCATCTACCCCGTCAGCAATGCCAAAAGCGTCGAGATGGAGACCGTCAAAATGCTCTCAGGCCCGGATGGTGCGCTCGTCTACGATTATAAAACGAGCGACAAATATAAGCGGCTGATAATCTACCGCTATGAGTATGTCTCAGGCAAGCTCGTGAGCAAGGAAGCGATAGGCTCGATCGGCTACGAGCAGCCCCTCGGCTCGCCCAAAAGCGGCAAGCTGTTTTTTGTGCCCGATGTTGAGCACTCCACCGTCAAATTCATCTCCGCCGGCAGCGGCTCGCTGGATATACCCATCTTCACCGATGTCGACAAGGATGAGTTCAATCTGCGCACCATGCTCGGATTAGCGGGCAAAACGCCCGTTGAATACGACAAGGAGATGGGGCTTTTCGCCCTCGTCTGCGGCAAGGAGCGTGTCTACACCTCCGTCATCGACGAGTACGGCCAAACCACCGCCCCCGCCAACGACTATGTCTGTTACTTCTCCGTCGAATTCGGGAAATAACAAAAAGCTCTCCTGCTTTGGAAACAGGAGAGCTTTTTGCGTGTATTAACAGTATACTTCGGCCTCATTTAATGCTGATGTTCATGTAATATGTCCCTGCGTAGGGTGCAAAGGCGTATCTGATCCCGTTATATGTGTACGGGTCATCAAAGAATTTTGCCGCAATGCTCTTTGCTTCTTCAAATTCAAGCGACGGGTCGACGGCCATGACGAGCGGGACGATGGTCTTGGCGATCTCGATCTTGTCGGTCGACTTAAAGCCGACCATGAGCTTTACAATGCCGTGAGCGTCTTTGTCTGCAATGAAGCTGTCGCCTGTTTTAAAGAACAGCACAGTGCCGACGAGCGTGCTTCCGTCTTTCACGATGCAGCACCCGACGCTGTCACTGTCGGCGGCAACGAGCTTCGTGCCGTACTCGGAAAAGCAATAATTGAGCACATCGCCGTATCTTTGTGTGAACTCATCGGGTGTGAGCAGAAGCTCGCCGTCCTTGCAAAGCGTGCTCAGCTTCTTGAGCTTAGAATCGATCTGTGTGCCGCAAACCGTGCATTTCTGCCGCAGCCACACGGTGGCCGTGGAGTAGTTCGGCTCGTCGAGCTCCCATTCGCCGGGCGTGTGCCCCAAGGCTTCGCCCTCGGTCTCGCCGCAGTCGGCGCAGGTCTTGGGCTCGGTGCAGGTCGCAGCGATCCAATCGTGCTTGTGCGTATCGGGCAGACACAAGATGACCACGATGAGCGCAATGAAAAGCCCCAGTGCGATAAGCAGACCGATGAGCACCTTTTTGCCGAGCTTCTTGAGCTTTGCGGTCTTGCTGCTCGGCTCATGATATTTCGTCCCGCACTTGGGACAAAAGCGCTGCCCCTCGCTCAGCGGCTCGCCGCATTTCGGGCAGACTGCGTTTGAACTCATGTTCTCGTCCACGGTTCAATCTCCTTTCGGCTTTTTCATGACGATCGCACCGACGATGAAGAACACGCCGAAGGCTGCGCTGACGACCGTCCATATGACGAGGTCGCCGAAGCCGCCCGAGATAAGGCCGAAGAACGCACCCAAGAGGTAAAACACCGCCGCCACTATCGAGCCCGCCTTGCTGTTTCTCGCCGCTGCACCCACAACGCCGCCGATGAGCAGGCAAAAAGCCAGCATCATTCCGCTGATGCCGCCGCACTCGGTGTCACGGTCGACAGCCTCCTCAGCGATTGGGAACTCGGCTGAACGGACATTTGATACAGCCTATACCTACCAAAAAACTCTCCTGACTATCGGTATTACCCGATAAATCAAGAGAGTTTATTGCAATATGCAGAAAGATTTATAGGCTCGGTCGGCAAAAATCATTCGTACTTTTGTGGGGTTTATAGGTTTAGCTCAGTTTGATGCAAAGCTGCACACCTTGATACTGCCGCTTTCCCTCACCGCACGCCTTGCTTCTGGCGCAGGCTCAGGCAGTCGGCGATCATGGCGATGAACTCGGAGTTCGTGGGCTTGCCCTTTATATTCGACACGGTGTAGCCGAAAAACTTCTGCAACACCTCGATGTCGCCCCTGTCCCATGCGACCTCGATCGCATGGCGGATGGCTCGCTCGACCCTCGACGGCGTTGTGTTGAACTTCTTGGCGACCTCAGGATACAGCACCTTCGTGACGGCATTTATGATGTCCATGTCGTTGATGGTCAGAATGATCGCCTCACGCAGATACTGATAACCCTTGATGTGCGCCGGAACGCCGATCTCGTGGATGATCTCAGTGACGAGTGCTTCGAGCGAAGCATCGCTGCCCTTCGATTGTGCGGCCGGCAGCTTCGGTGCATTGATCTGGCGAATGCGGTCGAGCAGCGTCACGATGTCGCAGGGCTTGGTGACAAAATACGCCGCACCCAGCGCTGCGCACTCGGTGATGATCTTATCGTTGTAGAAGCCCGACACCACGAGCCCCTTGGTGTCGGGGCAGGCCTCGGGCAGGCGGCGCAGCACCTCAATGCCATCGAGCTTGGCCAGTACGAGATCGAGCACCAGTACATCGGGCTTGCTCTCTGCCACCATGGCGAGTGCGTCCACACCGTCGCCGACGCAGCCAACAAGCTCCAGATCCTCCTCGTTGCGCAGCACCTCGGTCATCAAGCGCTTGAAGTCATCGTTTGTGTCTGCGATAAGTACACGGGTTTTGGTTTCCATAATTAATTATCCTCCATTAAATAGCCGAAACGGCATCCATGTATTATTTAAGCAAAAACTACCGCTTTTGCGATATAAATTTACCATATTCGGATACTTTTTTCGCACGAATTTTGTCGACCTTGTCAGGAAATTGTTGACATAATTCGACGAATAAATGTTAAAATTTGATGAACGATGCTATTATTTTGCATCTTATGTCGAATTATGTCAAGACATTAATTGTTAAAAAAGTTTGTATCTGTATTGAGCAGCTTAACACAACAAGAATGGTGCCCCAAAAGCGGGCGCCAAATGCATAGCGAAACGCTCCGTGCAGGCCGGAAAGCTGCCAGTTTGAGCGCTGCGCTGCAAATCATTTTGGAGTGCTGAAAAGGCGTCGATTTTTCGGCTTCAAGCACCGTAGGCACAAAGCCTGAATTATGAACAAATCTTGAATTTTCAATGGTTTCGTGGATTTTGCGTTAATGCAGTGTCAAACCGGCACACCGTTTGCTTAACGCATCTTGATTGAACAAATGCTCAATTTTTGCATCGCAAAATCCGGCATTTTTCTGTCCTTTGTACCGGTATTATGGCCCTTTTTTGTGCATACAAAAAGAATAGTCCAAAAAGCGTCGCGCCGAGCGTTAAAAAATCGTCATTGTCTTTAATTTTCTGGATATATCAGGTAAGGATCGTTACTTTTTCGTTACCAAGTCCATTTCAAGACCATTTTTTACATGAATTATCACATTTTGTAACCACTTTTGGCGGTGTTTTGTCGAATGAATCTGTATTTTTGTCGAAAATGCGATTTTGAGCGCTATTTTTCGACAAAGCATCATCAACAACATTTCAAATCGCTCAAAAGCCGAATTTGCATATTTTACCCGTCTTAACGCAGTCTTAATGCATCCGGCAAAAAACTTAACACGCATTTCGGCAAGGTTTTTATCTGTCCGAAGCGCTTCTCCGCATCCCGATGTGAAATTGCCCCCGTTGCGGCAGTCTCTGCGTGGCATTTTGAAAATTAAAAAGTTTTTCAACCTCCTGTCCTCAAGCGTCCCTCGTTGTACATATTTACTATAGAGGCTGTAACCGGCCCCGTGCGATCCTCCGGATCCGAATATACAAGCATCAACAAAGGAAACAGCGACAGGTGACCCTGTCGCTGTTTCCTCGTTATCTGCGGTTATGAATCCATCCTTGCCGCCATATATTGTAAGTTATGCACATAACCATACAAATTATGCTGCCCGTAGCTCTATATGCTAAAATCGTTAATGACTGGTTTCGTGACATTTCAACTCACACGCCCCTTGCGGGGCGTGACTCCACGGCGATATAATTACAAATCCGCCATACATTTCAACTCACACGCCCCTTGCGGGGCGTGACTTATCCACATCTTCGTGTTTTCTGTGACTGTAGATTTCAACTCACACGCCCCTTGCGGGGCGTGACATGGTAGGCGAGCGAGTAAGCTTTACCAAACTAATTTCAACTCACACGCCCCTTGCGGGGCGTGACCAAATATGCTGTCGCAGACCAGCATTATTCCGCAATTTCAACTCACACGCCCCTTGCGGGGCGTGACCCCTTAAGATTGGCAGAAGATGTACCACTTGCAGATTTCAACTCACACGCCCCTTGCGGGGCGTGACAATACATCCGACACAAAAGCCAGTCGCCCTCTACATTTCAACTCACACGCCCCTTGCGGGGCGTGACCGACGACCCATTTCTGCAGCGGCAGCTTCTCTCAATTTCAACTCACACGCCCCTTGCGGGGCGTGACTATGTCGGTGCTGCTGCGTGCCGAGCGTGAACGAATTTCAACTCACACGCCCCTTGCGGGGCGTGACAGCAGTATGCTCAAAACGCTCGTGGTTGGTCTGCCATTTCAACTCACACGCCCCTTGCGGGGCGTGACGAAAAGGTCTGACAATTTCAACTATTATACTTCTATTTCAACTCACACGCCCCTTGCGGGGCGTGACAGAATTTTTCTTCTCCGACTGCGTACCGAAATAAATTTCAACTCACACGCCCCTTGCGGGGCGTGACGGCGCAGCAAAGGCGGCGTTGAGGATTTGAAGAATTTCAACTCACACGCCCCTTGCGGGGCGTGACAGCATTTGTGTCGCACGGTTACGATGTTTTTCGGATTTCAACTCACACGCCCCTTGCGGGGCGTGACACGCTGCAAACGAGCGTCGGGCGAAGTCACGCCAATTTCAACTCACACGCCCCTTGCGGGGCGTGACCCTACACCAGTAGGGATGCCAAAATAATCGGCAAATTTCAACTCACACGCCCCTTGCGGGGCGTGACGATGCGATAGCTGCCACGCCATTCCTTGTCGTTAATTTCAACTCACACGCCCCTTGCGGGGCGTGACACGCCATTCGGTACCGCTTTTCGGCGTATGCTTCATTTCAACTCACACGCCCCTTGCGGGGCGTGACGTTAGTTTCTTCAAGACAGGCTATCAGGTTATTGATTTCAACTCACACGCCCCTTGCGGGGCGTGACGTCGATAACTGCTGATTTTACAGGCATTTTCTTATTTCAACTCACACGCCCCTTGCGGGGCGTGACAAACAATCGAATTAGCAGCCAGCAAGTATGCCAATTTCAACTCACACGCCCCTTGCGGGGCGTGACTTTCTGCCGCAGACAAAAAATCGTCAAGGTCAAGATTTCAACTCACACGCCCCTTGCGGGGCGTGACTGGTGATGAACGCCGCTCTTGGACTGTGTGGCGAATTTCAACTCACACGCCCCTTGCGGGGCGTGACTGCGGTGTGTTGCCGAAAACCTCGATTTCACCATATTTCAACTCACACGCCCCTTGCGGGGCGTGACAACTGCCGTTTTGATAATCGCAGACACAAGGGAAATTTCAACTCACACGCCCCTTGCGGGGCGTGACGGATTCCAACGCCGCACTCTCGGTCAAATGCGGCATTTCAACTCACACGCCCCTTGCGGGGCGTGACCTTTTCGTAGCCCTCTGAATACATCGCCGCTTGAATTTCAACTCACACGCCCCTTGCGGGGCGTGACCCTAATCCGGGCAATCAGTGCGTGATACCGCATGATTTCAACTCACACGCCCCTTGCGGGGCGTGACTTGATTGCATACTTAAAAACCGAACATTTTGCGGATTTCAACTCACACGCCCCTTGCGGGGCGTGACACGGCGGGTGCAGTAAGTTCAACAGACATTTTCATTTCAACTCACACGCCCCTTGCGGGGCGTGACTAGCATCAACATCGGTTTTGATTGCTGACAAATCGATTTCAACTCACACGCCCCTTGCGGGGCGTGACGAATTTTGATTGAAACTTAATGATGTTGCCATGACATTTCAACTCACACGCCCCATGCGGGGCGTGACGCCGTGTTTGGCGGTGGGCTTTTGCTGTCAGAGAATTTCAACTCACACGCCCCTTGCGGGGCGTGACGACGGCGTACACTTATCTACCGGCGACACCTTGTATTTCAACTCACACGCCCCTTGCGGGGCGTGACCCGGTCAAGAAGTTTTCCCAAGCCGCTTTCATCATTTCAACTCACACGCCCCTTGCGGGGCGTGACCGTTCGGCGGAGATATTGTCGCTCAGTCTGCGCCGATTTCAACTCACACGCCCCTTGCGGGGCGTGACGCTTTGCGTAAGTTTTTTGGAATTACACGAAAAAATTTCAACTCACACGCCCCTTGCGGGGCGTGACATAATTATAAAAGAAAACACCAACTATTTACAGTATTTCAACTCACACGCCCCTTGCGGGGCGTGACTCCACAGCGACATAAACTCCCTTACGCCGCATTTTATTTCAACTCACACGCCCCTTGCGGGGCGTGACCTCGGTAAGGGTGCGTAGCCGGAAGCGTAAATGAAATTTCAACTCACACGCCCCTTGCGGGGCGTGACGCAAATTCCATGTACACCGCTGATAGTTTTTGCTCGATTTCAACTCACACGCCCCTTGCGGGGCGTGACTACAGGGGCTTGCGTCGGCGCTTGCGGCTATATATTTCAACTCACACGCCCCTTGCGGGGCGTGACACCGATGACCAATTCCACATTTTGAGATTGTGTTCATTTCAACTCACACGCCCCTTGCGGGGCGTGACAAGGGCATCTCGCAAACCCCATTCGGTTAAATTCATTTCAACTCACACGCCCCTTGCGGGGCGTGACACTAAAGCCCCAAAATTCACAATCAGCCACCGCAATTTCAACTCACACGCCCCTTGCGGGGCGTGACGTCAATACCAAAAGCCAATGCTAACCCTGCAACAATTTCAACTCACACGCCCCTTGCGGGGCGTGACGATGCGAAGGAGCATATGCTGGACAAACTCGGCATTTCAACTCACACGCCCCTTGCGGGGCGTGACAACCGTGCAAGGTGCGGCTGGATGCGATGTCAATTTCAACTCACACGCCCCTTGCGGGGCGTGACTCTTGCTTTTCTTGAACCATAATTCGTGTCTTTATATTTCAACTCACACGCCCCTTGCGGGGCGTGACTAAATGGTATTCAAAGTGATTTTGTAGCCTCCGAATTTCAACTCACACGCCCCTTGCGGGGCGTGACGAGGATGTTATCGGCGTATCTGCCAGCGACTATGATTTCAACTCACACGCCCCTTGCGGGGCGTGACTCTAGAACGCCGTGTAAGCCGTTTCAATTACAGGAATTTCAACTCACACGCCCCTTGCGGGGCGTGACACTTTGCCCGCTCTTGCAGCTCTTGCACCAACTCAATTTCAACTCACACGCCCCTTGCGGGGCGTGACAATATAACCCCCATTAAAACAAGATAAATAGATTTATTTCAACTCACACGCCCCTTGCGGGGCGTGACAACGCAGCCGACACGCTTAAATCCGCAATCGTATATTTCAACTCACACGCCCCTTGCGGGGCGTGACTTGTCTAAGCAAACATCCGCACCACAGAACGGGCATTTCAACTCACACGCCCCTTGCGGGGCGTGACTGCGCAATAGAAGTTCGGTGGCACTTCGCAATCAATTTCAACTCACACGCCCCTTGCGGGGCGTGACGCACTCGCCCATGTAGTTTTACCTCCTTACATTATTTCAACTCACACGCCCCTTGCGGGGCGTGACTTGATAAGCCAGTCAAGATACACCCTTGCTTTCTTCATTTCAACTCACACGCCCCTTGCGGGGCGTGACTGTATTGCGCTTGTATCGCTCCATAGTAACGGAATCTTCATTTCAACTCACACGCCCCTTGCGGGGCGTGACGTTGCCCTTTTGATCCCTTCGGTGGCGGTCATTCCATTTCAACTCACACGCCCCTTGCGGGGCGTGACATTGGGCGGGATTGCGGCCCGGAAGCACGATCAATTTCAACTCACACGCCCCTTGCGGGGCGTGACCGCAACATTTTGGGTAACATGGCGGTCACGCTCTACATCTTGGGGCGGACTTTATTATTTTGCACCTTTTGCGGTCGCTTTTTGCTAGTTTCTTGCAATTTCTGCACAAAATCACAGGCGAACCCGTCGCAGAAATCACATCACGGGCGGTTCACCTCAGACGATTATCACGCCCTCGGGGTCATACCCGCCCTTTGCGCCGATATGCTCGACCTTTTTGTGCCAATCGTTGCCGAGATAGTAAAACCGCAGGCTGTCGAGCTCCTCATCGATTATCTGCACGAGCTCGTTTTTGAGCTTCATGAACTCGCCGTAATCGAGGTTGGCCTCGAAAACCGAGTTCTGCACCCTTTGTGCACGGCTTTGGCACTTCTTTGCGACGAGCCGCAGCCGCTTTCGACCGGCGGCACTCTGCGTACTCACATCATAGCTTATCAAAACCATCATGGCTCTCACCTATTAATATAGCACGGGTACTCGTCGAGCTCGCCGCGGATGAACTTTGCAAAAAGATTGCTCTGCACATACGGCAGCAGGCCGAACTGAATTTTCTGCTTGAGATAGGGATGCTCAATGTCGCTGCGCTTTTTCTCCTGCCACTTTGTGAGCACTTTTTTCCTGCCGTCATCGTTGAGCCAGACCGCACCGGTGGGCTTAAACTCAAAGTCGGCATCGGTGAGCATGCCGAGATTGAACATCGTCAGCGTGAAGCGCTCGGCGTGACACCTCGTTTCCTCGACGAGGTCGCAGGCAAGCGAACTGCGGCCGCTGCGAAGCTGATGGAAAAAGCCGAAATAGCTGTCGAGCCCGACTGTCTCGAGCGCTGCGGCAAACTCATTCGTATAAAGCGTGTACACAAACGAGAGCACGGCGTTCACGGGGTCGAGCGGCGGGCGCTTACTGCGGTAATCGAAGCTTGTCGGGCCGGTAAACAGCTTGCCGAAAACGCCGAAGTACATTTTTGCGCAGTTGCCCTCGATACCAAGGACGGTCTCCAGACTGTCGGTCTCGCAGACCTTGCTTATCCCGTCCTTGAGATAATCAATGACGGCGGTGACCTCCTCGTCCTCACGCAGAGCGGGGATATCGTGCCGTGAGCGGCGCAGGACGCTTATGCAGTTTGCAAGCTTCGCTGCGATGGTGTTTCTCGCAAGGGCGACGCTCTTTTCACGGATCACATCTATCTGCGCGACCCGCAGGAACACATTGCCCCGTGTCTCGCCGCTGACCTTGGCAAGAAACCGCCCCTGCGGCGAAACGAAGGACAGCGCCACCTGCTCCTCAACGCACTTGCCCATGAGCGCCGGAGAGCAGCCGAGATAGCCGAAGCAGACGATAGCCTCGACATTCGCAAACGGGATGCGCAGCTTCGTTTCGCCATCGATGCGGCAGACGAGGTTGTCGTTTTCAAGCGACAGATAGGCGTTTTCATTTGTCACATAAACGGTGTTGAGCAGCTTCCTCATAGCCCACACTCCCTTCGCACGCAGTCGGCAACGCTCTTGTGTTTTCGGCGGCTTGTGACCTGCGGCATGCACATATCCTTCATCGAGCAGCCGCTGCACTTCTGCCCTTTTCTGATATCGGGTATGCGCCCCTCAGCGATATACGAGCGCATTTGCGCCAGCAGCGTCAGCAGCTCATCATGAAACGACGCATCGAATGACACCACAAAGCGCTTTCGGGCATCCGCATAATATATCTCGGCGGTGCAGTCGGTTTTGAACAGCTTATCGGCGCAGAGCTTCTGCGCATAAAGCTGCATTGCGTCATCGTGCCGGATCATGCCCGTTTTGGGCTTTGTGGGCTTGTACTCAACGATACAAAGTCCGGCGGCGGACTCCTCAAGGCAGTCGAGCTTGCCGAAAAGGCCGAGCTCATCGTCCCAAACATCGACATCGGTATAGCGCTTTCTGCCACGGGCGGAGAAGTTCTCGCCGCTGTGCACCCGCTCGTGGACGGCGTTTGCCTTGACGACAAAATAGTTTTCCGCCCACGCTCTGTCTATCTCGAGCAGCCCCCACCTGTGCGGGCAGTACAGGTAGTGCTGCAGGCTGCGGACGGAGATCGTCTCCATCACACCATGCGGCTGAGCGTTACGCCCTCAGGCATGGTCTCGTCGACCTCGACGGCGTAATCGGCAAACACTCTGGGAGGTGCGTCCTTGTCCTTCTGACGGACAACTATCTTGTCGAACAACTCACCCGAGGGTGCGTTGCCGAGCAGGCTGTCGTGCTTAAATACATACAGTCTGCGCATGCACATTTTGCCCCTTGCGGCGCTGTGGTCATTCTCGAACATGTTGCGGATAGCCTCCCACAGAAGCTCAAGGTCGTCCTCGTCAAAGCCGGTGATCTTCTGCGCAAGGGCAGCGGAGATATAGCCCTCGCCACGGTACAGAGCATAGGGGATGATGCTCTTTTTTCCCATCTCGGTGTCGCCGGTGGAGCGTCTGTCCTCGGTCGTTCTCGCCTGACGGGTCACGGTTATCTCCTGATACATAACGGGCGATATGCTGCGTGCAAAGTTGATCTGCACTGGGCCTCTGACTATGCCGCAGGGGTCATCGCCGGTCGACATGACTGCACCGAAGGTACGAACATCAAAGTAATTTTCGCACATATACTGCCTTGCCCTGAGTACATCGTCCTTGACTGCGCCCTTTTTGCCGGTCGCAAGGCCGCATTCGGTGTACGCCTCGGTGAACTTGGTGTTCATCGCCTTGTCGGGCTTGACGAGAATGTTGTAGCGGGGCTCGCCCTCTTTCACGAGCTCGACATAGTTTCTCACCTTGCGCTTGAGGCAGACATCGGTGACATAGCCGAAGCCGGTCTCGGGGTCAATGCGGGGTGCGTTTCCGGCATCGGGGTCTCCGTTAGGATTGCCGTTTTCGACATCAAAAAGCATTACAAATTCATAGCGGTTAGATATGGCCATGACAGTTCCTCCTATTATTCATCGGCTGCTTTTGCAGCTGCTTTCTTTTCAAATCTCTGGTTTTTCTGCTGATAATACCCGAGCATGAACACGCCCTGCTCCTTTAGCGTGAGGTGCGAGGGAAATACACTTCCCATCATGCCGAGTATCTCGGTGACCTCTCTGTCCATGAAGTACGCCGTTTTATCGTCCAGCTTTGCAAGGTGGTGCTGCGACAGCGAGAGCAGTTTTGGAAAAACGACCGCCGGTCTTGTTGCCGCCGACGAGAAGTACGCATCCTTTATCGTGCGGTTGAGCGTATCGTTCGACGCACGGCGCTGAATGTCTTCAAGCTTGCAGAACAGTCTGCCGCAAAGGTACGCCGGATCTCTGTTTTCCAGATCGAGTGACATTTTTATCTCCTCCTGTTTTCCTTTCAGTCTTGCGCTGCGGTTTATGCAGGCTTTTATAAGTCCCATTCGGACATTGTTCATTTTAATATAGCTGTTCTTTTCGTCATCCGTGTCGGTCTTGACCCTCCTAACGACCGCCGTAAGCAGCGCATCGGGATAGGCCGTGCCGTTTATTATGGCATCAAACAGCTTTGCCATGAGCGCAGGCGAGACCTTGTCGTTGCTACTTTTCGGAGACACGAGCTCTTTGCATATCGTCCGCACCGACATGGGCTTTCCGCCGCCGCTGCCAATCTGCATATCCGAGTAATGCACGATGGTGTTTTGCAGAACCTTGCCGAAGCTCTGGCGGTAAATACACTTGAGCGCAAGCCTTGCCGAGTTTGGCTTTATGCCCACAACATAGAAGCTGACATCGCTGTCGATGTTGTCGATGCCGTCGACTATCTCCCGTGTTGCCCTGCCGCTTTTTATGCCGTCAAACACCGAATCGAGCCATTCGTCCGTGTGCTCGCTGTCCATGGTGTCGCCGAATGCCAAGGCGCTGAAAATGCTATTGCATGCCTCGTCGCCGGAGGCCGCCCAGTAGATATAGGTCGTCTCGTCTATGAGCGTGCGGTGGTGCTTGTCGGCAAGCAGATAATTGAGCGCTTCGGTGTATTTTTTCACGGCGTTAGCTGAAATGCAGCTATTGAACGACTGCTTTTTGCCGTAGGACTCCTCTGCGGCGTTTTTGTAGCTCACCATGGTGTTTCCCATGGGCGAGCCGCCCGGCAGGCCGGTTATCTTGGCGTGCACACGCTCTATCGGCAGGTACTCGCCGGTTATGCAGCACTGTGCGCTCTGGGCATCGTCACTCTCGGTGGAAGCGGCATACATCTGCTCCCACTTTTCCTTAATCTTCGGCTCGTCATGCAGAAGCTTATCGGGCCTACCGGCGAGGCAAAAGGCAAATTTACCCGTGACGAGCAGCTTGCCCGCTCCCAAAAGGGTCTCGTTGTGCTCCTGCTCCTCCGGCTTCCATGTTTTCATGAAGCTGCGGTAGGCGTTCACGAGCGGAGTGTCGATGCCGTCTATAAATTCAAGGTTTTTCTCGACAAAGGCATCGTGCGACTTTTTCGCCTTGTCTTTGCCATCGGACGCAGACAGCGCCGCAGCCTTTGCATCGTAGTTCAGTCCGAAAATGTACAGTGGACGGTGTTCGATGATATTTGCGTCTATCGCCGTTTTCTCCGTCCGCTTCGGGAGCATCACGGTCTTTGGAACTTTCCGTTCCTTGGGTTTGTCCTTCACGGTGTAGATCTCGGTCTCTTGGCAGTCGACAATGGAATCGACAGCACCGTCCTCGGTTAGCGCAATTAGCGCATGTATGCCCACGCCGGAGTAGCCGTCGGGCAGCACCAAGCCCTTTTTGGCGAGCACATCGTAGTAATCGCAAAGCGCACTTATCAGCATACCGTCCCCTCCGCAAATTTTTTCACATCGATAACGCCGCCGACCATGTGCGGGCGGTAAAACTGCGCATCCGCTTCATCGGAAAACTTCGGTGCGCTCCAATCGCCGTTTATCGGCTTGCCGCCGTCGACAAATCGCATTGTGTACAGCATGTAGCCGAGGTCGACATCGCCCATCCTGAGTATCTCGGGCGAGATATCCTCAAGGCGGAACTCGTCGACAAGCTTTATGCTCTTTACCGGAAACTCGCTGCACCCGAGGCAGGGTGTCCTGAAATGCTGGCCTTTTTCGAGTCTGCGCTTTATGATACCAAAATGCTTCTGCTCGCACTCGTCCTCGTGCTCGCCCTTGAGCCCCGTGAGCTCAAAATGAAACTCCACGCCGTACTTCACATTTTTAAGCAGCAGCGATGCACGCTGGTTTCTGCTTTCGTCCGAGTAAATGCAAATGTCCCGCTCGGGGTCTTTCATCTGCGCCATAACCGAGCGCAGCGCAACCTTATCCTTTATCTCGTTTCTGCGCACATTCATGAAGTCTATCGGGTTGAACACCACGATCTTGTCTATCTCGTAGCGTATCGCCGGCTTCCAATAAACGCTCTTGAGCATGCCCACGAGTGCGCTCGGCGTGGGCACATCGTAGCTCACACGCTCGACCTTCATCTCCGGTCGGGTGAAGCATGCAAGGTCGCCCTCGACCATTATCTTAAATCCGTACAAGCTCTCCACTCCTTTTATATAAAATAGTCCGTTCCTTCAAATTGAACGCCCAGCTCGCTGCTGTAATACTCCTTGTTCGTCAGGAAAAACACGCCGCTGCCGTGGTCGGCGACAACGCCCTGCTGCCGCAGCCGTTCAAACTCGTCAAGGTACACCGTGCAGCAGTATTTGCTTATCTTTCTGCTGCTGATACGCCCCGTGGCGCACAGCGTGTCGTACAGCTTTCTGCTGTAGTCGTCACGGCACACGGCAAGCGACACCGTCCGCCGGTCGTCAATGAGCCGGAAGTTCTCGCTGTATGTCCTGAACGGTATCATGTCGATGCTCTTGCAGCTTCGGCCCACACTTTTTGAATGTATCTTCTCGTCGTCGATGCAAAACAGCCGGTCGTAATACGCCCTTATCGCCGCTTCGCAGGAGATGTCCTCATACTCCGCCAGCAGGCCCTTCGTGAGCTCCTGCTCGGTTCTCCTGCGTCCGGCCTCGGGCGATTCAAACACGAACACCTCGCCCGGGGCACGCAGTCCCTCTCGGTTGCAGCGCCCGCCGGTCTGCAAAACGCTGTCGAGCCCCGCAAGCTCACGGAACGCCGCCACAAAGTCGAGGTCGACGCCCGCCTCTATCAGTGAGGTCGAAACGACCGTTATCCGCCGCTCCGACGGCACGGCCGAAAGGTCGGGGTAATCGTCATACAGCCGCTTGAGCGCAGCCTTGATATTCTCAATGACCCTCGTTCGATCATAGGCGGTCATGTAGGTCGAAAGGTGGTACTTTTCGCCGGGGCACAGCTTGTATAGCTCGGCGGCCTTCCTCCTGCTGTTGACCACGATGAGCGACGACGCATAGCCCGACGCTTTCTGCACGAGCACCTCGTCCGACATCTCGCCGAGGTCGGAAAAACGACACTTGCGGAACTTTTCAAAGTCGGAGGTGTCGTCTATAAGGTCGGTGACGCTCAAGCCCCCTTCGGCGCAGCGCTCAAGTAGCGAGCGGAAGTCCGGCATGGTCGCCGTGAGGAAAAGCGCTTGGCTGTTCAGATATTTCGTTATGTAGCCGATGCCGCGCAGACAGGGCTCAAGATATTCCCTCGGCATGAGGTGTGCCTCGTCAAGTACAATGACGCTGTTTGCCATGTTGTGCACCTTGCGCAGCTTGCCGCGCTTGTCGCCGTAAAGCGATTCAAAAAATTGCACCGCCGTGGTGATGACGATGCCCGCATCCCAGTTTTCGCACGCAGCCGAAAAAGCCGCCTTGCTGTCCTCACTGAGTTCGCTCTGCTCCTCGTAGACGAACGACGACTGCTGACGCAAAAAGTCCGTGTGCTCGGAGAAAAGCCCCTCAAAGGTCAGGGCGGTCTGGTCGATGATGCTGTTATATGGGATGACATATATGATGCGCCGGAGCCTGCCGTTCGAGGCGAGCACCCGCTTTAGGGCGCAGCGCATGCTGGCAAGCGTTTTGCCGCTGCCGGTCGGCATGTTCATTAGGTAAATGTTCGAGCTTTCGCCTATGCGTGCAAACGCTTGCTCCTGCAATTTACTTCGGGCCGTCTGAAGCTCGGTCATCGCCTTGAAGCCGCCAAGCTTTGCGTCAAGCGATGCCTCGCACCGTTCAAAACTGCATCTGAGCGGCTCGGGCAGAGCCTCCTCGCAGAACTTCGCGGTGTCCAGCGAGTCTGCGTCGGTCAGGCACGAAAAGCAGTAGCGGACGAAAAATGCAAATTTCTCGACCACATCAGCAGTGGTCTTGCAGTCTTTTATAAGCAGTGCCGTGAACGGTTCGGGGGCTACTCGCTCGATATCAAGCTCGGAGCTGTATCCGCCGAAGTCACCGGGATTGCGGCGCAGCCGCCCGAAAAGCGTGGGCATGTCCGGCGTGTTGTTTTTGACTCCGCAGTCGGGGATGCCGGAATGGTGACCGGCGATGCAAAGCTGCAGCAGCAGCGTCAGGGGCGTGCCTTTGCCCTCGAGCTTCGCCGCTTCGAGCGCACCGCAGATCGAGTGCTCGACCCGGATATTTTCGCCCCTGATGCGGCGCTGAAACTCGCTTGAATACTTGCCGACATCGTGCAGCAGGCCGCACAGATAGTTTATCTGCCTGAGCTCGGCTATCGAAAAATCAGCCGCTGCCGCCGCCGTGTTCAGCGAATGCTCGGCAACGGACTGCACCTTCCCGCTGTCGGATATATGGGCAATAAATTGCTCCTCCATCGCTCCACCTCCGTCATTTTGCAACATGATTGTGTTGCTGCAAGGTCAAAAACCGTCGATTTCGCACAGTTTCAATACCATTTATAACAAAAAAATGCAGCAAATGCAATAGGGAATTTGAAAAATTTTAGAAACTTCTCATAATTTTGACTGGTCTGAAAAAAAGGTCAAGCGGTTTTATCCGCTTGACCTTTTTGTTTATGCGTAAAAGCAATTAAGATATAGCTTTATAAATAAGTGAAGAAACCGCTCCCAAAAGAATGAAAACGGAGAACGGCATGTCGTTTTTCAGCCCCTCGACCGGCGTATACTTTCTGAACTGCATGGTCAGTACCATTGTCTTAAAATAATTAAATACATTAAGCAGCCGCAACTTCAGCTCCTTTTTAACCATCATATAAAACAGCGAAAATACGCCGCCGATGATCAATGTGAAAACAAATGCGCTCAGAAATTCTTCAAGTCCCCAACAAGCGCCGATGACGCACAAAAGCAACGCTAGTTAGATAGAAAATCATCGATTCCGCCCAGTTTTAATTTCGGCAAATTCGCTCCAAAAGCGAAAAAAGGCCCCGTACACAAAGCACGGGGTCCGGTTCATTTGCCCTTGAGCTTTTCGAGGAGCGTGCGTTTGGGGACGCACAGATCGCCGGAGCGGCGGAGGGCGGCAAGTGGACTGTCCTTTTTTAGATTGATGCTCAGCTTCACGGGTGCGGTGTCGGTTTTGAGCTCAAAGCGGGTCAAAGCGGCAAGGTGAGCTTCCCGCACGGCGACCGCAAACTCATACCGCACATAGCTGTAACCGCCGTCAAGGCAGCGGTACTTCGCCTCGGGAGCCGGGGTGAGCGGCACATCGGCAAGCTTTTTGCCGGTCTCGGCATCGGCGAGATAGATCACCGGCTTCGTCACGAACCCGGGCAGCAGCACATGGCCGGTGATATGGTACCTGCTGCCGGTCTCGATGCCGTCAACGGTCAGCGCACCGGCGGCGTTGAGTTTGCCAAGAGCTTCGTCTCCGGCAAAGGCTTCTTCGCCGTCAAGGCGCACGGTAACGCTGCCATCCCGCAGGCGCAGAAGCGCAGCCTTCGTGCCGAGGGCGCAGTTTCTGGCGGTCGCCAGGACATGCGCATCGCACTTTCGCAAAAGTTCCCTGACAACGCCGCACAGTGCCGCATTGTCGGACACGGTGAGCGTGCGCAGCTCGTCCACGGCAAGATACTGCGCATAGCGCCCGACCCTGCCGCGCAGGCGCTCGGACAGTGCAAACAGCGCAGCGCAATAGCGCTCCGGCGGGGCCGCAGCGTCCGTCTCGTGCTCGGGTGCGTCAACGAAAATTCTTGTACACACCGGCTCACGCAAAAGCCCTATCGTGCCCTTTTGCAGCACGAGCGAATTTATGAGCAGGCTTCCGCCGAGCATGGGGAGAGCTGCGTCAAAGCCGTGCTCCTTGGCCTTTTCCGTCCGCAGAAACGCCGAGCACAGGCTCGTTTGGATGCAGTCGGGGCGCTCGGTGATATCGACGACCCCGCTGCCGGTCGCAAACTTATAATCGAGCTTTATCCAGCCGGTCTTTCCGCCCGTCCAGCGCTGTCGGCAGGCGACGACATCGGTCTTGTCGCCGTTTGCCTCGAAGAAGTCCCACACCTTGGCGAGTGTGTTCTGCGGCCAAGCGTCGCCGCTGTCGGCAAACAAAATATACCTGCCCTCGGCCATTTGCAGCGCTTCGCTGCGGTCATTTGCTTGGGCGACATTCTTGGGATAGTGCTCACGCAGAGCGCCGCACTCACCGGTCACGATGAGCTGCACATTTTCCTTAAAGCCCATGGTCTGGCGGGCAAACTGCCCGGCGGTCGGCTCATCGGGCGCAACTACGGTGAACTTAAATCCCTTGCTCGGCGCTTTGCCGTCCATGCGGTAGAGCTCTGGTAGGTCGATGCGGTAGCGGTAGAATTTCTGCCGCACTTTTTCAGTCAGAAACTCCTGTGTTTTCTCGTCACGCAGAAGATACTTCGTGTAGTCGGGGAACACATTGACCTCGATGATCTTATACCCCGTCGGCGTGACGGCGACATCGAAGCCGAAATACTGAAGCTGCGGCATGCTGCGGCAAACATCACGCACGCCGTCAAGTATCATGTCCCAGTGCGGCACATTGCCCTCGATGGCAACGCCGGTATCGGGGTGCACCGGGCAGGGCGTGTAGTGGTCGCCGCTTTTGAACTCCGGCTCGATTATGCGGCCGGTCTCTTTGTCAAGGCTTATGATTATGCCGCCCTCGGCGGTGTTGATATTATCGGTAAAGCCGCCCTTTGAGTGGCCGAGCTTCATGAAGCATGCGCCTATCTGCGGCAGCTCTCCCGTGCGGTGGAAGCAGTTTACACGCACGGTGTTGAGCGCCTCGGGGTAGAAGCTTTTAAACCACTCGTGCATGAGCACATATTCCGTCACGAGGTATACTCCCTCGGCGGAGAAAAGCTCTGCGACAATGGCATCCGCCGACATGGGCACGCCGTTTAGGATATACCGTCCGTCACGGCACTCGAGCTTGTTAAAGCCCTGCCCGTGCGAGCCGTAGGTGCGCTTGACGGCCAGCAGTCTTTTCTCCTCCAAAAGCGCAAAAAGCGAGGCATAGCTCAGCTTATACCCCTCGGGCAGCTCCGGCAGCGGCAGGATGCGGCTTGCGCCGTTTATCCTTGCCACGGCATAGTAATGCTCCGGCAGCACGCTTTTAAATTCCGCAAGCGCAAAGCGACTTGCGAGCTTATCGGATATCCACATTTGGTACTCGGGGTTAATGCGATTGACCCAAAAATAGTCGTAATCGGGGACATAGCGGCGATAATTATCCTCAGTCAGGCCGAGCTCCCTGATGCGGTAGCCGAAAAAGCCACGCTCGTGTGCCCACTTACGCTCGGCATCGGTGATGCTGCCGTCTGCCATGTCGGCACGAAGCTCGGCATCCCACAGACTCGCCATGTACGGGCGCATGCCGCTGCGGTGCTCGGTATCGGCAATTTTCGCCCACTTTTCGCTAAATTCCCGCTCACGGCGCTCGATCTCGGCGTGCTCGGGGTCGGGGTGGGCGCTCTTTTCGTCCCAGTCGGCGATAAACTGCGCCAGCGCCTCGCTCGGGGCATAGCCCTCGGGCAGCGTGAGCTTGGTCGACACATCGATGAGCTTATGCCCCTCGCCGCAGGGGACGAACTTAAACTGCAAAAGCTCGAAAAACGCAAGATATGCGGCGGCGCTTTTGGCCTTGGCGATGAGCTCGGAGTGCTCATCGGACGCAAGCGGCGTGCAGCTTCCGGTGCGGGTGATGAATGCCTCAACGGGCGTTGTGACCATGCCTTCGGGCTCGGAGCGGCTGAGGATCACCACATTCACCGTGCCGTCGGCGGGGTCGGCAAAGCTCTCGGTCAGGACATATTCACGCCCGAGAGTTTCGAGGAAATGCACAAAGCCGTCCTCGTCATACTCCGCTGCGTCAACGGAAAATTTGCCGCCATCAAAGCTTATCGCATAGCCGCCCGAGACGGCATCGTACGCCGGAACGAGCCTTGCCCTGCCGAGCGCTTTCACGCACTGCGCAGCGTCATTAAAGCTTGAGCCGCCGCCCGCCATTGCTATCGCCGTGCGTCTGCCGTCACGGTACAGAAAGTCGTAGTACAGCTCCGGAAGCAGCCCCGCCTGCCCGCTTAGAAGCTTCGCCTGCGAGACTATCGAGCCGAACCACGCATTGTACCTGTAAGAATAGCTTTTGCTTTCCATTTGCCGCCACCCTTTCCGATTTCACTCTGAATAGCATATAACGATTTTCTTCCAAAGTCAATTAACGGAAAATTAAGTTTTTTTTAAAATACCTGTCCCCAAACGGTCCCGTGCGGACATGTATATAGTGAAAGCAAGCTTTGTGACAGCTTGCGCAAACAGTTTTACAACAAACACAGGAGGAGAAATCATGAAAAAACGACTACTCAGCATCGCACTCGTTTTGTGCATGCTCGTGTCGCTTCTTCCGGCAGCGGCCTTCGCCGATAACGAACCCGTCGGCGGCAGCTGCGGCAAGAGCGTGACATGGGCGCTCAAGGACGGCACACTCACCATCTCCGGCACCGGCGAGATGGCCTACTACGACGGCGACAACCCCGCACCGTGGAAAAAGCACGGCGAGGAGATCAAAAGCGTCGTCGTGGCAGACGGTGTGACCAAGGTAAGCGGCGCAATGTTTGACGGCCTGACGGCGGCAACGACCGTGAGCTTCGGCAGCAATGTAAGCGGCCTTGACGGAAACATGCTCGGTCTTGCACACGCACTTGAGAGCATCACCGTCAGCGACAAGAACGCAAGCTACTGCGTAAAAGACGGCGTGCTTTACAGCAAGAGCATGACCACGCTCGTCCGCTATCCCGAGAGCAAGGCAGGCACGGCCTTCACCGTTCCCGACGGGGTCAAGGTCATCGGCAGCGACGCATTTTCGTCCTGCAATAAGCTCACCTCCCTCACGCTCCCGACAAGTGTGACGACACTCGAAAGGTTCTCTGTTTACGCCTGCGAGAACCTCAAGAGCATCAAGCTGCCGAGCAAGCTCGACAGCATCGGCGATTTCGCCTTTGCCTACTGCACGAGCCTCACCGAGATGACCGTACCCGAGGGCGTGAAGGTTCTGAGTGCCGATGTTTTCTACGATTGCAGCAGCCTGAAAACGCTCCGTCTGCCCGTGAGCCTTGCCGAGATAGGCAGCTACTGCACCGTCAAGTGCGATAAGCTCACCGATGTGTACTACGCAGGTACGCAGAAGCAGTGGAAGCTCGTCAAGGTCGACAGCAGCAACACCAGCCTTACCAAGGCAAAGATGCACTACGGCAACCTGACCGTCTCCACCCCCACCATCAGCATCACCACCTCGGCGGGCAAGCCGATGATAAGCTGGACGAAGATAATCGGTGCGGACAAGTACTGGATCTATCGCTCCACAGACGGCAAGAGCTTTAAATACTACGACAGCACAAAGAACACAAGCTACAAAAACTCCAGCACCAATATCGGCACGACCTACTACTACAAGGTCAAGGCCGTCACCGTGTCCGACGGTGAAAATGTTGCATCCGGCTACAGCAATGTAAAGAGCATTCAGTGCAAGCCCGCAGCACCGAGCCTGAGCATCTACCGCACGAACGGCAAGCCGCAGCTTAAGTGGAAGGCCGTTGACGGTGCGTCGAAATACTGGATCTACCGCTCGACAAACGGCGGCGACTACAAGTACTATGACAGCACCACCAAGCTCAGCTACACCAACAACGCCGCAGCATCCGGCACGGTGTATTTCTATAAGGTAAAGGCCGTCGCCGTCGTGAACAGCAAGAATGTGTCCTCGGCATTCAGCGGCAGCAAAAATCTGTTCACCACGCTAACGGCCCCCGTCGTGAAGATCACCTCCTCCGCAGGCCGCCCCATGCTCAGCTGGGATGCGGTCAAGAGCGCCGACAGGTATTGGATCTATCGCTCGACAGACGGCAAGAACTTTAAATACTACGACAGCACAAAGAACACAAGCTACAAAAACTCCAGCACCAACATCGGCACGACCTACTACTACAAGGTCAAGGCCGTGTGCGCCGTGACCTCCTACGCGAACTCCGCAATGAGCACGGCAAAGAGCATAAAGCGTGTTCCGGCAGCGCCCGACCTGAGCATTGAGCTCAACGCAAACAACAAGCCGCTGCTCAGCTGGGGCAGCGTTTCCGGTGCATCGAAGTATTGGATCTACCGTTCAACGGACGGCAAGAACTTTAAATACTACGACAGCACGACCAAAACAAGCTATAACAACAACGGCGCATCCCTCGGCGTGACCTATTACTACAAGATAAAGGCCGTCGCCGTGGTAAGCAAAAACAATGTCACCTCGGCATACAGCCGCAGCGTGAGCGTGACCGTGCCCGACCCGTCCAAGGGCGGCAAGTGCGGTGATAATGTCAAGTGGAAGATCACCGGCGACACGCTCTACATAAGCGGCAGCGGCAAAATGTACGACTACGACAACCTTGGCAGCAGCAAAAACAAGGTGCCTTGGAAGAAGTCGTTCAGCAAGGTCGTCATCTCCGACGGCGTGACCAGCATCGGCAGCTGCGCCTTTGAAGGCTGCGAATCGCTCTCGAGCGTATCCATTCCCGCTTCCGTCAAGAGCATCGGCGAGCGTGCGTTCCAGTTCTGCATGAGCCTTAGCAGCATCGTCATCCCCGAGGGCGTCGAGACCATCGGCGATTCCGCATTTTCGGCCGCAGAGGGTCTCAAACGCATCACCCTGCCGAGCACCCTCAAGAGCATCGGCAGCGCCGCCTTTGCGCAGCTTATCGATCTTGAGACGATCACCCTGCCCGAGGGTCTTGAGACCATCGGCGACAGTGCTTTCATCGGCTGCGACCGCCTTAAGACGCTGACTATCCCCGCATCCGTCAAGAACATCGGCGCAAGCATTTGCCGTGGCTGCAAAAGCTTCACCGGCTACACCGTCAGCGAGGCAAACCCCTACTACTGCGTTGTCGGCGGCGTTCTCTACACCAAGGACATGACCGAGCTTTTAAGCTGCCTGCCCGGCGTTGTCAGCACCGCCTCTTTCGTTGTTCCCGACAGCATCAAGGTCATCGGCGATGAAGCCTTCTACGGCTGCGCCCTCGCCAACGGCATCACTCTGCCCGAGGGTCTTGAAAAGATCGGCGACAAGGCATTTGCCGAATGTATCTTCCTCAGCTCACTCAACGCCCCCGCATCGCTCAGGAGCATCGGCGACTATGCGTTTATCCGCTGCGACAGTCTCGAGACCGTCACATTCTCCGGTAGCCTTGACAGCATCGGCAAGGAGGCGTTCAGCGGCTGCACCATGCTCAAAAGCGTCACCATACCCGACAAGCTCGGCAGTCTCGGCGATGAGGCCTTCCATTTCTGCGAAAACCTCGAGAGCATCGTCATCCCCGAAGGCGTAAAGAGCGTCGGCTTCATGACCTTCGCAGGCTGCCGCAATCTCGCAAGCGTCACGCTCCCGACGACCCTTCAGAGCATCGGCAAGGAAGCGTTCAGCGGCTGTACCCATCTTAAGAATATCACCCTTCCGGCAGGTCTCAAGACCATCGGCGAGGGCGCATTCAGAGACAGCGGTCTGACCTCCATCGTCATTCCCGACGGCGTGACCGCCCTCCCCGCCCTGTGCTTCTGCGATTGCTTCCAGTTTGAGAGTATCACCATCCCGACAAGCGTCAAGCGCATCGGAAAGAGTGCCCTGCTCGGCAGCAACCTAAAGCTGACCGTCAACTACAGAGGCACAAAAGCCCAGTGGAGCAACATCACCGTCGCCTCCGACAACAGCTCCCTCGGCCGAGCAACCATCGTGTATAACTACAAATAAGTAACAGGCAGCCCCTCAGCGTGTCAAAAAAGTCGTAAGACTTTTTTGCACGCTGAAAGCTCCACCCGAGAGGGTGGAGCTTTCCATTTAAATTATCACGCCGTATTTGCTCACCAGCGGGGCGAGGGCGGAGTCGGGGAGGGCGCCCTCATACAGGGCACGGCCCTGGTAGGCACGCAGCGCCGCTTCGAGGATGTCGGCGTCGTCGCACACGATGCACAGGGGCTTGGATATCATGTACTGGCAGTCGGCGAAAAGCTCGACCTCCTCCCATGTGTCGAGCCGCACGGCGACTAAGACATCATCGGTCTCCAGTGCGTCGGAAAGCTCGTCCTCAAAGTCGGGCGTGACGGCGAGGACTTTGCCGCATCGGGCATCGACCGGCAGATACGCCGTGAGCTTCTCGGTCGAGGCCGGAAGCAGGTCGGCGAACTTCGGCGCGGGGGCGACCGGCTCGGCGTTCCGAAGCGCCTTGCTCAGTGCGGCGATGTGCTCGGCGGTCGTGCCGCAGCAGCCTCCGAAGATGGCGACGCCTGCTTTGAGAAACTCGGGAACAAGCTCCACGAACTGCTCGGGCGGGCAGTTATACACGGTCTTGCCGTCAACTATCTCGGGCATGCCTGCGTTGGGCTTGACGATAAGCGGCACACGGGAAAATTCACGCAGGCGCTTTATCTGCGGCAGCATTTCGGCTGGGCCTGCCGAGCAGTTTAGGCCGAATGCGTCGATGCCCATGCCCTGCAAAACGGTCAGGGCGGCGGTGATATCCGTGCCGGAGAGGCTGCGGCCGTTTTCGTCGCAGGTGAAGGTCACGAAAATGGGCTTATCGCTGACACTGCGCACGGCAAGGACTGCCGCTCTGGCGTCCGAGAGCGTCATCATCGTCTCGATGACGAAAAGATCGACGCCCGCCTGCTCAAGGCCTGCGGCCTGCTCGGTGTAGATATCCACAAGCTCCTCGAACGAAGCCTCGCCCAGAGGCGAGAGGAACAGGCCGGTCGGGGAAATGTCACCGGCGACAAAGGCCCTGCCGTCGGCGGCTTTCTGCGAAAGCGCCGCTAAACGGCGGTTGTAGTCGGCGGTCTTGTTGAAAATGCCGTGCTCTTCCAATTTGCGGCGGTTTGCGCCGAAGCTCGGCGAGTACAAGACATTGCTTCCGGCTTTGACATAGCCTTTCTGGATGCCGATGATGCTGTCGGGGTTCTCAAGCACCCACTGCTCGGCGCTGACATCGCCCTTGTAGCCGCATTTTTGAAGCTCGGTGCCGGTCGCACCGTCGAGAATGAGCGGAAAGCGGATCTGCATGATTAGTCCTCCGTAATATCAAAAGTCATGTTGTCCGTGAACGCCTCGGTGAATTCCCGCAGGCCGGACAGCTCGATGTATTCGCATTTTTCGGCGCATGAGCGCAGCTCACGGCGGCACTCGGGATCGACCGCCGCCATGGACGCACCGGCAAGCGAGGTGTTGCCGAGGCAGTGCAAGCGCTCCGGCGAAATTTCCGGCAGCATGCCGAGCGTCATGGCGCTTTTGGGGTCGATGTAATTGCCGAAGCCGCCGGCAAGGCAGACCCTTGAAAGGTCGCCGGCCTTTATCCCGTGCCGGGCAAGCAGCACCTCAACACCGCCGGCAACGGCGGCCTTTGCAAGCTGGAGACTGCGCACATCGGCGGCGGTGAGGTACACGGTTTCCGTAAGATGAAACACGCCGTTACCCTGCCCGTCCGGGCGGATGTACCGCCGCAGGCTCCCGGGCGCAAGCTCCGGCGGAAGCAGTCTGCCGCCGTTATCGATGCAGCCGAGCTTAAGCAGCGTGGCGGCAAGGTCGATAAGCCCGGAGCCGCAGATGCCGACAGGCTCGACTGCGCCTATGACATCGTACAAAAAGCCACGGTCATAGCGCACATGGCTGACGGCGCCGCTAAGCGCCGGCATGCCGCAGCTTATGCCCGCACCCTCGAATGCAGGGCCGGAGGCGACGGCGCAGCAGGAGACCCTGCCCCCGCTCACGAGCGCCATTTCTCCGTTCGTGCCGATATCCAAAAACAGCGAGCTTCCCCCGGCGGAACACAGATCGGACGCAAGCAGTCCCGCCGTGATATCGCCGCCGACATATCCGGCAACGCACGGGGCGTAGCTTAGCTCGGCTCCGAGAAGCTTATCGCCCGTGGGGGCTTCAAAAAGCGTCTCGGGCTTAAAGGGCGCCGTGGCGATAGAGCGCACGGGCAAGCCCGCAAAAATGTGCTGCATGACGGTGTTTCCCGCAAGGAAAACGCTGCGCAGTCCGGCTTTATCCCTGCCGCAGTCGGCGAGGGCGTCGAGTATCAGCTCCTCGGTCTGGCGGCGGATGAGTACCGACAGCTCGTGCAGGCCGTCCGGCTCATCCATGGTGTAGCGGATGCGGCTGATGACATCGCCGCCGTAGGCCGCCTGAGCGTTCCATGCGCTGAGCGTTCTGAGCTCCGCCGCATTTTCAAGGTCGTAAATGCGCACGGCAACGGTGGTCGTGCCGAGGTCAACGGCGGCGGCTATGCCGCTTTGCGCCGCCTTGGGAGCGGCAATACTTACGGTGTCGGTGAGTATCGCACCGGCGGCGGCTTCGGGAAGCTCGACGGTGTCGCCGTCCGTGGGGATGACCTTGCACGCAAGGCGCTGCACGCCGTTTATTTTCACCCGGCACTTGCCGCATTTGCCCCTGCCGCCGCAGGCAGCGGGAACGGAGAAGCCCGCTTTGCGCAAAGCCGCCAGCAGCGTTTCGTTATCGTTTACCTGCACGGTATGCACTTTGCCGCCGCAACCAACTTCGATGCTTGACACGGACTTTCCTCCTTAATATAATGTCATTATATCTTTATTATATAAGCAGTCATCGACTGCTTTGTCAAGAGGTACGACAGTATGACACGGCTGATGACCCTTGCGGCGGAAAACGGCTTTTCGCATTACGCTGCGGCGAATATGGAGGCGTTCACCCCGAGAGCCGATGTGCGGGATATGTGCAGGCAAAACCGTTGCGGAAGATACGGCGCAAGCTGGTCGTGTCCCCCGGGCTGCGCAACGCTCGAGCAGGCGATCACGGATATCGGCTGCTGCAAAAGCGGCATACTCGTGCAGACGACAGGAAGGCTTACCGACGAGTTTGATTATGACGGTATGCAGGAGATATCCCGCCGCCACAAGAAAAGCTTTGAAAGCTTCGCCCGCCAGGCGAGGATGCTCTACCCCGACTGCCTTGCGCTGACGGCGGGCACCTGTACCGTTTGCGCAAAATGCACCTATCCCACGAAGCCCTGCCGCTTCCCGAAAAAGCAGCTTTCGTCCATGGAGGCCTACGGCCTTTGGGTCAGCGACATTTGCCGCCGCTCGGGGCTTGAGTATAATTACGGCAGGCTCACCATGACATACACATCCTGCGTTCTACTAAGGAGTGACCGATATGCAGACTGCAAAGGAAATTTTTCTTGAATTGCTGAAGCCCGACGGCAGGCCCGAAAGGATATTAAAGCAGTACGAGGCGCTGCACATGTGTCTGTACGACCCGATAAATGTCTATCTGCGCGGCAACCGCAAGCGCGGCTCGGTGTCAAAAGACCGCTGGGGCACGACCATAAGCTTCCCGGAGGATGCCCCGGGCGCAACGCCGCTGCACGGCGACGGGCTCACCGTCTGTCCGGATATCACCCGCTGGCGTGAATTTGTCCACGCCCCCGATATCGCCGCAAACTGCACCGAGGGCTGGGCGGAGTGCCGGGCCAAGGCGAGAGCCGCCGCAGGCGATGAGCAGCTCGTTGCCGGCTTCATGGGCACGGGCATTTTCGAGCAGTGCCACTTCCTCATGGGCTTTGAAAACACGCTCACGGCGCTGTACGAGCACCCCGACGAGATGCATGAGCTTATAGAATACATCACCCGGTACCGCCTTGAATATGTGCGGCTTCTTATCGACAACCTTCAGCCGGATGTCATCTTCTCGCACGACGACTGGGGCACAAAGACCGCACTTTTCATGAAGCCGGATATGTGGCGTGAGTTCTTCAAGGAGCCGTACCGCCGCTTCTACGGCTACATTCGCTCCCGGGGCCGCATCGCCATCCACCACGGCGACGCATACCTTGCCGACATCGTCGATGACATGGCCGAGATCGGCATTCAGGTCTGGCAGGGCACGCTGCCGGAGAACAACATCCCCGCATTGCAGAAGCATCTCAAGGGCAGACTCGTTTTAATGGGCGGCATGGGCGCCGCCATCGACAGAGCCGATGCCACGCCCGAGGAGATAACCGCCTACGCCGAGAAAACGCTGCGTGACTGCTGTCCGGGCGGACACTTTATTCCGTCTATCACCTACGGCTTGCCCGGCGCCGTGTATCCGCATATAGACCGGTACATCGACCGTGCGATAGACGACTACAACGCAAAGCTGCACATGCCGCATTTCGACCTGCCGGAGGTACCCCGCCGCAAGCTTGACGGTGCGGTCAAGACCGCCGCAGCCGAGACTAAGACCGAGGAGGTCGGGGGCGATATCCTCACGAGGATAGCATCAGCCATCAAGCGGGGTCAGCAGAAAAAACTGCTGGCGCTCATAGACGAGGCGCTTAATGACGGCGTGGACGCTCAGGACATTCTCTCGGGCGGACTCGTCGTCGGCATGAACGAATTGGGCGAGGATTTCTCGGCAAACAGGGCCTTCGTTCCCGAAATGCTCATTGCCGCACGGTGCATGGCCGCCGCCACCGCCGTACTCAAGCCGCACATGGTGTCCGAGGACGGAAGCAGCCGCTCCATTGGCTCGGCCTGCATCGGCACGGTGCTGGGCGACCTGCACGATATCGGCAAGAATCTCGTCAAGATAATGTTCGAGGGCAGCGGCATCGAGGTGTACGATCTCGGGGCCGATGTCCCGCCGGAGAAATTTATTCAGACGGCAAAGGAGCATAACTGCGACATTATCGCCTGCTCGTCCCTGCTCACGACAACGATGCAGGAGATGCGGCAGATAGTGGAGCTTGCAAAACAGGCCGGCATCCGTGACACGACGACCATCATGGTCGGCGGAGCACCCATCAGCCAGAGCTTCTGCGACGAGATAGGCGCAGATATCTACACGCCGGACGCAGCCTCCGCCGCCCGTGCCGCCGTGAAGGTACTCACCGCCTGAACACCTGCCCCTGCGGCTTTTTACCGCAGGGGTTCCCATTTGTGCGAGATATCGCCGGTTTTCGCAATTTTTGTTCATATTGTGAAGGCCGAATCCTGTTGTTTTTTGCCTGACAATGCGATAAAATGAGGGCACAGTACGGTTATGGAAAGGACTGCGTTATGAAAGGATATGTGACGAGGCTGTGCGACATTGACAGCGTCGGGATACCCGACGAAATGCTTGAGGTGCACATCGATAAAGAGCGTATCGAGAAACAGATCGCCGCCCTGTCGCTGCGCTATGCAAACGAGATAAGCTCCATCATCTGCGCCCGGGGCGATATCGTCCGCTGCAGGGCGGACGAGGCAAGCTACCCCGATAAGAGAACGATAATTCTGTTCACCGGCGCATCTCTCCCCGCCGCCGAGGAGGCCGCAAACGCCGCCATCGGCAAAAAGCTCGGCGAAAGCTTTAAGACCGAGCTTGCCGGAAAGAGCGTGGAGCTGACGGTTTTGAAGATCACCCGCCGCATGCCGGTCGAGGTCACGGATGAGCTCATTGCCTCCGTGGGCATTGACGGCGTCACCACCGTTGACGGCTACCGGGCGTATCTCACGGCAAAGGCGACCGAGGATGCTAACCTTGAAAACAGCAAGGCCGTCATGCGCTATCTCATGGACGAGCTGATAAACGGCAGCGAGTTTGAGTATGACGAGCAGGCGATGAAAGCCGCCGTCGAGCAGGCCAAGGCCGATTACGCCGCCATGCCCGATGAGGGCTACGCTTTCACCGACGAGGAGATAGAGCAGTCCGTTGTGTATAACTGCAAGCAGGGCTGGGCGGCCGAGGAGTTTTGCAGACAGCACGGCATCGAGATAGACGAGCAGGCCGTCAGGCAGCAGGCCGGGCAGCTCGGTCAGATGATGGAGCTCATGGGCGAGACCGTTCCCGATGAAGCGGAGCTTCTTGACATGGCCCGCTCGGAGGAGTGCCTCAATCCGCTGTTTGAGCACATAAACGATATGATAACCCGGAAGATCGGAGGTTAAGGGCATGGTAAGAGAGCTTAAAGAAAACCGGTGGAAGGAATTTTCCAAGGCAGAATATGCCGTCATCGACTGCTACGGCGAAAACAGCTTTGCCTGCGTACAGCTTGCGCCGATCTTCGATGCTGCCGCCGACGAGCTTTCGGGCGTGTCCTTCGGCAGAATAAACATTTCGCTTTACCCCGAGATCGCCGACACCTACGGCATAGACGCAATGCCCACGCTGCTGTTTTTCCGTAACGGCGAGCTTGTAAACCGAGTGGCCGGCAGCATGGAGAGCGAGGACCTTTTCGGCGAGCTGTCCAGGCTTTTGTATGAATAAGAGGAGACACAAAAACGGGAAAGATAAGGCTCAATGACGATGCAGCGGCCGTCGCAGGGATAAAGGCCGGCCTCAAGGAGACCGGTGACTACGAGCACACCGACCCCGACGGCATAAGCTACGACACACGCACCGTCCTAAAAAACGACGGCGTCGTCGAGGCCGAGGGCAGTCCTAAGGAGCTTGATGGCTCAAACGAATACTACAAACTTTTCAGCAAGACCCTTTGAAAGGCGAGAAAAAATGATAACCGAAAAAACAAAACTTTGTGACCTTGAGCCCGGCGGCGTGACCGCCGGCTTCGAGCTTGAAAAAAAGCAGTATGTCGAGGCGAAAAAGGCAACGCTCTACACCCTGCGGCACAAAAAATGCGGTGCCCGGCTGTTGTACTTTGACAGAGCCGACCTTAACAAGACCTTTGCCGTCTCCTTCAGGACCCTCCCCGAAAACGACACCGGCGTTTTCCACATTCTTGAGCACAGCGTGCTTAACGGCTCGGAAAAATTCCCCGTAAAGGAGCCGTTTGTGTCGCTGCTGCAAAGCTCCATGCAGACCTTCCTGAACGCCTACACCTTTGGCGACAAGACCATGTTCCCGGTCTCAAGCCGCAATGAGCAGGATCTTTTCAACCTCATGAGCGTGTATCTCGATGCGGTGTTCCGTCCGAGCATCTACTCCATGCCCGAGATATTCATGCAGGAGGGCTGGCACTACGAGTTTGACGAGCAAGGCTCGGTCAGCTACAACGGCGTCGTGTTCAGCGAAATGAAGGGCGCATACGCCGATGTCGAGCGCATCATGGGCGATGCCTGCGACAGACTCATGTACCCGGACACCTGCTACGGCTTCTCCTCCGGCGGCAGACCCGAGAGCATCCCCGATTTGAGCTACGAGCAGTTTATCGCAACGCACAAGCGCTTTTATCATCCGTCGAACGCCCGCTTCTTCCTTGACGGACACATGGATATCGACGGCGTTTTAGAGTACATAGACTCCGAGTACCTCTCCCGGTACGACTACCTTGAGCCGGACTTTGATTTTTGTGAGCAAAAGCCCGTCACCGGCACTGCGACCGTGAATTTCGAGCCCACCGAGGGTGAGAACGACCGTGCGCACATGGTCATGGGTAAGCTCCTGTGCCGCTTTGACGAAATTGAAAAGCTCTATGCGTCGAAGATAATCGCAGACTACCTCACGGGCTCTAACGAAGCGCCGCTCAAGCGTGCGTTTTTGGAAAACGGTCTTGCGCAGGATGTCGCCCTTGAGATAAACGACGGCATTTATCAGCCGTCGGCGGCGCTCGTGGTACTCAATACCACTGCCGATAAGTTTGACGAAATTCGCTCCTTTGTGCCCGAGACCGTGCGCCGTGTTGCCGAAAACGGCCTTGACCGTAGCGCGCTGCACGCCTGCATCGAGCGCTTTGCCTTCAACTGCCGCGAGGTCACGGAGCCGTATGGCGTGGAGCTTGCGATAAAGGCGCTCGACGGCTGGCTTTACGGCGGCGACCCGCTGCTGCACATCGATAACGCCGGGGTCTTTGACGCACTGCGCAATAAGCTCGACACCGGCTATTTTGAAGCGCTCATGCTCGAAATGCTCGCAGACCCCGACGATAAGTGCTATGTCTACGCTCTGCCGTCCAAAACGAAGCTATTTGACGACGCTCAGCGTGAAAAGGCAAGGTGTGAGGCCGAGGCCGCCGCATGGGACGACGAAAAGCGTCGGGAAATGATGAAGGCCACCCAAAAAATGCAGCTCTGGCAGCAAAGTCAGGATGACGAGCAGGCCCTCTCGACTCTGCCGGTTCTGCAGCTTTGCGATGTGCCCCGTGATGTCGGGCCGATAAAGACGGCGCCGGTAAATATCGCAGGCCGCACGGCGCTGAGCGTCGAGACAAGCTCGGGCGGCATCGTGTATCTTAACCTGTACTTTGATGTGTCCGACTTCACGACCGAGGAGCTTCGGCTTTTGAACCTGCTCACGAGCTGTCTCGGCGACCTGCGCACGGAAAATCTCACGGCGCTCGAGCTTCAGAACAAGATAAAGGCCACACTCGGCGGCATCGCCGCAAAGGTCGATGTCATCTCGCACGAGGGCGAGCTTGACAGCTGCAAGCCGTATCTTCTCGTTTCGGCAAGCACCCTGCGTGAAAACGCACAGGCGGCCACGGAGCTGCTGAGCGAGCTTCTGCTGCACACCTGCTGGAGCGAGACCGACAAGATAGGCGAAATAGTTATGCAAAGCGATTATTTCATCAAGCAGTCGCTCATCGGAAACGGTCACAGCTATGCAATGACAAAGGCGCTGTCGGGCTTTTCGGCCGAGGATGCACTGCGTGAAGCGCTCGAGGGCGAGAGCTTTGCCCGCTGGTTTGCAGACCTTGCAGGCAGCTTCTCCGGACACGCCGAAGTGCTCGGCGAAAGGCTTGCCGGGCTTGCGCACCGTGCCTTTGCCGCAAACAGGCTGTTTGTCGGCTTTGGCGGCGAGCCGTCTGTTTCGGCGATAGAGAGCTTTGTAAAGGCTCTGCCGGAAAGCGAGATAGGCGAAGCTGCCGCTGCGCCAGAGGGCGTAAAGACCGACTGTACCGTCGAGATACCCGCCGATGTCGGCTTCAGCGCACTGGGCGGAAATCTCAACACCTTCGGCGGAAAGTTTAGCGGCGCATGGCCTGTTTTGTCGTCGCTCATGACCTACGGCTACCTGTGGGGCGCCGTGCGTGTGCAGGGCGGCGCTTACGGCACGGGCATGAATGTCCGCTCGAACGGCGATATTTTCTGCTACTCGTACCGTGACCCGAATCTCATGAGCTCCGCCGATGCATTTGCGGCGCTGCCCGATGTGCTGGGTGAGATGCTCTCCGAGGACATGCCGCTTGACGATATCATCATCGGCACGGTGAACACCACCGACCCCCTGCTTGACCCCGCCGGACAGTGTGAATTAAGCTGCCGCCGCTATCTCAGGGGCACGACCCCCGAGGATATCGCCCGGCTGCGCCACGAGATACTCGACACCGCCGCCGCAGACCTCCGCTCGCTCATCCCCACGCTGCGGGCCTATGTCGAAAACGGCGTCTTCTGCGCCGTCGGCAGCCACGACGCCGTGGAATTCGTAAGCGGCAAATAATTCCGCAAAAATTTTATACTTGAAGAATTTGTCCCAAGGCGTTAAACTATACGGGTATTTAATGACTAAGCGGGGGGCGAATGCTTTAAAACAGCAAAAAGGACAGCCGAGAGGCTGTCCTTCAGCGTGTCAAAAAAGTCGTGTGACTTTTTTGTACGCTTCAAAACACGCCACATTTTTTGTGAAGCTTTGCTTCACGAAAAATCTCGCTATGCTCGTCAAAAAGCCTGATAACTCAGGCGTTTTTGATGGCTATAATCTAATTTGAGGCGGGACCTTGTCCCCCTCACACTCCCCCTGCTGCGTATTGGATTTTACCTGTTGCGCCTATTTTTCCTAGTTCTTTGACAAACTGAAAAGGACAGCCGAGAGGCTGTCCTTTTGTCATGTCGGTTTACTTCGTTTTCACATAGGTGTTCATCGGGTGGACCATGTATTCGTTGTAGGGGAACCGGTCGGTGGTGACATATCCGGCGGGAGCGTCAATGAGCTGCGGGATGCGGTTAACGAGCGTTGCGCACGTCAGCTCCACCGTTGCAGGCTCGTTGACGATGCAGGTCGTGTTCGGCTCGCCGTGCAGCGTCCACACATTCTTGTCCGTCTCCTCGGGATTGTATATCTTGCCCACGCACTCGGTCACGAGGGTGATGCCCTCCTTGGTCTCGGTCGTGACGACGGCACGCATACCGGTGGCGTCACCGGCCTTGACGACCATGCCCAGCGTCTCGGACTTTAAGTCCTCCCTGTCGACGCAGGGGATGCATTTTTGCGTCTGCGAGGTGACATGCAGCCCCATCTTGCTGCAAAGCCAGCCGTTCTGGTTCCACATATACGACGGCACATATTTTCCGCTCTCTAAAAGCTCCTTCATCTCGTCCGACGGGGTGTCGTTGTAGCAGCCGATGGTCTTGTTGAATTCGTCGATGCTAAGCCCTGCGCCGTGACCCTCGGCAAGCGCCACGCCGTAGTCCTCGACATTGTACCAACTGCTGCCCTCGATCTTGGTTATCTTGTGCGAGGAGCCGGCTAAGTTCGTGACCATCGTGCCCCAGTACAGGTCGCAGTAGCCCACGCCCGTGAGCGTGCAGCCGCCCTCCTTGGCAAGCTTGTCTAACTTTGCGGTGAGTGCGGGCGAGGAGTTCCACGGATACAGCGCCTCCTCGCAGGTGGTGATGGCGTTCACGCCGTGTTTTGCGCAGATGGTGAAAATGTCCTCAAGCTCGGCAACGGTGCTGCGTGTTGCGATGATGCACACATCGGGCTTGAGCTCGGCTATGCGTCTGTCGGCATCGGCGGAATTTTCGACCACCACGCCGACATGGGGGAAGCCGTCGCCGATTATCTCCGCCACATCCTTGCCGATGTGGCCTTTGTTGCGGCAGAATGCGCCCACCAGCTCGCCGTCATGCTCGATAACATAGCGCATGAGATAGCGGCTCATCTTGCCCGCACCGTACTGAACAACTCTGATTTTGCGATCCATAAAACAGCCTCCTTAATGAAATGTTCGTTTAAGATGTAGCGTCTGCAAGAATAGTTATTTTTTTAACGACCTTGCGCTTTCATTATAGAGTATAACCGCAAAAAGGTCAATCTATTAAAGAAAGATGTTTTACAAGCACACCGGCCTCGATATCGACGCATTGCTCGCCGATGAGCAGTCCACGGTAACAGAAGCAAAGCAGAATGAAGCGCAGAACACCGTCACCGAGCCCAAGGCACAAGCGCCGCCGCAGTATAGCATTGAAAGTCTGCCGGACGGCAAAAAATATGTTCGAGCCGACCGTCAGGTCATTTTCGGAAAAGACCCCGACGCTTGGAGCGAACAACTTGAAAACTATATAAACGGCAAAATCAGAAGGGGCGAGGATGTGCCGCTTGTTGCGGATGACGGTGATGTTTTACTGCTTACCAAAGAGACAGCGGGGAAAATTTCTTCTCAGTATAAGGATGGCAGAACACTCAGCGAAGAAGATTTCTCTCGCAAAGTCAGTGCCGGAGCTCATATAGATGAGCTTGCACAGCTTGAAGTCGACCTTGCGGCCGTAAACTCTGAGACAACAGCTCTATGACCAGTATAGTCGTATCTCCTTTTAATTTGATGTGTCCATTGTAAAATATGTGTCGAATTTTGTCAACAAAGGCGGTATAATAAAAACCTCCGTTTCGATTTAGCATTTGCCGCCGGATGGGTAGTTAATAGATGATGGCTATCAAATCACTTTAGCAAGAAAGAGGGTGCTGCGGTGGAGGACGAGAGGATAGTTGCGCTGTTTTTTGAGCGCAGCGAGCTGGCGATTCGGGCACTGGACGACAAGTACGGTGCACTGTGCAGAGCGGTCGCATTCAATATACTGGCCGATGCGCAGGATGCCGAGGAGTGCGTCAGCGACGCATATCTCGGCGCATGGAACGCCATTCCCCCGGCTCGGCCGGACCCGCTGCGGGCGTATATTATTAAAATAGTCCGCAACCTGTCGGTCAAGGCGTACCGCACGAAGCGGGCGGTCAAGCGCAGCGGCTACACGGTCGCACTTGAGGAGCTTGACGAGTGCATCGCCGACAAAAAGACTGTGGAGGACACGGTCGAGGCGGCGGAGCTTGGCGGCATCATCGAGCGGTTTCTCGACACGCTGAGCACAAAGGAGCGGGTCATTTTCATGCGCCGCTACGCCTTTGGCGACAGCTACGCCGACATTGCCGAGCGGGTCGGCGTGTCCGAGAAAAATGTGTCCGTGCGCCTGAGCGTCACCCGTCAGAAGCTACGGCAGTTTCTTATCGAAAAGGAGGTTTTACAATGAATTCAGAAAAGCTGTCCGACGCAATTGGTGCGGTCGGCGGCAAATACTACGAGGAGGCGGCGGCCTACCGCCGCAGGAAGCACGGCTGGGTCAAATGGGCGGGGCTCGCCGCATGCCTGGCGCTTGCGGCCGCAGCCGTTTTGCCGAGCGCCGCAAAGCAGCCCACGACAACGCCCGACACGCCGAGTGTCGTGATGTCCGGCGTACACATCAACGAGATGCAGCAGTCGAGTGTCGACGGCACAAAGCTCGTGTACGACCCGAGTTACTACGACAATGCCGCATGGGACAGCGTGGACATCGTCAAATACTACGGCAGCGACCTGACCCCCGCCTACATCCCCGAGGGGCTCGTCCCCGCCGAGAGCAATGGCACGGCAACCGTGTACATCAAAAAGGACGGCACGGTGGCCGACGACCTGGTATCGCTCGGCTTTTACCACGACTACTACGCCGACGGAAGCCCGAAGCTGACCGATAGCATCGCAGCGGTCAAGGGCTTTTCCCTCGAGGCATCGAGGCTCGGCAAATTGGACGGCTGCTGCATGGCGATGCCGGTCGGCGAGGCGGCGGAGCCCACCGATATCGGCGGCGTTTGTGTCACCTTCGGCCACTGCTTGGTCGACTACGGCCCGTATGACCCCGACACGCACGAGCCCGCCGGACAGTACGAACGATACACCGCCGAGTTTACGCTTGACGGCATCCACTACCGCATAACCACCGACCAGCTTGCGCAGGACGAGATCGTGAAGATCGTTTCTTCGATAATTTTCGGAGAGGTCGCAGAGATAAAATAAGAAAACGGGCAACCCGAGGGTTGCCCGTTGAGTTTAATTAAAGAAGTGTCGGTGGATAAGCTCCAGTGACGGCAGGACATTTTCCGGCGCAACAGTTACGGCGCACACGCCGTCGTGCAGCTCGCCTTCGCCGACGACAATGCCGCTGTCGGCGAGCAGCGCCACGGTCTCGGCAAGGGTCTGCGCATCGACCGCCGCCCCGACGACGCTGATTTTATTCGCCGCCTTGTCGCGGGTCACGCCGCAGATAGGCGGCCTTTCGTCAAATTTCGACACCACGGTGCCTGCCCTGCGTGTGAAGCTTGAAAGCAGCGTCAGCTCCACATTTCCCGCTATCGCCGCTTCTACCGCACGGGAGTGCAGCACCTGCGAGCCGCCGAGGGCGAGATGCAGCATATCGGCGTAGTCGATGCGGTCAAGCTTTTTTGCGCCCGTGACGAGACGAGGATCGGCGGTGTAAACGCCGTCGACATCGGAGTATATCTCGCAGCGAGAAGCGCCCAGCGCAGCGGCGAGCGCTACCGCCGTTGTGTCCGAGCCGCCACGGCCGAGCGTGGTGACATCGTCGTTTTCGTTGACGCCCTGAAAGCCGGCGACAAGGACGATCTTGCCCGCCTTGAGCTCACGGTGCAGCCTGTCGGTGCTTATGTCCAGAATTCTTGCAGCGCCGTGGACGGTGTCGGTGAAAATTCCCGCCTGTCTGCCGGAGAGCGACACGCAGTCGAGCCCCATCGAGTGCAGCTGCATTGCCATGAGGGCAACCGAGCCGAGCTCCCCCGTCGACAGCAGCACATCCAGCTCCCGCCGCTGCGGCGACTGCGTTATCTCGCCTGCGTTTTCCAAAAGCGTGTCGGTCGTATCCCCACGGGCGGACAGTACGACCACCGGGCCGTCGCCGTGCGCATGGGCATCGGCGATGATGCCGGCGACCCGCCTGATCCGTTCGGCGTCGGCGACCGAGCTTCCGCCGAATTTCTGTACTATCAGCATGGTGATCCCCCAAAAGAAAAGAGTAGAGAAGGGCGGATACAGATAAGGGAAAATCGGTTTTGACCGACCCTTTTCCGCTCATACTGCGCAAAAATCTCCGGTAACACTCAAAGTATCACGGGAGATCTTTTTGTCTGAGAGAAAAGTGCCTTGGTCAAAACTGCTACGCACCCTGTAAAATTGGGTTTTTTCCCGAGGCAAGGCACAGTTCGACGGGCATAATGGATATATATGACCTAGAGCTTTAACGCAGCATCGGGGAAAAAGACTTTTTACAGGGCGATTTGTCCTTATCTGTATCCGCCCAAAGACTCTACTCCATAATATTCAATTGCTTATCAGCCTGCCATTATTTCGACCGAAACAACGCCCGACACGGAGTAAAGACGGCTTATGAGCTCATCGGTCTCGACGGCGACCGACTCTGCCACGAACGACACCGTCACAAGCGCCACGCCGTTTGCGGGGATGCTCTGGTTTATCGTGAGAATATTTGCGCCCGTTTCGGTAAAAATAGACAGGACGGCGGCAAGCTTGCCGGGCTTGTCGTGCAGCTTGATGTGCAGGGTCGTGATGTTGTCCCGCTTCATGTCACGGAACGGAGCGATAGCGTCCTTGTACTTGTAAAATGCGCTGCGGCTGAGGTCAACGGCCTCGACCGCCTCGGCGACCGTGCGGGCAGCGCCCGTCTCCAGCAGCGCCTTGGCCTCCATGACCTTGACGAAAACCTCGGGAAGCGCATCGGCCTTGATGAGATAGTATTTCGGTTTTCCGGCTTGCATATCGGCACCTCCGGTTGTTTTTTTCGTTGACTTAGAGCCAAACCGCTATCGGTTCTGACCGGCCAAAAAGCGCTGCAAGGGCACGCCGACAGACGATAGAGTTCGTCCCCCGTCAACTTGATGTTATCTATTCGATACAGTCTTAGACTAACACATTAGGGCAGCTTTTACAAGTGCCGCAGGAAAAAGGGTGGTTTATTAAAAATGCTTTGGGGCATCATTTTCAGCATTATCGCAGGTATGGCGATGAGCGTGCAGGGCGTCATGAATACCCGGCTCGGCGAGGGCATCGGCAACATGGAGGCCAACGCCTTCGTGCAGGGCAGCGCCTTTGCGCTGGCGCTCGTGGTGCTGCTTTTCTACCGGCAGGGCAGCTTCTCGGCGCTCGGGCAGGTCAACAAGCTGTACTGGCTCGGCGGCGTTTTGGGGCTTGTCATCACGCTCACGGTCATGCTCGGCATCAAAAGTCTCGGCACGACCCTCGCCATATCAATTATTCTCATTTCGCAGCTTTTTATTGCGGCGCTCATCGACGCATTCGGTCTGTTCGGCAGCGAAAAGTTAGCCTTCGGCTGGAACAAATATGTCGGCCTTGCCCTCATGACCGGCGGTATGCTTCTGTTCAAAACGGCCTAGCCGTTTTTGAACAGAAGCTGAGCGAACAGCGCTCAGATATTTTCTGTCCCACACCGATAAGCTGATGGGCAGACTAAGCTTCGGTACGCAGCCACCGGTTGGGCTAATGCAGCAACGACCAGCGGAAGCGTAAAAGCGTATTGGAAAACAGGCAGTGCAAAACGCACTGCCTGTTTTGGTCAACTTAATAATTCGGCACTTCGATGCCGTCGGGGGTGATGCTGAAGCTAAATGGATTATCCATTGTGGTGAATACGCTGTCGGACCATGTATCGTCTGTCATGCGGGCTTCCATCGCCGTTTTTACGGGGTATTGCAGCCAATCCCACTGGTGTATATACACGAGGAAGGAGGTAAACCCCTGAGTGGTTCTGTCATAATCTAGCTCATCGTTGCCAACCATGGAGTAGGCAATGTACCCACGGCAGCGCTCGCCGTCAGCCGGCATTGAAAAAGTGGCGAAGGGATCTTCCCTCGTATTCCCCACATAGAGGAAGAAGGGCGAGGCGTAGGCCTTTTCACCAAGCCAATGGTAAGGCGAGGCATAGGTTTTTCCGTCCTTGTCGTACAGCACCCGTCCGGTGAAATTGCCGCCGGAGTATATATCGTTGTCATCGTCTCGATACGCAGGCCAAAGCTGGAGCGCCTCCGTGCCGTAAAAGCCGGGGTTGGAATTCCATTCAAAGTGGTGAATGACTATCCATTTGTCTTGCTCGCCGGACAGCCGCACAGCGATATTCGTGGTGCGCATATCCCATTTTAAATCGCCGTTTTCAAGCTCATCGTACACATCAATACCGACAGCCTCCGCACCCTCGCAGGCGGCGATGTCCTCCGCCGTGAGGTCGTTTAGGACATCCTCGGGGAAACCCATGGCGATGAGGTGCGACTTTATCTCCTGCGTCTTATCCGTTGCCGCCGCTTTCTCGGGCTTCCAATCCATATCATAGCTGCTGCCGAAGATGTAGCCCGCTAAGCAGCCGAGGACGACCAAGACAGCGATAACGATGACGATGCACAGGTCTGTGACCTTGACGGCCGCCGGTTTGACGGTGTAGCCCGCCTCATCGAGCACCTTCGACAGCTTGCACAAGCTCACGATGATGAGGATGTACGAAATGAGCAGCGCCCCAACGATGATGAGCCCTTCGAGCTGCATAACAGCGGCAAAGCATCCGACTGCATACCACATGAAGAACGCAAGCGCCGCACCCGCTTTCGGAGGAAGTCCGGCCTTGCGCTTCACGGCACACAGACCACGCCAGAAGCAGAGTATTTGGATAAGCAGCAGCGCAACGGCAACGGCGTTGCCGGCAGACTGGATATCTGGGGTCAGAATTTCATTTTTATAAATGGTCGAGTTTAGAATAAAATCGGCAAAGAAGTTCAAGGCTCTGAGCACTGCAATGCCGTAGCAGGCGCCAAACCAGCCGTTTTCACGGCGCAGGGTGCGGAAGCCCAAGAGCAGCAGCACCATGCCGATGGCAGGCAGAATGTAGTTCAGACCGAGGATGTTGAGCGTTATCACGCACAGCGCAAAGCCGAAAAGTATGCGGTTCATCGCCCGCCTCCACGGTGTTACAGCCTCTGCGATGTCGTCGGGCGGAAGCTCGGAAATGCTCTCGGTGAGCATGTCATCAAAGTCATGGTCGTCCATGGCTTTCCATTCGTGTTCACTCATGCGCTTCACCTCCCAACATCCTGCGCAGGCGCTGCTTCAGGCGATACAGTCTGCCCTCGACCGCACGCTCGGTCAGGCCGAGCTCCGATGCTATCTGAGCCGTGGACTGTAAGTAATAATACTTGCGGTAAAACAGCGTTCTGTCCTTCGGCGAGAGCTTTTCCAAGGCACTGCGAAGTGCCGCTTGGCGCTCTTTTTGAAGAACGACCTCCTCGGGCGTAGGCTCGGGTGACGGCGTGTCTGGCGGTATCTCATCCAGCCCGCTGTGTCGGGCGTTCTTTCGTGCGTAGTTCAATGCCGTGTTTCGGGATACCGCAGTCAGCCATGCGTTCCAGCTGCCGTGGCCTGCGTCAAATTGGCCGATCTTCTCCCAGACACGCACCGTGACCTCCGACACGCAGTCGGCCTGATCATGCGCATCGGGCAAAATGGGCGCAATAACATACCGCATCAGCGGCCCGTAGTGCAGCAGCAGAGCCTCCATGCCCCGCTCGTCATGTGTCAGCAGCAGCTCAATTATCTCCGGCTGTTTCACAGCATCGCCTCCTCTCGCCCTACCCTCTGCTATATTATACACGATGCGGCGCCAAATCCCACGGTTTTGTTGGGTTAGCAGGTTAAGCTGCCGGTGAAGTTGAGCGCTATGGCACTCAGATTTTTTGTACCGCACCGACAGGTTGACGGACGACTTTAACTAAAATGTGCAGCCATCGGTCGGGCTGACGCAGTACAGACTATGCTGCGGGGGCATTCGCTAACAAAAAATAAAAGAGCTGCGCACAGGAGAAGCGCAGCTCTTTTATTCAAGATTGGTATCTTGGGATTGCGTCGGGTGAGGAGACCCGGCGCAGGACTGCTAAGCAGCCTAAACAAAATAGAGAGAGAAAGTAAAAAATGTTTTCAGGATAGCTTGTTATTTATCTGACGATTGAATAATAGCACATCTCGCCCCGCTTGTAAATACCCTTTGTCGATTTTTTATCAATAATTTTGCGATTTGTCACTTTGCATAACTGTGTTGTCGCTTTGTTGTTGATTGTGCACAAAAGTCGGTGCGTTTTGGGATGCACGATGGGTTGATGTACAGACTATATTTAATACACAGTAACCGGCCGGGCTACGGCAAAAGCGACTAATAAATCTTCAATCCGTATTGAAAAATGCAAATTGAAGCTTCACCGGTGTTTGGCTTCCGTCGACTTGATTACATCGGCATCTGCAGCTGCACACTTAAACGAATTTTAAAATATGTCCGAAGAAATTTTAAGCTTTGTTCTATATTTCGTTACACCCGCTTAAAAAAGTGCGGGTATTATCATAGCCGTAAACAGGAGGAATATAAAATGACTGATTTGAATGAAACAGCGGCCAGCTTCGATCTTTTCTCTAAGGTCCTTTTTGTTGTCGATTACAATGAGGAAGAAATTCGCCACCGTGCCGTCGAGACCGCAGCAGCCGAGGCCGACTGCACCCGTGAGGTGCCTGCAAAGAATGTGAAGCTTTTTTGTGACCGCACCGGCAACTACGCCGAGGTCATCGTACCGAGCGGCTGCGACACCGCCTGCGGCATGAAGCTGTGCGTCATCGTCGATACCGACACGATGGAGGTGCGAGGCGTGTGCCCCATCGATTGAGTAAAGCAAAAGAAAGGCCCCGCGGCTAAGCCGCAGGGATTGAAGTTTTATTTGCCGGTTTTGGGCTGCTCGGGGATGATATCGTAGGTCGGGATTATCTGAATGGATATCTTGTCCTTTGAAAGGTCGATGCTGCGAGTGGTATCGTCCGAGCCGATGACGAAGGTGAAGGTCTGTATGCCGTAGTTTTTAAGCTCGAAGCCGGGCATGCGGTTTACATCGGTGGCGATGACCTGACCGTTGACCGCAACGCTTATGATGTACGCACGCAGCTTGATATCGCTGCCGGTGGAGTTTGTGTACTTTGTGCGAACGACAAGGTCTGCGCCCTTGGTAAAGGCCTCCGTCACGGTGATGGGAAGCTTCGACACGGTGCTGACACTGTCGGTCGTGCTGTAAACGGCCTGACCGTCGTCGGGAGTGAAGTATGCGCCGGTGTAGTAGCAGCTAAGGCCGATGGCGTCGCCGTAGAGCGTTCTCGACGACAGAGTCTTTGCGTTATACTGGCGAATCTCATTGGGGTTGCTGGTCACGAGCGTGTTCGGGATGAGCATCGCCTTGTCCTTTGTGAAGTTGAGCGCATTGTACACGCCGCCGCACATGAGTGCGATCCTCGTAGTGCCGTTTTCGTCCATGGAGTAGATATTGCGGTTAAACGACGACAGGCAGTAGACGAGGTCACCGTGCTTGTACAGCGAGCGGAATTTGCTGTTGGTGGCGGCGGGGAACTCGCCCTGCGTGTAGATAACGCCCGGACACTGAAGGCTCATGGCGTAGAGCTTGCAGTCGTAGTTGCCGTCGGCATCGTAGGCGAGGAAGTACATGACGTGGCCGTCGTAGAAGCTGGTGTTTATATCGGCCGAGGACACCTTGGAGATAGTGCCGTCTGCGATGGTGTAGGCAAAGAGATTTGTTGCGCCGTCAACACCGAGCTTGAAGTAAATTTTGCCGTTCCAGCCGTAGGGCGTGAACGAGCGGGCCTCGGCGTAGGTGTAGCCGCTGTGGATGGCGGAGAATCTGCCGCCGGAGATCTTACCGAAGTCGTACTTATAATCTGCGGGCTTGTCGGCATAAGTCGAGAACAGCAGAGCGTACAGGCCGCCGTTATAGAAGCAGTAGCTTTCGACTATCTTGCCATGGTAAACGGTGGTGAACTCCTCGGAAAGAGGGTCGTAGCACAAAAGCGAGCCGCTGGCCGTTCCGGCGGTGGCACGGCAGAAGTAGACCTTGCCGTTGTAGACACTGATGTTGTTGAGATACTCGCCGTCCGTGCAGGAGTACAGCTCGGTGTGCTTGTCGTTCATGTCCGTCAGGTACAGGGAGTAGACCTCGGTCTGCGGGTCGGAGTAGGACTTGTAGATGGCGTAGTAGTCGCTGCCGAGCTGGACGGCGACGCTGTCGTTTTCAAGATTGGCCTGATAATCTGCCATTGCGGCGTTTGCCTTCGTGTCGTGGCCGAGCCTTACGGCGGGGACGACAAGGCGTGCGGCGACGACCGCTATCTGCGCACGGGTGGTGTATTCACGACCCATGAACTCGTTGTTTTCCATGCCGTTCATTATACCGGCGGCGTACATTTTCTTGACCGAACTGAGGTAGTAAGCCGGGATGTCGGCCTCATCGGCGATTTTGAGGTCGCTTATCGCAGCGGTGTCGGCACTGTCAAGCAGGCGGCTGAAGATGTAGGCAAGGTCATAGCGGGAGATACCCGCCTCATCGAGCGTGCTCAACTTCGGGCAGGTGCTCGGCAAAAGGTCGTTTTTGACGCAGTAGTCATAGTAAGCGGAGTACCAGTATTCGCCTGTCTCGCTGCTGTCGAGCGCATTGCCGTTGTATGCCGAGTGCACACGGGCGGCGATGGTCACGGCGTGCGACCAGGTGACCGTCTCCTCGGGGCCGAAGGTGCCGTCGGGATAGCCTATCATGATGCCCCTGTCGTAGCAGATCTTTATGCCGGAGTAAGCCCAGTAGTTTGTGACAAGGTCGCTGTAGGTGTATCTGCCCATATCGGCGATCTTCTCAAATGCGTTGAGCCCACGGCCGGGCGCAGCAAAGGCACTGAGCGAAAACAGGCTTGCAAAGATAAGCACGCACGCTATTGTTCTGGTAAACTTCTTCATATAATGACCTCCGGTCGGACTGCGGCGCAACGCCGGTTACAATTCGGTATCAGTTCCGATTATAGCAAGTCGCCGAGGGTTTTGCAATAGAAAACTGTAATAAAGTAGATAAATAAATTGTCTAAACGCCGCAGAGGGCGCTGTCGAAGCCTGTCGGGCAAAAAATCGCAGTCGGGGTATTGACTTGGTGTGCCTGTTGTGGTATTATATATAAGCTCTAAGGAGCCAATATCGCGGAGTGGAGCAGTTCGGTAGCTCGTCGGGCTCATAACCCGAAGGTCGTGGGTTCAAATCCCTCCTCCGCAACCATAAAAGAGACCTCTTTTGTCTACCAGGATAAGAGAGGTTTTTCTTGCTTTCGGGGCAAAAAGCGGGGCGAATAATAGAAAAACGGGCTTTGGAGCGGTCGATTGGCTGCTCCGAAGCCCGTTTTTTGCGTTTAGTTTGCCTTTCCTTTTCTGACATTTTGTGCTACAATCAGCACAAAAGCAAGCGAGGTGAATGATGTGCGGCAGACCGATAACGATTTTTTTGAGGAATACAAACGCTTAGACAGGCTCTGCGCCGATATGTACTCATGCAGAAACGGGGTCAGCGAGTATATCGCTCAAATGGAGAACCGTTTTTATCAGGGACAATTTCGTGTTCCCTCATGGAGCTCCGACCACAAAATGCTCAAGCATGTCCGATGGGTAAGAAATCAGATCGCTCATGATTCGGGCGCTTACCAAATCAGTGAGCCGTCGGACTTGGAGTTCGTTTTGAATTTTTATGAGCGCATATTCTCGGGGCAAGACCCGCTGACGCTGCTCAGAAAAGCGACAGAGGCGGAAGCCGAACGCAGAAAGCGGCAGGCCCGGAGCGCAACCTCGACTCCGCCGGATAATGAATCGACCGGCAAGCCGCTCGGGATTGTTATCGGCATAGGAATCGTGGCTCTCGTTCTTACGATAATTTTCGCCGCAATACTATTGCGGAGCTTGTAATTGCGCTACGCAGAAAGTATACTTGTTCTCAGAGGTGATATTATGATTACAGCGCAGGAAGCGTTAGGCAGACTCATGGAGGGCAACAAAAAATATCTCGGCGCCGAGGTGGGGTGCGGCGATATATCGCTTGCAAGCCGGCTGCGGACTTGCTCGCAGGGGCAGGCGCCGTATGCGATAATCATTGCGTGCTCGGACTCCCGTGTCATTCCCGAGAGCATCTTTTCTGCCGGTATCGGCGAGCTGTTCGTGATCAGAGTTGCGGGCAATGTGATCGACAACCACCAGCTCGGCAGCATCGAGTACGCCGCCGAACACCTCGGCTGCAAGCTCATCATGGTGCTCGGGCACGACCACTGCGGAGCGGTCGATGCGGCGATAAACCACGACCCGGACGGCTACATCAAGTTCATCACCGATGAGATACGCATCGCCATCGGCGACGAGACCGACGACTACGCCGCCTGCTGTCTGAATGTTAGGCACAGCATTGAAATGATAGAAAGCAGCATCGGGATACGCAAAGAGGAGACCCACGGCCTCAAGGTCGTCGGAGCGCTCTACCATCTGTCCGACGGCAGCGTCGAAATTCTTTGATACGCAAAAACTCCGTCCAATGCTGCGGGCTGATAACGAAGTATTGAAAACAAGTTATCAGGCATAGCAAGGGCAAACAGAAAATCACCGAGAAAAGTCCTAAATGGGCTAATCTCGGTGATTTTCTATATCCGCATATTCAATTTCAGATAATTCTCTTGCTAATGTAGCACTTATCTCTATGACGGTATATGATTTTGTACTTGACGACGGCCTTCACTCCTTCCCTATAAGCGAGAGAAAATCCCGCAGCAGTTCTACTTTCATTTTCAGCTGTTTGTTTTCATGCTTCTCCTCTTGTAAGGTCTTTGCCGACTTGCGTCCTCGTTGCTTGCGGATACCCGGTATTTCTTTTCGCCGCTCCCGCTGCAATAGCTGCTTTACAACTTCTTTTCCACCTAGTCCGAGCTTTTCGGCAATCTGCCGATGTGTGTAGCCTTCTGCGTTCAGTCGCTGCACCTCCGGCAGCAATTTCTCTACTTTCTCGTATTTCCTTGGCATGAAAATCACCCCCTATGTAGTACTTCTGTTTTTCTACATAGGGGGTGTTTTGTCTATTGTCCGTTTTTTACGGTTCGGTGCAAAACGGCGCAGCAGTTTTTGTTGTTTCGATTATTACGCTGCGGGAACTGCTTCCGCCTTGGCTTTCTTTTTGGCGGAGGCGGCGGCGACGGCGAATATTACTGCGACGACTGCGAGCAATATCAGTGCGATAAACTGCAGCGTGCCGGAGTAGGTGCCGTCCTTGAGCGGGTAGGTGTAGCCGTAGTAGCGGGTGCATGCGCCGAAGATGTTGCAGGCAACTGCCAGCACTGCGGTGATGATGCCGAGGGTGGCGGCGCCGCCCTTGCCGGCAAGACCCATGAAGCCGGCAATGAGGCCGAGCAGAGATGCGATCGCCACGGCGACATACAGGCCAAGGCGCATGTACAGCTCGTGGGTGACATCGGCGACATGGTCGGCAACGGACTCACGGAACGTCTTGCAGACGACCAGGCACTGATCCAGATCAAGATACGGATCGCCGTTGCGAAGGGTCACCACATTGCCGTTATCATCGACCTTGTACCAGCTGAAGTCCTCGCCGAGACGCTGCTCGGGACCGGGAACTGCCATATCGCCGTTGTGGCGGTAAATGGGCTTATTCTTATAGCAGGTCATGGTGTACTCGTCAACGAGTGCCATGCCGTTTTCAAACTCCTCGAGAGAAGCCTTGCCGTCGGCAAGCTTTGCCGCACCGGCTGCAAGCTCCTTTTCGCCTGCCTTGAGCTTATTTGCGCCTGCGGCAAGCTCCTTCTCGGCGGCCTTGAGCTTTGCTTCGCCCTCGGCAAGCTCCTTCTCGCCTGCTGCAAGCTGAGCCTCTGCGGCCTTGAGAGCCTTCTCGCCCTCTGCGACCTTCTTCTTGCCGGCCTCGAGCGCTGCCAGACCGTCCTCATACTCCTTGAGCTTAGCCTTGCCGTCGGCGACCATCTGCTGCATGTATTTGGGGAAGTCGGTGACATCCTCGGGGATGGTCAGACCGGCCTTCTCGGCGAGGGGACGAACCTTGCTCACGAACCATGCCTGAGCGGAGTCAAAGCCGGGAATCTTTGCAATGGTGCCGTCACGGAACTGGACATAGGTATTGAGCAGCGGCATGAGCGGCTCGATCTTGGAGAGCATTGCCTTGCCTTCATTGTAAGCCTTGGTATTGGCATCGATGAGCTTCTGACCCTCTGCGACCTGCTTCTTGCCGGCCTCAAGTTCCTTCTTGCCCTTTTCGTACTGGGCATAGCCCTCTGCCAGGGCCTTCTTGCCTTGCTTATATGCGGCCAGACCCTTTTCGTACTCGCTCTTACCGGCATTATAGGTCTTCTTACCTGCGGTAAGCTCTTTCTTGCCGGCCGAGTAATCGCTCAGACCCTTTGCGTAGGCGCCGACGCCTTCATTGTACGCATCTTCGTTTTCTTTCAGAAGTGCGATCGCATCCTCAAGCTGACCGACAACATCTGCTGCCTTTGCATCGTCTTCCTTGTACTTCTTGATGGCCAGACCGTCCTTCACGCCGAGACCGACGGCGACGAGGCCGAACAAGCAGACAATGATAAGAAGAATGCTCATAACGGTGGTAAACGCTGTTTTCTTCATTTCTTTCCCCTTAATATTTTACTTACTAATGCATATTGTTAATTAATATGCCGTGTATTCACATTTTATTAACAAAAACGCAAATTGTCAATACATCAAATGAATTTTGCCAAAACAGTTACAGAAAAGTTTCATTGCAATTTTTGTGCAAATCTGCTAAAATGAATGTCTAAACTGTTTATACAGGGGGCTTTAAAATGGCTATCACTAAAGAATATCTTGATTCCATCCGCTTTGAGATCGCAAAGCAGAAATATTATAATGCCGGCAAGGTCGATGCAAAGCTTGACGAGCTCAAGCAGGAGGTGCTGACGCTGCTTGACGAGAATGTCAAGCTGCGCAAGGCTGCCGACGATGTGAAGTCGGCCAAGGACGAGATCGGCGACGCCGTGATAAATGCACAGGCGCAGGCAAAGGCCGCCGTCGAGCAGGCGGAAGCGGAGGCTGCACGGCTGATAAAGAAGGCCGAGTCCGACGCCGAGGCGATAACTGCCGACGCAAAGGCGCAGGCAAACAAAATTCTCGCCGACGCAAAGTTTCAGGCAGGTTTGCTTTTAGAGCAGGCAAAGAGCTCTGCCGAGAAGCTTGCCGCACCGGCGCAGACGAATCCGGAGAGCTTTTCGCTGCGTCAGCTTGAAGCCATCGACAAGATAAACAAGCAGCTCGACGAGCTGAATGTCACGCACGCAACGCAGATCTTCCGGCTCAAGCAGGCGCTTATGACCATGGCTACGGAAAAATAAAAGGCAAGGGCAGTATAAGGCGGAATCAAGCCGGTTTTGAGCGGCTTTTTCCCGCCCATGCTTCGCAAATAATTCCGGTAATACACAAAGTATTGCCGGAATTTTGTTGTCTTGTCTGAACGAAAATCAGCCCGCTCAAAACTACAGGGACGGAGCGTCGAACGGCAGCACCGTCAGTACCTCCGCCCTCATCATTGCCGCCATCGGCGACATTGCCGTCAACACCCGTGAACTCAACCGCAAGACCAAGTAAGATTAAACTCCAAAGCAGATAGGCGCTGCCTATCTGCTTTCTTTTTCGTCCTTCTTCAGGACGATGAGCTGCGGGTCGGGCTGGGACATGTAGAGCTCCTCGCACTCACGCTGGGCTTCGACGAGTATTCTTATCGCCTGCTCAGATGCCCGCACCATTTTCAGATACATTTGTTTATAGTCCATACTTAACCTCATTTTAAGCACACTTTAAAACTGAATTGTGCTCTTGCTGAACATAATATCACAAAATGCATCTAAAATAAACACAAATATGATTTAGATTGGAGCGATATTATGGCCATCAAAAGTATGTCTATAAGGATCGACGACAAGATGCTCAACAAGCTGCACGCCGTCGCCGACTACGAAGGCCGCTCGGCCAACAGCCAAATTCTCATCCTCATCCGTGACTGCATCGAGCAGTTCGAGGAAAAGCACGGCAAGATCCAGCAGGGCGAATGAAGCTTCGTAGTGAAGTTTGTCCTTGCGGGCAAAATAGAATAAGAAAGTTGCAGCGTTTAGGCTGCAACTTTCTTATTTTTTGCACCGGCACATGTCGCTCCGCTCGCTATTTGGTGAAGTCGAACAGGCGGTCGGGGGTGACGCCGAGGACATCGCAGATGTCAAACACCACATCCAGCGACACTGCGCAGTCGGCGGTCTCGATACGGCTCATGTGGGTGCGGCTGATATCCAAAAGCTCCGCAAGCTGGCTCTGCGACAGCCTTTTTATCTTGCGGTAATAGGCGATATTCAGCCCGAGATGCCGGTATTTTTCGATCTGCTCTATTTTCATGTCATTCACTTTCGGCTTCAAATATATATTATATTCTACTATTTGCGTGAATGATATACGACAACACGGCAGGCGACAATTATAACTTGACAGCGCACAAAAATTATGACATAATACACACGGAGACTAATATCTGACATTTACGGCGGGGCTTCGATGGTTTACTCTCTTCCTGTGGCATTTGTCGCAGATCCCACAATCCCAAAAACCACTAATGCTTTTGCAGCGCACCGCCGCAAATTAGAAGGCAGGCACTTTTGTCACCAAGTGCCTGCCTTTGTTATAAGCACATAACGAGAGCCCGACACAATCTCGTGTCGGGCTTATTTCACGGCATGTACCAGTACGAGTTATACTTATATAAATAGCAGCGAGCGTGCGTGGGCATTTGGGTCAGGGCGTTTTTGATGTTGTAAAAGTCGCCGGTGCCTGCGGTGAGCGAAACGACACCGAACACGCCGAGCCAGCCGAGGTCGGGCAGAGCCATCGCAACGACGAACGGAACAAGCCCGAAAATTATATTCGGCAGCAGCGACATGAACACAAATCTCCCCTTGCTCATATCCTCCGTGCCGACAACGAACAGCATTCCCTGCAAAAGGTTCGTGTACAGGTACACATCGCCCCGAAAGCACAGTGCGTGCAGCAGCTCGTGCGGGAATAGCGAGGCTAAAAACAGCACAAAGCCGATGAGCCACTGCCCGGACGGGATGCTGCGATAGCGGTATAACAGCGCCGTCATGAGCACCGCAAGCAGGATCAGCGAATACTTGCTGACCATGCGGCTGAGCTCACCCGTGCTGTCGGGCTCTTTGAACTTTACCGCCCCGGGCTTATGCTCGCCGTGCGGCAGGCTGTCGGGGTCTAAATTATACTTACCATATAGTGCAGCTTCATAGTTTTTACTCCCATATGACAGGCCGATTTCCGCCCATACTGCGTTAAACCCCTAGGAAATACACCCCCGCAGTATTCCCGTCGGGCTTCGCCTTGTCTGGACGAAAATCTGTTCTGTCCTATTTTGCGTCTATTTTAGGCTGTCCGTCGTCTAAATTCGACATTTTCCCTGCGATTATACCACATTCTGCGGCGGGTGCAAATCTCATATTTAACAATAGTTGAAATATTCATAATAACTCTATATAATTAGTTCAGAGAAATGAATTTTTACCTTTGGAGGTAGCTATGGACAACAGACGCAGCCTTAACCTGACCATGCTGTGCGACTACTACGAGCTCACGATGGGCAACGGGTACTTCGACCATAACATGGGCGACAAAATTACCTACTTCGATGTGTTCTACCGCCAGAACCCCGACATGGGCGGCTTCTCCATCTGCGCCGGTCTTGAGCAGGTCGTCGAGTATATTCAGAACCTGCACTTCGAGCCGGAGGACATCGAGTACCTGCGGGGACGCAATATGTTCTCGGAGGAATTTTTGGATTATCTTAAAAACTTCAAGTTCGAGGGCGACATCTGGGCTATCCCCGAGGGCACGCCGGTGTTCCCCCGTGAGCCGATAATGACGGTGCGTGCGCCGGCTATTCAGGCGCAGCTTATCGAGACCTATGTCCTGCTCGAATTAAATCACCAGAGCCTCATCGCCACCAAGGCAAACCGCATCTGCCGTGCCGCCGAGGGCAGAACGGTGCTCGAGTTCGGCTCACGCCGTGCGCAGGGCATCGACGGCGCCGTCACCGGCGCAAGAGCGGCATACATCGGCGGCTGTGCGGGCACGGCCTGCGCCGTTTCCGACACTCGCTACGGCGTTCCGGCTGGCGGCACGATGGCACACTCGTGGGTGCAGATGTTCGACACCGAGTACGAGGCGTTCAAGGCCTATTGCGAGACCTACCCCACCAACGCCACCCTGCTCGTGGACACCTACAACTCGCTCAAAAGCGGTGTTCCCAATGCCATCAAGGCGTTCAACGAGGTGTTAAAGCCCCTCGGCATCACCAAGTGCGGCATCCGCTTCGACTCGGGCGACATGGCGTATCTGACCCGCAAGGCAAGGGTCATGCTCGATGAAGCCGGCTGGCCGGAGTGCAAGATAACAGTGTCGAACGCCCTTGATGAGCGCCTTATCACGGAGCTTTTGCTGCAGGGTGCGAAGATAGATGCGTTCGGCGTGGGCGAGAGGCTCATCACCTCCAAGTCCGACCCCGTGTTCGGCGGAGTTTACAAGCTGTGCGCCGTGGAAAACGAAAAGGGCGAGGTCATCCCCAAGATAAAGATAAGCGAAAATGTCGGCAAGATAACGAACCCCGGCTTCAAGCGTGTCTATCGCCTGTTCGATAAGGAGACCGGCATGGCCGAGGCCGACTACATCACGCTGTATGACGAGGTCGTCGACGACACAAAGCCGCTCGAGATCTGTGACCCCGAGGCACGCTGGAAGACCAAGGTCATGCACGGCTTCAATGCAGTTGAGCTTCAGGTACCTGTTTTCAAAAACGGCGAGCTTGTCTACAAGCTGCCGACGCTCGAGGAAATAAAGCGCACCTGCGCCTACGGCGTGAGCACGCTGTGGCCGGAGGTCAAGCGCTTCGACTACCCGCATCAGTACTATGTTGACCTGTCCGCCAAGCTCATGGCGCTCAAGGACGAAATGCTCAAGCAGGGCAGAAGATAAGGAGCGAAATAAATGAACACCATTGACAGAAGAGAAGATATCGTGCGCAGGCTCACAATCTCTGCCGAGCCCATCAGCGCCAGCACCCTCGCCGCCGCCTATGGTGTGAGCAGGCAGATAATCGTCGGCGACATTGCACTGCTGCGTGCCTCCGGCGAGAAAATTTCCAGCACTCCGAGGGGCTACATCCTCGCCGATGGCGGCCGCAGCGTGTATACCGTCGCCTGCACCCACAGTGTTGAGGACACCGAAAAGGAGCTCAATATCATGGTCGACAACGGCTGCAAGGTGCTGACCGTTTCGGTCGAGCACCCCGTGTATGGGCTGCTGACAGGCGAATTGCAGCTTGCCAGCCGCTACGATGTGCGCAAATTTGTCGAGAAGCTGCAAAGCGGCGAGGTGCGCCCGCTGTCCGAGCTTACCGACGGCGTGCACCTGCACACGCTCGACTGTCCGGATGCCGAGTGCTTCGAGCGCACCCGCCGTCAGCTTGAGCAGGAAGGGCTGCTGTACACCTGAACGGCCTTAATTGGGGTTGACAAATTTCAGATTCGTGTTAAAGTGGGCTTTACAGGTGTCATGACACCGTGAAGCTCACTTTGATTTTAAGCATAAGGGGGAGTATTCGAACCCGTTTTTAAGCGGATTTGAGCGCCGAAGCTTTCTCGTTCGCAAAGCCTTGTCTGCGGCACCCCTCTCTCGCTTAAAAATCCGAAAGACCTCTGCCATGTGATTTTTGCTCTTTGTCAAGGCAGAGGAGGCGGAAATACTTTCGTATTTCAAGGACGATAACGCGCAGAAAGAGCAAAAATCACATGGCAGAGGCGGGTTTGGATATTCCCCTTATGCTTACGGAGGAATGATTTGATATGGCAAAATTTAAGTCGTTTTTGAAGCGCAAGGATGTTGAGGTCAGCCTTAAGCGTTACGGCATTGATGCTCTCGGCGCAATGGCGCAGGGTCTGTTCTGCACCCTGCTCGTCGGCACGATACTCGACACGCTCGGCACGCAGTTAGGCATAGGATTTTTGGCCTCTCCCATCGTTGAGATAAACGATGTCGGCTACACGATAGGCAAGTTCGCCTCGGCAATGGTCGGACCTGCCATGGCCGTCGCCATCGGCTATGCGCTGCACGCTCCGGCAATGGTGCTGTTCTCGCTCATCCCCGTCGGCTATGCGACCAATGTCATGGGCGGCGCAGGCGGCCCGCTGGCGGTGTATGTCGTTGCAGTCGTCGCTGCCGAGTGCGGCAAAATTGTCTCGAAGGAGACGAAGATAGACATTTTGGTGACCCCCATCGTCACCGTGCTTATAGGCATCGGCCTTGCGTACTTCATCGCTTCACCCATCGGCAAGGGCGCAATGGCGGTCGGCGATGTGATCAAATGGGCGACCACGCAGCAGCCGTTCGTGATGGGCGTTTTGGTGTCCGTCATCGTCGGCATTGCGCTCACTCTGCCCATTTCGTCTGCGGCAATCTGCGCAGCGCTTAGCCTTACGGGTCTTGCCGGCGGTGCGGCGCTCGCCGGATGCTGCGCCAACATGGTCGGCTTTGCGGTGATTTCGTTCCGTGAAAACGGCTGGGGCGGCGTTGTGTCGCAGGGTTTGGGCACCTCGATGCTCCAGATGGGCAACATCGTGCGCAATCCGAGAATCTGGATACCCGCAATAGCCGCCAGTGCGATAACCGGCCCTGTTGCCACCTGCATTTTCAAGCTCGAGATGAACGGCGCAGCGGTGTCATCCGGCATGGGCACCTGCGGTCTCGTCGGCCCCATCGGAGTATGGACGGGCTGGGCAAATCCGAGCGCCGAGGCTCTCCTTGACGGAGCTCAGGCGATCATCCCCTCCGCCACCGACTGGCTCGGCCTCGCCCTGATATCCATCGTCCTGCCCGCAATTCTTGCGTGGCTGTTCGGCAGGCTCTGCCGTAAGCTCGGCTGGATAAAAGACGGCGATCTGAAGCTGAACTGACTCTTTCAATACGCATTTAGGCTTCTGCAAATCTCTATTGCGTCAGCCCGACCGGTGGGTGAGTGCTGAAGTTAAATCAGTCCATCAACCTATCGGCTTTTCAATACGCATTTACGCTTCTGGGTATCGTTATTGCGTCAGCCCGACCGGTGGGTGCGTGCTAAGGTTTAGTCTGTACATCAACCTATCGGTGCAGTTCGAGCTATTCGCACCTATCTGACCGACGCAGTTTGTTAAATAGGCGCAGTCAAAACTATTCGCAGAGGATTAAACCTCCGCAGTCAAATCGACCGCTGCACCGATACCCCGTGCAAGTTTCCAAAGAGCGGTTTTTCAATACGCTTTAACGAACCTACTAATCATTTTTGCGTCAGCCCGACAGGTGAGTGCGTGCTGAAGTTCAGTCCGTCCATCAACCTATCAGTGCACTGCAAGCTATCCATAATAGTATTGCCGTCACAATTTAATGTGACGGCAATATCTCCAGAAGTAATCATTAGACGCAAAAAGACCGCAGCGCAAGCTGCGGTCTTTCGTGTTGGCATTGACCTATCTTCCCGGTCCGTCTCCAGACAAGTATTGTCGGCACTGGTGAGCTTAACTTCCGTGTTCGGAATGGGAACGGGTGGACCCTCACCGTTAAAAACACCAACTATTGAGGCATTACACCCTCAAAACTGAACAGAAAAGATGGGGTAGCAAGGCTGCCTGCATAACTGTAGGTCAAGCCCTCGGGCTATTAGTACCGGTAGGCTGAACACATTACTGCGCTTACACCGCCGGCCTATCAACCATGTAGTCTACATGGACCCTTACTCCATAAAGGATGGGAGATCTTATCTTAGGGGGAGTTTCACGCTTAGATGCCTTCAGCGTT
>OLOV01000048.1_pt1 | contig 85072 bp, 89 predicted proteins | sample 1672931 | NCBI WGS metagenome assembly OLOV01 (sample SAMEA3136738, study PRJEB25190) | human gut metagenome | biome: human gut; feature: human-associated habitat; material: faeces | place: Austria | collected 2013 | reverse complement strand
GAATAAAAGAACAATTAATTTTCCCAGAAATTGAATATGATAAAGTAGATAAAGCAAGAGGAATGGACATTAGCTTTGTTACAACAGCAAAAACTGATGAAGAAGCTAAGGCACTACTAGAAATGTTAGGTATGCCATTCCAACATGATGAAAAGTAGGGAGGATAAAACATGGCAAAAAAATCAATGATTGCTAAACAAAAAAGAGAACCAAAGTTTAGCACTAGATATTATAATAGATGTAAAATATGTGGAAGACCACATGCTTACATGAGAAAATATGGAATATGCCGTATATGTTTTAGAAACTTAGCATATAAAGGTGAAATACCAGGAGTTAAAAAAGCAAGCTGGTAAAAAAGGAGGTAAAAGTAATGAACACAACTGATCCAATTGCAGATATGTTAACAAGAATAAGAAATGCAAATCAAGAAAGACATCAAACAGTTGATATTCCTTATTCTAAAGAAAAGAAAGCAATAGCTGATATATTGGTAAGTGAAGGTTTTGTTGAAGCCTGTGATATAATTGAAGAAGGACTTCACAAAACAATAAGACTTACACTTAAATATAAAAATAAGACTAGAGTATTACAAGGTTTAAAGAGAATCAGTAAACCAGGTCTTAGAATATATGCAAATGTTGAAGAATTACCAAGAGTACTTAATGGACTAGGAATTGCTATAATTTCTACTTCAAAAGGTATTATGACTGATAAGGAAGCAAGAAAACAAAACGTGGCAGGAGAAGTATTAGCTTACGTTTGGTAATAAAAATATAAGTAAAAAGGAGGGAATATCCAAATGTCAAGAATAGGTAAAAAACCTATTGCTATACCACAAGGTGTTGAAGTAAACATCGATGGACACAAGGTTACTGTAAAAGGACCAAAAGGAACTTTAACAGAAGAATTCTTAAACTGTGTAAATATAGCTAAGGAAGATAATAACGTAGTAGTTACACTTGTAGATGATTCAAAATCAAATATTCATGGTTTGACAAGAACATTAATTCATAACATGATTATTGGTGTAAGTACTGGATTTGAAAAAGCATTAGAAATAAATGGTGTTGGATATAGAGCACAAAAACAAGGTAAAAAATTAGTGCTAACTTTAGGTTATTCACATCCTGTAGAAATAGAGGAAGTTGAAGGTATCACAATTGAAGTACCAGCACAAAACCAAATTATTGTTAAAGGCTGTGACAAGCAATTAGTTGGTCAAATAGCTGCTAACATAAGAGAAAAGAGATTACCAGAACCATATAAAGGTAAAGGTATCAAATACGCTGATGAAAGAATAAGAAGAAAAGAAGGAAAAGCAGGCGGTAAAAAATAATATTCCTGAAACTAAAAAAAGGAGGGAAATTTTGAAATGGTAAAAAATGTTAATAGTGCTGAAACTAGAAAAACTAGACAAAAAAGAGTAAGAGCAAAAGTTAAAGGTACAGCATTAAGACCTAGACTTTGCGTTTACAGAAGCTTAAACAATATATATGCAAATCTAATTAACGATGAAACTGCAACTACTATATTATCTGCGTCTACACTTGATAAAGAAGTTAAAACTAAAGCATCAAATGTAGAAGCAGCTAAAGAAGTAGGAACACTTATTGCAAAAAGAGCTGCTAAAAAGGAAATTAAAACTGTAGTGTTTGACAGAAACGGATATTTATATCATGGAAAAGTTAAAGCATTAGCAGAAGCAGCTAGAGAAGCAGGATTAGAATTTTAATAGAGAGGAGAAAGTAAGATGGCTGAAACAAAAAAAGAGAGAAAACCAGTTAAAAAGACTGAAGCTAGAGCTGAACAAAAACAAGAATTAAAAGAAAAACTTGTTAATGTTAGTAGAGTAGCAAAAGTTGTTAAAGGTGGTAGAACTTTTAGATTTAGTGCTCTTGTAGTTGTTGGAGATGGAAAAGGTCGTATCGGTGTTGGAAACGGTAAATCTGCTGAAGTTCCAGAAGCTATAAAAAAGGCAACTGATGACGCTAAGAAAAATTTAGTAAAAATATCTCTAGTAAACGGTACATTACCTCATGAATATACAACAAATTTTGGTTCATCAAAGGTAATTTTAAAACCAGCTGTTGAAGGTACTGGTGTTATTGCTGGTGGAGCTGTAAGACCTGTATTAGAACTTGCAGGTGTTAAGAATGTAACAGCAAAAACATTAGGTTCTCGTAATAGTAGAAATGTTGTTTATGCTACAATTAAAGCTTTAAAAGCTATGAGAACACCTGAAGAAGTAGCTGAACTTAGAGACAAAACAGTAACTGAAATTTTAAAATAATAATGTATAATTTAAAAGAGAGGAGGATACTTAACCATGAAAATGCATGAATTAGGTCCTGCATATGGAGCAACAACTAAAAGAAAAATAGTTGGTAGAGGAATAGGAAGCGGAACTGGTAAAACTGCTGGAAAAGGACATAAAGGTCAAAAAGCTAGAACTGGTGGTAAAATCAGAAGAGGATTTGAAGGTGGACAAACACCTTTATATAGAAGAATTCCAAAAAGAGGATTCAACAATCATTTCGCTAAAGAATATGCTATTGTTAATATAGCAGATTTAGAAGTATTTGATAATGATACAGTTGTAGATTCTAAGGTATTAATTGAAAAAGGATTAGTAAATAAAGAATTAGATGGTATCAAAGTACTTGGAAATGGTAAATTAACAAAAAAACTAACAGTTGTAGCAACTAAATTTTCAAAATCAGCTATAGAAAAAATACAAGCTGTAGGTGGAAAGATTGAGGTGAAGTAGGATATGCTACAAACCTTAAAAAATATATTTTCTGTAAAAGATATAAGAAAAAAATTATTATTTACTGTATTTATAATATTACTATTTAGATTTGGTACATTTATATCTGTACCTGGATTTGATAAATTAACATTTAATGAACAAGCAGGTGCTGCTGGTGGACTTGCAGCAACAATAAATTTAATATCAGGTGGTGCATTTGGTAGATTTTCAATATTTGCAATGACTATTGGACCATACATTACAGCATCAATTGTACTTAATTTATTACAAGTTGTAATTCCAAGTCTTGAAAAACTTGCAAGAGAAGGAGAAGAGGGTAAAAAGAGACTTTCTAAATATACTAAATATTTGACTATAGTTTTTGCTTTAGTTGAAGGTTTAGGACTATATATAACATATAAAAATTATTTACTTACTCCTCTTCAATCTGGAGCAGGTGCTGTTATGGGATGTGTACTATTTATGACATCTTTAATAGCAGGTACAGCTTTACTTACATGGCTTGGCGATAAAATAACTGAATTTGGTATCGGTAACGGTATATCTATGATAGTTTTTGTAGGTATCATATCTCGTATACCTTCAGGTGTTGTTACACTATTTAAATATGCTAATGGTGGAATAACAAATGTATTAATTGTTGTTGCATTAATATTAGCTATGATAGTTGTTATAGCAGGAGTTATATATGTACAACAAGCTGAACGTAGGATTCCAGTTAACTATGCAAAACGTGTAGTTGGAAGAAAAATGTATGGTGGACAAAACACTCATATTCCAATTAAAGTTGCAATGGCTGGAGTTATGCCAATAATATTTGCAATGTCATTTATGATGTTCCCAAGTACAATAATTAGTCTTTGTACTCACGGAAATCCATCAGGATTTTGGGCTGTTGTAAATAACATATTCTCTGTATCACAAGGTAGTGCATGGTATTATTTACTTGCATATTCTATAATATATCTAGTACTTATTATTGCATTTACATTTGTATACACAATGTTTATAGTAAATCCAGTTGAAATATCAAATCAATTAAAGAAAAATGGTGGATTTATACCAGGTATAAGAGCTGGAAAAAATACATCAGAGTACATATCAAAAGTACTAAAATATATAACTAGTTTTGGAGCAGTATTCTTAGCAGCAATTGCTATACTTCCAATACTATTACAAGGTGTGATGCCATTTTCAATTACGTTTGGAGGTACATCAGTGTTAATCATCGTAAGTGTTGCACTTGAAGTATTAAAGAATGTTGAAACACAAATGATAAGTAGACATTACACAGGATTTTTAAATACATAAAAAATAAAGTAAATAGCATCCGTAAGGGTGTTATTTTTTTAATTTATAATTATTAATATTTAGAGTCATACATAATGCAGTCCATTATAAACTAAATAAATATTTAATTTGTGCAACATCTTCAAAATATGTTATTAAAATAAATATAAATTTTTTAAAGGAATTTGTAAAAATAATAATATTTTCTTGAATATTTTTTTTATAATATACTAAATATGTTCAATTTATTTTAAGGTGGATAGATATGTTTTGTACTAAATGTGGAAATCCAATTGATCCAAATGCTAGATTTTGTAATAATTGTGGTGAAAAAATTGAAAAAACAGAGAGTAATACTGTGGTAAGTAACAATAATGTAAACAATAATAGAAAGGATAAAAAATTAAAAACTGGATTAATAATTTTTGTATCTGTGGCTGGTTTGATAATTATTTTAGGAATGTTTTTTTAGGTGCATTTATATACAAAAAAATAAAAAATGATAAAATTAATAAAGAAATTGCCAAAGAAGTACAAGATGCTACAACAGAATTACTTGATAATGTACATGATGAAATTAATAAAGATACTGATATAAATAACAATACAACAAAAGAATTAAATAAAATAGGAAATAGTGAATTTGGATATTTAAAAGTTGAAGACAATTGGTACAAATATAATGATGTTGATAATCCATCTGTATTAGAATACACTTTAGATGGTAATTGGATAATATCAATGTATGCAAGACCATCAAGTACTATAGATGCAAAAACATATGCAGATAGTTGTTACACAAGGATGAAACAAGACGGAGCAGTAGGAGTAACAGGTGCAACTGTAAAAGTTGGTATATATACAGCATACCAAGTATATGGGTATTACACAAGTTTAAATAAATGGTTGGTAACTTGGTGCTTTGAACCAGGAGACAAGAAGACTCATTATATTGGAATTGAAGGACCAGATAGATATAGTGATAATTTTAAAATACCTGATACATTTACTTTATATTAGTTTTAGACTAATTTAATATAATTTTTAAATATAAAAAAGAAAAAGGAATGAATTTATAATAATTTCATTCCTTTTTTGGGTTAAATTTTGTTATTTTTGAATAAAACTTAATAAGCTAATACTTCCTGCAAAAGCAAATAATATACCTAAGGCAATGGCGATAAGCAAGTATATTATAAAAAATGATCTTGCATAGTTTCTTCTATTTATATTTGAAGAATCGAATGAAAAGACAATAAGAAAAATAAATCCAATAATAGGGATAGAAAATAAAATATTATATCCAAAATATCCCCATGCTGAAATCGGTTTATACTCATTTGGTATATTTGTATTATTCATATGATAATCACTCCTTTATATAATTATATATTGAATAACTGTGTTTATCAACAAAAATAAAAAAATAGAGTTAAATTTAATTAACCCTATTTTAATATACAAACTAAATTAGTTCATTCCGTTTTGCATATCGTTAGCAGCTTTAGCTACTAGTTTTTTAACCATTTCACCACCGATTTGCCCAGCTTGTTTAGAAGTTAAATCACCATTGTATCCTTGCTTTAGGTTAACACCTATTTCGCTTGCTACTTCTGTCTTTAATTTATCAAGAGCAGCTTTAGCTTGTTTGTTGCTCATTTGACTGTTTGAGTATGCCATGTTATTCACCTCCAATTTTCTTTTATATTCTTAATATTTGCTGATTTTTTTTATTTATACATTATTTTTTAAAAATATAAATTTTTTCTATAATATTTCTCGTTATAATTACAAAATATCATGAAAAAAGCAGGAAAGAGATGTATTCCTGCTTTTTAGCATGTTATATTATTAATTATTGACCTTGTTGCATATCATTAGCAGCTTTAGCTACTAATTTTTTAACCATTTCACCACCAATAGAACCAGCTTGTTTAGAAGTTAAGTCACCATTGTATCCTTGCTTTAGGTTTACACCTATTTCGTTTGCTACTTCATATTTAAATTTATCTAAAGCAGCTCTAGCTTGTGGGTTACTTTTAGATTTTGCCATTTAATTCACCTCCAATTTGTTAGTAAAACAATATTCGATAAAAAGATGTTTTACTGTTATTAATTTGTGATTTTTATTTAAAAAAATACTGGAAAATTTATGAAAATAAAAAAATAAATAAAAAATTATATATATGTATTTGTTTCGACAAAAGTCGATGGTAAAAAACGCCAAAAATCCTTGATTTTTTGGGAAAAATTATATATAATTGGTTTTGCACTATTAGTTAAACGTTAGGAGGATTTTGATGAATAGTAAAACTAAAGTTATGATTGTAGATGATAATAAAGAGTTTGTAAAGTTGTTAAGTATGTTTATAAACTCACAAACAGATATGGAAGTTGTAGCATCTGCTTATGATGGAAAAAATGCAGTAAATATTATTAATACATGTAAACCAGATATTCTGCTTTTAGATGTTATAATGCCAGAAAAAGATGGATTATCTGTTTTAGAAGATATAGTAAGAGAAGAATCTAATGAAAAACCTACTACAATTGTAATGTCTGCAATTGGACAAGAGAAAGTTACGCAAAAGGCAATATCTTTGGGAGCAACGTATTATGTAGTTAAACCTTTTGATATGGCTACATTAACTGAAAGATTAAGAGATTTGGTTGAAGAACAACAAGTAGGTTCAGTATCGACACCAATGTATTATAGTAGCTCTACAATAAATAGAAATAATTCAACAAGCACTCCTATAGAGGTTAGAGTAACAAATATAATTCATGATGTTGGAGTACCAGCACATATAAAAGGATATCAATATATAAGAGAGGCTATAATGCTTGCAGTTGAAAATCAAGATATTATTAATTCTATAACTAAAACGTTATATCCAACATTAGCAAAAAAATTTAATACAACGTCTTCAAGAGTTGAAAGAGCAATCAGACATGCTATTGAGGTCGCATGGAATAGAGGACAGATAGAAATGCATGATAAAATATTTGGATATACTGTAAATTCAAATAAGGGTAAACCAACTAATTCTGAGTTTATAGCAATGATTGCAGATAAATTATGCATGGAGGATAAATCAGCAATAAAAATTTAAGTTTTGTTATTTAATGTTTTTTTGTTAAAATATATAATTTTCAATTAAACACCATAGAAAGAATATGTATTCTAGTTCTATAGTGTTTTTTTGCATTCTTAAAAAAGCGTTATTTCTTGACTTTTTAGCTAAAAAATAGTACAATATAATAGTATGAAATTGTTTTAAGGAGCGTTTATGTTTGAAAAAAAATCAAAATACAAATTTTTAGATTTTAGTATATTTTGTGTAAAAATAGTGTATTTAATCATTGTGATAATTGCACTATTAATCCTTTGTGTTGTAAAACCTAGCACATTATATTTTGATATGATATTAATTCTTTTAATTTCAACATTCATTATATATTTGTGTATAAAGGAAATTAAGAATAGAAATTATAGAATTAATGAACTTGCAAATGGATTTGATAGTGTCCTAAAAAACTCACTTAATGTAATAGATATTCCAATGATTATAATTGGTGATCATAATAAAATTATATGGCAAAATAACATAGCAAAGCATATTATTCCTTTAGAAGTAATACATGATAGTGCATTACAAATCGATAGGCAAATAAATCAAAATCAGGGTAATGGACTATTATCTGTGGATATTGGTAATGGAAGTGTTTATGATGTTATAGGAAATAACATTTTAATAAAAGAAAATAAGGTTACTCTTTTATCTTTTATTAATAGAACAGTAGAAAGTGAACTTAGACAAAGTTTAGAAGATACAAGGGCCGTTGTTGGTATTTTATTTATAGATAATTATGAAGAAACTTTGCAAGGACTTGATAGTGTAAATAGAGCCGAAATTTCATCAATGATAGAAAAAGAAATTAGAACATGGGTCGTTGAAAATAATGGTATTTTAAATAAATTAGATAAAGATAAATATGTACTATTTATTGAAAAGCAATATGTAGAACAAATGGAAAAAAATACTTTTGAAATATTAGAAAGAGTAAAAAATATAACTGATAAAACGAAACTTCCAATTACAATTTCAATTGGAATGTCATATTCTGAAAATACTTTGAATGAAAGGTATATGGCAAGTTCATCAGCTCTTGATATCGCACTTGGTAGAGGTGGAGATCAAGTAGTTATAAAAAAAGATAAAAAGTTTGATTTTTATGGCGGATCAAATTTGGGCCTTGAAAAAACAAGTAGGGTTAGAGCAAGAACTATAGCCCAAGCCTTAAAAGAATTAATGCTAAAATGTGATAAAGTATATATAATGGGTCATAAAAATACTGATATAGACTGTATAGGTGCATCAGTAGGTGTATATAAAATAGCAAGATCTTTAAATAAAGAAGCATATATTGTAACAGATACAAAATTTAGTAGTAGTACTAAATTAGTTGTAAATAAACTAAAAGAATTAGATTCATATAAAAATGCATTTGTAACTAAAGATGATATTAAAAAGAATGATTATGCAAGCTCTTTACTTGTAATTGTAGATACTCATAAAAAATCTTATTTAGCTTATCCCGATTTGTTAGAATCTATAGAAAAAAAAGTTGTAATTGACCATCATAGAAGAGGTCCTGAATTTATTGATGATGCTCTTCTTACATATCATGAAATTTATGCATCATCATCATCTGAACTTGTAACAGAAATTTTAATGTATCTTGATAATATTGAACTTAGTTCTGTTGAAGCAGAAGCAATTTATTCTGGAATAGTAGTAGATACTAAAAACTTTACTTTTAAAACTGGAGTAAGAACTTTTGAAGTAGCAGCATATTTAAAAAAATATGGGCTGGATTTAACCGAGGTAAAACAAATATTTAAAAATGATTTTGCAACATATGTTGCAAAAGTAGATATTGTAAAAAAAGCAGAAATTTTAAAGGGAACAATTGCTATCTCTACTACAGAAGAAAATTATGATGATATGCCTGTAATAGCAGCTCAGGCAGCAGATGAATTATTAAATATAACAGGAATATTAGCATCTTTTGTATTGTGTAAAGTTGAAGACGTTGTTATGATTTCAGGTAGATCAATGGGGGATATAAACGTACAAGCTATTTTAGAAAAAGTTGGCGGCGGTGGACATCTTACATTTGCTGGTGCTCAACTTGCAGGAATAACAATTGATGAAGCAAAAGAGAAACTAATTCAAAGTATAAATGAATATTTTGGAAATGAATAATATAGTACAGATTTAAAAGAAAGGAAGTAATAATGTGAAAGTTGTTTTAAATAAAGATGTAAAAGGTATTGGAAAAAAACTTCAAATTGTCGATGTAAGTGAAGGGTATGCTAGAAATTATTTACTTCCAAGGAAACTTGCAAATATAGCAGATAATAAATCTATAAATGAGGCAAAAACCAAAAATGATGCTGCAAGTTTTAGAAAAGAAAAGGAAATTGAACAGGCAAATAAATTAAAAGAAAAGTTAGAAAAGGGATATATTAAGTTTAAACATAAAATAGGTAATAATGGAAAATTATTTGGAAGTGTAACTGAAAAAGATATTGCTGAAGAAATAGATAAAGTTTATAATGTAAAAATCGATAAAAAGAAGGTATCTATTGATATTCCAATAAAGGAATTAGGTTCATATACAGCTAGTGTAAAACTATATGAAGGAATTATTGCTAAGGTAAAAATATCAGTTGTAGGATTGTAGGTGTTTAAATGGAAAATGAAATTGGAGTAAATAGAGTTCAGCCTAATGATATAATAGCAGAACAAGCTGTACTTGGCTCTATGCTTGTTGATAAAGATGCTGTTATTTCTGCAGTTGAACTTTTGAAAGCTGATGATTTTTATAGGGAAGATAACAAGGAAATATATGCAGCTATGTTTGAATTATATTCCCTTGGTAAACATATAGATATGATAACTTTAAAAGATCAATTAACTTTAAGGGGAACAATTGAAAAGGTTGGAGGAACTGAATATATTGCAACTCTTATTGATAATGTACCAACAACTTCAAATATTGAAAGCTATGTTAAAATTGTTGAGGAAAAATCCATCTCTCGTAAACTTATAAAAGCAGCAAATAATATATTACAGTTGGGATATGCTCAAACTGAAGAAGTTGATGCTTTGGTTGAAAAAGCTGAAAAAGATATTTTCGATATAATGCAAGGTAGAAACTCTAAAGGATATTCAAGCATAAAAGAAATACTTGTAACGACATTTGATCAAATTGAAGAGATGTTTCAAAATAAAAATAAAATATCAGGTTTAGAAACTGGATTTGTTGATTTGGATGCAAAAATTTCAGGACTTAATAAATCAGATCTATTAATAGTCGCAGCACGTCCTGCAATGGGAAAGTCAGCATTTGTTTTAAACATTGCTACTTTTGTTGCTTTGCATCTTAAAGTTCCTACAATGGTATTTAGTCTTGAAATGTCAAAAGAACAAATGGTAAACAGAATTTTGTGTAGTGAAAGTGAAGTTGACAGTATGAAAGTAAAAAATGCTGATCTTAATAGCGACGAATGGTTAAAATTAGGTGAAGCAAGTGGAAAACTTTCGGAAATGCCTTTATATATTGATGATACACCAGGTTTAAGTTCGGCTGAACTTCGTGCAAAGTGTAGAAAAGCTAAACTTGAAAAGAACATAGGACTTGTTATAATAGATTATTTACAGCTTATGGAATCTAAAAATAAAAGTTCATCTAGACAACAAGAAATATCAGAAATTAGTAGATCTTTAAAGATACTTGCAAAGGAACTCTCAGTACCTGTAATTGCACTTTCACAGCTTAGTCGTGCTACAGAATCTAGAACAGATCATAGACCGATGCTAAGTGATCTTCGTGAATCTGGAGCAATAGAGCAGGATGCAGATATAGTTATGTTTTTACATAGAGAGGATTATTATAACGCAGATACTGATAAGAAAAATGTTGCAGAAGTAATTATTGCAAAAAATAGAAGTGGTTCTACAGGTACTGTAGAACTTGCATGGCTTGGTCAGTATACAAAGTTTGCAAATTTATATAGGGGACCAGAAGAATGATAAAAGATGAAAGATTAGATATTTGTAAAAAAATTCAAAAGGAAGTTTCTAATAATATTATTCAAAATAATCTTATTAAAAATAATGATAAAATAGTTGTTGCAGTTTCTGGTGGACCAGATTCGATGTGCTTACTTACAGTTCTTAATGATTTGAAATCTTTATTTAAAAAAAAGTATAATATAAATTATGAGCTTGTTGTTGCACATGTAAATCATTCCATAAGACCTGAATCAGAAAATGAAAAGATTTATGTAGAAAATGTATGTGAAAAATTAAATATTCCATTTTTTTATTTAAAGGAAAATGTTGAAGCAATTTCTAAGGAAAGAAAAATATCTGTGGAGGCTTGTGGAAGAGAAATAAGATATAAGTTCTTTAATGATGTAAAAAATAAAACTAATGCTACTAAAATTGCAGTTGCACATAATTTAAATGATAATGTTGAAACTGTACTTTTAAATTTAATTCGTGGATGTGCATTAAAAGGTCTTACAGGAATGGATTTTTTAAGTAATGAAATAATTAGGCCGTTGCTTACTATTGAAAAAAAATATATTTTAGAGTATAATATATTCCAAAACTTAAATCCGTGTTTTGATTATACAAATAACGAAAATATTTATCTTAGAAATAAAATACGTAATATTCTTATACCTTTACTTGAAAAGGAATATAACAGTAACTTTTCAAATAATATTATAAGGATGAGTGAAGTTTTAACAAATGAAGAGAATTTTTTAGAAGAATATACAAATAATATATTAGATGAATGTATAATAAAAAAGGAAAAAGAAAAAATAACATTTAATTCAAGAGTTATTTTAAATTCTCATAAAGCAATATCACTTAGGTGTATAAGACAAATAATAAATAAAAAACTTGGAAATTTAAATGAAATAAGTAATGTACATGTAAATGATATATATAAACTTTTAAAAAGCAATATAAAAGGTAAAAAATATATAATAGGAAATAAATTTACAATTGAGATTAAGCAAAAAGATATAGTTATTATATATTGATTTTGAAGGGAGAAAAAATGGATAAAAAAAAGAAAAATGGAATGCTCGGAACATTACTTACATACGTATTACTAATTGGTGTTACTATATTTATGATTTCAATGCTTAATACTAATGTAACTAAAGAGATGTCATATAGTGAGTTTATGCAAAAAATAAACGAAGACTCTGTAGAAAAAGTTGAAATAACAAATGATAGGCTAACTGCAAACGTTAAACTTAAAAATGAGGAAAACTCAGTTAGGGTTGTGAATATACCTTCTACAACTACTTTTATGGAAGATGTAGGTGAAAAATTAAATGAAGGAAAATTTGAATTAGTAGTTCTTGAACCATCATTTTGGGAAGTTGTAGGACCTATGATTCCTAACATATTACTTTTATTAGGTACTTTATTTATTTTTATTTTCATGTTAAGACGTACAACTGATAGCAATAGCAAAGCTATGAGCTTTGGAAAGAATAGAGCTAGAATGATTGATAAAAATTCTAAGAAAAAAGTAACTTTTGCAGATGTGGCTGGTTTAGATGAGGAAAAAGAAGAATTACAAGAGGTAACTGAATTTTTAAAGAATCCAAAGAAATATCATGATATGGGAGCTAGAATTCCAAGAGGTATGTTACTTGTTGGTCATCCAGGAACAGGTAAAACATTACTTGCAAAAGCAGTTGCTGGAGAAGCAAACGTTCCGTTTTTCTCTATAAGTGGATCTGATTTTGTTGAAATGTTTGTTGGTGTTGGTGCATCAAGGGTAAGAGATCTTTTTGCAGAAGCTAAAGCACATGCTCCATGTATTATATTTATTGACGAATTAGATGCTGTTGGTAGACATAGAGGAGCTGGTGTTGGTGGGGGCCACGATGAAAGAGAGCAAACACTAAATCAACTACTAGTTGAGATGGACGGATTTGAAGATAGACAAAGTGTTATTGTTATGGCTGCTACAAATAGAGTTGATATATTAGATCCAGCTTTACTTAGACCTGGTAGATTTGATAGACAAATAGTGGTTGGTTCACCTGATATAGGTGCAAGGGAAAAAATACTTGAGTTACATGCAAAGAAAAAGCCATTTGCCTCTGATATAGATTTTAAAGTTATTGCTAAAAACACAGCAGGATTTTCTGGTGCAGATTTAGAAAATATGATAAATGAGGCAACAATTCTTGCAACACGTAAAAATAAAAAAATTGTTGAAATGGAAGACGTTGAAGAAGCAATGGTTAAAGTTATGATGGGGCCAGAAAAGAAGAGTAAAATAATAAGTGATAAAGAAAAAAGACTTACTGCATACCATGAGGCAGGTCATGCTGTTGTATCAAGATTTTTACCAAATCATGATACAGTACATCAAATTTCAATTATACCAAGAGGTATGGCAGGTGGTTATACAATGTATAAACCAAATGAAGATAAAAGTTTCATGTCTATGACAGAAATGAAAGAAAATATTGTATCATTACTTGGTGGAAGAGTTGCTGAAAAGCTTGTGTTAAATGATATAAGTACAGGGGCTTCAAATGATATTGAAAGAGCAAGTAAAATTGCAAGAGATATGGTGACTAAATATGGAATGTCAGATAAACTTGGACCTATTACATTTGGTGAGACACAAGAAGAAGTATTTCTTGGAATGGAAAGAAATAATGGTAGAAATTATAGTGAAAAAGTTGCTGCTCAAATTGATGAAGAAGTTGGAAATATTATAAACGGTGGATATAAATATGCTGAAAAATTATTAAAAGAAAATATTGATAAACTTCATAAAGTCGCTGAGATTTTAATTGAAAAAGAAAAGATTAGTGCAGAAGAATTTGAAGCTGTTTTTAATCAATAATAATATTTAGGAGAGTATTAATTAGATATTTAATTAATACTCTTTTTTTACTTTAAAGCAAAAAAGTATATATAAATGTATTGACAAATGCATAATTATGTAATATAATATTAGCGTCAGTTTTATTTTTAAAAAATCTCAAACTTGAGGTTGAATTTGTTTCATTTCTATGTTTGGGATATATATATTCTAGGAGGATTCAATTATGAACAACCCATCACTTAACTCAACAAATTTAAGAAACTACAACATTGCACTCAAAACTCAGGAAGTGATTAATCGCTGCGGATTTAATTCTTCTGGTGAGAAAAAAGAATTTAAAGTTAATTTGTTTGGCCATAATACTGGTTATTCAATTAAAATATGTGGAAGTTACATTCACGATGTCAGTTTGAAAGAAAAGCTTACAACTGAGCTTGAAAAAGAACTTGGTCGTAGTGTTTCTTGGGGCACACGCCATTTATACTTTGGAGAAAAATTAGTATAAAAATTAACCACCAACTATTGATTAGTTGGTGGTTTTATGTTATAATTATATAGCTTGGTATGCAAGCAATACACACACAGAGGGAGTCTTACACTTCTTCCATTATGGATTAGTAAGATATAGATATCTGTGGAGGAATAAAAGAAGGAGGAATTTTAAAATGGCAATTATACCTATGAAATCATTACTAGAAGCCGGTGTACACTTTGGACACCAAACAAAAAGATGGGATCCTAGAATGGCTCCATACATCTATACTGCAAGAAACGGAATATACATATTAGACTTGCAAAAAACTTTAAAGAAAACTCAAGAAGCATATAACCTAACTAAAAAGGTTGTAGCAAAGGGAGGACTTGTTCTATTTGTAGGAACAAAGAAACAAATTCAAGAAACTATTAAACAAGAAGCTGAAAAATGTGGAATGTACTACATCAATAGCAGATGGCTAGGTGGTACACTTACAAACTTCTCAACTATTAAAAAGAGAATAGCAAGACTTGTTGAACTTGAAAAAATGGAAGCTGACGGAACATTTGATGTTCTACCTAAAAAAGAAGTTATAAGATTAAAGAAAGAAATGGAAACACTTAATACAAACTTAGGTGGTATTAAAGAAATGGATAAACTTCCATCACTTATTTTCTTAGCTGATTCTAAAAAAGAATATATTTGTACAAAGGAAGCTAGAAAATTAGGAATACCTACAATTGGACTTATAGATTCTAACTGTAATCCTGATGACGTTGATTATGTTATACCAGGAAATGATGACGCAGTAAGATCAGTAAGTTTAATAGCTGGAAAAATTGCTGATGCTGTTGTTGAAGCTAAAGAAGGAAATTTAACAGAAGCTCCTGTTGATGAAGAAGTAGAAACAATGGATGAATTAGTTAAAAAAGAAGGCGTTGACAAAATAGAAAGAAAACCAAGACAAAATAACAGAAGAAATAACTATCAAAGAAAAGATAGAGTTTCTAAAGAAAATAAAGTAGAAGAAAAATCAGAAGAAAATAAGTAGGGGGAATGTTTTATGGCAGTTACTGCTACACAAGTTAAAGAATTAAGAGATAGAACTAATGCAGGAATTATGGATTGTAAAAAAGTATTAGTTGAAACTGATGGTAACATTGAAAAGGCAATTGAACTTTTAAGAGAAAGAGGAATTGCTAAAGCTGCTAAAAAAGCAGGAAGAGTTGCTGCAGAAGGATTAGTTGAAGCTTATGTTCATGGTGGAAAATATGGAGCATTAGTTGAAGTAAATTCAGAAACAGACTTCGTATCTAATAACGAAGATTTTAAACAATTTGTAAAAGATATAGCAATGCACATTGCTGCAACTGGACCTAAATATGTAAGACGTGAAGAAGTTCCAGCTGAAGTTGTTGAAAAAGAAAAAGAAACTTTAAAGGCACAAGCTTTAAATGAAGGCAAACCAGAAGCTGTTGTTGAAAGAATGGTTGAAGGAAGATTAAATAAATTTTATTCTGAAATTTGTTTACTTGATCAACCTTTTGTAAAAGATCCTGACAAAACAGTTCAAGAATTATTAACAGAACTTATTGCTAAAATAGGTGAAAATATAGTAATTCGTAGATTTGCTAGATTTGAAAGAGGCGAAGGAATTGAAAAAGAAGAAGTTGACTTTGCTGAAGAAGTAATGAAACAAGTAAAAGGAAACTAATTTTTATAGAAGGAGGCAAAACTCCTTCTTTTTTCTTATTAAAATTTCTTTTAATAAATAGTTGAAAAAAAATAGTGTATATTATATAATTGAGTTGGTGATATAATGTATATAATACTTGGCATTATCATTTGTCTTTTAATTGTAGTTAATGTTGTGTATTTTTTTAATAAGAATAAAATAACAAAAGAATTAACTAAGATAGAAAAAGAAAATGGGACTTTGAATAAAAAGAAAAAAAGAAAATAAGAGGTAATAGTGTATGGAAAAGAAATATAATAGAATATTAATAAAACTAAGTGGAGAAGCAATAGGAAAAGAAGATGGAAGAGGTATTGATAATAAAAAACTTGAAAAAGTAGTTGAACAGATCATAGAAATATCTAAAAATGGAGTTCAAGTTGCACTTGTAATTGGAGGAGGAAACTTCTGGAGAGGTAGATATGGCGATGAATATATGGAAAGAACAACATCTGATTATATGGGAATGCTTGCAACAACTTTAAATGCACTTGCATTGCAGGAAATGACTGAAAGTAAAGGTGCACAAACTAGGGTAATGACTTCAATTGAAATGAAACAAATTGCGGAACCATATATACGTAGAAGAGCTGTAAGACATCTTGAAAAAGGTAGAATTGTTATATTTGCAGGTGGTACGGGTAATCCGTATTTTACAACAGATTCATGTGCGGCTTTAAGAGCTAATGAAATAGAGGCAGATTTAATTTTACTTGCTAAAAATGTTGATGGAGTATACAACAAAGATCCTAAAAAATATAGTGATGCAGTTAAATACGATGAAGTAACATATATGCAATCTATATCTGAAGGATTAAATGTTATGGATACAACTGCAATTACACTTTGTATGGAAAATAAAATTCCAATTTATGTTTTTGCTTTGAATGAAGAAAATTCATTAATAAGGGCATTAAATGGTGAGAAAATTGGAACTATAATTAGAAAGTAGGAATAGATAATTATGGATGAAAATAGAGAGGTTAGATATCAGATTACACCTAAATTTAATATAATTTATGAACTCGGAATGCCTACTGGAAAAAAAATTAGAACTGCACTATTTGCATTGTTAGTTTTTATAATTTTAACATTTTTAGTTGCTTTTAAGGCAGGTTCTATGAGTATAGTTAATAATGATATTTTTAAAAATATTAAAATAGATAAGTTTTTGTTAATTTTATGTTTTGTAGCAGATTTAGTTACAATAATACGATTAGTTGGTACTATTGTATTTCAAAGTTTGCAATATAAACATGTTACATATACTTTTTATGATACAATGATGACTTATGAAGATGATTTCTTAAATCAGCATAAAAAGAATATTGAATATAAAAATATAAAAGAAGTTGAAATAAGAAGAACTATATGGGATAGAATACTTGATTATGGGATAATGGTTATATATACTAATGCTGATAATGATAGAAATAATGGACTTGTTATATATAGCGTGAAAAATCCTAAATCTCATTATAATGTAATTGATAAGCTAATTCATTCTTCAAATAATATAAACAATGATAAATATAGTGAACAAAGTCAGAATATGGTAAATGAACGATTAAACAATAAAAATAATATATCTAATACTGATACAAATGTTAATAAAATGGAGAATCCAGAACAGAATTTTAAGGAAAGTTTAAAAAACATCAATAAATAGCATATTTAATATGCTATTTTTTTTCACCAAAATTGTCAAATTTTATATTATTTTAATTGACTATGAAAGTAAAAAATAGTATAATTAAGCTGTTATAGGGGTGACATTAATGAAAAAAGAAAATTATATAAAAATTATAATTGGTATTGTTATTGTTTTAGTACTTGCTTATCTTGCGCTTTTTGGACTTAAAATAGGGGATAAACAAATTATTAAGGGTGCAAAAAACATAACTACAGGACTTGATATAAGCGGGGGAGTTTCTATCGTATATCAAGCTAAATCTGATGATGGAGTTGTAATATCTGATGATGATCTATCTAAAGCTAAAGCAGTTATTACAAAAAGATTAGAGGCAAAAAACATCTTTGATTATATTGTAAGAACTGACAATTCATCTTCACAAATAAGTGTAGATATCCCAGCTGATATTAATGATCAATCAAAAGACCCATTAGAGGCTGTAGAAGGCCTTGATAAAACAGCTAAAATAATGTTTAAAGATCCAGATGGAAACATATTACTAGAAGGTGATGATATAAAAGATGCAAAATATAGTGAAGATGCTACAGATAGTACTGGACTTCCTTCACCACATGTTGTACTTGAATTTAGTGATAGCGGATCTAAAAAATTTACTGAAGCAACTGAAAAATTAGTTGGCCAAGCTATGTCTATATATTTGGATGAAACTGAAGTAGCTGCTCCAATTGTAAACAGTAAAATTGAATCTAATACTGCAATAATTACAATGGGACAAGGAACATACGCAGAAAAGAAATCTCAAGCAGAAGAATATGCAATGCTTATTTCTTCAGGAGCTCTTCCATTTTCTCTTGATGTTGTAAGTAAGGAATACATTGGACCATATATAGGTCAACAAGCTTTAAATGTAAGTGTTCAAGCTGGAATAGTTGCTCTAATACTTATTTGCTTAATAATGATTACTATATACAGACTTCCAGGTTTAGTTTCAAGTATTTCTTTGGTAGCATATATAAGTATAATAATACTTGTACTTGCAAATACAGGAATAAGTATGACACTTCCAGGAATTGCAGGACTTATACTATCTATTGGTATGGCAGTTGATGCAAATGTTATCATTTTTGAAAGATTAAAAGAAGAATTAAGAAATAACGTTGGACCAAAGAAAGCTTTTGAAAGAAGTTTCAAAAGTGCTATGGCAGCAATTATAGATGGAAATGTTACTACATTTTTAGTTGCATTATTACTATACATATTTGGAGTTGGAACAATAAAAGGATTTGGAATTGTTCTTGTAATAGGTACTCTTGCTAGTTTATTTACTGCAGTTGTGTTTACAAAGTTTTTACTTAAAGATTTACTACCTATCGCAAGCAAATCGAAGTTCTTATTTGGTATAAAAAAAGAAAAGGAGGCAAAATAATATGAAAATAGATTTTTTAAAATATAGATATGTATTTTTTGCTTTCTCACTTTTAGTAATTATTGGTGGAATTACATTTGGACTTGTTATAGGATTTAAATTTGACATCGATTTTAAAGGTGGAACAAAAATAGAAGTGGACTTAAAAGAAGATTTCAATAATAATGATATTGAAAATATAGTTAAAGAAACTGTTGGAAAAACGGCTTTAGTTCAAAAAATGACAGGTGGTACATCTTCAGTTACAATAACAACTGATGTTATGTCAGAAGATGAATCAGATAAAGTTGTTGAAGGATTAAAAAATAAATATACTAATATGGGTGAACCTTCTGTTAGAAATGTTCAACCATCTTATGGTAATGAACTTTTAAATTCAGCTTTACTAGCTTTAGGTGTGGCTGTAGTACTTATTCTTTTATATATTGGAATAAGATTTAAAACACTTGGATTTACAGCTGCAATTACAGCAATTATAGCTCTTATTCATGATGCGTTGTTTGTTATAGCAATATATGGAATATTTAAGTTACCAATAAATTCAACGTTTGTTGCAGTTATACTTACAATTATTGGTTATTCTATAAATGATACAATTATAATATATGACAGAATTAGAGAGAATAGAAGAAAAGTTACAAAATCTAGTGATATGAAAGATACAATTAATACAAGTTTAAATCAAACAATGAAAAGAACTATGTATACATCACTTACAACTATTGTTGCTATTTTAGTTGTATTTGTATTTGCTCTTGTAAATAACCAAACAGTTCTTAAAGAATTTTCACTACCACTTACAATAGGTGTTTTAGTTGGAACTTATTCATCAATATTTATTGCATCATCTCTATGGTATGCATTAGATTCAGTTGTATCAAAATTTTCAAAAGATAAGAAGAAAAAAAGAAGATAATTAGAGTACGTGTAAATTCACGTACTTTTTTTGTTAAAATTTTATTAAACAATTGACAACTAAAAAAAAAGATGTTATAATTAATTACGTCATCAAATAGATGATGTCTGCAAAATTTGGGAGTGTGGCGGAACTGGCAGACGCACAGGACTTAAAATCCTGCGAGGGTCAAACCTCGTACCGGTTCGATTCCGGTCATTCCCACCAAATTTTAATCTCTGAATTTGTTGAAATATCAATAGTTCAGAGATTTTTTACAACAATTTTACAACAACTGTGATATATAATCTAAATATTTTTTTATTTCATCTTCTTTAAATTTATATGTGATTTTTAAAAAATATTTATGTATTTATTAGGAGAATGAAAAATGAAATATGTCACATTTTTTCTGTTTTAAAGAATAATTTTAAATGTCTATTTTGTAAAAATAAGAATTGTCCTGTACAGTATATGCCAGAAAGGAAAAAGACTAAATTTTATGATGCCATACCATATGCCATAAAGTGTGAAAAAGAATAAATTGTAAGAAATAGTAAAATACTTAATTATTAATTTTTATAAAAAACTCTGGAAATTAAATTATCCAGAGTTTTTTATATTTATAATTTTACATTATTTATGTCTTTAGGTGCGTACTGTTCAGGTCTAAGGCCAGTCCTTCCTTTCATGTAGTATATAACAAATATTAATATAACAAAACTAATAATTGAGAATATTAAGCATGCTACAGAATTTGTTGTATAATTAAGAAGAAGCGCTAAGCAGGCAGAAAGTAAAGCTGAACCTAAATTTTCAAATATATAATATGTAGCAGTTATTCTATTTCGTATTTTATGTGTAGTGAAACTAAGGATATATTTTTTAAGTGCTACCCTATATGCTCCTTGTACAAGTCCCATTAAAGAAAGAGAAGTAAGTAAAATTGACATATTTGTAATATTAAGTGAAGAACTTGTCCCAACTATTCCAACAAAAAATAGAGCAATTACAAAAGCAAGCGATAAGAACTTTAATGTTTTATTTTTAGTTATATTTTCAATATTAAATAAATGCTTTGCACCTATTCCAATAAAAATAGATACAATACATACGATTACTGTTGTATATTCATTTTTTATTCCCACATCAATTAAAATAGCTTTATATAATGTAGTACTTACAGTAACTATTCCTGTAAAAATAAAAGAAAATAAGTACAATGCTTTTAGTCTATTACTATTTAAAATATTTTTTGTTTCTTTTAGCATATCTTTTAATGTGTATTTTTCATTACTATCTTTTTTGTCAACATTTGCAAAATTTATTGAAATAACTAGACTTATAATCAAGTTTATACAGCAAAGTATGATTGGAATGTAGTTATTAATTACAAATAGGAATCCAGACACCAAAGATGCAAAAGCATCATAGTAGTAATATTTTGAGTTTGATTTTCCCTCTATTTTACTAAATTCAGGAGCTTTTTTTAATTTCCTAAGTGATGAATATAAAATACTACTTTCACTTATATTTTTTAAAGTAAATCCGAATGCTCCAAAGAAATTAGCAATTAAAAAAGTTGAATACGAATTTCCAAATAAAAATAGTATACCATTTATAAGTACAAATACATTTCCAAGTATTGTACTGTATTTTAAGTTTAATTTATTTACAATTGAATTCCCAAAAAAGTAAAAAATAATGCAAAAAACAGAGTATGCTGAGTTTATAAACATTACTTGCGACATTGAGAACCCTTTTGTAATTGTTAGATATAAAACGAATACAGCATAATAAAATAAAAAGTCATATGAAAATGTTTTATATTTTCTGTATAAAGCAATATTTTTTCTGGCTTTTTTTTCTATTATATCATTTTCCATGTATTCCTCCTTAATTGAATATATTTTATTATAACATATAAAAAATATATTTAAAATAGTTTATTTGGTAAATTTTTTAAAATTATTGAGTTATACTAAAAATAGTGATATAATAAAAGGGATAATGAGGAGGAGATTATATGATAAAAATTGCATTTTTTGATACAAAAGATTATGATAAAAAATTTTTTGATGAACATAATAAAAACTATGGATATGAAATAAAATATATTGAGGAAAAACTTTGTGAGAAAACAGCATATATGTCAAAAGGATATGATGTGGTATGTGTTTTTGTAAATGACATTGTAGATGAAAAAACAATAAATATTCTTAAAGAATGTGGTGTAAAACTTATTGCACTTCGTTGCGCTGGATTCAACAATGTTGACTTAAAATGTTTAGATGAAAATATAAAGGCTGTAAGGGTTCCTGCATACTCACCATATGCTGTAGCAGAGCATGCATCAGCGTTATTACTAACACTTAATAGAAAAACATACAAAGCATATCAAAGATCAAAAGGATATAATTTTACACTAAATGGACTTCTTGGATTTGATATTCATGGAAAAACAGTCGGGGTTATTGGTACAGGAAGGATTGGTAAATGTTTTATCAATATTATGAAGGGATTTGGAGCAAATGTTATAGCATATGATGTGTATAAAGATGAAGAATTTGCAAAGGAAAAAGAGTTTGAATATGTTTCACTTGATGAATTGTATAAAAATTCAGATATTATATCTATTCATTGTCCATTAACTGATGATAATGTTAAGATGATTAATAAAAAATCTATTGAAAAGATGAAAGATGGAGTTGTAATAATAAATACAAGTAGAGGAAAACTTGTAGATGCAAATGATTTAATTGAAGAACTTGCAAATGGTAAAGTTGGTGGAGCTGCTTTAGATGTTTATGAAAATGAGGGAGATTTCTTCATGAATGATCTATCAAATTCAACTTTAAGAGATAAAAACTTATCAACACTTTTAACAATGCCTAACGTTGTTGTTACATCACATCAAGCATTCTTTACTAAAGAAGCGTTAAATAAAATTGCAGGAGATACTTGTGAAAATATAAAGGAAATATTTGAAAAAGGTAGTTGTGTAAATGAAGTTAAGTAATAAATTTAGGAAAAGAAATAAATCTTTTCCTATTTTTGTATCAAACTATTTACTATTCAAAAAATATGTGGTATAATAAACACATTGTTGGCCCCTTGGTCAAGCGGTTAAGACGCCACCCTCTCAAGGTGGAATCATGGGTTCGATTCCCGTAGGGGTCACCAATTTTGGCTTTAGAATATTGAAAAATCAATATTTTAGAGCTTTTTTCTTTTTAAATTAATTAATATATTTTTAGTTAAAATTTGCATTATAGTTTTAAATCTTTAATAGAAAAAACTGAATAATTATAATATATATACACACTATAAATATAGGTGATTATATGAATTATATTAAGGTGTGTCACAAATTTGAAATTATAAATAATAAAAAAGAGTTTGTTGTTTATGCTGACTATCCATTTGAATATGAATTTGGTTTGGATTTTGATAGATATAAGGAAAAGGTAAAAGAAGTTACTTCTGAAATAAAAAAATATGTAAAAAGTCATCTTGAAAGTGTTAAAGATGCAACAGCAATATTAGTTTTAAATGGGGTTATTATAGGTACTTTTGCAATATCACAAATAATTGGACCAAATGTAAGTAATACTAACACAAAAGAAACAAACTTGGTGGCAAAAGTTGCAGATGAAGGTGAAAATATAGTTGCGGATAGTAGTATAAGTGAAGAAGAAATTTTAGACACGGATGCTGATAAAATTGAAGAATGTAATAAAAAAGTAGATAATCTTTTAGTAAATGTATCTGATTCCAATGTATCTGCTGTAAAAGTTGAAAGTTTAGATAGTAAATCTAATTATCTTGAAAATACCAATACTATTAGTAAGGTAAACAATACTTTAAATAGTAATATGCCAATAGAAGAAGTAAGACAAGAAAAAACGGTAAAGGTAAAATTGAATAATGGGAAAATTATAAATATCACTTTAGAAGAATACGTTATAGGTGTAGTTGGCTCTGAGATGCCAGCTTTATTTAATGAAGAGGCTTTAAAAGCTCAGTCAATAGCTGCAAGAACATATGCTTTGAAAAAGGATTCGGTTGGAGCTACTTTGGTTGCTTCAACTTCTGATCAGGTATATAAAACAAATTCAGAATTAAAAAGCATGTGGGGAGAATCTTTTAATACATATTATGAAAAGGTAAAAAAAGCTGTCATGGCTACTAAGGGAGAGGTTATGATGTATAATGGAAAATATATAGATGCGTTATATTTTTCTACTAGTAACGGGAGAACTGAAGATCCAATATATGTATGGAACTATAGTGCCCCATATTTAAAAAGTGTTGATAGTAAATGGGATATAGGAACGAAATTTTTTAATGCAACAAAAACTATACCAATATCAGAATTAAACCAGAAACTAGGTGTAAATATTAACTCAGTAAATGATATACAAATAAAAAGTCAAACAACAGGTGGAAGAGTAAATAGCATTATAATTGGAGGAAAAGAGTTTACAGGAGTTAATGTAAGAATGTTACTTGGTCTTAGATCATCTGACTTTACTGTATCAGAAAATGGTAGTAATATAGTCTTTACAACTAAAGGTTGGGGTCATGGGGTAGGAATGAGTCAATATGGTGCTAATGAAATGGCAAAAGCAGGATATAACTATTCTCAAATATTAAAGCATTATTATACAGGAATAACAATAATAAAGAAGTAGCAAAGTTGCTACTTCTTTAAATTTAGAATGTAATTTTTATAAAAGTTTTTTTACCTTTTTTTAGAATAAAGAAATTATCCTCAAATTCTGATTTTTTTAAAATATATTTAGTATCTGTTATTTTTTCATCATTTATTGAAATACCACCTTGCTCTATAAGAGTTCTAGCTTGTGATTTAGAGGAAACTGTTTTTGATTCTACTAATATATCAATAAGTGTTATGTTATCATTATTTGCAAATAGAGAACTAGCATCAAAAGTTGGCATATTTGCTGAGTTTTTATCTTTTTCAAATAGAGCTTCAGCACTTTCTTTTGCCTTTAATGCTTCTTCTTCGCCATGAATTAGTTTTGTAATTTCAAATGCTGCTATTTTTTTTGCTTCATTTATTTTCTCTCCCTCAAGTGAAGAAAGCCTTTTTACTTCATCCATAGGAATATATGTAAGCATTCTTAAAACATCATATACTTCGCTATCACGAATGTTCCTCCAATATTGATAAAATTCATATGGACTTGTTTTTTTACTATCAAGCCATAAAGCACCATTTACTGTTTTTCCCATTTTTACTCCATCAGCATTTAAAAGAAGTGGGCAAGTAAGGCAAAAACTTCCTTTCTTGTGTATTTTACGAATTAAATCAACACCTGCAAGCATATTAGACCATTGATCATCTCCACCTATTTCAACTTGACAGTTTTTAGTTTCAAATAAATGTAAAAAGTCGTAACTTTGCATAAGCATATAATTTAATTCAAAAAAAGTAAGTCCTTTTTCCATTCTTTGTTTAAAACATTCTGCTGCAAGCATTCTGTTTATATTAAAGTGAACACCATATGTACGGATAAAATCCATATAATTTAAATCTAAAATCCAATCTGCATTATTAACAATTATTGCTGCATTATCCCCTTCAAAAGAGACAAATTTTTCTATTTGTTTTTTTATACTGTTGACATTGTTTTGTATATCTTCTTTTGTAAGCATTTTTCTCATATCTGTCTTTCCACTAGGGTCCCCTATAAGAGCAGTTCCACCTCCTACAAGAATCACAGGTGTATGTCCACATTTTTGAAAATATGACATCATCATAAGTGGAATAAAGTGACCTATATGTATACTATCAGCAGTAGGATCTATTCCTAAATATACAAAAGTTTTTTTGTTCTTTGAAAGTTCTATAAATTCATCTTCAAATGCAATTTGCTTTATTAAATCTCTTTCTTTTAATACTTCATAAATTGACTTGTTTTCTATGTTTTCCATTAAATCAAATCCTTTCTAGTTACTTTTTAAATTATACCATATTTTAAATACATTTTAAAGAATTTTTGTAAAATACAATATTAAATTAATAAATATATAAAATTTCTTGAAAAAAATGCTAAAATATAGTAAGATATATGTATAATTAATTGGAGAAATGATGTAAATTATGGAATATAAAATTGGAAAGAAAACAGGATTTTTTAAAAGGTTTTATCCTGCATATATTTATGAAAAAGTGGAAGATATTCCTTATGAACTTATACAAAAAGAAAATATTAAGTTAATAATACTTGATATGGATAATACACTTATTGATAATAATAGAAAGTTTAATAAAGAATTAAAAGCATGGATAAAAAATATGAAAGATAATAAAATTCAGTTATGTATTTTAAGTAATTCACCTTTTGGAGATAAAGTAAGAGAAATTGCTACAAAATTAAATATGTCTTATGAGTTTAATGCAACAAAACCATTGCTTAGAGGATTTAAGAAGGTAATTGAAAGAAATGATGTAAAAAGAGAGAATATATTAATGATAGGGGATCAAATTTTTACTGATATTTGGGGAGGAAATAGATTTGGAGTAAAGACAATACTTGTAACTCCAATAAATAAAAGTGAATCTGTACTTAGCAGAGTAAAACGTCCGTTGGAAAGAATTATATTAAAAAAGTATAAGGCAGAAGGTGATAATAAATAATGTTTTATTATGTTATAGCAACAATGCTTGCATTATTTTTTGGACAAGTTGCAGGACATTTAAATAAAAAGCTTCCTCCTGTTGTAGCTGAAGAAATTACATATAAAGAATTTTTTAGTACTTTGGTAAAAAATTTTAAAATAGATTATCTTTTTTCTTTAACTTATATATTACTTTTTAATTTACTTATCTATTTTATGGGATTTAATATAACCACAGTTATATATTTTGTAACTATTTTTTCACTTTCAATTGCATTTTGTATAGACTTTAAGTATCAGTTAATACCAGATGAAGTAAGTATATTAATTGCTATTTGTGGTATTGTAAACATATTTTTTAATATATCAAATTGGTGGAACTATTTACTTGGTGCAGTAATTGGTGGAGCAATATTTTACTCTATTAACTTGATAGCCCTTATTATATTAAAAAAAGAAGGAATGGGACTTGGCGATGTAAAACTCATGGCTGCACTTGGACTTCTTTTTGGTATTAAAAATATATTGGTTATTACATTAGTTTCATTTATGATAGGAGCTGTAATTGGTATAATTGTAATGATTGTAAAAAGAAAAGAAAAAGAGGAATACATTGCTTTTGGGCCATTTATTGTAATTGCTACTGTAATTTTAATGTTAACAGGACCTGATATAATAATTGAGATTTTTATTTCTTTTTGCAGTTATTTAGGCCTTTTGATGACAGACTTTATATATTTTCTAATGGAGAAATTTAGATAATGGAAGAGAGTAAAATTTGTATAAATAGTATTGAATATACAGTATACATGCCTAATAACAAAGATAATTTAACTGATGTTATAATATTTTGCGTTGGTTTTAAAACTAAAACATATAGTAACACTATAAAAAATATTATATCAAAATTGGTTGAAAATAACTACATAGTTGTGTATTTTGAATTTGAAAAAATGGCTGTGCATTCACATAAGGTAAAAGGATATTTAAATCTAGAAAAATTTATGGATAAATTAAATATTATATATACCTTTTTGGATGACAAATATCAAAATAGTAAAATAAGTATAATATCAACAGGATTAGGTGCATATGTTACACTTGCGGCTATACAAGAATACGAAATAGACTTTAACAAAATAATTCTTGATACACCAGCTATAAATTTAAAAGAACTTTTTAGAATAAAAATTGGAAAATACGATTTGAATGATTTATATAAAATAGATTTAAAAAAACAAAATAGGAAAAATACTGAAAATATTATAGATTTTTTTAATGATACTATAAGAAAAGATTTATTTAAAAGTAAGAAAAAATTAAATAATGTAACGATATTTCATGACAAAGATAATTTAGTTACACCTGTTAGTGATAGTATAAAGTATATTGAATATTTTTGTGATAATTCTAAGGTAATAACAAAATATAACAGCAAAAATATAGAAAATGAATTAGTTAATGTATTAAATTTAAATGAGGAGAAAAAATTATGAAAAAGGTTGAATTATTAGCGCCTGCTGGAAGTTTAGAGAAAGCTAAAATCGCATTTATGTATGGAGCTGATGCTGTATATGCTGGAACATCTAAACTTTCACTTAGAACCAGAGCAGAAATAAATAGCGACACGTTAGCTGACACAATAATATATGCACATAGTATAGGTAAAAAAGTATATGTTGCTTTAAATATTTATGCTATGGATGAAGATTATGCTGAAATTGAAAGCGAAGTAAAAAGACTAGATAAATTAGGGGCAGATGCTATAATTGCAAGTGATGTTGGAGTTATAAATACTATAAAAAAAATAGCGCCTAATATGGAGATACATGTAAGTACACAAGCAAATACTGTAAGTTTACATGCAGCTGAATTTTGGAAAAATTTTGGAGCTAAAAGAGTTGTAATTTCAAGGGAACTTAGCAAAGATAAAATAAAATACATAATGGAGAATAAACCAGATGATTTAGATGTTGAAATGTTTATACATGGGGCAATATGTTATGCATATTCTGGTAGATGTTATTTAAGCAAATATTTAGCAAATCGTTGTGCAAATCAAGGAGATTGTGCACAACCATGTAGATGGCAGTATAATATAACTGCAAGTGAAGTAAATAATCCAGATAGTAAAATAAATATAGATTATGATGAAAAAGGAACTTATTTATTTTCATCAAAAGATATGTGCTTAATTAAACAAATTCCAACTATTATAGATATGGGAGTAGAAAGTTTAAAAATCGAGGGAAGATTAAAAACAGAATATTATCTTGCTACAGTTGTAAGAGTATATAGACAAGCTATTGATGAGTATTACAAATTGAAGGAGCTTGGAAAAGAAAAAGAATTTAGTTATTTAAAATATTTAGATGAGTTAGAAAAAGTAAAAACAAGAGGACTTTCAGAATTTTATTTTTCAGATGATAAAAATCAGGATATACACGATCTTGATGGTAAAAGTGAAAATATGAACTATGAGTATGGAGCAAAAGTAATTGATTTAATAGATAAAAAAAATAACATATATATTGTGGAGATAAAAAATAAATTAAGTATAGGAGATAAATTAGAGGTACTTTATACAGATAAATTAGATGTCGGAAGTTTTGAGATAGAGGAATTATATGATGTTGATACAAATCAGGAAATTCCTACAATAAATCCAGGAAAGAAAGGACAAAAAGTAAAGATTAAAATTCCGTTTGAAAATTTAAAATCTGGTATTGTAATTAGAAGGAAGAAATAACAAGTAAAGTAATTATTTATAAGGGGCTGTTAATATGTTTTGTAAAAATTGTGGTGAATATATTCGTGGAAAAGGAAGTTATTGTGAAAGGTGTAAAGAAATGCTTGTTTATTCGAATGGACTAAATGTTGATAAAGAAATAGCTGAAGAAATTTATGTAAAACATGATAAAAGCGGAATAGGACTAGTTTTTATATCTTTTGTAGTACCTATAATTGGAATAATACTATATTTTATAAATAAAGCTCATTTGCCTAGAAAGTCACATGTTATAATGGCAAGTACTATTATTGGATGTGCTACTTGGTGCGTGGCGTTACTTCTTTTTAACATTGTACATGGTATGAACATTGATATTTTCTCTTCCTTTCAAGAAATTATTTCAGGTTCTATATAATAATTAGATAAAGCTCAGATTAAAATGATCTGGGCTTTATTTCTTAATAATTAATCAGATATGTTTATGCCAAGTAATTTAACATACTCTAAAGCTTGAAAATTATTGAATGTTACTCCATATAAATCATTTGGCATAACTGTTATTGAGTCTATATTACAAGAAGAAAAATCAATTTTGCTTAGAGAAGAGTTTGTAAAATTTGTACCAGTAAATTCCACTTTTCTAAAATTAATATTTCTAAATTTGCAATTCGTAAAAGAAGAAATATTAAATAACGATGAATTAACATTAAAATTATTTATTCTACTATCATCAAAAATTATACTATTTGCTTTAGAATTATCAATGTTAACGTTATTTAATGAACTATTAGAAAGATTTACACCAACTAAGTTGCAATTTTCAAAAATTACATTTTTTAATGTGGATTTCTGCAAAATGGAGTTTGATAAGTTACAATTTTTAAATATACAATTATTAATATATAATTTTTCAAGATTACAATTTAATATATTTGAATTATAAAAATATGAATATGAAAATTCTAATTCATCTGCATTATAATTAAATAAATTTTGTTCCTTTACATTCATACTATTTATTATATAATTTGAATTTAAATACTCCTCGATATTCTTTAAATCTTTAAGATTTTCTATGTTAATTTCTTTCATTTCATTCACCATCAAAAGTATATATTCTTTTTATAACATTGTCAATAAAAATCTAAATACATTAATTTTTAGAATTAATGTATGGAAAAATTTTTCTGTATATGGTATAATCAAAAAAAATAGTGAGGTTAGAGTGTTATGGAAATGAAAAATGATTTGAATGGATTAAAAGAAGAAGCTAAAATATATGAACGTGAAATATTAAGTATGCTTCTTGAAGTAAGTAAAAGCTTTACAACTGATGAAATGACTAAAGAAAAAAGAGAAGAAAATTTTAGCAAAATTGATGAGTTAAGAGAAAAATTAAAAAGTGTTTCAAAGGTTATAGAAGATATAGAAAATACAAAATATGATTGTATATATAAAGAGAGCAGTAATATACTAAGTGAAGAAAATAATGTAGAAGAAAAATTAGATGTAACTGAAAATTCGGAAGGCAATGTAGAAAAAGATAATGAGGATAATAGTCAGGGATTTACTTTAACTGAAATTGAGATGTTAGATAATGAGAAAGTAGAAAATGTAAAAACAGATGATGAAACAGTATTAGTAGATAACGTTAAAATAACAGAAGAAGATTTAGAAAATATTGACAGGGTTATTGAAAATATGAACGTAGAAATTGAAAATGTTAAAACTGATGATGCTCAAAATGAAAGTACTGAAGAAGAAAATACAATAGAGGAAAAAAATAACGATGATAATAAAGAAGAAAATGAAAAAGAAGTAAAAAATGCAATGTCAGCAGATGATGCAATTGAAAGAATAGATAAATTGATTAAAGAGGCAAAAGAATTAAATAAAAATGTAATTAAATTTCCAGAACAAAATGTCTCAAGAAGAAATAGAACAAGATCATATGAAACAATAGAAGAAATTGAAGAAGATAATGATGAGTATATAGAAAATAAGTCTATTAGCTTTGATTATAATTATAATAATAAAGTAGATACAAATTATGAAGTTGAACCAGTTCCAGTATTATTTGGAAATCGCAGAGTACAAAACCAGATGATAATAAAAAAGAAAAATAATGGATTTTCTGATAAACTTAGAAGTTTAATATTTAAAATAAAAAGTATGTTAGGTGGAAATAATGAAGAGGAAGATTAAATATATAGCAGGCATAATAGTATGTCTTGTTGTAGTACTTTTGGGTGGAAATGAAATAATAAAAAATAATGAAAACTTAGATGGTAATTCAACAAATATAACAGAATCTAGTAATGCACTTTTAAATACTAATGTTACAAATGACTCAGGAAATTTAAAAATTTATTTTATTGATGTAGGGCAGGCTGATTCAATTTTAATAGAACAAAATGGAAAATTCATGTTAATTGATGCTGGAAATAATGATGATGGAGATTTAGTTGTAAATTATTTAAAACAAAAGGGAGTAACAAAACTTGACTATGTCATAGGAACACATGCTCACGAAGATCATATTGGTGGAATGGATGATGTTATTAAAAATTTTGATGAAGAAAAGATACTATTTCCTAAGGTAACTGCAACAACAAAAACTTTTGAAGATTTTGCAAATGCTGTAAAATCAAAAAATAAAAAGCTGTATGCACCAAAAAGTGGAGAAACATTTGAATTTGCTAATTCTAGTTTTGAAGTTTTGGCTCCAAATTCACAAAGTTATGATAGTGCAAATAATTATTCAATTGTAATAAAATTAAAGTATAAGAATAAAGCATTTCTTTTTATGGGTGACGCTGAAAAAATTTCTGAAGATGAAATCTTACAAAAAGGATATGATGTAAAAAGTGATTTAATAAAAATAGGTCATCATGGCTCTTCAACATCAACTTCAGATTCTTTTATAAAAAAAGTAAATCCAAATTATGCTGTGATATGTGTTGGTAAAAATAACTCATATAATCATCCTAAAAAAACTGTAATGGATAGATTAAAAAAATATAACATTAAAGTATATAGAACTGATGAACAGGGAACAATTACTGTAGAAAGTGATGGAGATAACATTTCTTTTGATAAGGAACCTGCAAGTTATAATTATATGAAGTAGAGGTAAAATATGTTAATTGTAGATAGATTTGAAGATGAATATGTAGTATGTGAAGATGAAAATAAAAAAATGTTTAATATAAAAAAAAATCAAATAGAAGGATGTGTTAAAGAGGGAGACATCCTTTTAAATATTAAAGGAAAGTACATTATTGATCAAAAGGAAACTATAAATAGAAAAAAACATATTGAAGAACTAACGAAAGATTTATGGGAGGAATAGATGGGAAGAGGTTTATTAGGAGTAATAAGTACTACGGCTATGGCTTTACCAATTGAATTTTCAAAAATGAAACATAAAAAAGTTAGAGATGAAAAAGTTATAGAGAATATAAAAGAAAACGGCTTATATCACTTCACTTCTGAAGAAAATTCTGATAAAATTTTTTCATCTGGATATATAAAGCCCAGTGGAGTATATAATTCTCATTTAACAAGGCCAAAAGCATATATGTTTTGTGGTTTACCTTCAATAGATATATTCAGAAAAAATATATCACTTGAAAAAAATCCTTTTTTAAATGAAATATATGAGTTTAATGCAGTATATATGAAACCAAATGAAGAGTGTATAAAAAAACTTAAAGTAAGAAATTTGAATGATGATGTTATAGTAAAGGATGGAAAATTTTATTTACCAGAAAATAGAATTGACTATATAGACGCTGAAAAAAAATTACTTCAAGAAGGAGCTTTTAAGAGTAAGATAGTTATAAATATAGATGAAAATGATAATTTAGTATTAGAAAATTTTGATATTAATAAACATGGATATAAAATTGAAAACGATGAAAGTGGGAAAAAAATAATTAAATATAAACCATCTGAAAAAGTTGTTGATATTTTGAAAAAAGAAAGAGAAAGAAATACTAAATCAAAAGAATGGATAAAGCAGTTTGATATTGAAAAAAAGACTGTTATTGATAAACTAAAAGAAAAATTTACCTTTTTTAAGAATAGGAATATGAAAAGATTAGTGGAACCTCAAACACAAGAAGATATTAAAAATGATTTTAAAGATGACTTGTGCAAATTAACAAATAATGAAGTATCTTATGGTAAATTTGATGAAGGCGACATTAAATGTAAGCAAATTAATAATAAAGAGGAAATAGATGATAAATATATTTAAATAAAGTCTTTTTTGTAAAAGACTTTATTTTTTTGTACAAGTGTGACATGCAAAAAAATACTCAACTTACATAAATATTAACTAAGAATATAGGAGGTATTTTTATGCTTTTAAGTTTTTTAAGTAATTTACTATCACACGTATTCTTCCTTTTTGGATATATATCTAGCAATAATTTGTTTCCAGAACCTCTTAGTAAAACAGAGGAAGAATTTTATTTAAGAAAGTATTTTGCAGGAGATAAAAATGCAAGAGATAAGTTAATAGAGCATAACTTACGATTGGTTGCCCATATTGCAAAAAGATATTCTAACTCAGAGCAGGAACTAGAAGATTTAATTTCAATTGGTATTGTTGGACTTATAAAAGCAATTGATAGCTTTAGTGCAGAGAAAGGCTTTAAAATTAGTACATATGCATCTAAATGTGTGGAAAATGAAATATTGATGCATATTAGAGCAACTAAAAAGATAAAGTCTGAAGTTTCTATGAATACAATTATAGGTACAGATAAAGATGGAAATGATATGGAACTTGTAGATACACTAGACTCCGAGAGTAAAGATGCTATTGATACAATATATAATAAAATTATGAGTGAGCAAGTAATAAAATTTATAAATAGTAAATTAACAAAAAGAGAGAAATATATTATGTGTTCAAGATATGGATTAAATGGGCATATTCAAAAAACTCAACAACAAATAGCAGATGAACTTGGAATATCAAGGTCTTATGTTTCAAGAATTGAGACAAAGGTTCAAAATAAATTAAAAAAATATGTTAAATGGCAAGAATAAAATTAATATAGTTAATTAGAAAAAGATAAAGATACTACAAAATTAAATGTAGTATCTTTATTAATTAAGTTACTGGTTTATCCCATTATTAAATTTTTAAGTTTTTCATTTGATGTGAAAAGTTTCAATTTGTTATTAAAATCCAGAGAATACGAAGGAATTTTTAATTCTTTTAATAAGAATATACCAGGCATAACATCCCAAGGTTTCTGTGAAGATATTATTAAAGCATCTGTTTTTCTTGACGCGAGATTTGTAAATGATATACAACATGAGTTTATGTGAAGAATATTTGCAACCATGATTTTATCCTTTTTTACCAGTTTCTTGAAATAAATTTCTTTATTTTCAAATTCTTTGTATAAGGATCCACCAAATTCAACAACAGTTTGACACAAAGGAGCTTCAGAGCTCTTTAAAATTTTATTGTTGTTTATATAGGCACCTTGGTTTTCAGCGGCATAATATAATTCATTTACTTTAGGAAGATAGATTATTGAGAATCTTGTTTTGCTCTTATCATAAAAAGCAATTTGTATACCAAAGTTTGATGTATTTTTTATAAATTGGCAAGTTCCATCTATTGGATCAATAACCCATGTTCTATCTGTTAATTCACCATTAGGATTGGTCTCTTCAGATAAAAAATTATCATATTTATACCTTTTCCTAATATTTGAAATAAGATATTTTTCAATTCCAATATCTATATTCGTTACTAATGAATTATCAGCTTTAGTTGAAATGTTATATCTTGTGCATGCCTTCACCCTTTCATATGCATCTTTTATTAAGTTTATAGCAAAATTTAATTCATCAGAATAATTAAATTTTTTATTTCTATATTCAAGAATAAATTTGTCAAGATCTTCAGCGTATGGCATACCTTCCTGAGCAGATTTAACTTGGATTTTCATTGAAGATGCGTACATAGCTCTTCTTAGAGCATGTTGTAAATCCTCTCCTCTTGATAAAGATGCTGCAAGGTTACCATTTAATGTATCTCCGGCACCTGTAGTATCAATAACTTCTACATCAATTGCGGGCATATGTACTATGCGTGTTCCATTATGGTAAATTAAACCATCTTTGCCTAAAGTAACAATAAGCTTGTTAGGATATTTTGAAACACATTCCTCTACATTATCTGTTTCAAATATAGTTTCACATTCTTTTTTGTTACAGGTGATAATTGAAATCTTATTTATTAACTCCTCATTATTTTTTTCTGATATGCGGAGTCTTTGTGGTCTACAAGGTGTGAGAATTAAGTGTTTTTCATTTTCATAGCAGAAATTAATTAACTTTTCTGTTACTTCCTTAGGTACCTTAAGCTGGCAAACAATAATTTTAGAATTCAATAATGTTTCGGCATAATAATCTACCATATCAGGAGAAAAACTGTTAATTGCTCCACTGAACCTTTCGATTTCATTATCTTTGTCTTTAAGATTGATTTTAATTTTTGAGTAATCATTATCGATATTTTCAACCATTTCAATCTTGGATGTATCTACCCCATTAAAATTTAAATTTTCAATGATATTTTTTCCTACATCATCCTTTGCTACTTTTGATATAATAGTTGTTTTTGCTCCAGCTCTGGCTGCAGCTACAGCCTGATTTGATCCTTTACCACCAGGTACTTTCATATCAGCAGTTAAATTATAGGTACCATCAGCCTTTTGATAATAAACCATATCGAGTGAACAGCCACCAAATACACATACGTCAAATTTCATAATAAAACCTCTTTCTTAAATTTATTTTATATTATTTTTGTAAAATTAGCAAGAATATAGTCAATTAAAAGCAAATAGTTTTAAAATTGTATATATGTATACAAGTGTAACAACATATAGGAAAAAAATGCTTTTTCTTTGTTAACTAAAAACTGCTAATATCAATAGATATAGTTAAACCTTTCCTTAAAATTTAATTTAATTAATATTTGAAAGAAATATAAACTACTATACTACTATTATACTATAAATTTACATAACTTTCAATATGTTTTAAATTTAAATAAGATAAATAAAAAAATATATTAAAATTTACTTGACTTGGAGTATACTCTAAGCTGTATAATATAAAATATATAAGGGGGGATGTGATAAAATGACAATAGCTCAAGTAAGTAAAAAGTATGATATTACGCCAGACACTTTAAGATATTATGAAAGAATAGGGCTTATACCCCCAGTTCCAAGAAATAAAAGTGGCATAAGAGATTATGATGAGTCATCATGCAGGTGGGTTGAATTTATTAAATGTATGAGAAATGCAGGTATGGAAATTGAAGCTTTAATTGAGTATGTTACATTATATAAAGAAGGAAAAAATACAGCTCTAGCAAGGAAAAATTTACTTATAGAGCAAAAAGAGAAATTGGAAAATAAATTAGAAGATATTACAAGCACAATTGATAGACTAAATTATAAAATAAAATTATACGATGAAATAATTAATGGAAAAAGAAAGGATTTTATGGAAGAACCATAAATACTTTCGATTTATTAGGTTAATATAATTAGAGGAGAAAAATATGAGTTTAATTGAAAAAATAAATGATCCTAAAGATATAAAAGAAATGGATATCAAGGAATTAAATGATTTAGCAGGGGAAGTAAGAGAAATAATTATAAAAAAAGTAAGTAAAACAGGAGGTCATATGGGACCAAATTTAGGCTTTATTGAACCTACAATTGCTATGCATTATGTTTTTAATTCACCAGTAGATAAAATAGTGTATGATGTTTCTCATCAATGCTATACTCATAAAATTCTTACTGGAAGAAAAGATAATTTTATTGATGAAGAAAAATATGAAGATATTTCAGGCTATACAAATCCACATGAAAGTAAACATGATTTCTTTCAAATTGGTCATACTTCAACATCAATAAGTCTTGCAACTGGTCTTGCAAAAGCAAGAGATGTTAAAAATGAAAAAGGTAATGTTATTGCTGTAATAGGTGATGGCTCACTTACAGGTGGAGAGGCATATGAAGGACTAAATAATGCAGCAGTTTTAAATTCAAATATTATAATTGTTGTAAATGATAATGAAATGTCAATAGCTAAGAATCAAGGAGGACTTGTAGGACATCTTGATACACTAAGAAAGACTAATGGAAAAAGTGAATGTAATATGTTTAAAGCTTTAGGTTTTGACTATTATTATGTAGAAGATGGAAATGATGTTGAAAGTTTAATAAATACATTCAAAGCTGTCAAAGATACTAATAAACCAGTAGTTGTACATATTCAAACAAACAAGGGAAAAGGATATAAATTTGCTGAAGAAAATAAAGAGGCTGGACACTGGGTTATGCCAAGTGATTTTGATTATAGCAAAATGCCAAAAGAAAGTTATTCAAGTATACTTGCAGATTTTATATCTAAGAAATGTGAAAATAATGATTGTAGGAATTACAGCTGCAACACCTACCGTATGTGGATTTACACCAGATTTAAGAGCAAAATTAGGTAAACATTATGTTGATGTTGGAATAGCTGAACAACATGCTGTAGCACTCGCTTCTGGTATTGCAAAAAACGGAGGTAGACCAATATTTGGAGTATATAGTTCATTTATTCAAAGAACTTATGACCAATTATCACAAGACTTAGCTTTAAATAATAATCCTGCAGTTATTGTAGTATTTGATGGTGGATTGTCACCAATGGATGCAACACATGTAGGTCAGTTTGATATTTCTATGATTTCAAATATTCCAAATTTAGTATATCTTGCACCTGCAAATAAAGAGGAATATATAGCAATGTTAAATTGGGCAACTACACAAACAGAACATCCTGTAATAATTAGAGCTGAAAGTATGCATGAGATGAAATCAACAGGAAATGCAGATACAACAGATTATTCTGATTTAAATAAATTCAAAGTAGAGAAAAAAGGAAATAAAGTTGCAATAATTGGACTTGGTTATTTTTATTATTTAGGAGAAGAAGTTGCAAAAATATTAAAAGATAAACTAGGAATAGATGCGACAGTTATCAATCCACATTATATATCTGGTATAGATGAAGAACTTTTAGAAAATTTAAAAGAAAATCATGATTTAGTTATTACTTTAGAAGATGGAATTTTAGATGGTGGTTTTGGTGAAAAAATATCAAGATTTTATGGCTCAAGTGATATGAAAGTTTTAAATTATGGAGGAAAAAAAGAATTTACAGATAGAGAAGATTTAGACGAAATTTATACTAAAAACCATTTAAAACCAGAACTAATATTACAAGATATTGAAAAAGTAAATGTAATAAAATAAAAAGGTGGTGTTATAAATGAAAAGTTTAGTAATATATTTTTCCCATACTGGTGAAAATTATATGAGAGATGGAATTAGAAATATTGATAAGGGCAATACTAAAATAGTTGCTGAATTAATAAATGAAATAACTAATGCAGATCTTTTTGAAGTTGAACCTGTTATTTCTTATCCATATAATTATAAAGAATGTTGTGATAAGGCAAAAGAAGAGCTAAATTTAAACATAAGACCTCAAATAAAAAATAAAATAGATAATATAAATGATTATGATGTAATTTATATTGGTGGACCTGTATGGTGGGGACATTTGCCAATGCCTTTATTTACTGCAATTGAGGGATTAGATTTTGCAGGAAAAATTGTAAAACCATTTTCCACTCATGAAGGCTCAGGACTTGGAAGTATTATGCAAGATATAGAAAAACTATGTAAAAATGCTGATATAAAGCCAGGACTTGCTATTCGTGGTAGTGATGCTAATAGTTCAAAAGATAAATTAAAAGGATGGTGTATTTTATGAAAAAACAAACAGCAGGTAGAGATAGTTTAGGAAATTTTGCTCCAAAGTTTGCAGAACTAAATGATGATGTATTATTTGGAGAAGTGTGGTCTAGAGAAGATAAACTATCTTTAAGAGATAGATCTTTGGTTACAATATGTATATTTATGGGAAAAGGATTAGTTGATAATTCATTAAAGTATCATTTAATAAATGCAAAAAATAATGGAATAACAAAGGAAGAAATGGCTGAGATAATAACACATGCAGCATTTTATGCAGGTTGGCCAAATGCTTGGGCTGTGTTTAATTTAGCAAAAGAAGTATATGCAGATGATACTGAAAATGGAGAACATGGTGGTATGTTTGGAATGGGAACTCCTAATACTGCATATGAAAAGTACTTTACAGGTAAGTCCTATTTGAAACCTCTTGCAAAAACTGATAATTTATTTATTGCAAATGTAACTTTTGAACCTGGGTGTAGAAATAATTGGCATATACATCATGCTACTAAAAATGGAGGACAGATACTTATATGTGTTGATGGAGAAGGTTGGTATAAGGAAGAAGGAAAAGAGGCTCAAAGTCTAAAACCAGGAGATGTTGTAACAATTCCTGCAAATGTTAAACATTGGCATGGAGCAAAGGCTAATAGTTGGTTTAGTCATTTAGCAGTAGAAGTACCTGGAGAAAATGCATCAAATGAATGGTGCGAACCTGTAACAGACGAAGAATATAATAATTTAGGAGGAACTAAATAAAATGGAAAAAAATAATGTTTTAATAGTATATTTTTCATATACAGGAAATACAAAAATGATAGCTAATATGATAAAGGAAAAAATAAATTGTGATATAGTTGAATTGAAACCTATTAAGCCATATTCAACTAATTATCAAGAGGTAGTAGATGATGAACAAAATAGTGAAGCAAGTAATATAAATCCTGAAATACAAAAAGTAGATGTTGATTTAAGTAAGTATGATAAAATTATAATAGGTACACCTACTTGGTGGTATCGCCCAGCACCAGTTGTAAGAGCTTTTTTAAAAAATTATGATTTATCTGGAAAAGTTATTATACCTTTTTCAACAAATGCAGGTTGGCTTGGAAAAACATTTAAAGAAATAGAAAAATTATGCCCTAATTCAAAAGTACAAAATGAAATGAATATTGTTTTTGAAAGCTATAGTGATAATTTAGTTACTAGTAAATCTGAAATTGATAATTGGATTAATAATTTGTAACAATGAGTTATAGAATTAACTTAAATTATATTTATATTAATAAACTTTAGAAAATACTTAGTATATTCTAGGGTTTATTTCTTTTTTGTAAGATAAATATTATGAATTTTTATTATATATTTTATTTGAAATTATTTTGTAACACTGATTTTTATTGTCAAAAAATGCGATGAAAACTTCTTGACAATAGGCAAATACAAACATATAATGTAACTGTGTTTTTTTATTAATTTCTTTCAAATGTTTTTTTCAAAGGAGGTTTTTTTGAGATCAAAGTATAAATTTAAAAGTGGTAAAATTTTTTTATTTCTAATAGTGCTAATTCTTTTTATAATTTTTATATCTTTATTATTTGTAAATAACAAATTTAAATCTAAAATTCAAAATCCAGGTATAAATGTAGATGTAATAAATGAAAAAGGTAAAGAAGAAATAATATCTAAAACAGAAGATAAAAAAGATAAAGTAATTTCCAATTCTTCTATTACTATTCCTGCTATTTTTTTAAATGATGCACCAATTAAAGAGGGAATAGAACAGGGGGTGTTAAATGAGTATATTGGACATTTTCCAACTACAAGCAATTTAGATGGAAACGTTGGACTTGCAGCTCATAATAGAGGATATAATAAAAACTATTTTAGTAAGTTACATGACATTAAAATAGGAGATGAGATTATATATAAAATAGGAGACAATATAAGAAAATATAAAGTTGACAAAAAAGTAGAAATAGATAGCTATGATTGGAGCTACTTAAATCAAACAAATGATAACCGAATAACTTTAATAACATGCATAGATAACGAACCTTCCAAAAGGTTAGTTGTACAAGCAGTAGAGTAAGGAGGAAAAATGCAAAAAATATGTATTGTAAGTAAGATAAAAAATAAAAATAATAGTGGTAAACAAGTAAAAAATAAGGGAAAGTTTATAATTGTACTAACCTTAATGATGATTGTTTTTAATATTTCATATAATAAAGCATCAGCAAATAATACAAATGATTTTGGTAGATACCATGTATATTCATATAATGAATCTTTTAGGTATATAAAATATAAAAATCTTCCTCAAAGAATACACGAATATTATTACATAAATAACGAATCCAAAATATTACCTGCATACTGTATGAATTTGGGCCTTGGAGGAGCAGAAACTATAGATGGGGGATATGATGTTGACGCTGAAAAATTTATAGATGATAATGTCGTAAATAGTATAGTTTTAAATGGATATCCATATAAAACCGTAAATGAACTTGGTGTTGATAATGAAAGCCAGGCAAGGTATGCAACTCAGTTTGCTGTTTGGATTAAATTGAATAATCTAGATATAAATCAAATTGTTCCAATGGAAGATCAGTACTTAAAAGTAGTTCAGGCTATAAAAAACATATATTATAATGGAATAAATTCTAATGAGATTTATACAAATGGTGTAAGCATTGAAGAGGTAGATAATTTATATAATGAGGATAAAGATATTACAGAAAACAATAATCTTGATAAATTAGATGAAAGTTATTATTCAAAAATGTACAAATTAAAATATGGTGATAATGTTTTAAATATTGATTTAAATGTTGATGGAATAAAGAACTATTTAATTGTAGATAGAAATAATAAAAAAATAGATAATATAATTGGAAATAAGGAAATAAAACTTTTAATTCCAAGAAAAGATAATAGTGGAAGTTTGAATTATAAGATAAATATTGAAAGTAGGTATAAAGAGGGAGCAGTTCTTTTTGGAAAATCAAGTATTAGTGGAATGCAGGATTTGTCACTTTCTTTAGAGCCTATAAAGTTAAAAAATACGTTTATTAGTGGAAGTATAAATGAAGTAAAAACTAATTTAAGTATTGTAAAAAAAGATGCAAAAGATGAAAATATTGTTATACCAAATGTAAAATTTAACATATATGATTTGGATAATAAATTTATTGGAAGTTATATAACTGATAAGGCTGGGAAAATTTATTTAGATGTTGAAAAAGATTTAGATATATTTAAGAATATAAAAGTAAAAATACAAGAAGTTGAAGTTCCATATCCATATATAATTGATAAACAAAATAGTGAGAAAGTAGTAGATCTAAAAGTTGGATGTACAACAAGTGTAGAATTTAAGAATGACAAAATAGAAGAAAAAGAAAAAATAGAACTTCCAAAAACAGGATTTTAGACATATGGAATAATTTGGCAAAAGTGTAAATTTAATATTCGACAATTATTGACAAAAAAATAAATAAAATGTATAATTTTAATGCACTTTGTATAGTATATAGATATTAAAAATTTGGAAATTATATATAAATTGAGTGTATAGGAGTTGTCATGATTGATTTTATATATTATATAGCCAATAGTTTTTTTCTGCCAATTTTAATTGCAGTAATTACCTTTTATATAACCAAACATTTTGATAAGAAAAAAGAAATACCTAGGATATTACTTGTACATACTGAACATGGTATAAATACACATGAAAAAATATATAATAAAAAAACAATAAAGTTAAAAGGCTATTATAAAAAGCAAAGAGATCTTGATAATGAATTAAAAGAGTTTTTAATATATAATGGATATACTGATACAATTCTTACGACTAAATTATTAGAAAATATTGTTAAAGAATATAGAAAAAAATTTGATAATAATAGTTCTAACTTCTTTAGAAAAGAGGAAATTGAAAAACTATTAAAATGTTTTGAATATAATAATGAATTTTTAAGAAAATTAAAAGCATATGAAGCATATATGGATAATTCTAAATGGGGAATAAAACTTACAAATGTGGGAAAAAGTGATGCATATGATTTAAGGATAGAACAGTTTCCGGAAAGTTATTTTCCTTTTAAGGCGTATAATTGTAATTTAAAAGTTAATGAGTCTTTATTTATAGAACTTACATATTTTGATGATACATTAAGAATAAATGAATTTTCAAGGGATGTATATAAAAAATTTGATTGTGGCTTTACGAGTAATAAGATAACTAAATTTTATTTAGTAAAAAGTTATTTATATAATAAAAAAGATGAAAGAATATTTAGAATATCATATAAAGATTGTTATATGAAAGAACATGAGTATTTTTGTTGCACTAAAATTATAAATAGTAACGATATAATTCAAAATTTAAGAATTAAATTAGATAAAAAAAGTAATTATATTTAAAAAATATATTAAATATTATATTTATATGTTACAATAATCTAGGTGATAGTTTTGGAAAATCAAATTAGAAGTAATATAAAGCCTGGAATAAAAGTAAAAATTGTACTAAAAAAAGATCAACCTACAGGTGTTTTAACAGAAGGTATTGTAAAAGATATTTTGACTAATAGTGCTGTTCATCCAAGAGGTATTAAGGTTAGACTTGAAGATGGTCAAGTTGGAAGAGTACAAGAAATTATACATTAAATTTTAATAAATAATATATAAAATATATTCAAAAGTTTAAAAGTATGGTATACTTCTATATATAATGTAAAATTTATATATAGAGGTATTTTTTATGGAAGAAAAACAAAAAGTTTTACTTGTAGGAGTAAATTTAAATGATGAATTTTATTTTTTTAAATCAATGAGTGAATTAGAAGAACTTGTAAAAGCATGTCAAATGCTACCAATAGGAAGCATTGTGCAAAATTTAAAAGAAATTAATTCTGCTTTTTATGTTGGAAGTGGAAAATTGGAAGAAATAAAAGATAAAATTAACGAATTACATCCTGACTTAGTAGTTTTTAACAATGAGCTTTCTCCTTCTCAACTAAAGAATTTAGAATTAAAATTAGATATTCAAATTTTAGATAGAACATCAATAATACTGAATATATTTGCACTAAGAGCTAAGACTAATGAAGCTAAAATGCAAGTTGAGATTGCAAAACTTAGATATATGCTTCCAAGACTTTCAGGACTTCATTTGTCTCTTGGAAGACAAGGTGGTGGAAGCGGATTTAGCAATAAAGGTAGTGGAGAAAAACAGATTGAATTAGATAGAAGAATAATAGAAGATAGAATTAGCAAATTAAATAAAGAGCTTTCAGAAATTGAAACAAGAAGAAACATACAAAGAAGAAAAAGAAGCGACTCCCAGATTCCTTTAGTTTCCCTTGTTGGATATACAAATGCTGGCAAATCTACATTACTAAATGCTCTTGTGGATTTATCACTTTCTGATGAATCTAAAAAAGTATATGAAGAAGATATGCTATTTGCAACACTTGAAACAAGTATACGAAAAATAAAAATTAAAGATGGAAAAGAGTTTTTATTATCTGATACAGTTGGATTTATACGTGAACTTCCTCATATGCTTATAAAAGCATTTAGAAGTACATTAGATGAAGTAAAAAATTCAGATTTGTTACTTCATGTTGTTGATTTTTCTGACGAGGATTATGAAGAAAATATCCGAGTGACAAATAGCACATTAAAAGAAATTGGAGCAGATAATATTCCTGTAATTTATGTATTTAATAAATGCGATAAGGTTAATGATAGCAAATTACCATATGTTGATGGAAATAAAGTATGTATATCTGCAAAAAACAATATTGGAATAAATGAGCTTATTAATGTAATTTCAAATAATATTTTTAAAGAATATGTAACATGTAAAATGCAAATTCCTTTTAAAAGGGGAGATATTGTGTCATATTTAAAGGAAAAGTATGATTTTATATCTACTCAGTACACAAATGATGGAACATTAATAGAGATATGTTTAAATAAAAAAGACTATGGAAAGTATAAAAATTATATAATAGAAGAATAATAAATAAAGGCATGTATTTTATAAAATTTTACATGCCTTTATATTGTGCAAAAAAGTAAAAATAACGATTTCCTCAGCAATATCAATACTTGTATGGAAATTTTACAAAAACAAGTCATAGATTTAATGAAAATGTAATATTTCAAATAAAACACGAAAATAGCCGACAAAGTTATATACAAAAGCAAGTAAAATAGCAAAAGAAGATAACATAATGCTTTGACTAGTGCAATTATTTATGCTAGAATGATTGCAACATAAATATATAGATGATATATTTGGAGGAATACGTATGAAAAAAATATTAAAAAAGGTAGGAAGTGGCTTATCTAAATTAAGGAATACTAAAGCAAAAATAATTATTACTGCAATTCTTACAGTAATAATGCTTGTAGATGTAAATCCATTTTTCCTAAAAGCAGGAAGAGAAACATTGGTATATACATTTAAAGACGGTATACAACATCCATATGCTTTTGATAATAACCATAACTCATATAGTTATTATGCAATATCATGGATGGGTGGTCATGTTGCATATTGCATTGATCATGATGTAAAGAATCCACCAAATGGAACAGGACTTCAATATATTGGAAATGTAAAATCAAATAAAGTTGTGGCTGTTCTTATGAATGGATATCCTGCAAAATCTGCATCACAGTTAGGACTTCCTAATGATGAAGAAGCTTACCTTGCAACACAAATGGCAGTGTGGACTGCTGTAAATGGAACTTCAGATACTAAAGGATTATACTTTGATATGAATAAATTACAACCAAATTTAAAATATAGCGTGTATACTGATGAAATGGTTACAAATGGAAAAAGAGTTGCAAATCAATTACTTAGTAAAAGTTATAATCCAGGAACTTTTGCCCTTGACTCATCAAGCTCAAAAGTTAACTATGAATATAGTGATAATCAAATAAAGATTGGACCATATAGAGTAAATGTAACAGGTTATTCTTCATTAAATAAAATTGAAGTAAGTTTGTCAGGACAACCTGAAGGTACAACAATTGTTGATAGGAACGGAACATCTAAAAACACTTTTTCCAGAGATGAAGAAATATATGTCTTAGTTAATAAATCATTACCAGCTGGTAGCCTAAAATTAACAGTAAAGGGATCAGCAAATAGATATGTTGGAGTAATATATGGAAAAGGAAGTTGGCAAAATTTTGTATTTTTAGATACAGAACAGGTTGATGTATCAGGTAGTGCTACAGCATCTTGGGAAGAAAGTAAAGGAAATATAACCGTTGTAAAATCAGATCAAGATAAAAAACCTGTTCAGGGAGCTGAATTTAGTTTGTTAGATTCAACTGGAAAACAAGTAGCTACAGGTAAAACTGATGCAAATGGTAACTTAAATTTTAATAAACTTGAACTTGGAAATTATACATTAACTGAAACCTCAGTTCCAGATGGATATATTATAGAAAAAGCAAGCTATAATGTAACAGTAAAAAGGAATCAAACAACTAAGGTTGAAGTAAAAAATACTAAAGTAAAAGGTGTTCTTCAAATAACAAAAATAGAAAAAAAAGTAAAGACCCCAATTGCTGGTGCAGTATTTGAAATATATGATGCAAATAGTAATGTAGTTGCTAAAATAACTAGTGATGAAAACGGTATTGCAACTAGTCCTGAATTAGGAAAAGGTTCATATACATATAAAGAAGTTTCAGTCCCAGATGGGTACATTATGGATACCCAAACAAGAAACTTTAGTATTACAGAAAAAAATAGTGTTATAAGAGAAACAATAACAAATGAAAAGATTGTAGGAAAACTACAATTAATAAAAATAGGCGATGATGGAGAAAAGCCACTTGAAGGAGCAGAATTTGAAATATATGATGTAAATAAAAAAGTAGTTGCAAAATTAGTTACCGATAAAAATGGAAAGGCATCTTCACCTGATTTAGGTAAGGGTACATATACGTATAAAGAGGTAAAGGCTCCTGAAGGATATGATATAGATCCAAAAGAGTATAATTTTAAAATTGAAACACAAAATCAAGTCGTTGAGCAAAGTATAGTTGATAAAAAAATCTATGGTACTATTAATATAGTTAAAGTTGATGAAAACGATAAACCAATTGAAGGAGTTAAGTTCCAAATTTTGGATTCAAATAACAAGGTTGTTGCAACTGTTACAACTGATGCAAACGGTACAGCTTCAGTACAAAATTTAACTGTAGGTAAGTATAAATATAAAGAAATAGATACACCATATTTATATGTTTTAGATGAAAAAGAATATGAATTTGAAATTACTTCTAATGTAAGAAAAGCTAGTGCAAAAGTTGTAAATCAAAGAGCAAAAGGAATTTTAAAAATTATAAAACTAGATAAGGAAACTAAACAGCCAGTTTCAAAGGTAAAGTTTAATATAATAGAAAAATCAAGTGATAAAGTTGTTGATACAATAACTACTGATGAAAATGGTATTGCAAGAACAAAAGCATTACCAACAGGTGAATATTTTTATCAGGAAGTAGAAGTACCACCTGAATATGTTTTAGATAACAAAAAATATGAATTCAAAATTAAGAAAAATAATGAAATGCTTGAAAAAAAAGTTAAAAATATTCAAGTAAGAGGAAAAATAAAGATTATTAAGGTTGATGAAAATGATTCACCAATAGAAGGTGTAAAATTCCAAATTTTAGATAGTGAAAATAAGAATGTTGGAACTATAAAAACAGACTCTACAGGAACAGCAACTTTAGATAATTTAAAACTAGGAAATTATAAATATAAAGAAATTGATGTACCAGATGAATATGTTTTAGATACTAATGAATATGATTTTGAGATTAATGCTAAAAATTTAGAAGCTAGTGTAAAAGTCGTAAATAAAAGATCTCATGGAAATATAAAAATTATAAAATTTGATAAAGATAGTAAAGTTGCAATTGCAAATGCTAAATTTAATGTAATTGATAAATCAAATAATGATATTGTAGATGCTATAGTTACAGATGAAAATGGTATAGCTACAACAAAAGCATTACCAACTGGCGAATATATATATCAAGAAGTTGAGGTGCCAGATGAATATATCATTGATAACAAAACATATGATGTAAAAATAAAAAAGAATAATGAAACTGTAGAAAAAAAAGTATCAAATGAGCATAAAAAATTACCTGTTACTGGTGGATTTTTAAGTACGGATGTATTAATAGTAATTATAGTTACAGCTGGAAGTACTATAGCATATATCCTTTACAAAATAATAAAAAATAAAAACAACAATGAGGGGCCAACACCTACAGATGATGGAAATCCTACTGGTACTCAAAATAATTTTAATAATCCAAATGATAATAATGGCAACTTAAATGATATAAGTAATACACAAGAAAAAAGTGAAGTCAATAATAATTTAACGTCTGAAAATATAATAAATAATGATGATAAAAGTTTAAATGAAAAAGATTTAGATATTAATATAAATAAAGAAGAAAATGAAGAAAGTATAACTAAAGAAAATGAAGCACATTTAGATAATTCAAATAGTATAGATGAAAAGTTAATCATAAAAAATAATGATGAAGATATGGAATCTTCTACAGATTTGGATTTAAACAATGATAATTCTAATGTCAGAATTGAAGATTTAGAAGATGAAATGTTAGATTTTACGCCAAAATATAATAATGAAGAAAATACAAATAAAGAAGATTAAGAGTTTAAACATGTAAGATATTTCTTGCATGTTTTTTTTTATTTTACTAATAATAAAAGTATGATTTATGTAGTAAGTTTTTTCGTTGGAATTTTGAATAGTATTTTTGCGGCTGGATCTGGACAGGTATTGGTATTTTATTTAATATATTTTTTAAAAATTGAAACTCATAAGGTAAGAGCTTTAAGTGTAGCTGTACTTTCAATATCAAGCTTTTTTGCAATTTTTGGATATAAGGATTCATTAAATTTTAAACTTGAAACAGCTATAATTTTAGTGTTAATTGCATGCATTACAGGAATTATTGGAACTAAATTAATGAAAAAAATACCAGCAAATATTTTAAATTTAATCTCAGGGATTTTGCTTGTATGCCTTACAGTTTTTAAATTTTTTCAAGAAAGAGGAGCATAAATAAATGAGTATATTTTTAATTTTAATTTCTATTGTTAGTGGAGTAGTTGCTGGAATGGGAATGGGAGGAGGTAGTATCTTTATACTACTTACCACTATATTTAATCTTTTAGAACATAAACAAGCACAAGGATATAATTTAATTATGTTTATTGCAGTTGGTATTGCCACTACCATTTATAATATAAAAAATAAAAATATTGATTTTAAAAATCTTTTAAAATTAATAATCCCAGTGTGTGTTGGAAGTATTTGTGGTATTTTTCTATTAAAAATTATAGATGAAAAAATTTTGAAAAATTGTTTTTATCTTTTTATGGTCATTATAGGTTTTTATGAAATATTTTCTAGTTTAAAAAACATATATAAAACTAAAAATAATAAAAAATGAAAGGAGTGATTTTATGGATTTTGCTAAAGGAGCTATAATGGGTATAATTGCAGGAACTGTTGTTGGTGTAATGAATAGTTCTAGTATTATAGAAATGTTTCAACAAGGTAAAAAACAATTAAAGAAAATGAAGAAAAAATATATTTAAATAATTAAATCGTCTTAAATATGATATTTAAGGCGATTTAAAAAAAATAAAAACGTGTAAATAATTATTGAAAAAATTAGAAAAAGAAAAGCAAAAAAATAATTTTACAAAACTAACTCATAAAAGAGGTATATCTTTAATAGTATTAATTGTAACTATAATAGTGATAATAATACTTGCAGCAGTAGTTGTTTTAACAATAAGTAAAAATAGCCCAGTATCAAGTGCAAAAGAAGCTACATTTAGGAAAGATGTGACTAGTATACAGGATGAATTATCAATGTATCTATCAAAAAAATATACAGATAATCCAACAAGTTTTGATAAATCAAGTGTTAATCTATCAGGAGATAGTATGGTAACAGAGTTACCAAGTACTAAGAAATATAAAGAAAAAGTATCAATAATAAAAGGAAAATTAGTATGGGTAGGAGAAACTGAGGATAATACAGAGTATAAATGGTTTTCAGAGGTAACAGATGGAGAAACAAAGAAAAGTGAAAGTGTTAGATCTGAATGGAAAGAAAAAATAGCAGAAGAAGTAGAAGGAGTACCAGTACCAAAAGGATTTACGTATAAAGAGGGAAGAAAAGATACAGGGTTCGTAATACAAGATAAAAAAGGTAATGAATTTGTATGGGTGCCTGTAACTGAGAGTACATATATAAAAGATACAAGTTTTCCTGGTAATGCACCAACAGGTGAGGATACTTTACCAAATGGTATTACAGATGAAACAGCAGATATAGTAAAATATGGAGGCTTCTATATAGGAAGATATGAAGCAGGAGTACCTGAAAGTCAAACCACTATAAATGGCACATCAAGTAGTACTTCAAATGTAAAAGGAATACCAGTAAGCAAAAAAGATGCAATAGTTTGGACAAGAATAGATTATACGAATGCAAAAGCAAATGCAGAAGGTATGATAAGTACTGATTATGTACAAACAGGACTATTAACAGGAACAGCATGGGATACAACATGTCACTGGATAAAAGATAGTTTGAGAAGTATAAATAAATCAGCAAGTTTAAGAAATAGTAGATATTATGGAAATTATAAAGATTCTCTTGAGCCAGCTAATGAAAATAGTGGAACAAAAAGGACAGCGGGATTTAGTGAAAATTGGAAGACTAAAAATATCTATGATTTAGCAGGAAATGTATGGGAATGGACGAACGAGGTTAGCAGCTCCTATTTCATTTATCGTGGTGGTACCTACGGTGGTGGTGGTAGTTCCTATTCAGTTTCGTGCCGTAACTACGCTAGTGCCTCTGATGCTCGTGACAGTATAGGTTTTCGCCTAAGGCTGTATATCAAGTAGCACAGAAATTATCCTCTATAGTACTGAGTAGTATTATAGATGATAACAATAATGTTAGTTATAAATTTTCCTTCATTAAAAGTTTTGTGATAAATTTTTAATGAGGGAAATTTTTCTAATGTAAGTTATAAAGTTTTGTTATTTTCTTTTTTCTTTATGACAATTATATATAATATGTTTATTCCCTTAAAACTTTTATTACAAATTTGTTGCTATACCTTGATATTTTCTTTTTTTTATAGTAAAATTATATGGTATAATAAAAAGAAATAAAATGTGAGGTATAAAATGGAATATAAAAGTATTGGATATAAAAAACTAGTTATTATATGTTTAGTGATTTCTATAGTTTCTGGTATTGTTTCAAATTTTGTTTTTGGTGCAGAAGAAACTTTTACAAATGATCAAATAATGGACGGAACAATGAAGGTCCTTATATTTGTTCAAAAATATTCTTGGCCTGTTGTAACATTGGTGTTCATATATGCGTTATATCAATTTTATGTTGTTGGTTCTGAAGTTTTAGAACATAAGCTCCTTGGAAGACGTCTTTTAATTGGAATTGCAATATTTATGGTAATAATACAATGTTTACCACTTTTATATGCATTTTTAATAATGAAATAAATTTAAACATAAGAAAATAAGAGGTGTAATATGAAAATACTTTTTGGTATAAATAATGATGATACTGCTAAAGGAATTGCCGATTTTTACCAGCAAAAATATCAAGAAAAAATAGAATATAAAAATGTTTATTATTTTAAACAATTTATTCAGGAATTAGCTTCTGGTGAATATGATAGAGCTGTTGTATTAGAAGAATTGGAAAAATTTCCAACTAATAATTATGCACAGATAGATGATTATCTTTTTAAAAATATAGATGCAATGACAGATGCATATGATGCAAAAAACATTGTATATGTTGCGTCTGATAGAAGAAAACTTGGTGATGATTATCTTGCTAAATTATTTAATATGGGAATCTATACAGTGCTTACGGGACAAGATAGAACAAAAGGAAAAGTTGCAGCAGCAATTAATAAACCTTTTCAAAAAAAAGATGTAAAGAAATATTATGATAAAGTAGCTGGAGAAAATATATATAATTCAGCTGAAGTTTCAGAAATAGAAATTCAAAGGATTATATCATATTATAGAAACCAAAATGGTGTTCCAGATAAATATAATGAAATATTTGATAGAATTGCTGCACAATATACAGATGAGCAATTAAAGGTTATATCTAATTTTTTACCATCAGATGTTAAACAATATTTATCATTTAATAATGAAAAATATAAATCATTAGGTGTTAATGCTCAAGTAGTTGAACCTCAGACTCAAAATGATAATAAAAACATACAAAATAATGTAAAAAAAGTTGAAAGTACATCAAATGATAATGTAAAACCTCAAAAGAGGATTGTTGAAAAAGATGCAAATGCTATACAGATAAAAAAAGAGCCTGAAATAATTGAAAAAATTGTTGTTCAAAAAGTTCCAACTCCTGCACCTGTTGTTACAAAAGTTGTTGAGAAAGAGGTTATAAAAAATGTTTTCGAAGTTCCTAAAGATTATAAAAAAATAGTATGTTTTGTTGGGGCTCCAAAATCAGGAACAACATTTTGTATTAATGCAATAGGAACATATCTTGCAAGAAATAAAGTTAAAACAGCAATTTGTGACGTTACAAGAAAAAGAGATACTTATACTATATATACATATGATAATGAAGGAAAAAGGGCTATTGCTGCTGAAAGTATGAAATATGCTTCAAATGGACTAAATGAACCTTTAATATATGAAAAATTAAGTATTTATACAGGTATGCCTGGTGATGATAGAAAACAATATAATTCAAGTGTAGTAATTGATACAATTATGCAAAATAATAGCGTTATTCTTATAGATACTGATTTTACAACACCATATGATTACTTTAGATTGTGTCAAGAAATATACTTAGTACAAGATATGAATGTACTTAATATTGCACAGACAACGATGTTCTTAAGAGAGCTTAAATCACATGGTGTTCCAATGAACAAGATAAGAATTATAATAAATAAACATGTTAGATGTTCTCTTACAGCAAAAGATATAATTGATGGTATAGCTACTTATACAAGTTATGACTTAAAAATGTTTGATGAATTATTTAATTCATCTACGATTCCATATTATATATTACCTTTTGATCAAGAAAATTATATAAAATACATTGAAATGCTATATAAGTATACAAATAAGTTTTCAAGTTTTTCAGCTGATTTTATATCTAACTTATCAAAAATTATAAATGCTATATATCCCATTGGAGGAATAATTAATTCCAGAGCTGAAACATATACCCCTCAGAAAAAGAAAGGTTCTTTTGGAGGAATATTTAAAAAATCATCAGCTACATATAATAATTCTAATGAGGGCACTTACGAAAAAGAAATTAAATAATTTAAATTAAAGAAAAGAGGTTTGTAAATGGAGTTATTAATAATAACCTTAATAATTACAATTATACTTATTTTAATTGTTGCAATAATTATTACATCTTTTCAAAAGAGACAAATAAACTCCCTAAAATCTGTATCAAAAAATGTAGCTAATATGAATATATTGCAAAATATGTTAGAAATAATGAGTTCAAAGTTTTCATCTGATGAAAAAATTAAAAACCTAAATGATGTTATAATAACAAATTATGGAGTTAAATACTCAACTATTTCAACATTTGATGGGTATGAATATGATTCAACAGCAAGCAATATAGAAGCTATATACAGAGATAGGTTAAAAGATATTGCAAATGAAAATGATTTTAAAGTTAATATTTCTAAAAATGTATCTAAATATTTAACAACTGCACCAGGAAAAACACTTTTATATAGAAGTGCAGTTGAAAGAAGAATAAAATCTGCAATGTTTTCTCCAATATATTGTAATGGAATTTATTTAGGATTTTGGCTTTTAGAAGATACTGTATCTAATGCATTTGACAATATTCCAAAATCAGAGCTTGCAAAACTAAAGGCAAATATAGGAACATTTCTTGATATTGTGGGATTTCAAAAATCAATTGAAAAAGCACAAAACGAAGATAAACAAACAGGCTTTTACACTAATTTATATTTGTACTCAGGTGCAAGAAAGATTATAAAAAATAATGAGAATAATACAATAGCAATGGTTTGTCTAAAAAACATTCCAGATATTAATCTAAAATATGGTAGAAATGTTGGAAATGCTGTACTTATTAAGGCTACAAATTGTATAAAAAATTTTGTAAATAAGAATATTATATTAATAAGATATAGTGGAATTAAATTTTTAATAATTATTCCTAATATGTCATCACAAGCTTCACAACCTATGATTGAAAGGTTACTTGCAAAGTTAAACTTGGAAAGTGAGTATGTAGGTGATGAAAAGATAACAGTAAATAGTCAATTTTTATTACATACAGTAAAAAATCAAAATGATATTGATTTTGAAATAGAAAAAATGGTAGATTATATAGACGGAATGAATTCAGTTAATACAATTAAAATAATTTAAACATTTTAAAAATATGTCATTGTATTATAATAAATATAATATAATAAAGAAAAGGAGTGATTTTATGGATCAAAATACTACAGTATTTAAACCTCAAAAAGATGAATCAAGAAGAGTAAAAGAAATAATGGAACAAGTAGTTTCTGCTCTTAAAGATAAGGGATATGAACCTGTTAGTCAAATTATAGGTTATATTTTATCAGGCGACCCAACGTATATAACATCACATCAAAATGCAAGAGCACTAATTTGTAAAATTGAAAGAGATGACTTGCTACAAGAAATGATAAAGAAATATTTGGATCTATAATAAATTATGAAAAGAATATTAGGAGTAGATTACGGAGATGTAAGAGTTGGACTGGCTATATCTGATGAACTTGGTATAACGGCCCAGGGTCTAGATACATTTGTAATAAATGGCAGTATAAAAAAGTTAATATCTCATATAATAAATTTAACAAAGACATATGATGTACAAACAATAGTTTTTGGCTATCCAAAAAACATGAATGGAACTATGTCTGAAAAGACAAAAAAAGTTGATGAGATAATTTCTTTATTAAAAGAAAAATTAGATGTTAATATAGTAAAATGGGATGAAAGGCTAACGACGGTTTCTGCATATAGGACAATGAGGGAACTTAATATTTCTCAAAAGAAAAAAAATACATATGCTGATAAACTTGCAGCTACTTACATTTTAGAAGGATATTTAAATAGTTTATGATATATTATATATAAGGAGGAAAAGAGATGGATAAAGAAGAATTAACAGGATGTGCAGCAGGATGTGATTCTTGCGCAGGATGTGGACATGACCATTTTGGGGATGAACTTCCTGATGATATGAGTCCAATAGTTACACTTACAGACGAAGAAGGAAATGATGTAAAATTTGAAATAATAGACGTTGTTACCCTTGAGGATGAAAGAGAATTTTTAATTGTAGCTGAAGCTGATAGAAATGAAGATGATGATGTTGAAGTAACAATTCTTGAAATTAAAGAAGTTGATGGAGAAGAAGTTTACGATACAGTTACAGATGAAAATTTAGGAAAAAAAGTATTTGACGAATTTACTAAAAATCAAGATGATTTAGAAGATATGGAATAATTGTTAAATGTAAGCACTTAGTATATAAACTGGGTGCTTTTTGCTATTTATGATAAATGTTTGATATAAGGTGAAATTTTAGTGAAATTATGTTATGTATATTCACAATATTTATTAATTGTGGTATAATTTAGAAGGTGATAAAAATGAAAAGCATAGAGAATATGTTTAATATATCAAGTGAAATACTTAAAACAGCAAGTCAGGTTGAAAATGGTTTAGAACTTATATTTAATGATATTAAAGACACGGCTTTATATAATCAAGCTAAAGTTCTAAAAGCGTTTAAAGATAATAAAGTATCTACAATGCATATGAATAAAACAACTGGATATGGATATGATGATGCTGGAAGGGAAGTAATAGAAAAAATATATAAAGATGTATTTCATACAGAAGATAGTTTAGTAAGAGTACAATTTGTTAATGGTACACATACAATTGCAACGGTTCTTCAAGCTTTACTTATGCCTAGTGATACATTACTTGCAATAAGTGGAAGACCGTATGACACTTTATGCGAAGTCATAGGATTAACAGAAAATCCACTATCTTTAATGTCTTATGGTGTTAGATATGACGAAATAAATTTAAAAAATGATGGAAATTTTGATATAGAAGAAATTGAAAAATATCTAAAAAATAATAAAGTAAAATTAATTCACATTCAACGTTCAAAAGGATATGCTTTAAGAAAATCTTTATGTATTGATGATATAAAAGAAGTTGTGGAACATATACGAAAAATAGATAAAGATGTAATAATAATGGTTGATAACTGTTATGGTGAATTTACAGAAAAACTTGAACCAACTGATGTTGGAGTAAATGTTGTATGCGGTAGTTTAATTAAAAATCCAGGTGGTGGACTATGTGAAACAGGTGGTTATATAGCAGGAGATAGTAAAATAATAAAATTATGTTCTGAAAAACTTACTTGCCCTGGAATTGGTAAGGAATGTGGAGCAACATTGGATCAAAACAGGAACATATTACAAGGATTATTTATGGCTCCATCTATAGTTAAAAACGCAATGATGTCAGCCGTATTCGCTGCTAAAATGTTAGAAGAACAAGGATTTGATGTATATCCATCAGCTTTTGATAAAAGGTCAGATATAGTTCAAGCAATAAAATTTAATGATAAAGATAAACTAATAACGTTTATACAGCAAATTCAAAATGAAAGTCCAATAGATAGTCATGTAACTCCAGAACCATGGGCAATGCCAGGATATGATGATGATGTAATAATGGCTGCAGGAACTTTTATAGAAGGAGCATCAATAGAACTATCAGCTGATTCACCTATACGTGCACCATATGTTGCGTATATGCAAGGAGGACTTACTTATGAGTCTGCTAAACTTGCAATATGTAGTGCAGTATCTAAAATTATAAGTAGGGAGAAATAATGAATGTTGTTGTAGTTGGAGGTGGACCTGCAGGAATGATAGCAGGTATAACATCCGCAGAAGAAGGAAATAATGTTATATTAGTAGAGAAAAATAGTTCTTTAGGAAATAAGTTAAAAATAACAGGAAAAGGTAGATGTAATCTTACATTTGATGGTGATGAGGAAAAATTTAGAAATAATATAGTAAATAATTCTAAATTTATGTATAGCTCTTTTTCAAATTTCAATAATAAAGATGTAGTAGATTTCTTTAATAAATTAGGAGTACAAACCAAGGTCGAAAGGGGAGGAAGGGTTTTCCCAGTAAGCGATAGCGCTATAGATGTTGTTAATGCATTAAAAAACAAGTTAAAGAAGGAAAATGTTAAGATAAAATATAACTCAAGAGTTGTAGAAATTATAACTGAAAATGAAAAAATATCAGGAGTTAAACTAGAAAATGGTACTGAAATTGTTTGTGATAAATGTATTATAGCAACAGGTGGGAAAAGCTATTCATCAACAGGAAGTACAGGAGATGGATATATTTTGCTTGAGAAACTTGGGCATAGTATAAAGGAAATAAAACCTGGACTTGTTCCTTTAAAATCTGAAGATAAAATATGTAAAGAATTACAAGGCCTTTCTCTTAGAAATGTTAAGGTAAGTCTTATTGATAAAACTAATAATAAAATATTATATAGTGAATTTGGAGAAATGATGTTTTCGCACTTTGGTGTTACAGGGCCTGTAGTATTAAGTGCAAGTAGTAAATTAAACACTATAAAAAATATTAATGAAAAAATAAAAAATAAGCAAATTGAACTTGTAATTGATTTAAAACCAGCATTAAGTTTTGAAGTGCTAGATAAAAGAATACAGCGAGATTTTGAAAAATATACAAATAAAGAATTTAAAAACTCATTAAATGATCTTTTACCTCAAAAATTAATATCTCCAATAATTAACTTATCAAAAATAGATAAAGAGAAAAAGGTTCATCAAATTACTAGAGAACAAAGAGAAAATTTAGTTAATATAGTGAAAAATTTAAAAATAAATATTTCTGGCTTTATGCCACTCGATATGGCAATTGTAACATCTGGAGGTATAAATACAAAGGAAATAAATCCAAAAACTATGGAATCAAAAATAGTAAAAGGATTGTATGTCGTAGGTGAGTTGCTTGATGTTGATGCATATACTGGAGGATATAATTTACAAATTGCTTTTTCAACAGGTGTTGCAGCTGGAAAAAATAGTTAATATATTGTAAAATAATATATAGGAGGGATAATATGAGTGAAAATGAAGAAGAAAAAAAGATAACAAAAGAAAAAAAAGCTACAGAACAGAAAAGCGTTGGAACAAAAATGTTTATTAAGGAAAAAAGAAATAGTACTCCCATGTTTATAATGGCTGTTGTTACAGCAATTATTGCAGGTGCTATAGGTAGTGTTTTAACATATACAATTCTTACAAAAACAAACAATAATAATTCTACTAATACAAGTAATAGTAATAATACAACACGTATTAATATTGAGGCCACTGATAGTCCAGTTGTTGCGATTGCTAAAAAAGCTGGTCCATCAATTGTTGGAATAAAAATAAATGCAATGTCACAAACAATGTTTGGTTCTCTTCAAGAATCAAGTGAAGAGGGATCTGGAATTATATATTCACAGGATGGTTACATTGTTACAAATTATCATGTAATTGAAAGTGCAATAAAAGATTCAAGTGCTAAAATTTCAGTTACACTTGCAGACTCAGATGAAACAATTGAAGCTAGTATAGTTGGATATGATGAAACAACAGATTTAGCTGTTATTAAAGTTGAAAAAACAGGACTTACAGCTGCAGAATTTGGTAAATCATCAGAACTTCAAGTTGGAGATATGGCAGTTGCTATTGGTAATCCACTAGGTCAAGAATTGGCTGGCAGTGTTACAGTAGGTTATATATCTGCTTTAAATAGAAAAATAACAACTAGTGGTAGAACATACAAATTAATTCAAACTGATGCTGCAATTAATCCTGGAAATAGTGGTGGAGCTTTAGTTAATTCACAAGGGCAAGTAATTGGTATTAATACTGTAAAAATTGGATCTTCACTTAGTGGTACATCTGTAGAAGGTCTTGGTTTTGCAATTCCTAGTGATGATGCAGTTGATATAATTAATAAACTTATAAAAGATAAAAAAATAGTAAGACCATATATTGGTGTATCAGGTATAAACGTTGATGAAACTACAGCTAAAATGAATAATTTACCACAAGGTGTATATGTAGCACAAGTTGTTACAAATTCACCAGCATCAAAGGCTGGACTTCAAAAAGGTGATGTTATAACAGGAATAGAAGGTAAAGATATAACAACAATGGAAGAATTGAATGAAATAAAAAATACTAAAAATGTCGGAGACAAGATTACATTAAAGGTTCATAGACAAAATAAAGATATGGATGTTCAAGTAACTCTTGAAAGTGATGATACAACACAAGCTTCAAATTAATAAAAGTATTAGAGTAATAAAGGAGATGATATTTTATATTCATCTCCTTTTGGTTAGTATGGCTAAAAATAATAGAATAATAAAATAATAAAATAATAAAATAATAAATATGTATTGCCTAGTGATATTTTTTGTGGTAATATTTTATTATATTTTAGGAGGTTAGTATATGAAAGAAAAAAAGGGGCTTGGGATAGCTTCAATGGTATTAGGTATAATAGCAATAATATGTAGTTTAATATACATATCTATTCCTTTGGCGTTATTATCAATTATACTTGGTATAATTTCATTAGTAAAAAAGCAAAAAAAGGCATTTGGAATAGCAGGAATTATTCTATCAGCAGTATCAATAATTATTACAATATTATGGACTTTTTTTATAATATTTATAGCTGGAAAACCAACTTTGATTAATGAAGAAAATATAAAGTCTAATATTACAGAATTGTATAATGATATTTCTGAGGGAATTACAGATGATTTAGATGTAGAGAATAAAATCAAGGGAAATAAATGGATGGCAAGTGATGGTTCAGTTTTAGAGTTAAAAGATGATGGAACATATTATTGGTATGAAGATGAAAATGATAAATCAGATAATTATTATGAAGGAGAGTATACTGTTTCTCTAGGGGATAGTGCAATAGAGCAAATTAATGAAGAATATGTTTTTAATGAAGAGGAATTTAATAAAAATACATCTATTCTAAGGACAGATATATATTATCTTGAATTAAATAGGAAAAAATCAGTTATTGATGGTAAGATATCTATTTCAACAATAAATACTCCATATGCTTTATTTTTCTATAACGCATCATCAGACGAATGTGTAGGAATGAATCTTAGCACTCAAAATAGAGTTTATTTTAAAAAAGTAAATTAAAAATAGATAAAGTAGCACTTTAGTGTTACTTTATCTATTTTGTTATGTATTCTTTTCTTTTCCATTTAAAAAATCCAACTAACTACAAAATAAGTTAGTAGAGGTGAGTGACGAATGAAACGACACACTACTTGACATAAAATCAAAAACGCTATATAATAATTATGTAGAGTAAATTGCATATACTCTCGAAAATTTTCGGGAGAGGTCAGCTCCTGATTGTTTCACAATAAAATTTATAGGAGGCAATATTGATGGAAAAAAAGTTCTTTAGCATTAACGGAGATATAAATACTCAAGTCTACGAAAAATTCTTAAAATTTGTGGATGAGGTTATTAGAAGTGATACGAAGGAAATTGTCATTATTATTGATTCAAACGGTGGTGAAATCACATATGGATTTGCCATATACGATATACTTATGACATTGGATATTGAAATAACAACTATTGCAATTGGAAAATGTCGTAGTATTGCAACTGTGATTTTTGCTGCAGGGAATAAAAGACTTATAACAAATAATTGCTATTTCCTTATTCATGGAGCTTCTGTGAACATTGATAGAGCAAAGTTAAATGCAAAAGCTGCAAAGGATCTCTGGCAAAGTATTGTTGAGGACAATAAAAGGATACTTCAATGTTACCTAAGCAATCCTGAGTTAAACATTAATATTCCAAATTTTACAGAATTGTTTGATTCAGGAGATGATTTGGAGTATACCCCAAATGAGGTTGTAAGTCTAGGTTTTGCAACAAAATTACTTGAGAATATTTCTGACATTTATGGTATTCCAAAAAAAGTGGAAATATACTAAAAAAATATTTTTAATTCCCGAGAACTTTCTCGGGAATTCTTCTTTTTAAATCATAATCAGCAAAGTACTTGACATAAAGTGAAAAAAGCGTTAAAATTTAAAAAGAAGTTTTTTTGTTAGAGTACGATTGGAATCTAATAAATATGATAATTAGTTTTTGGAGGAAACTTATATGTTATATTCCAGTGTGCTTTTTCAATTTAGCTAATTACATTTAAGGAGATAAATTTATATGAAATTTGATATGAAAAAAGCTATTGATCTTGCTAAAGAAGGTATGACTAAGGAAGAATTAATGCAGTATTTTGGTATTAATGAAAAAGAATATTATTCATGTTTAAAAAGTTTTCCAAAAAAGGATAGAGAGAAAATGAGAGGTCTACTTATTAGTAACGGAAAACGTAAGAAAAACAATGAGAATAATCATATTCCTGTTACAGTATCAAATGAAGCGAAAAGTGTTATTTATGATACTTCATTTATTATTTCTAATTATTCTGATTTTAAAAATATGTATGGAATAATAATTCCGGAGGTTCTTGAGCAGTTAATTTATCAAGAAAAAGTTATTAAAAACAGTAAAGTAAAGAAACTTTTTCATATGATTCTTGATGGAAATTGTAGACTCAATCTTTTACATGATGATGTTATTAATGGCAATGAAGTACAATGGTATGAGGATAAAGCTGATATGGCTATAATTTTATGGGCAAAAAAGCTTCCGAATGCTGAAGTATATACCTGTGATAAAGCATTGGCCATCAGATGTTTACAACAAAATATTAAGTACCGTTACTTTAATATTGAAGGCTATGAAAAAAAGAATCATGAAGTAGCCTCGCATGGCAGAAAAGTTGAAAATTATAACAGACTTATAAGAAAAGATGGAGATGATTTTTCAATTTTATCTCAAAGTGGTATGATTGTATACGATGAAAATTGTAATGTGAAACGTCCTGATGAAAATTCTCGATATGCTTTGAAGCCAGGATATATGATTAATATTAAAAACAAAATGATGGTAGTTAATGGAAAATATGAATTAGAAAAAATAAGTAAAAGTTAAAAAAAGGTATCTCAAGATAAATTCTTGGGATACCTTTTTTTCTAACGTTTATTTTTTAAATCCAATTGATTTTTTAGACTAATTATTATATAATAAACACAAAAAGAGGTAAACATGAAAAAGTTAATAATTACAGAAAAGCCGTCTGTAGCAATGGAATTTGCAAAGGCGTTAAAAATAAATACTAAGAGGATGAATGGGTATCTTGAATCTGATGATTGGGTTATAACTTGGTGCGTTGGACATTTGGTAACTATGAGTTATCCGGAAGTATATGATGAAAATTTAAGAAAGTGGAAGTTAAGTACACTACCTTTTATTCCAAAAGAATGGAAATATGAAATAATTTCATCTGTTAAAAATCAATTTGAAATAGTGCAAAGACTTTTACAAAGGGAAGATGTTGAAGTCATATATAACGCAGGAGACTCTGGAAGAGAAGGAGAGTATATACAGCGTTTAGTTTTTATGATGGCAAATCCTAATCCAAAGGCAGAAATGAAAAGAGTATGGATTGATTCACAAACACAAGAGGAAATTCAAAGAGGAATTAAAGAGGCAAAAAGCATTTCAGAATATGATAGCTTATCTGATAGTGCATATCTAAGAGCTAAGGAAGATTATTTGATAGGAATAAACTTTTCAAGGCTTTTATCTTTGATATATGGAAGAAGTCTAGCGAAATCTTTAAATGAAGATAAAGCTGTGATTTCAATAGGTAGAGTGATGACATGTGTACTTGGAATGATAGTTACAAGAGAAAGAGAAATACGTAATTTTAAAAAGCAAAAATTTTATAAAATAATTGGAAAATTTGGAAATGATGATAGTAATTTTGAAGCTCAGTGGCAGGCTACACAAGAGTCTAAAGTATATAACTTACCAACTTTATATAATGAAACCGGATTTAAAAAAGAAAGTAGTGCCAAGGAACATATTGAGTACATGAAAAATATATCTGATGTTGCAACTATAAAAGAAATTACTAAGAAAAAAACTAAAGAAAATCCACCACTTTTGTTTAATCTTGCAGAAATTCAAAATACGTGTTCTAAGAAATTTAAGATATCACCTGATGAAACATTAAATATAATTCAAGAGTTATATGAAAAAAAATTAGTTACATATCCCAGAACAGATGCTAGAGTTTTATCAACAGGTGTTGCAAAAGAAATCTCTAAGAATTTAAATGGACTATATAAATCTAATATAGATGATGGAATAAAGAAGTATATAGTAAAAATGATAGAAGAAAAGTATAAGACAAATTTACTTAAAACAAAATATGTAAATGATAAAAAAATAACAGATCATTATGCTATAATTCCAACAGGACAAGGTTTTGAAAACTATGAAAAATTAGATAAGTTAAAAAAAGATGTTTATCATATAATTGTAAAGAGATTTCTAAGTATTTTTTATCCATCAGCTGAGTATAATAGAGTATCTGTGAAATTATGTATAGGAAATGAAGAATTTAGTGCAAGTGGTAAAGTATGTATAAATCAAGGATATCTTGAGGTTATAAAAGATGATGATAAAACTGAAAAAGATAGTGAAGGAAAAAATGATAACAATGAAAACCTAGATATGCTAAATTCTTTAAAAAAAGGTGAAAAGATATCAATTGTAGATTTAAGTACTAAAGAGGGGGAGACATCGCCACCTAGTAGATATTCTTCAGGAACTATTATTCTTGCAATGGAAAATGCAGGAAAATTAATTGAAGATGAAGAATTAAGAGAACAAATTAAAGGAAGTGGAATTGGTACAAGTGCAACTAGAGCTGAAATTATTAAAAAACTAGATAGAATAGAATATATTAGTATAAACAGTAAAACGCAGATACTTACTCCAACAAACAAGGGTGAAAAGGTGTATGATATTGTTAGAAAATCAATTCCAGATATGTTAAACCCAAAACTTACAGCAAGTTGGGAAAAGGGACTTACAATGGTAGCTCAAAAAGAAATTCCTAAGGAAGACTTTATGGATAAGTTAGAAGAATATATAAATACTAGAGTAATTAAATTAAAAAAAGCAAGAGATGAATATTTATATGGATATTATTAATAAATCTATTATGTAGTATTGATTTTTTTTTTAATTGTATACTTATTTTAAATTATAGTTTATATTATAATTTAAAAAGAGAGGGGGTAGTTTTTATGAAAAAAAGGGATAAAATAATTATTAGTATAATAATTATTGTGGCATTAATTGCTGCTCTTGTTGTTTTGTTATTTTACCTAAATAGTAGAAATATTATAAAAATAGGAAATGATAATAAAACAAAACAAGATGAGCAAATTCAAGAAGAAGTGTCAATTGTACAAAAGCAAGCAAAAGAGAAATATCCAAGCTTTAAATGGGTAAGTGATGGAAATATTGCAAAAGTAGAAGTAAGTATAGAAGATGGCAAAGTAATTTTAAATAATGGAACTAAAACAGATGTTAAATTTGATAAAGGTACACCTAAATATGCGTCAGCAGTAATAAATGGTGGAGTATTAAAAGAGATATTTGTAATAACAACAGATGGAGCCTTGTATATAACAAAAAGTGATGTAACAGGATATAACGCAGGAGATAAATTTGAAATTGTCAATCTAGGTGAAAAAGTAATAGACGCAACATATGCAGATGGAACAGATATGTATTATTTGTTAGAAAATGGTAAGTTAGTAACAAAGGATTTAAAAGAATATGTTGCTTTTGAAACAAAAGCATTAGAGATACAAAAACAAGCAAAGGAAAAATATCCAAGCTTTAAATGGGTAAGTGATGGAAATATAACAAAATTGCAAGTAGGCATTGAAAATGGTAACGTTTATATAATTGGTAACGAAGCTACTGGCTCTAAGAAATATGTTAAGTTTGACAAAGGTACACCTAAATATGCATCAGCTGTAATAAAAGGTGGAATGTTAGAAGGAATTTTTGTAATAACGACGGATGGATATTTATATTTTTCAAGTGCTGATGGTTATGGAGAAAATGGATTCGAGTTCGAGTTTGAATTCCATAATTTGGATGAAAAAGTAATAGACGCAACATATGCAGATGGAACAGATATGTATTATTTGTTAGAAAATGGTAAGTTAGTAACAAAGGATTTAAAAGAATATGTTGCTTTTGAAACAAAAGCATTAGAGATACAAAAACAAGCAAAGGAAAAATATCCAAGCTTTAAATGGGTAAGTGATGGAAATATAACAAAATTGCAAGTAGGCATTGAAAATGGTAACGTTTATATAATTGGTAACGAAGCTACTGGCTCTAAGAAATATGTTAAGTTTGACAAAGGTACACCTAAATATGCATCAGCTGTAATAAAAGGTGGAATGTTAGAAGGAATTTTTGTAATAACGACGGATGGATATTTATATTTTTCAAGTGCTGATGGTTATGGAGAAAATGGATTCGAGTTCGAGTTTGAATTCCATAATTTGGATGAAAAAGTAATAGACGCAACATATGCGGATGGAACAGATATGTATTATTTGTTAGAAGATGGTACAATTGTTAATTCAAATGGAATGTTAAAATAATAGGATAAAAAGGAAGAATTAAAAAATCTTCCTTTTTATTGCTATTTTCTTTAAAACTAATAAATATAATTTAATTGTTACATTTGCTTGATTTTTTATATATTTATTGCTATAATTATTATTGTATTTTTGGAGGTTTTTTTATGGAATACGAACAAATAGAAGATAGAATGAAAAAAGTCATTGAGCATTTAGATGAAGAGTTAAGTTTAATTAGAGCTGGTAGAGCAAATCCAGCAATTTTAAATAAAGTTCAAGTAGAATATTATGGCGTAATGAGCCCAATAAATCAGGTTGCAACTATATCTGTTCCTGAAGCAAGACAAATACTTGTTACACCTTGGGATAGAAGTATGGTATCTGCTTGTGAAAAAGCAATAAATATGGCTGAGTTAGGACTTAATCCTATTAATGATGGAAATTCGCTTAGATTAATGTTACCTGAACTTAATGAGGAAAGAAGAAAACAATTAGTTAAGCAAACTAAAAATCTAGGTGAAGAAGCTAAAGTAGCTATTAGAAATATTCGTAGGGATTCAATTGATGAATACAAGAAAATGCAAAAAAATTCTGAAATAACAGAGGATGATTTGAAATCTAATGAAGAAGATATACAAAAAATAACTGATAAATATACAGCTATTGTTGATAAAAGATTAGAAGATAAAGAAAAAGAAATTATGGAAATATAGAAGTGGAAGGTTGATTTTGTGAAAAAAAGAGTGATTACTGGTGCAGTACTTGTAGCTTTTTTGATATTTATACTTTGGTTAAATATTCCACTTGTTGATACATTATTTATATTCTCTATATCATTGATTGGAATGTATGAATATAACAAAGCTTTTAAGTCTGCAGGATATAATATTATTCCTTTTATTGGATATTTAAGTTGTGTACCTATATTGCTAATGGGGCTTGATATAAATCCTGAAAGGGTAATTTTGATTGCAAGAATTATAATACCATTTCTTTTAATGTATATATTTATTTATTCTATTTTAAGGAAGCTAAAAACTACTGTTGTAGATATTGCAATAACTGCTTTATCATTTATATATATACCATTTTTGTTCTCATTTTTAAAATTAATACTTATGATGGAAAATGGTAGATTATTTATTTGGTTTGTAATAACAGGAGCTTTTGCATGTGATACATTTGCATATTTAGTGGGATGTAAGTTTGGAAAAAGAAAGTTATGCAAGGATGTTAGCCCTAAAAAAACTATTGAGGGCTCTATTGCAGGTATTATAGGTGTGATTATAGCATATATTATAATATATATAATTGCAAAATATTGCTTAAATATTTATTTAAATATTTGGATAGTTATGGTTATGGCAATAGTGTCTGGTATAATAGGACAATTTGGAGATCTCTCAGCTTCGGCTATAAAGAGATATTGTAAAATTAAGGATTTTGGTTATATTATGCCTGGCCATGGAGGAATTTTAGATAGGTGCGATAGCATAATGTTTGTAGCACCTTTAGTGTATATTATTTTAAAAGTATATATGTTTATGTAGAGTATGGAGGTAGTATATTTGTTATCATTTTTAATTACTATAGTTAAATTGTTGTTAATAATATGTGCTGTTGCAACAGTACATGAATTTGGACATTTTTTTGTTTCAAAACTATTTAAAGTTCAAGTAAATGAATTCGCAATAGGTTTTGGGCCAAAAATATTTCAAAAAAAGTTTGGAGATACGATGTACTCATTAAGATGTATACCACTTGGAGGATATTGTGCTATTGAAGGTGAAGATGGTAATTCTCAAAGTGAGCATTCATTTGCAAATATAAGTTGGTATAAAAAGATACTTATTTTAGTTGCGGGAGTTTTTATGAATGCAGTTCTTGCTGTTGTAATATTTTTAAGTATAGCGTTTTCATATAATACAGCTACAACTAAAATAACAGGTTTTGCAGAAAATTCAGTTCTGGAGCAAGCTGGTGTGAGTGTCGGAGATACAATACAAACTATAAACGGAAATAAAACTAACATACTTGCAGATCTAACAAATCAGGATGTAGCATATGGTGAGAGTGTGACCATTGAATATTTACACGATGGTGAATTAAAATCAGTTACACTAGATAACGCTGTAAATAAAATTGGAAATATAGGTATAGCTTTTAAAGTTGATGAACAAACGGGAAATGCAACAAATGAAATTAATATGGTATCAGGTGGTGGAGCAGCTGTTAAAGCTGGACTTAAATCAGGAGATAAAATAGTAAAAATTGGAGAAACTCAAACAAATAATGCCTCAGAGGTTATTTCTATTATTAGGGAGAATGCTGGTAAACAATTACAAGTAACAATTGATAGACAAGGAGAAATTCTAATTAAAGATGTTACTCCAATAGAAAAAGAAAACTTTAATTTAGGTATTGCAAGCACAGAAGTGGTAAAAACTAATTTTAAGTATGCCGTTTGTAATATGTTAAGTGACGTATCAAATATAATTGGCTCATATATAGACCTATTTAAAGGAAAAGTTGGCCTTAATGATATGTCTGGTATAGTTGGTATAGGAGAGGTTGTTTCAAAAACTAGTGGAATAATTAGTTTCTTAAATTTAATGGCAATGATATCACTTGCTGTTGGAGTTGCAAATATAATGCCTTTTCCACCTCTTGATGGAGGAAAAGTAGTAATTGTTTTATTTGAAGCAATTACTAGAAAAAAAGTATCTGAAAATGTTGAAGCAATAATTTCATATATTGGATTTGGACTTTTAATTTTACTTACAATATTTGTTACATATAAAGATATAATTAGAATAATTTAAAAAATTTCTAGGAGATTTCTCCTAGAAATTTTTTTGATACAAAGAATGTTGTATCAATTAATTAACTTTTGGATGGATAACTTTTTTAGTAAGACATGTTGTTATTTGGCAGTTATAATCAATTGTGTAGCAATACTCACCAATTATTACATCAGCAAATATGTTTGGATTGGAATTTGAAAAAGATGCAAGTATAACTTCTTTCTTTTTCCCTTTTTCAATTTTGGGTGTGGCGGAATATATTGTTATAACATTTTTCCGCTTAGTAACGATTATTTTATCGTAAATGTATGAAAAATTTATGCAATCCTCCATAATAATACGATCATCTAATCCAAGGTCGAACGTGTTTCCTTTTGAGTTAATCCAAAATCCGTTTTTAAGAGTATAAATATCACCCTTCATAACATTACCTCCAATTACAAGAATAATAAAAATAAATTTTAATATATTATATTACATTATATGTAAAAAAAAATAAATATTTACTTGTTCGATAAAAGTTGACAAAAGTTTTCATACATAGTATAATCTCTGTATAGAATATATTATTCTAGATTTTGTATAGAAGAATTTTAGGAGGTGAAAATATGAATTATGATTATTCAACAAGCTACACTTCAACTGATCTTGCAACAGCAGGATTAACAGCTGGAGTATCTGCTGGAGTTATGGTAGTTTATTCAATTATTACAATTGCTATTGCTGTACTTGGTATAATAGCTATGTGGAAAATATTTACAAAAGCTGGTAAACCAGGTTGGGCTGCAATTATACCTGTATACAATCTAGTTGTTTGGTATCAAATAGCTGGCATGAATCCTTTATTTTTATTAATACTTATAGGATGTATAATTCCAGTTGTAAATATATTTGCAGGAATTGCATTCTTTGTAATAGGAATTTTTGTAAATTTAAAAATTGCAAAAGCCTTTGGTAAAGGAACAGGATTTGCTGTAGGTCTTATTTTATTACCATTTATTTTCCAACTTATCTTAGCATTTGATAAATCTGAATATGTTGGTGTAGAGGCTGCAAAATAAGAAAATTTAAAAACTGCTAATTATTTAGCAGTTTTTTTGGTATAAAATTTAAAAAGACAAGTATAATGTATTGTATTATGGGGGTATCAATATGCAATATGTTATATTTTCTTTGTGTGTTATAGCAGTTATAATAATTGCAAAAATATTTTCATGGCCTTTTAAAAAGATTATAAAATTAATATTTAATATAGCTTTAGGTCTACTTTTAATCGTAATAACAAATATTTTAGGCGAAAATATAGGACTTCACATTCCATTTAATATTGTTACTGCAATTATTTCTGGTCTTCTTGGTGTCCCAGGAGTTGGTTGTCTTATTGTATTACATTATATTTTTTAAAATATATTGATGCATATTTAAATTTTATTTGCAAAAACTAATAACGGTTTATTGGAGGATATATATAATGCAAGTAAAAAATAAATATGTATTTTTTTTATTATCTATTGTTTTTTTATTACTATTACTATATTTATCTATTAATAATATTAATGTTTTTTCATCTGTAAATAAGTTTAAAATAATTAGCGTAGCGTCTGATTTGGATGAAAAAAAGGAAGAAAAGCAAAGTTCAACAAGTATTAATACTCCAAGTGGGGATGATATGGTAAAGCTTCTTGCCAGACTTATAAACGGAGAAGCAAGAGGGGAACCTTACGAAGGGCAAGTAGCAGTTGGAGCTGTTATAATGAATAGGGTAAAAAGTGCCAAGTTTCCAAATACTATAGCTGGTGTTATATATCAAAAAGGTCAATTTTCATGTGTTACTGATGGACAATTTAATGCAGCAATAGAAGAAAATTCAACAGTATATAAAGCTGCACAAGATGCCATGAATGGTTCAGATCCTACAAATGGTGCTCTTTATTTCTATAATCCATCTAAAACTAAAAGTAAATGGTTATTTTCACTCCCTGTAGTTGCAACTATAGGAGAACATAAATTTTCACTAGGGGAGGAAGAAAAATGATTGAAAAGATAGAAATAAAATTAAATAAATTAAAGAAAAAAGTAAATAAAAAAGTTTTAAATGTTGCAATTTTTATGACATTTGGAGCTTTAATTATATTTTCATTAGAAATGACTAATAATTTTAAAAGGCAAAAAAACTTAGTTCAAGACGAATATAACAAATCTATGTATCTTGCAGTTTCATATATAAATAATGTTGAGGTGGATTTAGCAAAATTGCTTGTTACATCTACTCCTAAAATGAGTGCAGTTACACTTGCTGATATTTGGAAACAAGCCAATCTTGCAAAAGAATGTCTAGAGCAAATACCAGTAGGTCAAAATTCAATGGCAAATGCATCAAAATATTTAACTCAAGTAAGTGATTTTTCATATACGTTAATGAAGCAGAATATTTCTGATATAAAATTAACAGAAGATGAGTATGAAAAATTAAAACATATATATGAAAATTCAAGTAAATTATCATCAAAGATGAGTGATATATATGATGATTTAAATGCTGGAAGAATAAAATGGGATGAATTAGAAAAGATTGGAAATGAAAAATTACCTGATAACGATATTTCAAATAGTATTTCTGAAGTTGGGAAAACTTTTCAAAATTATGAGGGGTTAATATATGATGGGGCTTTTTCTGATCATTTGTTATCATCAGAGCCTAAATTTTTATCGCAAAAAGAAATATCTGAGGATGATGCTAAAAAGTATATAGAGGAAGTCATTTTAAATGATGAAAAAATTGAGAAAATAGAGTTTAAAGGGGAATCTAATGGAAAAATAGAATTATATAATTTTGATGTTACTTTGGATTCAAAACAAAAAAGAACAATTAGTATAACTAAAAATGATTGCAAGTTATATCTTATGATTGGAGATAAGAAGGTAAAAGAACAAAATATAAGCGTTGACGAAGCAAAAAAAAGAGGAATGGAATTTTTAAATAAACTTGGAATAGATAATATGATAGAAACATATTATCAAAAGACAGAAAATATGATAGTTATAAATTACGCAGCTACACAAGATGGTGTTATACTTTATCCTGATTTAATTAAAGTAAAAATTTCACTTGATGATGGAAAAGTATACGGAGTAGAAGCAGCAGGATACATATTTAATCATACAACAAGAAATAATTTAAAGCCTAGTATATCACAGGAAAAAGCTAAAAGTATACTCAATTCTAGTTTAGAAATCATATCCTCAGACATGGCATTAATTCCTACAGAGTCAAATTCTGAAATTCTTACATATGAATTCAAAGGAAAAATAGATAATAGAGAATTTTTAATATATATAAATGCTGATAATGCAAGAGAGGAAAAAGTGCTTCTTGTTATTGATAATAAAAATGGAGTATTAACAATGTAATATTATGTTAAAAATATTCTTTAAATTTGCTAAATATTGACAAAATTTGCGTAATATTATACAATAATAACGTTGTTAAGAAGGGGGAATTTTTTATGGTAGATATATATATAACAGATCAAAAAACAAGAAATTTGAATAAAATTGAAAAACCAGTAAAAGGATGTTGGATTAACATGGTCTCCCCCACAGATAATGAAATTAGAAAAATAAGTAGATCAGTAAGAATAAAAGAACATTTACTTAGATATCCACTAGATATAGCAGAAAAAGCACATATCGATATTGAAGATGAATCAATCCTTATTGTTGTAGATTCACCTGCCACAGAAATGAATGAAGGAGAAAAAATTTATACAACAATGCCTCTTGGAATGATAATTGTAAGAGATGAAATTTTAATAACAATATCTCAAGTAAGAATTAATTCTGTTTATAAAGTATTGAGTGAAAATAAATTTGGTGTTGAAACGGATAAAAAATCAAGGTTTACATTTCAAATATTATATTGTATAGCTCAGGATTATATTAGATATCTTACATATATAAATAGAGATTTAGATAAATTTGAAAACAAAATGTTAAAATCAATGAGTAACAAAGAATTACTTAAAATGATGACTTTTGAAAAAACAATGGTATATTTTAATGCTTCTGTAAAAGGAAATCAAGTTGTTCTTGAAAAATTAAATAAGGGAAAAGTTTTACCATTATATGATGAAGATGAGGATATTCTTGAGGATACCCTTATAGAAAATAGACAAGCAATTGAAATGATTCAGACATATAGTGAGATATTAAATGGAATTGTTGAGATGTTTGGAACGGTAGTATCTAATAATTTAAATACAGTGATGAAATGGCTTACTTCAATAACACTTGTAATCTCAGTTCCAACAATGATTGCAAGTTTTCTTGGAATGAATGTTGATTTTCCATTTAATACAAGTACAATAGGATTTTACGGCATAATTATAATTTCTATTTTAGTTACAGTTGTTATTACTTTTATTTTAAGGAAAAAGGATTTACTATAAATTATGATTAGTAAGACTAAAAAATATTTTTGAGATAAATTGGTATAAAAAATATATAGCTGTTAATATTTATTGAAAGCTTTAATAGTATTATAAAATTTTAAATTTATTTGACATAATTTATAAAAAGTGGTATAATAAGTATAGGTCAAATAAATTAAAATTTAACAATTGGAGGATTTTTTATGACTGTTCAAAAATTTTTTACCTTTGGCTTTGGGGGAATAGATGGTTTTGGAAGAATGACAGAGGTTGGTAAGGAAAATGTGATTGGTTTTTCATCCAAACCTGTTGGAGTTGGATTCGCTTTAAGAAACGGTGTAGATATACAGCTTGATATGCCGACAAGAATTGATGCTATTATTAGTTGCAGTTCTGATTTAAACCTTTCAGTTGAGTTTAAAACGGTTATGTCAGGAGGAGCTCCAGAAAAATCTGAGAGAATCACTTTAAAAAGAGGTCAGAATAATATTTCAGTATGTGTACCGAAATTATTATCAGATTTAAAGGAAATTGTTTTTTTCTTCCCAAGAGAAAAAAGAGAAGATGATGTTTCAATCGTATTTGACAAGTTGTTAGTACACTAAAATAAGGTGCCTAGATATTTCTAGGCACCTTAAAATTATTTATTAATCTTCTTCATCTTGGCTCTTGTGGTGTTTACACCAATCATCTTCCTCTACTTCTTTTTTATCAAGTGTGCAAATTTCTCTTCTTTCATCATAGTGAATACAGTTTTCACAAGTATCATATTTTCCTCTTCCCATAGTAAAACCTCCTAACCATATATATTTATTATATCCAACTATTCAAAAAAAATCAATAATATTTTAAAAAATGATATAAATTATTTAAAAGTATGTGATATAATTATAGAAAGGGTGAGAAGAGTGAAAGCTTTATCAATAATCGAACCATGGGCATCACTTATTGCAAATGGTAAAAAAAGTATTGAAACAAGAAGTTGGAAAACTTCATATAGGGGTGAGTTTTATATTCATGCAAGTAAGAAAAAAGAAAGAGTGACTCAGCATATACAAGAATTAGTGGACTTGATGCCTGATATTAAGATGGAGTATGGAAACATTATATGTAAATGTAATTTAGTTGATTGTATTTATATGGATGAAAAATTTATTAATAAGATAAAAGAAAATAAAATTGAGTATTTATGTGGAGAGTATTCAATAGGAAGATATGCATGGATACTTGATAATGTTGAAATGTTATATGAAAAAATTCCAGCTAGAGGTAAATTAAATATATGGAATTTTTATTAAAAATAATTATTAAAAGAAGGAAAAGAAGAATATGATAATAGTTGATAAGAAGATAAGAAAATGTGAAGAAGAGTATCTTAAGTCTCATGGATATAACATATGGAAAGTTGAAAATTCAAATAATGTATATGATGAAATATCTAGTCATGTAGACATATTTTTTACTAAATTAAATGATAAAATTGTGGTGGAACCTACCTTTTATAATAAATTAAATAGTTGTTATGATAAATGTATAAAAGGTAATAGTATATTAAGAGAAGAATACCCATTTGATATAGCATATAACGTTTGTCAAATAGGAAGGAATGTCATACATAATTTTAAATATACCGACAAAAAAGTAATGGAGATAATAAAAGATGAAAAATTAAATATGATAAATATAAATCAAGGGTATAGCAATTGTAGTATTGCTGTAATAGATGAAAATAGTGCAATAGTTACTGATAAAAAAATAGCAGATATTCTAAAGAAAAACAATATTGATGTGCTTCTAATAGAAGATAAAATTGATATAAAATTACTAAAAAATAATAATGAGTATTCTAATATGTCAGGATTTATTGGGGGATGTATTGCAAGACTTGATGATAAGGTTATAATATTTGGAGATAGAAAATATATAGATAGAAATAATAAAATTGAAGAATTTGTAAAGAGAAGAAAATTAAAATTAGTTGATTTTAAGAATATTCCTGTTATAGATTATGGCGGAATAGTGAGTATTTAGGATATATGTATTATAAAATATTTGTATAAAAAATGATTAATTTAATGTAGTACCTATTTTTTAGGTACTTTTTTTCCCCTTTACTAATTTATTAGAGTAATATTTTATTGTTTTATTTATTAAATTTTCATTGCACTTTATACTAAAAATTGATATAATATTGTGGTATAAACAAAAGTTTGAAAAGAGGTATTATATGAGCAATTTATTAGATAAATTAAACGATAAACAAAGAGAAGCAGCAAGCTACATTGACGGACCACTTTTAATACTTGCAGGTGCAGGAAGTGGAAAAACTCGTGTACTTACATATAAAATAGCATATTTATTAGAACAAAATATTGTAAAGCCATGGGAAATTTTAGCTATTACATTTACAAATAAAGCAGCAAAAGAGATGAAAGAAAGAGTATTATCACTTGTAGAAGAAAATGCAAATGATATTTGGCTTGGGACATTTCATTCAGTTTGTGTAAGAATTCTAAAAAGAGAAATAGAGCTTTTAGGGTATTCTAGAGATTTTAATATATTTGATGAATTAGATAAAGAAAAGGTTATAAAAGAAGTATTAAAGAAATTAAATATATCCGATAAAGAATATCCAGTGTCATATATAAAATATGAAATATCAAGAGCAAAAGATAATATGAAAGGGCCAGAAGAGTATTTAACAGAAGCATCTGGAGATTTTAGAAAAGAAAAGGTAGCACAAGTATATATTTCATATCAAGAATTGTTAAAGAAAAATAATGCAATTGATTTTGATGATATAATAATGCTAACTGTAAAAGTATTTATGAATAATCCAGATAGGTTAGAATATTATCAAAACAAATTTAAATACATATTAGTTGATGAATATCAGGATACAAATAAAATACAATTTTTGTTAATATCTTTACTTTCAGCAGCACATGGAAATATATGTGTAGTTGGTGATGAATCACAAAGTATATATGGTTTTAGAGGGGCAGATATTTCAAATATACTAAATTTTGAGAAAGAATTTCCAAATGCTAAAATTGTAAAATTAGAAGAAAATTATAGAAGTACCAAAACCATACTTGAAGCAGCAAATCAGGTAATAAAAAATAATAAATCAAAAATTGATAAAAAACTTTGGACAGAGAATAAACAAGGGGATAAAATAGTATATAATACTTTGTCAAATGAATATGAAGAAGTAGAATATATTGTTGATAAAATAGATGAAATATGTAAAAAAGAAAATAAGACATATTCTGATTTTGCTGTCTTGTTTAGAACTAATGCACAAGCTCGTGTACTTGAAGAAGTATTTATGAGATCAGGTACACCATATAGACTAATTGGTGGTATAAAATTCTATGCAAGAAAAGAAATAAAGGATATTACAAGTTATCTTAAATTCATTCAGAATCCAAATGATAATATATCCTTAAGAAGAATAATAAATGAACCAAAAAGAGGAATTGGAAATACAGCTTTAGATAGATTAGATGAAATTGCAGCTGCTAACAATACTTCTATATATAACGTAATCAAAGATAGTGATAATTTAGTTGGAATTAGAAGTGCTGGAAATATAATAATGTTTAGGAATATGATGGAAGACCTTATTTCTAAAAAAGATACTATGCCAGTATCAGAATATATAAAATTAGTACTAAAGAACTCTGGATATGAAGCTATGCTAAATGAAACTGAAGACAAGGAAAGTGAAATGAGATTTGATAATCTTATGGAATTTATTGGCGTTGCTATGGAATTTGAAAAAGAAAATGCAGATAATACACTTGCTGATTTCTTAGATAGCATTGCTTTGGTATCTGATGTAGATAGTTTAGAAGAAGGTGCAGAAGCTGTTACTCTTATGACTATGCATAGTGCTAAGGGCCTTGAATTTAACGTTGTATTTTTAGTCGGTATGGAAGAGGGACTTTTTCCATCTAAAAAATCTATAGAAGAAGATGAGTCTACTGAAGAAGAAAGAAGGCTTTGTTATGTTGGAATAACAAGGGCAAAAGAAAAATTGTTCCTTACAAATACAAATAAAAGAACACTTTATGGTATGACAACATACTCTTATCCTTCAAGATTTATAGATGAAATATCAGAAGAACTTCTTGACGAGGATTCTAGGGATAACATTCACAAAAATAATAAGAAAAAAGAAAAAAATCTTGATAATGAATATACTAAAGTTCAAGGAATTCTTTCAAATATTGGTAGTGGATATGGAAAAATAGATTCTAAGGTATCTAAAAAGGCAAGCTTTGGTATGAGTGTTGACAACTTCTTAAAAAATATAACTGGTAATACAAATAGAGTTGTAACTGAAAAGAAAAACGTAAATTATACGGTAGGAATGAGAATAAAGCATAAAAAATTTGGAGAAGGAATTATACAAAATATTGAAGCTGAAGGAGATGATTTTAAGCTAGAAATTATGTTTGATAAATATGGTTTCAAAAGACTTATGGCAAATTACACACCACTTGAAGTTTTAGAAATATAAGGAGCAATAAATATAATTTAAATATAGGAATGAAAGGAGTAATAAAATGCCATATTGGAAAATACATGCACAAGTTGCAAATAAGTTAAATAGTAAGTTAAATTATTATGAAGATAAGGATAAATTTTTACTTGGAAATATACTCCCTGATATATATGGAGGGCATGTTGTAAAAAATGTGTCAAAGTTTATTGAATATCAGGTAAGTCATTATAGAGAGTATACTATAATAAATGGAGGAAAATTTTGTCTTCCAGATTATGAGACATTTAAAAATGTTCATTTGGATGATATTCAAGATCCTCTTATACTAGGATATTTAGTACATTTAATGACAGATTATTATTTTAATAAATATACATATACAAACAAGGTTTTACTTGATAATTCAGGGGAAGTTTGTGGTATTAAAACAAAAAGAAATGAAACTTTAGAGTGCAATAGAAACACAATGATAAGGATTAAACAAGAAGATTTTAATTCTTTTGAAAAAGTATTAAATATTGATAATGTGAGTATAGCATACACTTCAAATATTTTAGACTCTCTTTCAAAATTAAAAACATTTGAGGTAGAGCAAAAGGATATTATAAAAGTAATTAATTATTTTAATTCTTTAAGTGCTTCTGCAGATAATAATGTAAAAGTACCACTTATACTTTATTCAAAAGAGATGTTAAATGAAATGATTGATGATTGTGTTAACTTTATATTTGAATATATCACTTCAACTATTATTAAAGGTAACTAGAAATATTATATAATATTTAATATTTGAAACAATCATAATTTATAGTAAAAAAAATAAAATGTATAAAGGAGAAATAGCGTGAAAGATATATATGTTATAGATGTTATAGAAAAATGCGGTGGAAGGCTTGTATGTGGGGATAATAATGCAACATGTGATAATTTTAAAATAGATACAAGAGAAATTAAAGAAAATGATACTTTTGTTGGAATAAAAGGTGAAAATTTTGATGGAAATGCTATGTATGAAAAAGCATTTGAAAATGGAGCTAGTACTTGTATCTTGCAGGGAATAGAGATTGATGACAATTGTATAGAAAAGTACAAGAATAAAAATATAATAATTGTAAAAGATACTATAAAAGCTTTAGGATTACTTGCGAAATACAAAAGAGAAATGTTTAATATTCCTGTAGTTGGTGTTACAGGTAGTGTTGGAAAAACAAGTACGAAGGATATTATTGCAAGTGTTATTTCTAAAAAATATAATACACTAAAAACAGAAGGTAATTTTAATAGCGATATAGGACTTCCGTTAACAATATTAAGGCTTAAAGAGGAACATGAAGCAGCTGTAATAGAAATGGGAATGAATCATAAAGGTGAAATTGATTATCTATCTAATATTGCAGAACCTACCGTATCTGTTATAACAAATGTTGGAACTTCGCATATAGGAAATTTGGGCTCAAGAGAGAATATTTTAAAAGCAAAACTTGAAATATTAAATGGCATGAAAGAAAATGGAGTACTTGTATATAACAATGATAATGATATGTTAAATAATAATAAAGATTTATTTAAAAAATATAAAAGTATTGGATTTGGAATAGATAATCATTCTGATGTTATGGCTTTAAATATAAATATTGGTACAAATAGTAGTAGTTTTGATGTAAGTTTTAATAATAATAAATATAATATTAATGTGCCTGTATCAGGAAAACACTTTGTATATAACGCCCTTTGTGCAATTTGTGTAGGTAGAGAAGTTGGAATTGATATAAACGATATAATAACAGGAATAAATGAATTCTCTCTTACAAAAAATAGAATGGAAGTAGATAATTTTAAAGATAATATCACTATAATAAATGACGCATATAACGCAAGTTACGATTCAATGAAGGCAGCCCTTGAATTTTTAGGAAGCTTTAAAGATAAATACAAAATTGCAGTTTTAGGCGATATGCTAGAACTTGGTGAATTTTCAAACGAACTTCATTTAAAAGTAGGAAAAAGTGTATATGAAAATAACATAGATTTACTTGTAACAGTAGGAGATTATTCTAAAAAAATTGCTGAAGGAGCACGTATTTTAGGTATGCCTGAAGAAAATGTTAAAAGTGTGGATAATAATAGTGATGCAATTAAATTTTTAGAAAAAGTAATTATTGGAAATTCGGCGATATTGCTTAAGGCATCTAATTCAATGAAATTTAGTGAAATATATAACGAGATATCAAAAAAATTAAAATAAGGTGAGAGTATGAAAAAAGTGGTAGTAATATTTGGTGGCATATCAACGGAACATGATGTATCTGTTATATCCGCAAAGTCAGTTATAAAAAACATAGATAAAGAAAAATATATTGTAAGCGGGATATATATTGATAAATATGGATGTTGGTATAAAGTTGATTTTAATAAAGAGTATGAATTTAACATTCCAGAAAGTATCATAAAATTAGAAAATATTACTACTTATTTGAAAGATTTTGATGTTGCTTTTCCTGTTTTACATGGATTATACGGGGAAGATGGAAAAATACAGGGAATGTTTGAAATGCTTAATATTCCATATGTTGGTTGTAACGTGCTTTCATCAGCTATTGCTATGGATAAAGTTTATCAAAAAAAATTATTTAAGCAGACTGGGATTAAACAAACGAAGTATGTATATTTAAGATATGATAATAATAAATATATATATGTTGATGATATGTTTAATGAAACAGAGATGGATATTTACAAAATATCTGACAATATAATACATTTACTTAAATTTCCTATGTTTGTAAAGCCTTCTAACTCGGGCTCTTCAGTTGGAATAAGTAAAGTTCAAAATAAAGAGGAACTAATAAAAGCAATATACATTGCAAGTAAATATGATAGGAAAATCCTTATAGAAGAGGGAATTGATGGAAGAGAATTAGAGTGTGGAGTGTTAGAAGATAAGGATGTTATAACATCAAGTATAGGAGAAGTTATCTCAGCAGGAAAATTTTATGATTATGATTCTAAGTATAATAATAAAGAATCTAAGTGTATAATTCCAGCAGATATTTCAAAGAAAGTTGAAATTGAAATAAAAAATATAGCTAAAAAAGCTTTTAGAATAATTGATGGAAAAGATATTTCTCGTATCGATTTCTTCTTAGATAAAGAAAATAATATATATTTAAACGAAATAAATACAATGCCAGGATTTACAAATATTAGTATGTATCCTAAATTATTTGAAAATACAGGGCTTTCGTATAGTAAATTGTTAGGTATATTAATAGAAAATGCGGTAAAGTAAGAAAATAAATAGATATATTTATATTTCATTTAATACTTTGTATAAAATTAATTTTGACATATTTTTTATACTTCAGAAAATTATTTTTTTATGCAAAAATAATTTTTTAAATCAGAAAGTTATTTTTAATTTAAAAAATAACTTGACAAATAAAAAATATAAGTATATACTTAATATAGGTGATTAATTTGTTAAAAAGAGAGAGGTATTTATCAAGGATTAGAGGTTTTTATGATAGCGACCTTATAAAAATTTTAGTTGGAATAAGAAGATGTGGTAAATCTGTAATATTAAAACAAATAATGAATGAACTAAAAGAACGAGGAGTGAATGATAGACATATTATCTATGTAAATTTTGAATTTATAGAATATGAAAATCTTCAAGACTATAGAGAATTAAATAAATATTTAAAAGAGAAAATAGTGGACGAAAAAAAGTATTATATATTCTTAGATGAAATTCAAAAAGTAACTAAGTTTGAAGAAGTTATTAATTCACTAAGAGCATCTATAGAAAATATAAGTATATTTATTACAGGTTCAAATAGTAAATTATTATCAAATGAGTTATCAACTGTTTTATCTGGAAGGTATGTATTATTTAATATATATCCATTAAGTTATAAAGAATTTGTAGAGATAACAGGTAAAGATGGTAAGAATGATGAAACTTTTTGGAATTTTGTTAAATGGGGAGGACTTCCTAATAGAACTCAATTTACAGATGAAAATAATATAAAAGATTATTTACATAGTGTATTTGATTCTATTATTCTAAGGGATGTGGTTGATAGATTTGGCTTTAAAGATACAATATTATTTGATTTGTTATTACAGTACATTGTAGATATAACAGGTCGTGAATTTTCTGCTGAAAATGTTATAAAATTTTTGAAGAGCGAAGGAAAATTCATATCAACAGCAACATTATATATATATTTAGATGCACTATGTAAGGCTTTGATAATAAAAAAAATATATAGATATGATATTCATGGAAAAGCAGTATTAAAAACTTTAAATAAATACTATATGACAGATTTGGGAATAGCTCAAATAAAAAACAATAATTTTGAAATAAATAAAGCTTTTGCAATTGAAAATGTTGTTTACAACGAGTTATTAATAAGAGGATATGATGTATATATTGGAAAAACAAAGGATGGAGAAATTGATTTTATTGCTACTAATAATAAAGAAAAATTATATTTTCAAGTTGCTTATTTAGTAGAACAAGCTAAAACTAAGACTAGAGAATTTGGAGCATTTAAAGAAATAAACGACAATTATCCTAAATATGTTCTTTCACTTGATAGAGCAAATTTTTCTGAGGATGGAATAATACATAAAAATATAATTGAATGGCTGTTAGATATTTAATATTAAAATTATGAGATTATATATTAGTTATAAATAAGGTAAATGTCAGATTTAGATACATACCTTATTTTTTGATTATAATTTTAAAAATTGTTTAATAATATATTTTGGTATATTTTCAAACAATTAAAACTGTTATAATAAAAAAGTTAGTATATTTTAAAATCATAGGTATGTAACAAGTAAATTTAAAATATTATATTGATTTTTGAATTAAAGTATGATAGTATAATATTGTTATTTTATAATTAATCAACGCTAATAAACTTTAGAGGTGGAAAGTACATGAAATTTTAGTTTAAGGTACAAGCAAATTTAAAATCAAGTTACATTTTATGTATTAGTTTAGGAAAAAATATTGGAGGCAGAAGATTATGAAACAATTACAAGAATTAACAGCATTTATTCCTGCAGCCGGTTATGGTACAAGAATGGGAGATATATGCAAAAAAAATCAAAAGTGTATGTTACCTATTTGGGAAGATAAAAAACCAATTTTGTACTATATTATACAAAACTTAAAACAATTTGGATGTAAAAATTTGTTGTTGCAGTAAATCATTGCAAAGAGCAAATAATGGATTATTTTAAAGATGGAGAATCATTTGAAATTGAAATTAAATATGTAGAAGGAAATTTCACATGTACATATGATACTCTAATGAGGTCTATAGATTTTCTTCCAAACGTTTTCGTGTATTCACATGGAGATATGATTTTTAGACCAGAGGTTTATGATAAACTATTTCAGAAATATAATGAATGTCATGAAAATGTTATAGCAGTCATGCCTAATACTTATCCAGATATGACCCATCCTCGCATTAGTTTATATGGTGATGAAGTTAAGGAGATTATTTTTAAAAGGGAAGAACAAAAAGAATATCCTTATATGTATTTAGGTGGAGCTATTTACAATAAATCCGAGTTTTTAGATAACTTTGAAGGTGACTATTCTGGAATTGTAGAGAAAATGCTTGCACAAAAACTGCCTAAATTTGAAATAGTTAAGGCAATTGTTTACAATCGTGAGTGGAGACATTTAATGAATAATTCAGATTTAAAGGTCCTCCAAAGTGAAAAAAATTGGTTAAATATAAATATCACTCAAAAATAAAGGAGAAATTAATAATGTCAATATTATTAACTGGTGGAGCTGGATTTATTGGCTCTCATACTGCTGTAGAATTAATTAATGCAGGTTATGATGTAATTATTGCTGATAATTTGTCAAACAGTAATGAGAAAGTAATTGATCGTATTAAAATGATTACAAATAGGAGACCTAAATTCTATAAAATTGACGTCTCAGAGGTGGAAGAACTATGTAAGATATTTGATGAAAATGATATTACAGGAGTTATTCATTTTGCGGGATTTAAATGTGTTCCTGAGTCAACGAAGGTACCGTTAAAGTATTATAGAAACAACTTGGATACAACTTTATCATTGCTTGAGGTAATGTCTAAATATAAATGCAATTCTATTGTATTTAGCTCTTCAGCAACAGTTTATGGTGATAAAAATCCGGTACCATTTGAAGAGAACATGCCTGTTGGTGGTGCAACAAATGCTTATGGTAAAACGAAATTAATGATTGAAGAAATTTTAAAAGATATTGCTATGTCATCTAAAGATTTTTCAGCCGTCCTACTTAGATATTTTAATCCAATTGGAGCCCATCCAAGTGGATTAATTGGAGAATCACCAGATGGAATTCCAAATAATCTAATGCCATATGTTACTCAAACTGCTATCGGTGTTCGTAAATTTTTAACTATATATGGTACTGATTATAATACACATGATGGTACAGGGGTACGTGATTATATTCATGTTGTTGATTTAGCTAAAGGTCACGTGGCAGCAATAAAATATGCAACAGAACATACAGGAGTTGAAGCTATTAATTTAGGCACAGGAAAGGGAAGTAGTGTATGGGATGTAATTCATGCATTTGAAAAGGCAAATGGTGTTAAAGTTCCGGTTCAAATTGGAGAAAGAAGACCAGGAGATATAGATGAATGTTATGCATCTGTGTACAAAGCAGCTGAACTTCTTAATTGGCGTGCCAAATTATCTCTTGAGGATATGTGTAGAGATTCTTGGAACTGGCAGAAAAATAATCCAAAGGGGTATGAATCAATTTGACAGTATAAAAATAAATGAGAAAATGTAAAAAGCGGCTATTTAGTCGCTTTTTACATTAAGTATTTTATTATATATTTTTTAATTCATATTTTTTTGCTCTTAAAATTATATTTTCAAGTTGCTTATTTAGTAGAACAAGCTAAAACTAAGACTAGA